>ENA-OPXQ01000014-OPXQ01000014.1-human-gut-metagenome-genome-assembly--contig:-NODE-14-length-105431-cov-64.801843_pt1 | contig 105431 bp, 73 predicted proteins | sample MGYA00241769_ERZ502042 | MGnify/ENA primary metagenome ERZ502042 (study PRJEB25962, sample SAMEA2041934) | human gut metagenome | biome: human gut; feature: human-associated habitat; material: faeces...
TTTGTTGCTCAGGTACTTAAAAAGTTATATTTGTAATAGTGTTGCGGAATTAAGGTTTTCAAGAAACGAGAAGATGCATCAGCACGCAAATTCATTTCCAGCAAATATTTATCTTCCCAACCTAAATTTATACGTCCAAAATAAGAGCGCATCACCCATTCTGTATGTGCACCAGAGTTAGTGGCATCTCCGGTAGCTCCATCAATCACATCCATCGACGGGTCAATCGGATCATATTTACCAGCATTGATTTTACGGTCGCGATACATTTCCTGACTAGCTCCCAACATCACATTCAGGTCTAACCGGTCATTAAATAACTTATTTTCATAACGAATCACGCCATCCATAAAGATACGTTCTTCCTTACGGTTATAATTCGAAATCTGCTGTCTCTGGGTATCTGCTCTAACAACCGCATCTGAAGCAAAATTCCACAAATCAACCTTGTTAGTTTTATACCAATTATCCTTATCCGTCAACTCATACGAATAAGATCCTTGAATGGTTAATCCCTTGAAAGGAGTAATGGTTCCATTAAAGGCTCCACGGAAATTACGGACCTTTTTATTTCCTGTCTTGTTATAAATATAGGTAAGCGGGTTGTTTGCCTGAATATCTTCTCCTGCAGCCTGCGCTCCACCAAAACGTCCGTCAGGGTGTCGAAGAACAATGCCTGGAACACTGGCATAACTATAAGTAAAAATATCATCTATATAATCAGAAGCAATTCCATTATCAGACAAATAGCCATTTAATCTAGCTCCTAAAGTCAACCAGGAAGCTACTTTAGCTTCTACATTAGAGCGAAAACTATAACGCTCATATCCTGATGCATCAATAATACCCGGATTATTCAAATAGCCGAATGAGGTAAAGAATGAAAGTTTATCTGTTCCCCCGCTCATTGAAATATTATGATTGGTAGCAACGGCTGTTTGGAATACCTCATCCACCCAGTTTGTATTAGGGTAAATTAATGGATTCTGCCCATTATCATTTCTCCATGCGTCAATAGTTTCCTGCGAATATTGTGCATATTCACCAGAGCCCGAATTATAATGAGCCTCATTTCTCAATTCCATAAAATCGGCATAATTCGTAACAGCTTCCACCGTCTTCCCAATAGATTCCATGGAAACATAGCCCGTGTAATCAATAGCTATTTTTCCCTGCTTTCCTTTCTTTGTCGTAATCAAAATAACTCCATTGGCAGCACGAGATCCATAAATAGAAGCCGAGGCGGCATCTTTCAATACAGTCATTGTCTCTACATCTTGTGGAGCAACTGTATTAATATTACTTTCCACTCCATCAATAATAACCAAAGGAGCTGAATTATTTAACGAACCTTGCCCACGTACCAGAATGCTGGCATTGTCATTACCTGGAACATTGCTACTTGAAGTGACAGACACACCGGCAGCCATACCAGCCAAGCCAGAAGACAGGTTTGTAATCGGACGTTTTTCTGCTATTTCTCCCATATCTACTGAAGCCACAGATCCTGTGAGGTTTACTTTCTTCTGCGAAGCATATCCCACAACTACAACCTCATCTATCAACTCTGTATCTTCTACCAGTTTAACCGAGAAACTAGTTTGAGAACCAATTTTAATAGTTTGTTCTTTATAGCCAATATAACTGATTACCAATTCTGCATTTGCCGGCACATTATTTAAAGTAAAGTTTCCATCCAAATCAGTAATAATACCCTGAGATGTTCCTTTTACCAATACATTTGCCCCAATAATTGGTTCTCCTGATTTATCTGTAACCGTTCCTGAAATAGTACGCGTATTCTGTTGCGATACCATCAACGAAGGAGTCTCCGAAAGACTTTCCATGTTATAACCAGAATCGGCATAGGCGGTATGCCCCACCAAACATAAAGCTCCTCCCAAAAGCCAATGAGGGAGTCTTCCATACGACGTGCGTTTTTCTTTTTTAGATTGATACATAAAACTTAATTATTTTAAGGTTTTGTGCAAAACTAAAAAATACATTCATCAGACAGGGTACATTTACGTCCAAACAAAAACACACGGCTGTCTAGTCTTTGACTTTTAACACTAAACGGAATACTTAAAATCAGAACTTTACACAGAAATGTAACCTGATTTGGACAACGAAGTCCCCTCTTTCCCCTGATTTTGTCCTATTTTTGTATCTATTCAAAATACTATAAGAACATGAAAACATTACGCACATGGACATTGGCAACTTGCTGCTGTATCGGAAGTATCCTTCTAGCACAAGAGCCCTCGTATTCTACACAAGAGATTCTAAAAGATCTGGAATTTTTCAACGGATGGGAAGCCGCGCAACTTGCCCCCAATTTCAAGAGGAAACAATTAACTAATTTCCGAAGTCCCTTAATGAGACAACTTGCCAAAAGCATGATAGAAGGGAACTATCAGAAAGAATACCGGTTGAAAACTTATAGGCCAATAGCTTCCAACAAAATCCTCCAAAACAAACTAAAGTTATCAGACGGATATAGCCGTTATGAGAACATCACCGGTATGTATCTGGAAAAAGGAGAGAATGTAGTATTGGTAGGCGACATGCACGGAAGAGAAATCAACCTGCTGATTCCAAACTGGATGCGACAGCCTACACCAGGATTTGCCCCCACCAAAGATCCGGAAGGATGGGAACTGAAAAAGCAGGTCATTGCCTTGCATGAAGGAGTTAACGTAATTCATGCAGAAAAATCCGGAAATGTCTACATTGACTATTTTGCCGATGACCCTGAAACTGCCCCTGGTGTTACAATCCATTTTGTAACAGGAAAAGTAAACGGCTACTTTGATGCCGAAACACAAACAAATGAAGATTGGAACAAGCTTCTTGATCAGGCAGTCAGTCCGGTAATGGATGTCAAAACCCGTTACATGCAACTTGCCTATCCTGTAGAGTTCCTGAAAAAATTCGATTATGGAAAAGGTAAGGAGCTAGCTCAGGCATACGATCAAATCATGACACAGCAGTATGAGTTTTGTGGAGCCTTAAAATACAACCGTGTACCCGAAAAACGCATCTTAGCCCGTGTCAACTTCAACTATTTCATGTTCCGCGACGGTGATGGCGTGGCTTTCCTTGGCAATGAAAGCACCATGAAATCGGCATTGGGACCGGACATCTACAAGGACTGGGGAGTAAATCATGAAATCGGACACGTTATGCAGATGAGTCCACAACTCACTTGGGGAGGTATGACAGAAGTAAGCAATAACCTTTTCACCATGTATGTGGCTACACTCGCAGGACAACCCAGCCGTTTGTCAAAATCAAAGAACTACGACAAAGCATTTAAGGAAGTGCTTGAGGCAGAAAAGAAACCATTCATCATGTGCGTGGGTGATCCATTTCAAAAACTGGTCCCTTTCTGGCAACTATACTTATATGCCAAAGAAAAAGGATACAACGATTTTTACGCAGATCTGATGGAATATATGCGAAACCACCCCCACAAAGGTACGGGAAACGCTTCCATCCACAACATGTATGAATTTACCAAAGTGACTTGCGATTTACTGAAAACAGACCTGACCGATTTCTTCCAGGCCTGGGGATTCTTTGAAACCGGCAAGTTTCACGTAGGCGACTATGCTGACTATGATTTTGAGGTAACCCCACAAATGGTGGAAGACACAAAAGAATATATTGCTTCAAAACATTATCCTAAACCGAACAAAGACGTCACACGTTTAACTGATTAAAGAACCATGAATAGAAAACAATCATTCATATTCAAAATAAGCAAAGTGTGCATACTCTTTCTTATTTTATGGATTACAATTCCCGCATTTGGATATGTACCATCCGCACACCCGCGGTTACTATTCAGCAAAGTGGAGGAAAAAGAGATAAAAAAACTAATCAAGAAAGATCCACTAGCCAGAGAACTAGCATCTTTTCTGAAAGAAAAAGCCGACTCCATGGTCGTATTGCCTCAACTAACTTATGATTTAAACAAATACGGAAACATACTTTATACTTCAAGGGCTTATGTTACCAGATTAGGAACCCTTTCATTGGCTTATCGTCTGTATGGAGAGCAGAAATACCTGGATGCTGTTAACAATACCCTACTTTGGATATGCGACTATAAAGATTGGGATCCAGCACATTTTCTTGATACTGCTGAAATGACTACAGCCGTGGCCATCGCTTATGACTGGCTTTTTGATGCACTTCCTGAAAGTACCCGACAGAAAGTCAAAGAAAGTATCTACAAGAATGCAATTTCCATCGTTTTGCGCGAATATGAAAAAGGAGGCCCTGGAAGTTGGGCCAAAAGAGAAACTAACTGGAATGTGGTATGTAATACAGGTATGACCTTGGGAGCACTGGCCGTAGCAGAAGATTATCCAAAGGAAACAGCAACAATCTTGGAAAATGCTGCTCGCTACATGCCTAACTGCCTGAAACACTTTGCCCCCGATGGAGTGTGTTATGAAGGACCTGCTTACTGGGGATACACTAATAGTTATCTTTCTTTATATTTAAAAGCCGTCAGTGACAACGGGGGAGACCAAGGAGGCATAGGAGAGCTACCGGGAGTATCACGTACCGCTCTTTTCTATAAACGTACGCTGACTCCCTCCGGACAACGTTTCAACTTTGGGAACGCCAGCACTGAAGAAGTTATGAACACACCGGCATTCTTCTTTTTCAGCCGGAAGTATCAGCAACCGGAAGTAGCAGAATGGTTCCGGAAAGAAATAGAAAAAACTATCAAACAAAACCAACCCATACACCAACTTTTCTTTCTATCATTGCCTTGGTTCAATCCGGCATCCCCAACTCAGAACGAAAATATTCCATCACTGGAAGTATACCACAATAGTATCAACGATTTAGTTGTACTTAACGGAAACCGAAAAGAAAAAGGTTCCGTCTTTCTTGTCGCCAAAGGAGGTACTCCTAACCAGGCACACCAGCAAATGGATTGTGGCACATTTATCATCGAAAGTGACAGCGTATGCTGGACAGAAGATTTGGGTGCGGACGATTATGCCTTGCCTGGATTCTGGGACTATAAACCGGGAGGAGACCGCTGGAAATACTTCCGTAATAACAATTTCTCACATAACACCTTAAATATTGACAGACAACCACAATATGCTAACGGTAAGGCTTTCGTATGCGAAGAAAATACGCATACAGCACAGCCCTATGCCCGGCTGGATCTCTCTGAGATATATAAAGTGCAGGCTCACAAAGCACTCCGTAAATTCACACTGGTCAATGATCATACTATCGAAGTAGAAGATGAAGTGGCACTACGAAATACATCCTCTACCGTTTTTTGGACCGCAGCAACAAAAGCCGATGTTACAATAAATGGCTCAGTAGCACAGCTTCAGAAAGACGGAAAAGTATTCTATTTTCGTATTCTTTCTCCCGAAGGAGCTACTTTCCATACTTACCCTGCCTATAATACTTACCCTGGTGAAAAACCAATTAAAGGTATTACGATGTTAGAAATAGCCTGCCCTGCACAAGGAGGTAAAGCTAAAATTACAGTAGAAATGAGTAGTAAAAATAACAGCAACTCTTTTAATTAAAAGGCATAAGCACATTTCTTAAAAAATAAAATAGATAAGAATTATCAATCCGTCTATACAAGAAATCACCACCTGCCAGATGAAAGCTGGAGAGACGCTTAATTTTTCTAAAAACTAAAACCACCTGAAATGAATATAATCAACAAATTACAATTCTTTTTATATACCACCATCTTGTTATGGAATACATTCAGCCTTAACGCCATCGTACCCGTTCCGTCTGAAAATCCATCCAAATATCAAAAGCAACAAATAAAAAGAAAATATGGAATGTTTATTCACTTCGGAATCAATACCTTTCATGATGTGGAATGGTCTGACGGTAATTTACCAGTTCATTCCTATAAGCCAAAGACTATAGATGCGGCACAATGGGTCAAAACAGCCAAAGATGCAGGTATGAAATATGTAATTTTAGTCACGAAACATCACGATGGATTCTGCCTATGGGACAGCAAATACACAGAATATGATGTAGCCAATTCAGGCAATCCAACCAATGTTATAGAGGCTGTAGCCAAAGAGTGTCAAAAACAAGAAATACAACTTGGACTATATTATTCTCTGTGGGACCGAAAAGAGAATGCCGATGTTACGAACATTGAGGCTGACAAAAAATATAATTCATATATGCTGGCACAATTAAATGAATTAATGGATATAACCAGTCAATATACGCACATTGTTGAATTTTGGTTTGACGGAAGTTGGGAAAAACCCAGCTACAGATGGCCTATACAAGACATCTATTCTACTATAAAACAACGGGAACCTCAATGTCAAATAGGCATCAACTGGAGCATTGGAGAAGACAGCAACCCCAATGATCCTGCTGCACCTGCAAAATCCTATCGGATTGACCCGGAGAAACAAAAAGAAGGTGACCCCATACGTTACTTTCCCAGTGACTTCCGTTTAGGCGACCCTTTACTTCCAGCTTATCCTGACCCCAAAATATTCACTCATCATGGACAGCGTTATTACATGCCCTTTGAATCTACTGTATGCTTAAGCAAACGATGGTTCTACTGCACAACTGACACTGTATACAAATCATTAAATGAACTAATCAGACTCTATAACCGCGCAACCTCTCAAGATAATATCCTGATATTAAACGTTCCCCCTGCAAGAGACGGAAAAATGAGAAAGAAAGATATGGATTTACTAAAAGAATTGCGCAAACATCTTAACATAAACGATTAAACGCTACCTTTCTTCTCTCTATATTCCTGAGGAGTTTGATTAAACCGTGCTTTGAAACAATGACGGAAATAGCGAAGGGAATTAAAACCTGCCTGATAAGCTATTTCCGTTATCTGCAAATCCGGATGATTTTCCAGCAAGTCCAACGCAAACTTCAAACGTGCATTTAACATAAACTCTGTGGGAGTCATATCGCTAAGCACCTTCAACTTGTTGTATAAGGAACTACGACTTACTCCTAATTGACGGGCTAAGGCATTGATATCAAATTCCGGGTCCGCCAAATGTTCTTTAACCACAGTTTCCAGTTGGGACAAGAATTTTACATCCATCGGATTCAAAGCCAATGCTTGTATGTCACCTGCAGAATCAGCCTCTTCTTTTTTATCTATCTGAAACTTTTGTACTAGCAGCTTACGAGAACGCAGTATATTAGCAATTTTCCCTAATAAAATTTTATGATTAAAAGGCTTTTCAACATAGTCATCAGCTCCGCATTGCACTCCTTTCAGTTTACTATCATCAGAAGTCAAAGCAGTAAGTAAAATCACAGGTATATGGCTTGAATTAAAATTTGTCTTAAGCTTCATACACATCTCTGTACCAGACATGACCGGCATCATTACGTCACTTATAATCAAATCAGGACTCTCTTCTAATGCTTTATCCAATCCTTCTTGGCCATTCATCGCAATTTTGACCTTATACAGCGGAGACAACATGTCTACCAGCACTTGTAACATGTCTTCATTATCTTCTACCAGCAGAATGGTTTGTTTATCCAAAATCTCTTCTGTTTCACCTGCAGGTGAAGCAAGTGAGTCTCCCGATAGTTCAGACATATCCTGCACCGGAATAGTTTCTTCTGCATCTTCCGCTTCTACATACACCACTCCATCTTCTTCCTGGAAAGGATTCTCTACAGGCAACAAAACAGTAAAAATACTTCCGTATCCCATCACGCTCTTTACTGAAATAACTCCATGATGCAGTTCTACAATACCTTTGGCCAAAGCAAGTCCTATACCACTTCCAGGAGATGACATCTTTGTATCAGCCTGATAGAAACGGTCAAATACAAATGGAAGAGACTCTTCCGGAATTCCCTCTCCACTATCAATTACTTTTATTTCAATACCTTTTTCCGTTACTCCAGCGACTAGTTCGACTTTACCTCCAACCGGAGTATACTTAAATGCGTTCGACAAAAGATTTGATATAACCTTTCTCAATTGCCTTCTATCTGCCCAACAACATGCTTCTTCATTGTCTGCCCGGAAAGAGAACGTAATATTCTTCACCTGAGCCTGGTTCTGAAATTCTTCAGTCATTTCCCGAAGGAAAGCAATCACATCCAACTGGCAGACATGCAAAGTCAACTTGCCACGTTCCATTTTTCGAAAGTCCAACAATTCTGAGATTAACTCTCTAAACTGAAACGTATTCCTATATATTCTCTGTAGCCGTACACGAAAATACGGAGAAAGAGACGGACTTTGCAAAAGTGCTTCTGTCTGAGAAATAATCAAGGTCAATGGAGTACGAAACTCATGCGAAATGTTAGCAAAAAACTGCAACTTAGCTTGTGTTAGCTCTTCATTTTTTTCTTTCTCTAATTTTTCCTGTGCCAAAGAATGACGCAGATTCAATTTTGTACGCCAATTTCTCAACAGTTCGTACGCAATTACAAATAAGACAAAGAAATATGTCAAGTAAGCCCACCATGTATTCCACCACGGACGATGGATGAAAATAGGAAGTTCTATGGTATGCTTGCCATTTTCATCTCCTGCTTCTTTTTCACGAATTACCAATTTGTAATGCCCCGGCTCCAAATTGGTAAATACCAGGTTATGACTATAGGCTGTATTCCAATTCTTATCAAACCCTTCCAAACAATACTCATAGATATTACGCTTGGCACTTTCAATATAATTGTTAGAAGAAAAAGTCAACTGAAGATTGTTCTGATTATAGGCCAGCTCCAGCTTATTCAAGAAGGGAAGCGCCTTTGAAAGTACACTTCCTTCCATTGCGGCTGAAAATTGCCGGTTGTTTACCTCCAAAGCCGAAAAGAAAAGATTATAGGCTGGAAAAGGAGAAAACAAACGGGAAAGACGAAAAGTACTCATTCCTTCAGTTCCTCCTACAAATATTTCTCCATCACGTGTACATAGCAAACCGCATCCATCATTCACAGCTGAAAGATGCAGCTGTTTTTCTGCATCCACAATCTTTATTTCACCCGTCTGAAGATGATATACGAATACACCCTTCTCACCGGAAGCCAGTAAAAAACCATCAGGAGTAACATTCAAGGTATAACAATATCGAAGGTCAATCTCTGAAAAAGGAACAAACCTATCGCTTGAACGATTGTATTTATAAATACCAGATCCAAAAGTTCCAAAATATAAATTCCCTGACTTATCTTCTACAATCTTAGAAACGATAAAACGCCCTAACCCATTTTCACCGTACGAGTAAACTGATTTATCACGGTTATCTTTCAAACTGATACGGACAAGTTTATTACGTAAGGCCACCCAGACATTCTCACTAGAATCTATAAAAAAGCTAGTACCTTCTACATGCGTTTCTTTTACTTCCGGAAACAAATAATCCACAGAACCGGATTTTCTGCTTTTCACAAATAATCCATTACTTCCCAACAAATACAAACTATTGCCTTTCAAAAGGATTTCAGAAAAAGAAGCTCCCATTTTTCCCCAGCTTTCTTCCTTACGAATATTCTTGGAAGCAATATCAAAACAAAGCATACCTTGCTTATGAGTACCGATATACAGGCAATCTTCCGCAGAGTTATACTCTATACACTTCAGGTTAGGGAAAAAAGATTCAGGATGAGAAGAATCATTTAAGTAATAAGAAAACTTACCTGTAGCCCGATGCAGACAATTTAATCCTCCTCCTTCCGTGCAAATCCATATATCTCCTCGCTTGTCTTCCACCATATTGCCGACATAAGCAAAACTCAAACAATCATCCCGTTCTGGATTATCGGTGTAATGCTGAAAAATATCATATACAGGATTGAAATAATTTACGCCTCCATAATATGTACCAACCCATATACTCCCCTGCTGATCCTTATAAAGAGAAAAAATAGAAGAATGGCTCAAAGCTCCCGGTGCAATCTCTTTTTTATATCCTGAAACGACACGTGTATCCTCTATTTTATAAAGTCCATTAAAAGTACCTGCCCAAATACAACCTTCATCATCTTCTACAAAACAGCGTACATCGTTACTAGGAAGCTGCAAATATCTCCTGACAATCCAATTTTTGTCGGAGGATGGCAACAACTGATACATTCCATCACGAAACCCTGCTACCCAAAGTCTTCCTTTTGAATCCTGAAACAATGAATAAACTGTTACCTTCGGAAGGATACAAACCGGAGACTGACCGGACAATTTCTCCATTCGATAAAGTCCCTTTGCCGAACCGATCCAAATTCCTCCGTCTGCCCCCATATATAAATTACGAATTCTACCGACCGAAGGTACACGACAAACAAACTGAAAACAATTTTTTGTCATATTCCACTGAAAAATACTATCTTGCACAGCGGTCAGCACATGCTCTTGATTCGCAAAGAGGCAAGAAGAATGCATTTTCAAGTCATAAAACCGTTCCTCATAAAGAGCATAACGCATCAACCTCCCGTCAGAACTAAAAAAAACACTTCCCTTTTTATCACATACCAAATCATGGATTTCATTACCAATCAGGCTGTCCTTTAAGGCATTATAAACTGTCATACGATTCCCGTCGTAACAATTCAATCCTTCCAAGGTTCCCAACCACATTCTGCCAAGCTCATCCTGAGCAATAGAAACCACTGAAATCTGCGACAAGCCTTCATTCTTGCCTAAGTGTTTGAAATAAATATTTCCGTGAAGAAATAAAGAAAATAAAATCCAAAGACAAAATAAAAAACACCTTTTCATTAGTACATACAATTCAAAGTATCACAAAGTAAAAAAATAAGGGAACTCTCCGAAAAGAATTCCCTTATGTGTGTCATACAGACGATTCGATTATCCCAAGTGAATTGCTTCAGAAGGACAAACGTCAGCACAAGTTCCACATTCTGTGCAAGCGTCCGGATTGATTGAATATTTATCACCTTCTGAGATTGCTCCAACCGGGCATTCATCGATACAAGTACCGCAAGCGATACAATCGTCACTAATTACGTAAGCCATTGTAGTAAAAAAGTTAAGTTATTATTAGTCCTAAATTGATAGTGCAAAGTTAATCTTTTTCCAATCAGTTGTCACATCCACTTTGCATTTTCTACCCAATTTATATCATGTCTAAATAGTATCAATGCAAGATGGCCTGATACATCACCTGCTGCATCCGAGTGCGGATATTATAACGAACCAGATTATTGGGCTCATAAACAGAAGGATAGGTCCGGTTACTCAAGAATACAAAAATCAGTTCATTATCCGGATCCACCCACACACAAGTTCCCGTAAAACCTGTATGCCCAAACACGGAAGCTGGTGCTTCAGGAGTACAAGGACTGTTGTCCGTATGTTCCGTATCGGGTTTGTCAAAACCTAAGCCCCGCCGACTATCACGCGACTTCAGCGTAGTAAAGAGTTCACAAGTTGCCCGACTAAGGTATCTCCGGTCACCGCAGATTCCTTTGTCCAGCCACATCTGAGCAATTTTCGCTACATCCTGCGCTGTAGAGAACAAGCCTGCATTTCCAGACACGCCTCCCATGAATGCGGCAGCCTCATCTTGCACAAATCCTTGCAACTTACTTCCACGAAGGAAATCATTCTCTACAGAAGGTACAATCTGCTTCTTCGGGAATTTACGCAAGGGCAAAAAGGCCGTATGGCGCAAACCCATCGGGGTATAGAATACGCTATCCAAGTACACATCCATTGGCACACCTGTCACTTTTTCCACCAATTCTTTCAAAAGCATAAAGTTCAGGCAACTGTAACGATAGGATTTTCCTTTCACCGGAACTTTTGCAATCTGTTCTAATATATTCTTACTGAAATCACTTCTCAGAAACAAACTATCTGCTACCTGAAGCGGATATTCAACCGATGAAGTACGTGATACCCATTCTGGATTATAGCGGAAATCATTGCAAGCATACACATTCTCAGCTAGTTTCAGCGTGTGATTCTTATCAGCTTTTTTACGGAACAGCCCTCCTTTGCAAGACTTCATATCCAATGCTTCCTCATAGAAAGGCCAGTAGGCTGGCAATCCAGATTCATGGAAAAGTAAATCTCGCACCGTAATACGCGACTTATCTGTTTTTTTCAATATAGGTAAATAATCGGAAACACAATCTGTCAATCCGAATTTTCCTTCATCATAAAGTTTCATCACTGCCAGCAGCGTAGCCGTTACCTTAGTCAAAGAAGCCAAATCATATAGGCTATTTTCCTTAACAGATTCCTTTCCCGCATAGGTATAGTTACCGAAACACTTGTTGTAAACCGGAAGACCTTCCCGCAGAATCATCACATGACATCCTGGATAAGCCTTCAGCTGGATACCTTCTTCTGCAATACTATCTATCTGTGATAATATAGACGCATCCATGCCCAAGTCCTCCGGACTGTATTGACGGGGAGCTTCCGGATCGACGGTCAGTCCATCACCAGCCTTGAACACTCCAGCCAGCGGAATAGACAAACGACCGTCAGCATACGCATTGCCCAAAAATAAATCGGCCACGTAACGCTGTACAGATTTCTCGTCAGTATGTGCCAGTACTACAGTAGAAGCATGGCGGACCACTTCCGGAATTTTTTCCAGCATCTTCATATCGCCAAAGCAAATCAAAGCCAAAGGCTTGTCTTTGGCCAACTTTTCCAGTAAAGCCGCATACGGCTCCACCTTATCTGAATGTAAAGCCACCAATACCCGTTGTGTCGGACGCAGACGTGCCTCCACGGCATCCAATGAGTCTACATTCGCATGCAACCAGCCGACCGGGAAAGTCTGCTTCAACTGATGATAAAACGGATAAGCTTCCGACAAGGAAGGAGATACACTCAACAGCATCGTACCCGATACGGATAAATCAAGCGGAACCAATGACGAGGAATCCTTCAATACTGTCACTGCTGCTTTTGACAACTCCTGCTGAAGCGACAGAAGCTCCGGCGTCACCAGTTTTTCAGGAAGTCCTTCTTCTTCCACTTTTTCCCAGGAAGAAAGTCCCAGCGCATATTTAAATGACAATACCTTCCGACATTTCCGGTCGATATCTGCTTCCGACAGACGACCTTTTTTAAGCGCCGACATCACACCGTCAATTTCTTTTTTCAAATTACGAGGAGATAAAACCACATCGTTTCCTGCTATCAAAGCACAGGCACACACATCATCATGCCCGGCAATGCCTTTCATCTCCAGAGCATCCGTCACCACCAGTCCATGAAAGCGCAATTCATCAATCAGTGTATGCATAATTACCTCCTGCGAAATAGAAGCAGGTCCTTCACCCAAGCTCGGGGCATGCAAATGCCCTACCATCACACCGCCAATTCCTGCCTCAACGGCTTTCTTAAACGGATATAACTCTATACTATCCAAACGAGCTCGGTCAAAATTCAATTCAGGCAACGCATTATGTGAATCAATTTCCGTATCTCCATGTCCGGGAAAATGCTTACACACCGCCATTACACCATTGTCCTCCAATCCTTTTACATAAGCAGCCACTTTTTCGGCCACCCTCTTCGGATCACTGCCAAAAGAGCGAAAATTAATTACTGGATTATTGGGATTGTTATCCACATCGGCCACCGGCGCAAAATTAATCTGTACGCCTATCAGACGACACTGACGAGCCACTTCCTTACCATATTCATAAAGCAGTGAATCATTCTGTATGCATCCTAACACACGATTGTAGGAAAAAGAAGGGGTATCTTTCAAGCGCATTCCCAATCCCCACTCACCATCAAAAGTCACCATCAAAGGCACCGACGCATGAGCTTGGGCATAGTTGGTCATCTGCACCTGCTTCCGAAGCTCTCCACCGGTAAACAACAGCCCTCCTACTCCATAGTCATCGACCATCTTTCGCAACACATTCTTGCTATATTGGTTTGTCACCGGCTGGAGAGTATAAATGAACAACTGCCCCACTTTCTGTTTCAGCGTCATCTTCTCCATCTGCCCGTCTACCCATTTCCGGCAGGCTTCCGTGTCGTGTATCCGGCTCAAGAGCGCAGGCTCCTGTGCAAAGAGACTAGTCGAGGCCAGGCAAGCACACAATATACACCACAAAATCCGTCTTTTCATTCTACCCTATCTGTTTTAATTTTTCTGCATCTTGACAACCATACGCCCGACAAATGCCGCACTTTTTCCCATCTGCTGCACAGGCACCTCTATTCCGTCAAGATTCTTATATAACTCCGGCCCTTCAAAGAAAGAATGAGAATGTCCGCCTAATACAATGTCAATGTTACGGGTATTCTCTATCAGTTCTATATCCGAATAAGGTTCACCCTTCCATCCCAAATGCGACAGGCAAATCACCAAGTCACAATGTTCCTGGCTCTTCAGCAAGTCGGCTACACGCTGGCCTTCAGAAACAGGGTCTTCAAATTTTACATTCCCGTAATTGGCATGCGCCACCAGACCGTCAAGCTCCGGGCCCAGTCCAAACACACCGATACGTATTCCATCGCGTTCAATGACGGTATACTCCTTCACCAAACCTTCCAGCACGGTACCTGCCACATCATAATTGGCACATACAATCGGGAAATTAGCCATCTTGAACAAGCGGGCCATATTGTCCAGACCAAAATCAAACTCATGATTTCCAATCGTACCTGCATCATACCCCATCTCATTCATCATCTTGATTTCCACCTCTCCCTTAAACAAATTATAATAGGGACTTCCCTGAGAAAAATCACCAGAATCGAACAGCAACATATCTTTGTGCTCACGGCGCTGTTCTTTCACAAAAGCCGCCCGACGCAACACACCCGCCTTTCCGGCCAGTACCGTATCAGGGAAATAAGAGGCAAAGGGTTCGATACGACTATGCATGTCGTTCGTATGAAATATATACAATTCTTTTACCGACTGTGCGGCCACCACACTCACCAGCAGGCACGCCAGACATAAACAATATATCTTTTTCATCTCTTTTCTATTTTTCAATTGGACGCACTCACTTTTATTCTTCCTTCTACTTGCGAAATCACAAATTGTCCTTTCTGCTCACACTGTTTTACATAGTCAAGCAACAAGTTGCGCAACAACGCATCTTTCGGGAATATTTTGGAAGAAGCCCGACGGAACGCTTCCATCTTATCATTTCCCTCAGCCAAATAATCAATGGTAGCTACTGTATAGGTTTTCTTTACATCAATCTGCCGGCCATTCACCTTCGCTTCCAAGAGATTTCCCTCAGCATCTATTTTCAAAGCGGCGCCACTAAGGCCCTCTCCATGTACAGAAGCTATTTGTCCGAACAACTCCTTCAAGGTGGCCCCATCCATTGTCAGCACACACAAGGCATTCTCGAAGGGAGCAATTTCATACACCGTTCCAAAGGTAATTTCACCTTCAGGCATTGCATTCCGGATACCACCCATATTCATGACAGCGACATCAGCCGGCTTTCCAATCGTCCGCACTGCTGCCTGACGAAGTACATCGGCCATCAGATTAGACAACGGAGATTCCGGACGGTATGCGGTCAGGTTCTTTGCCGAATGTCCGATGACCGGCGACATAATACTATCGACTTTCTGCTGATAAGGTTTCAAGATATTCAACGCTTCGGCATCCGGTTTACGGTCGTACACATCAGTAATGGCCACCCTTCCGCCTTCCACACCTGCCAGCGAATAACCTGAGCTACAGCTGGCCAGCAGCCACCCGGCCAACACGCCGGCAACTGCACTTTTTACAAGTCTAACATTGAGATAATTCATAAAACAAGGTTTATTTGCAGTCAAAAATACGGAAAAAAGGAACATGCTCAAAAGAATGGTAAAAGCTATCCACAAGACTTCTCATTTTTTAATAAAATACGCAGGAAACATTTGGCTACTTCGCAGAAAAACACTACCTTTGCCCCGCTTTCGCGCAATCGCTGTCAAAGAAGAGTTACTTGATATGTTGCGTTGTAACGATCAAACAATTTAATTTATTACAAAACATGGATTTAATTAAAATTGCAGAAGAAGCATTTGCTACTGGCAAACAGCATCCTTCATTCAAAGCTGGTGACACAATCACAGTAGCATACCGTATCGTTGAAGGTAGCAAGGAACGTGTACAGTTGTATCGCGGTGTTGTTATCAAAATTTCAGGTCACGGTGAAAAGAAACGTTTCACTGTACGTAAAATGTCAGGAACAGTGGGTGTTGAACGTATCTTCCCATTGGAATCTCCGGCTATCGACAGCATCACTGTCAACAAAGTTGGTAAAGTTCGTCGCGCTAAATTGTACTACTTGCGTGCACTTACCGGTAAGAAAGCCAGAATTCAGGAAAAACGTGCAAACGTGTAATTCAGTATTCCCTGAAAAAGACAAAATAAAAGGAGACATCATTTACTTGATGTCTCCTTTTATTTTTACCGACTCACAAAATATTTAACAATAAAAAAAGCGATTATCTTTAAAAGATAATCGCTTTTCCGAGTGATCCGCCTGGGGCTCGAACCCAGGACCCCAACATTAAAAGTGTTGTGCTCTACCTGCTGAGCTAGCGAATCAATCCTTTGTTGCATCGGTTATTTCCCGATTGCGAGTGCAAAGGTAGATGTTTTTATAATAACTACCAAATATTATTGGAATATTTTTTCAATAAATTTAAACATCCACTAATTATCAACTACTTAGACACGCCTTCTTTTAAAGCTTTCTGATAACAGCAGCGGCATAAGGGTTCATATTCTTCTTTTTCCCCCAACAACACTCTTTTGTCATTGAGCACGGTACGATGCGAAACATAAGCCAAGTTACCACATTTCACACAAATGGCATGCACTTTAGTCACCTCATCGGCAATGGCACACAACGCAGGAATCGGTCCAAACGGAACTCCCTTAAAATCCATATCAAGCCCTGCGATAATAACACGGACGCCCCGATTAGCCAGTTCATTACACACTTCGGGTAATCCATCATCAAAAAACTGCGCTTCATCAATGCCTACCACGTCTATCTCCGAAGTAAACAAAAGGATACTAGCGGAAGAATCAATCGGGGTTGATTTGATGCTGTTATTATCATGTGACACCACTTCTTCCTCTGAATAACGGGTATCAATAGACGGCTTGAATATCTCTACCCGCTGATGGGCAAAAGTAGCCCTACGCAAACGCCGTATCAACTCTTCCGTTTTACCGGAAAACATAGAGCCACATATTACTTCAATCCTTCCTCTTCGGCAAGTCTCCTCCCGATGATCTTCTGAATATACTACCATATTTTCTTTCATTACATAAAAACAATTGCAAAATTACAACGACGAATCGAAATCCGCGAAAAATCGACGCATTTTTATTAATAGTGACGAAAACACTATGTAAAGAGAAAACTTCTGTTAAATGTTTGACAAATCGAACACGTAAATACGAAAACTTTTTACCTTTGCTATCATAACATGAAGTACAAAGTATGGGAAAACTATATGTCGTACCTACTCCGGTAGGTAACATGGAAGACATGACATTTCGAGCCATCCGCGTATTGAAAGAAGCGGACCTGATTTTAGCTGAAGATACACGTACATCGGGTATCCTTTTAAAACATTATGAAATCAAAAATGCAATGCAATCACACCATAAATTCAATGAGCACCAGACGGTGGAAAGCATTGTCAACCGTATAAAAGGAGGACAAACGGTAGCCTTAATTTCAGATGCCGGCACTCCTGGAATATCCGATCCCGGATTCCTTGCGGTAAGAGAATGTGTAAGAAACGGCATAGAAGTGCAATGTCTGCCTGGAGCTACGGCCTTTGTACCGGCATTAGTTTCATCAGGGCTTCCGGATGAACGTTTCTGCTTTGAAGGTTTCCTTCCTCAGAAAAAAGGTCGCATGACACGACTGAATGCGCTGAAAGACGAAACCCGTACCATGATTTTCTATGAATCTCCTTATCGCCTGCTTAAAACGCTGACCCAGTTTGCGGAAGTTTTTGGAGCCGAACGCCCGGTTTCCGTATGTCGGGAGATTTCTAAAATACATGAAGAAAGCGTCAGAGGAACCCTTCAGGAAGTAATTACACACTTCACAGAGACTGAACCAAGAGGAGAAATCGTCATTATATTAGGAGGAAAAGATAACTAAATTATAATTCTAAATTCAAAAACTATGAGAAAGGTTGTTTTATCTGCTTTATGTGCTGCTGCCCTGCTGACAGCATGTAATAATTCAGGCCAGAACAAAAGCACTTTACAAGCTCAGAACGATTCACTGATGCTTGAACTCTCTAACCGCGACACAGAACTGGACGAAATCATGGGAGCCTTCAATGAAATTCAAGAAGGATTCCGCGAAATCAACGAAGCTGAAAACCGTGTAGACTTGAAAGAAGGTACATTAGAAAGCCAGTCGGCTGCCGATAAGATAAAAGATGATATCCGTTTCATTAGCGAGAAACTGAAATCAAACCGCGAACAGATTGCAAAATTAGAAGAGCAACTGAAAAATAGCAAATACCAATCTGCCCAGTTGAAAAAAGCTGTAAAGAACCTTACTGCTGAACTGGCTGCAAAGCAGCAGCAGATTGAAACCCTGCAAGCAGAATTGGCTGCAAAGAATATCCGTATTGCAGAATTGGATGAAGCTGTTATGGACTTGAATAAGAACGTAGACGAGCTGAGTGCAGAAAATGAAGCAAAGACTAAGACCGTAGAAGCTCAAGACAAAGCCCTCAACACTGCCTGGTATGTATTCGGCACTAAATCTGAGTTGAAAGACCAGAAGATTCTGAAGAAGGGTGACGTACTGAAAGACAATGACTTCAACAAAGATTACTTCACCCAGATTGATATTCGCAAGGAAAAAGAAATCAAACTTTACTCCAAACGAGCTGAATTGCTGACTACTCATCCACAGAGTTCATACGAACTTGTAAAAGACGACAAAGGTCAGTTGACTTTGAAAATCAACAATCCGAATGAATTCTGGAGTGTATCACGTTATTTGGTAATCCAAGTAAGATAATCTCAGGATATTATATATGAAATTCCCCTTATCCCTCTGTTATCAGACCCAGGGATAAGGGGAAATTTTATATATAGCCTCTATCGCAAATTATCTTTTGTTCAAAGACTCACATAATTTACGATTAATCTCACGAACTCGCTTTTCGTCCAGTTTAATTACTTTACGGTCGTATGTCATCAAACCATTTACTTCCACTTCTACGTCTGTGGTCTGCGTATATACTGCTGCAGAAAAACCACGAGGTATTAAATCATAAAGTTTTTCCGCATATTTCACATATTCATCTGTCACTTCCTTAGAAGAATTGAACTGAATATATCCCCAGTTACGGTCCGGTTCCCAGATATGCCCCTGTACTACCCAGCCAATACCTCCATACTCACCTAAGACTGTAGCTCTCTGTGCATCATACAGATACAATTCCGGAGCAGGATAGTTATGTAAATCCAGCATATCACCACAAGTGTAATGGTTACCTCCACTGGCAGGATTAACCAGACGGGTCGGATCATATTGTTTGGTCCATTCCACTATTTCCGGGGTTTTGAACTGTCCCCAAGCTTCATTAAATGGAATCCATGTGCCAATGCAAGGATAAGAATACAATGCATCCATTATTTCCTTCCATTCCTTCCGGTAACAAGCTTCCGACTCTGCACTACGCTTCATTTCAGTGCCCTCAAAATATTTCCGGTTCTGCCATTCTGGGTTACGGTCACCGCTGGGCATATCCTGCCATACAATAATACCCAACTTATCACAATAGGTATACCAACGTGCAGGCTCTACTTTAATATGCTTGCGAATCATATTAAATCCAAAGTCTTTTGTTTTCTGTACATCGTATAGTAAAGCTTCATCCGTAGGAGCTGTATATAATCCATCCGGCCACCAGCCCTGATCCAAAGGACCAAACTGGAACAACGGCTTATTGTTCAACTCTAAACGCACAATACCGTTCGCATCACGTTTGGAAGAATATTTTCGCATTGCTGCATAACTGGACACCTCATCCACCAGTTTTCCGTTCTGCTTCAAAGAAACTTTCAACGTATAAAGGAAAGGAGATTCAGGCGACCATAATTTTGTATTCTCCGGCATTGCCACCTGTACACATTCTCCATTAATACTTTTTCCTTGCGCTACCAATTGTTGACCATCAAAGACTTTTACCTCTACCAAATCTTTTGAAGTAGCATCTTTTACCAAGGCTTTCAAAGAAAGCAAAGAATTATCAATATCGGGAGTAATGCGTAAATCCTGGATATACGATTCACTGACAGGTTCCAGCCAAACTGTCTGCCATATTCCGGTCACCGGAGTATACCATATACCTTCAGGACGCGATACCTGTTTTCCTCTCGGCTGGTAACCCTTATCTGTCGGGTCCCACACTTTCACCATCAGGGTATTGTTCTTTCCTTGCAAAGCTTCTGTAATATCAAAAGAGAAAGGAGTAAATCCTCCGGTATGACTACCTACCTTTACATCATTTACCCATACATCAGTTTTCCAGTCGACTGCTCCGAAATGCAGAAGAACTCTTTTCCCTTTCCAAGAAGAAGGAACGTCAAACGAACGACGATAGACCAACTCTTTCTCTGCACCTACTGTTTTAGCAACTCCCGACAAAGAAGATTCGACAGCAAAAGGTACCAGAATTTTTCCATCAAAGACAGAAGGGGTATGTTTTCCTTTTTCTATAATTGCATAATCCCAAAGGCCGTTCAGATTCTTCCATTCTATTCTTTCCATAATAGGCCGTGGGTATTCAGGCAATACATTATCAGGATTTACCTGTTCAGACCATTGTGTGCTAATACGTCCTTCAACCGGCTTCCATTGTGCATACAGCTGCGCTGCTAAAGTTCCCCATAAGGCAAGCACCATCCATAGTTTTTTCATTGATATTAAGTTTTAAGATACCTTACAAAGGTAGGATAAAACAGCAACTCTGCATAAAACAATTCTGTCAAAAAATAGAATCATTTATTCATCTCATTTATAATACAAGCCATTATTATAAGACTGTTTTAGTTTTTATATTGAGAATAATCTTTTTACATTTGTACACAGTTTATTATTTTAATCCCAATATGAAGAAATTTCTCTTGCTACTCCAAGTATATATTTTATTCTCTATTTACAGTTGGGGAACACCATTACCACCAATTGAAGAAATTAATTTCACACCATTAAAAAACCTCATACAGCTACCGACCAATGAAGTTCGTAATCTTTTTCAAGATAAAGAAGGATATATATGGATTGCCACTTACAATGGATTAGTACGCTACGACGGATATTCCACCCAAATCTATCATGCAGAGTCTGAAGGGTCAGAAAAATCAATTGATGGATTTGTTAATATAGTTGCAGAAGACAACCAATCCAATTTGTGGATTGGTACACACAATGGTTTATATAAGCTAAATAAAAAACATGAAACCATAGAAAAAATACATTTGCCCAATCCTCAAGTCAGTAATGTAGAAGCCGTTGTGTGCACACGGGAAGGAGCAATATGGGCTGGCACCAATAAAGGACTCTTTATAAAGAAAAAAGATGAAAAAAATTTTACTCTATATAAAACTGCTCAAAACATTGATGTCAAGTCCTTATTAGAAGACAAACGAGGACATATATGGATTGGCACTTGGAGCCAAGGCCTGTTCAGATATGATCCTACACAACAACGCTTATATACATATCAAAATGTATGCTCACGCAACTCAGCCCATATTATATTCCAAGATAAAGATGAAAATATATGGATTGGTACATGGAGATGTGGACTTCTGAAAATGCAAAACCCATATGACATGCAACACTATGGATTTATCCGGTACACCCACGATAAAGATAATCCATCAAGTATTGCCGACGATATCATTTATGCTATTACTCAAGATAAAAATACAGGTAAAATATGGATAGGCTCCCGAAGTGCACTCAGCATTATGGAATCAGAAGATGGTATATTCACCAATTATTATCCTAGTAATAAAAGTGGACATCTTCCTTTTAACGAGGTAGATGCATTGTTATCCAGCAAAGATGGATTAATGTGGGTAGGCATGCTCGGAGGAGGAATCCGGATTGCCAATACTAATACACGTAAATTCAGTCTAAACTCTCTAAAGGCCGTGAGGGAAATATTCCCAAGCGCTTCAGTAAGAGCTATTTGCCCAATTGACAATCATTGGATTTGGATAGGAATTATGGGATTTGGGTTTGCAAAATATAACATGCAAACTCAGGAAGTCATTCCATACAACCAAATTGATGCGTTCCAAAAATTACCTCTCATATCTACAGTCAATGAAATCATTCAACTTAGAGATAATGGAGAGTATTGTTTTGCCACATGGGATGATGGACTATGGATTTTTGATGGGAAAAAAGTGCAAGAAATCAATATTGAATCACACCCACAATTAACAGACGTTTGTATATACTCTGTATACGAAGATTCAAAAAGAAATATATGGTTAGGAACAAGAAGTGGCATTTTTTTACTAGACAAACAAAGAAAAATGCATGCCATTAATAACTTAATTGAGAATAAAACATTTATTCCTGAAAAAGAGTCCATATTTCGAATTCAAGAAGATAAGGATGGAAATATCTGGGCTGCAACACCCAATTCTGGAATATGGAAGTTAACTCCTCATAATAATAATTTTACAGCCAAACAATACACCATCAAAGCTCAAAACGCCATATCAATAGGAGCCATGACACTATACATAGACAGTGATAATACAATATGGGCTGGAACAAACGGAAAAGGACTTAGTATTTACAACCCTGAAAAAGATTGTTTCCAGTATGCATTACCGACTAATATGAAAAAAGGAGAAGTAATATCATGTATATTGGAAGACAATCAAAAAGGATTGTGGATTACTACTACTTCAGAAATGATTCACATTCATAAAGATCAAACAAAGAAAAGCGTACAAGTATTTACTACAGAAGACGGACTACAAGATCATATTTTCAATCGAAATGCTTGTGCTAGAGGAAAAGATGGGAAACTATATTTTGGTGGAGTACATGGTATCAACAACTTTTTTCCTGCGGACATCAAATATGATACGGTTTCATATCCTGTTGTATTGACAGAACTAAGAGTTTATGATACCCCCATTTCACGTATGCCAGTCAATGAACAGCGAAAAATCCTAGATTCAACCCTAGAGTATGCTCAGCATATCACTCTTTCTTACACACAGAACAATTTCAGTATTGGATTTTCCGTATTGAACTACATCAATCCTCTATTAAACAAGTATGAATACAAATTAGAAGGATATGATAACCAATGGATCTCTACCGAAGGATATCATCCAGCAGCATTTTACAATAACCTACCTGCTGGAACTTACATTTTTTCCGTAAGAGGCAGTAACCCCAATGGCCTATGGTCTAACAATATCCGCTCTATCAAAATTACCATACTCCCCCCTCCCTGGTTTACTTGGTGGGCATATTGCATTTATACCATTATCATTATTATATGTATATGGTACACTTACAAAATCATAAAAAGAAGAATTAAACTACAACAAATGGTAGAACTTGCCAATATCCAACGCGAGAAAAATGAAGAAATCAATCACAGCAAATTACAATTTTTCACGAATATAACCCATGAATTACTAACCCCATTATCCATAATTTCAGCTTCTATAGATGAAATCAAATTACATTACCCTGAGACTCAAAAATCTCTTCCTGAGATAGAAGACAATGTATTACGACTTAAACGCTTAATCCAACAAATATTAGAATTCAGAAAAGTAGAAAATGGCAGACAGAAGCTAAAAGTATCCTATGGTAGTTTAACAACTTTCCTACAATATTCCGCACAAGCTTTCTCTCCTCTTGTCCGTAAAAAGAACTTACATTTTGCGTTCTTGAACATGGACATAGAGTATAAGGGCTATTTCGATTGTGACAAACTTGACAAGATAGTCTACAATCTATTATCTAATGCGGCCAAATATACACCTGAAAACAAAACCATTACAATATCACAAGCTTACAATAGCGAACTAAAACTTTTTCAACTAAGTATAAATAATCCCGGAGAACCAATCCCTGAGAATAAACAGAAACATTTATTCGAGAGATTCTATGAAGGTGACTATCGAAAATTTCATACTATTGGTACAGGTATAGGACTATCACTGACCAAAGATCTAACCATATTACACCATGGAGAAATTAAGGTTAATAGTAACAAAGAAACAGGAAATACTTTTACAGTCATCATCCCTATAGCCAGAGAAGCTTATAATAAAGAAGAAATTGAAGAAAATGATACAAATTGGGACGTTTCTGAAACTGTAGCATCAACAGAGTTCATCTCCAATACACCTGCGGAAAAAGCTCAACATGAGCCAAGCAATGATATTGTTCCCGAACATAAAATTAAGCCCGCATTATTATTCGTAGAAGATAATGATGACTTACGTAATGTCATGAAACGTATCCTTACAGATCATTTTGATCTTACCGAAGCCTCATCTGGAGAAACTGCATTACTTCAACTGGAAGATAAAAAGATTGATATCATAGTTTCTGATATAATGATGCCTGGAATGAATGGTTTTGAATTATGCAAAAAAATTAAAGAAAGATTTGAAACAAAACATATACCGGTAATCTTATTAACAGCTAAGACCAGCGATATGGACAGAATAACCGGATATGAAGTAGGAGCAGACGGGTATATATGCAAATCTTTAAACATATCTGTCTTACTTGCAAAGATTGAAAATCTCCTAAAGAAAAAAGAGCACTCTAATGGGGATTCTAGAAAACAACTAGTATTTGAAGCCAAAGAATTAGACTATACAAGTCAAGACGAAGAATTCTTAAAAAAAGCAGTAGAATGTGTAAATACCCACTTGAGTGATCTTGAATTTGATACAACCGTTTTCGTACAAGAAATGAAAATGTCTAGAAGTACATTAAATGAAAAATTAAAACAACTGACAGATATGACTCCTCTAGCCTTCATTTCCAGCATACGCTTACAAGCAGCCTTCCGATTATTGGAAGAAAAGAAAAAAATACGCGTCTCTGAGCTAGCTTATTCTGTCGGTTTCAACGATCCCAAATATTTTAGCCAATGTTTCAAGAAAAAATTTGGTTTCCTACCTAAAGAACACATAGTCAACAAAGAGAATGATGAAAAATAAGTTTCTCAATCCAGTTCCAAAAGGATGAAAAAATAGCAGAAAAGGATGAATTTTTAGTTTTTATCCTTTTCTGCTATTTTTTCATCATCATCTCCTTTATGCAAAAGTATTTTTGCGGTATCCAATTGGAAAGGATGTGAACTTAAACAATTAATATTATGAAACGTAGAAAATTAAACGTAAGTAAATTGTTAACCTTAGGGCTGCTATTATCCTATTCTGCCAATATAGCAGCTAACACAACAAGCGAGACAACAAGTATCCAACAAAACAGCTCTTATAAAGTTACAGGAGTGGTAAGTGATACAAGCGGAGAACCGATTATTGGAGCGAGCGTAGTGGAAAAAGGAACCTCCAATGGAACAATCACGGATTTAGATGGAAAATTCACAATTGAAGTTAATGCAGGAGCTACTTTGAATATCTCCTATATTGGCTATAAAAACCAAGAAGTAAAAGTTGACCGCAACGGATTATCTTTAAAATTAACCTTAAAAGAAGATACAGAAACGTTGGATGAAGTTGTAGTTGTAGGATACGGAACTGTACGCAAAGCCGACTTAGCTGGTTCTGTGGCTGTAATGGACAACAAATCATTCAAAGACCAGCCTATTACCCGAATTTCAGAAGCTCTTCAAGGACGAGTATCTGGTGTACAGGTAGAAAACAGTGGCGTACCTGGAGGAGATATTCGCATTCGTGTACGTGGTGCAAACTCTGTAAATCTTAGCAACGAACCTTTATATGTTGTTGACGGAATTGTCCGTGAAGGTGGATTAAGCGGATTAAATACAGACGATATCAAATCTATCCAAGTATTAAAAGACGCATCCTCTACCGCAATTTATGGTTCTCGAGGTGCCAATGGTGTAGTATTGGTCACTACTAAAACCGGAGTTGCCGGACAAACACAAATCACATTCGATGCAACTTTAGGCGTATCAAACGTTTACAAACATTATGATATGCTCAGTCCATATGAATATGCTGAAGCATATAATTTCTGGTATCCGGGAAATGGATACTCCGCAGAAGAAATGGATGCCCTCAAAACGGGTAAAAAAGGTATCAACTGGCAAGACGAAATGTTCCGTTCCGGATTGGTACAGAATTATAAACTTGCAATTTCAGGCGGTAGTGAAAAAACACAATATTATGTTTCTGCCAACTATGTAAACGAAGAAGGTGTTTTACGCTATTCTGACAATGAACGATATTCTGCACGTGTTAATTTGAACTCTGCTGTCACAAACTGGCTTACTATCACTACAGATGTACAGTTCAATCATGGAGTCAGAAATGGTAATACTTATATTGCAAGTAAAACCAACCCGATTTTCAATGCGTTAAACTATGACCCAACCATGGATATGTTTACCGAAGATGGTAAATACAATGTAGGAAAAAACACTACAGGAAGTAACCCGTTAGGGTCTATCGCAGCATCAAACAGCGAACTTCGGACTTACGCCGCTACTGGAAATCTAGCTTTACAGTTTAAAATCATAGATGGATTAACCTTTACCACAACAAATGCATTCGATTATCAAGATAATAAATCTTACTCATTCTCTTCTGCCAAAGCAAGCCCCACTGCTATCAGCAGTATGGGAAACAGTGATGCTTTCCGAATGATGTTACAATCTACAAACAATTTCACTTACATGAAAAAATTCGGGAAACACAATCTGACCGCTACAGCCGTTTGGGAAGCGACTTCTACCGAATATCGTAATATGAATATTGGTGGAAACAACCTTTCTACTGAAGCCGTAGGATGGTGGAATGTGAATATGGCAAGCACTAAGATCTCGGCAACAGCTACTCAAGAGAAACACTTCTATCCGGTGTAGGCCGCGTCATCTATAACTACAATGACCGTTATACACTGACAGCTACATTCCGTGCAGATGGCTCTTCAAAGTTTAGTAAAGAAAAATGGGGATATTTCCCATCTGTTGCTGTAGCATGGGATCTTAGCAATGAACCTTTCATGGAAGATTTTAAAGCTATGCAAAACATGAAGCTACGTGCCAGTTATGGTGTGATTGGTAACCAAGGAATCGGAGCATACTCTACTCTTGGACTATTAGGTCAAGCTTATACAAACTATGGAACTTCTTCACAATTATATTATGGTTACTGGCCAACTTCACTCCCTACTCCAGATGTCACTTGGGAAAAAACTAAACAATTTGACCTAGGAGTAGAATTTGCAGTATGGAACCAACGTCTCTCATTCTCACTCGACTATTTCTATAAACGTACTGTTGACTGCTTAATGCAGGAACCTATTCCTGGATATAATGGAGGTGGAAACTATTTAGCCAATGTAGGACGTATCGACAATAAGGGTCTTGACTTCTCTATCAATGCCCATCTTATTCAAACCAAAGATTGGCAATGGAATTCCACATTAACTGGAACATACCTGAAAAATGAAGTAAAAAGTTTAGGTAGTAATGAATACATCTACGGAAAAACTCCAGCAGATAAAATGGCAGATGAAGCCACTATCGTCATGCCGGGATACAGCATCGGTTCTTTCTACGGATATGTATGGGAAGGCATCAGTGAAGACGGTAAAAATGTATATGCTGACTTAAACGAAAACGGAAGTATCGATGCAGGAGACCGCACTGTAATCGGTAATGCAAACCCGAACTTTACATTTGGATGGAACAACACAGTGAACTATAAGAACTGGGATTTAAGCATGTTCCTGACCGGTGCATTTGGAATGGATCGTTTGAACTTGGTACGTTACGCGATGTCAACCTCAATATCAGATGCCTCATTCATCAATACCAAAGAAGCATACGAATATAACTGGGATGTGAATCCAGAAAATGCTAAATTCGCTTCTTTACTGAACGGAGGTACCAATTATGCAAACTCTACGCAATGGGTAGAAAATGCCAGCTATGTACGTTTAGCAAATTTAAGCCTAGGATACACATTCCCAAAATCAAAAACAAAATTTGCCGATATACGCTTGTCCGTTAGCTGCCAGAACCTGTTTACCATTACTAAATATAAAGGAATGGATCCGACCGCTTCTGCCTTTACAGATGATTCTTCAAAAAGTGTAGATGTTAGTAGTGGTGTAGATATAGGTGGTTACCCAACTCCTAGAACCTTTACCTTTGGTATCAAAATGAATTTCTAATATTAGCAACACATTGAATTTCTAACAGATCGATAATATGAAAACAAAAATATTTATAAGTGCATTAATGGCATGTACAGTAGCTATGACCTCCTGTAGCGATTTCTTGACTGAAGATCCTAAAGGACAGATGGTACCTGAAAATTACTTTACATCACAAAACGACTTAGACGGTGCTATCAACGTTCTATACGCACAGGTACAGTACTCTATCAATGGCAGCCATAGCCTATCTCCCAACTGGATGGGTGATGATATCACAGCTCTTACCAGTGGTAACAAAGATGTATATAGAGAATTTGACAGTTACAAAGTCAACGATAACAATGCAGATGCAAAAAGTGCATGGAACACTAATTATGCAATTATTAAAGCTGCTAATTTTATCCTCAATAATATAGAAAAAGTTCCCACCAGTGAAGAAGAAATTAATATAGGAAAAGGACAAGCACTATTCTGGCGAGCAGTAGCTTACTTTAAATTAGTGCGTTGGTATGGTGAAGTTCCTATTGTATTAACCACAGACTTAGACTTTACTGTCGGGAAGTCAACTATAGAACAAATCTATACACAAATATGTACAGATTTGGAAGAGGCTGAAAGAATTCTTCCTGAAGCATATACTACTGCACCGAGAATTGCAGATGGTTTGAATAATTATGTCAATAAGGGAGCTGCTCAAGCAGTATTAGCCGCTGTCTATATGGCTCGCGCAGGTTATCCGCTCAATCAAACCTCTTATTATGAAAAGGCAGCAGAAATGGCCCAAGCTGTCATTAAAGGAGTAAAAAATAATACATATTATTATAAATTAGAAACGAACTATAAAGATCGCTTCATGTATGTATCCAACCCTTACTCACAAGAAGGTGTTGTTGCCATAAAATTTAACAAAGATAATCCATGGGGATGGTCCGGACTGGATTCCTGGCATTCAGTATGTCAAGCATACGAATCTGTCACTAATGGCGGCTGGGGAGATGTAGTAGGCGAAATCAAGTTCTGGAAAGAAATGCCAGAAGGACCACGTAAAGATGCCATTTATGGAAGCGATGGAGGGAAAATCTTAGTTGAAAAAAATACTTATAAGGATCAGTTAATCAACTGGTACCAAAAAGATAGCAATGGTTCTTTCATTCTGAGCGAATGCCATCCTATGTTCCGTACCTTACTTTACGGAGGAGGATCTGACGGTAGTGCGATGAATGATTATAATGACAGAGAATATACCATGAATAATGGTATTTGCAGCCAAACTCTTTATATGGTTTCATATAGTGAGGTTCTTTTATGGTATGCAGAAGCACAAGCTCGTAGCGGTTCAGTAAATGAAGAAGCCAAACAATGCTTACAAAAGGTTTTAGACCGTGCATACGGAGCAGGAGTAGATGATGCAAATAATTATGCAAGCGATCCAACCACATTTGCCAACAAGTGCTGGAAAGAACACGGTTATGAAGTTGCCGGATATTACCCAGCATTAGTAGTTCGGGCTAATGACCAGCTCCGTATGGATGATTTAAAAAATGCTTTTGCAACACGTCAAGCCAATACACCAATAGAAGTGGCAGAAGGAATATCCTTAAAAGAAGGTGTAGAAATGAGCGGAAATTGGGATGAATCACGCAATTATGCTACAATCCCATCATTTGATGCTGATTTGAACGAAAATCTAAAATAAGTTATCACACAAAAGTCACAGGAGCATCTATGCCTACCTGTGACTTTTTAATTTTACCTATTTCCACATTATGCATACAATTAAAAAAGTTTTTTTTATAACATCCTTATTTTTTATAGCAGGTTGTAGCACTCCCCCACAAACCTATTATCTGGATGCAACCAATGGAAATGATACTAACTCCGGTCTTTCTGCCGATAATGCATGGAAAACATTGGAGCGAATAAAAAAAACATCTCTTCAAAAAGGGGATAAAATACTATTGAAACGAGGAGAAGTCTTTAATGGAATTTTAGATATTACAGGCAAAGGTACCTACACTCACCCCATCATCATCGATGCATACGGCGAGGGTAATCAAAAACCCTGTATTGCAGGGAATGATACATCCATGTATGCCGTACGTATTTTCAATTCCGATTACTTCACAATTCAAAACCTTGAAATCAGTAATACAGGTAAAGAACGAAAAGCCGGACGTACTGGATTAAAAGTAGAATGCACGAATTATGGTATTTCTCATAATATCAGAATAAACAACCTTACCATACGTGATGTCAATGGTTCTCTTGTCAAAGAAGAGGGAGGAGGAAGTGGTATTCTGATTGTAAACGGAGGAGACAGTATTCGCTCACGCTTTGATAGTCTGACCATAGAAAATTGTCACATTTTAAGATGTGAACGCAATGCCATGATTTGGAGCGGTTATTACGACCGTAAAAACTGGTATCCGAATAAACATACCATCGTAAGAAACAATGTGATTGAAAAAGTACCTGGTGACGGCATTGTCCCCATAGGTTGTGACAGTACACTGATTGAGTATAATCTCATGTGCGATTCACCCGACATTCTTCCTATGACAGAAGCAGCAGCAGGTATCTGGCCTTGGAGTTGTGACAATACCATCATACAATATAATGAAGTATGGGGACATAAAGCGCCATGGGATGCACAAGGATTCGATTCCGACTACAATTGCCAGAATACCCTTATACAATACAATTACAGTCACGACAATTACGGAGGAATGGTACTTATATGCAACAGTGGAAATGCCGGAGATTATAGCTGCGGAAACATCGGAAGCATTGTTCGATACAATATCAGTATAGGAGACGGAATACGCCCGAAAGAAACACGTCAAGGTATGTTTTCCCCCAGTATCCACATAGCTGGTCCCGTAAAGCAAACATTAGTCGAACGTAATATCATCCACGCTAACCTTAAACCTTCTGATATAGTAGACCGTACGATGATTACCTCTGACTCCTGGGATGGATATGCAGACAGTACTTGCTTCCGTCAAAATATCTATTATGCAGCAGAACCCAGCCGTTTTGATTTTACATCTTCTACCCGAAATGCTTTCGAAGAAAACATCTACATCGGGCAGTTTAAAAATCTACCGGAAAGCCCGAAAAACAAGAAAGCCGAAAACATCTATACAGAAAAAGTGCTGAAAGAATCTGCTGACGGCTATAAAGGGCTACATTGCCTGATGGATTCTATAAAAGTAAAAGAGCATACACTTCATTACATAAAGCCAGAAGCCATCAAGACATTTTTCCAAAGTATATTCTAACAAAAGAAATTCTTATACAAAAAATCCCCTCACTCTTTTCTATAATCAGGGAGAGTGAGGGGATTTCAATTATATAGCATCAAATCTGTTAACAATTAACGCCCAAAACGTTCTTTCAGTTTCGCAAGCATGTCTTGAGTCATGGCATCCAAATCATATTCCGGTTTCCAACCCCATTCTTCACGGGCACATGTATCATCCAATGAATTTGGCCAAGACTCTGCAATAGCCTGACGCAATGGATCTACCTGATACTGCATTTCAAATTCCGGAAGATATTTACGGATATTCTGATAGATTGTATTTGGTTCAAAACTCATAGAAGCGATGTTGAATGAATTACGATGAACCAACTTAGACGGATCTGCTTCCATAATTTCTACCGCTGCACGCAAGGCATCCGGCATATACATCATATCCATATAAGTACCCTCAGCAATCGGGCAGACAAATTTTTCACCTTTAGCAGCAGAATAATAAATATCAACAGCATAGTCTGTAGTACCACCACCCGGAGGAGTCACATACGAAATCAATCCCGGGAAACGAACAGAACGGGTATCCACACCAAAACGAGTGAAATAATAGTCACTCAACAATTCTCCAGAAACCTTAGTGACACCATACATTGTTTTAGGACGCTGTACTGTATCCTGAGGAGTTTTGTCTTTAGGAGTACCAGGTCCAAACGAACCGATAGAACTCGGAGTAAATACTGCACAATGTTTTTCACGCGCTACTTCAAGTGTATTAAACAATCCCCCAAGCCCAATTTTCCAAGCTAGTTGAGGCTTGTTTTCTGCTACAGCTGAAAGCAATGCAGCCAAATTATAAATTGTATCTACTTGATATTGACTTACCGCATCAGCAATTTGTTGCGGATTCGTAATATCAACAATAGCTGAAGGACCAGATTCTTTCAATTCTCCTTTAGGCTCAGCACCAGGAATATAACCAGCCACTACATTACCTGAATAATTTCTTCTCAAAAGCATCGTGAGCTCCGAACCAATCTGTCCAGTAGCTCCAATTATTAAAATGTTTTTCATTGATGAGCTAGATTTTTAAATTCGGAGCAAATATACAAAAGTTCTTATAAATGAAATAAAAATATGCGAGCTCTTTTTTTCTAAATAAAAAAATTGCATCTTTGCATAAGCAAAACCTTAATATCAATATATGTATACAAACTTTAGAGATTTCCTTAAAAAGGAACTTGCCGACATAGAAGCAGCCGGCTTATATAAGAAAGAACGTGTAATAACCACTCCACAGCGTGCAGACATCAAAGTCAACGCAGGAGAGGAAGTGCTTAATTTCTGTGCCAACAACTATTTAGGATTGTCGGACAACACACGCCTGATTGAGGCAGCCAAAAAAGCCATGGACACTCATGGTTATGGTATGTCGTCCGTACGCTTCATTTGTGGAACACAAGACCTTCACAAACAACTGGAAGCTGCCATTTCTGATTATTTCCATACAGAAGACACTATCTTGTATGCTGCATGCTTTGATGCAAATGGTGGTTTGTTTGAACCTCTCTTCACAGAAGAAGATGCCATTATTTCAGATGCCTTGAACCATGCATCCATTATTGATGGTGTACGTTTGTGTAAAGCTAAACGTTATCGCTACGCCAATGCTGATATGGCAGATTTGGAACGTTGTCTTCAGGAAGCACAAGCACAGCGTCATCGTATCATTGCCACTGACGGCGTATTCTCTATGGATGGAAATGTGGCTCCAATGGACAAAATCTGCGAACTGGCAGAAAAATACAATGCACTCGTAATGGTAGACGAATCACACTCTGCTGGAGTGGTAGGTCCTACAGGACACGGAGTGGCTGAACAATTTGGTGTATACGATAAGATTGACATCTTTACAGGTACATTAGGAAAAGCTTTTGGTGGAGCCATGGGTGGATTTACCACTGGTAAGAAAGAAATTATCGATATGCTGCGCCAGCGCTCTCGTCCTTACTTGTTCTCTAACTCTGTAGCACCAGCTATCGTAGGAGCAAGTTTGGAAATGTTCCGCATGCTCAAAGAAAGCAATGCCTTGCATGACAAACTGATGAGCAATGTCAACTATTTCCGCGACAAGATGATTGCTGCCGGATTCGATATCAAACCTACACAGAGTGCTATCTGCGCTGTCATGTTGTATGATGCCAAACTGTCACAGGATTTTGCTGCCCGCATGCAGGAGGAAGGTATTTATGTAACCGGATTCTACTATCCAGTAGTGCCGAAAGGCCAGGCGCGTATTCGCGTACAGCTTTCTGCCGGTCATGAACAATGTCATCTGGACAAGGCAATTCAGGCTTTCATCAAGGTAGGAAAAGAACTAAATGTCATTAAATAAACTACTATTATAAAAATCACACAACGAAAGGCTGTCCTTCCACGTCCATTAAGAGGGGCAGCCTTTCCTTTATATATGCCCATTAAAATATCATCATCCTGTATATCCAACCCTATAATTATTTTTCCGTCTGTTCTTCTGGCCAGTTTACCAGATACAATAACTCCGTTGCACGGGTAAATGCGGTATACAACCAACGGAAATAATCGGGTGAGAGCATTTCTTCCGCCATATAGCCTTGATCAAGAAAAACTCTTTTCCATTGTCCACCTTGCGCCTTATGACATGTAACAGCATACGCATATTTTACCTGCAACGCATTGTAATAAGGGTCTTCCTTCATTTTTTTCATACGTTCCCGCTTGGTCGGTAAATCAGCATAATCTTCTAATACAGCATAGAACAGACGGTCATTTTCTTCTTTCGACAATGAAGGCTGGTCCGAATGAAGGGTATCCAATAAAATCTTCACTTCCAGTTCAATCCCGTCATAATCAGGAAAAGCAAGTACAACATCTGCAAAGCGAAAACCATACATTTCCCGTACACGGCGTACACGACGTACCACTGCCACATCACCATTCGCTATAAAATCAAGTTCCTTGCAGTCTGTCCCCCAGAAATAATTATTTTTGGCAACCATCAGCATATCTCCCGTATTCAGTTCATCTTCCCTATACAATACCGTATTTCTTATACCTTTATTATATAGAGAAGCACGTTTGTTGGAACGACAGATAACAATAGTTTCATCCAACCCCACATGACCATAACATTCATCAATGGCTTCAATCAGTTCACTTCCAGGAAGGATACGTACATCAGAATAGTTCTTACAACTGATTTTAGGATATTCAAAGAAATCCTCATTTACTATCCTTTCACGCAAGACCGTCGCATTTGACAAGATACCGGAACCTTCGGTTTGTCGTACCACTTTTGTAAGCACACACTCTGTTACCTCCAGTCCATAGCCCTGCAATGCTGATACAGACAGCGCCGGACTCTCTTCCTCCCCTATCGGCGGAAGCTGTGCTGTATCTCCAATCAACATCAACCGACACCCCAATCCATTGTATACATATTGCACGAGATCATCCAATAAACGTCCGCTCCCAAAATGCCCCCCTGAAAGTCCTTCATTCGCAATCATAGAAGCCTCATCTACAATGAACAATGTATTTCGATGTAGATTCTGATTAGCCACAAAATTATCTGTCTCATTCGAAAAGACTTTCTGGCGATATATTTTCTTGTGAATCGTATAAGCCGGATGTCCCGCATACCCGGAAAAAACTTTGGCTGCCCTTCCTGTAGGAGCCAACAAAATCACTTTTCGTTGCAATGAATCAAGCGTACGAACCAATGCAGATATCAATGTAGTCTTACCCGTGCCGGCATAACCTTTCATCAGAAATACACTGTCAGCAGAAGGCGAAAACAGGAATTCAGCAAAACTTTTCACCGCATTTTCCTGCTCTTCTGTTGGTTTATAAGGAAAATTTCGCTTAATTTGTTGCGATAAATCATTATTTAACATAATGCCAGTATAAAAAGTTTACGTAAGATTGACGTGGTTCAACTAATTTACTTATTTTTGCGCTACGAATATAAACTAAAAAAACAATATTATCATGAAAACAGTTCTTAATCTTGTGTTAGCCGCCTGCGTTATCTGCTTGGTATATATATGCTATGGCAGTATTATGGGCCCTATCAACTTTGACAATGCGAAAAAAACCAGAGAAAAAGCAATTATTGCCCGCCTGATTGACATCCGTAAGGCTCAGCAGGAATATCGTACCGTTCATAACGGTGCTTATACAGCAAACTTCGACAGTCTGATTACTTTCGTAAAGACTGCTAAACTTCCTTTCATCATGAAAGTAGGTTCATTGACAGATGATCAGTTGAACAACGGTATGACTGAAAAGAAGGCTATGGACTTGATTAACAAGGCTAAGAAAACTGGAAACTGGAGCGAAGTTGAAAAAGAAGGCTTACAGAACTTCCGTCGTGATACAATGTGGGTAGCTGTAATGGATACTATCTTTGCTAAAGGATTTAATCCGGACTCTTTGGCATACGTTCCTTACGGAAACGGAGCTAAATTTGAAATGGCTATCCGTCAGGATACTACAAAATCTGGTGCTCCTCTGAACTTGTTCCAGGCACAGGTTGCATACGATGTATATTTGGGTGACTTGAACAGCCAGGAATTGATCAACTTGAAAGACATGCAGTCAAAATTGGGTAAATATTGCGGTTTGAGAGTTGGTGACATCGAACAGCCGAACAACAATGCAGGAAACTGGGAATAATCCTATGGCCCAACCTATTGATTTTAATAAATCAGAACAGTATATATTATCCATCCGTCTGAGTACGGATGGATTTTCTTTTTCTATCTATCACCCTCAGCAATCAGAGGAAGTCTACTTCAGTTCCTCACCAGTCAATACGCAGCGCTCAATGGCTGCCAATGTAAAAGCCTATTTGACAGAGACAGAAGAACTGAAGCATCGTTTCAAGCAGGTTAATATTCTTATTCATACTTCACGTTATACCACACTTCCGCTGGAATTGTATGAAGATGAACAAACCGACCTTCTGTTCTATCAGAACCTGCCCCCACAAAATAACGAAGTCGTACTTTGTAATATTTTAGGGAAGAGCAACCTCGTCATTCTTTTTGGACTGGACAAGCTCACCCATCTGTTCCTGACAGAACATTTCCCCAATGCCCGTTTGTTTGCATCCGTAAGTCCAATTACTGAGTACCTTGCACATAAGGTCAAACCGAGTGACTGCCGTAAATTATTTGCCATCTTCCATCCCGAAAGTGTAGAAGTGATAGCTTTCGAAAAAGAAAAACTACTGCTACTGAACACTTACCCCATTTCCGGCCTGAATGATTCATGCTATTACCTGTTGAACATCTGGCAGCAGGCTGGCTACAATCAAGAAGATGACCAGTTATACATTTGCGGGAGCAATCGGGTTCCACAATGGGAAGAATTACCATTGCGACTAAAAAAATACATACGAAAACTATTCATCATTAACCCTCAGATGGAATTCAACGACTCAGCAATGAGCCGTATCAAGGATATTCCATTTGATATGCTATCTTTAATCTCATGCGAGTAATAAGCGGAATATACAAACGGAGACGTTTTGACGTCCCCCATACATTTAAGGCACGTCCTACAACAGACTTTGCCAAAGAAAACTTGTTCAATGTGCTCAACAACTATATTGACTTTGAAGATGGAATAACAGCACTTGATTTGTTTGCCGGAACAGGCAGTATCAGTATAGAACTCGTGTCAAGAGGGTGTGATCAGGTCATTTCAGTAGAAAAAGACCCGCAGCACCATGCATTCATCAGCAAAGTCATGCGTGAAGTCAAAACAGACAAGTGCATCCCTTTAAGAGCCGATGTTTTTAAATACATCGAAAAATGCGGACTACAATTCGATTTTATCTTTGCTGACCCTCCGTATGCCCTAAAAGAGTTGGCAAGTATACCCGACCTGATATTTCAATACAACCTGCTCAAGCCGGAAGGTATTTTCGTTCTGGAGCATGGAAAAGACCTCAGCTTTGAGAGTCATCCCTGCTTTTTTGAGCACCGTCACTACGGAAGTGTCAACTTTTCCTTCTTCAGAGCAAAGGAGCAAGAAGACGCACAACCGATTCAATAATCTTATTTTTCCAAGAACGTTTTTCCCAAATCCTGGCTGACAACAGAAAACAATCCTTCTGATCGGCCAGGAATATTTCTTTTAAAGTCATGGCCGTTTCCTTGTCATAAAAAAAGACATTGGCCTCGAAGTTATGCTCAAAACTTCGAAAATCCATATTCGTAGAGCCCACCGTAGACAATTCGTCATCACACACCATCAACTTAGAATGCAGGAATCCTTTTTTGTAGAGGTAAATTTTCACCCCTGCCTTCATCATCTCCGAAAGATAAGATAGCGAACCTTTATGAATAAGCCAGGTATCCCCTCTTTTAGGAAGCATAAGTCGCACATCAACCCCTGCCAATGCAGCTGACTGCAAAGCGGTCATCACTTCCTCGTTCGGTAAAAAATAAGGAGTCTGCACATAAAAATATCTCCGGGCAGAACAGATAGCCATCATCAGTCCTTGCATAATATCTCTCCATTCACCTACCGGATCGGAAGTCACAATTTGTCCCAGCACACCTCCCTTCACCGAAATCGGAGGAAAATATTCTGCTGAAGTGAGCAAAGTACGGTCAATAGCATACCAGTCAGTAAGGAATGCAGTCTGCAGTCCATATACGACCTTACCTTCCAGCCTGACATGCGTATCTCTCCAATTCCCTTTTCCTAGTCCTTTCACATAGCGTTCAGCTAAATTCATTCCACCAATAAAACCCACACAACCATCTATGACCACAATCTTCCGATGATTACGATAATTCACTTTACTGGTAAATCTTGGGAAACGGACTTTCAGGAACGAAAGAACTTCTATACCTTCACAAAGCATTTGTTCATAAAAATCAAGAGGCACTTTCCAGCATCCCACATCGTCATACAGTACCCGTATCTTCACCCCGTCACGAGCCCGGTCAATCAAGGCGTCCCTAACCAACCGACCTACTGCATCATCCTCAAAAATATAAAACTCCAGATGGATGTGATGACGAGCCCTGTAAATATCTTTCAACAATTCCGACAACATGGAAACAGCATCCGTATAAACTGTAACTCTATTTCCGGAGAAAGGCAGCGCATTATTTACGCGTGAAAAGAAATCCATCAAACGCTGTTTGCCATGTTCTGCCATTACGGACGGTTGTTCCTGATAAGCCGCCATAGGGCGCTTGCTCAAGCGAGCATAGCCTTTCCGGCTGATAAGGCGTTCCTTACGTGTACTACGCCCAAAAAACAAGTACAGAATCCATCCGGCTACAGGAAGAAAAAAGAGAACCAGAATCCAGGCCATAGTCTTTACCGGACTACGATTGTCAAGAATCACGACAAAGATAGTTGTCAGTATCACCGCAAAATAAAGAAAGTAGATTACGGCTACAAAGATGCTATTCCAAACTGCTACGTCCATCTTACGACTTCGTTTTCAACAAAATTACGAGTAATCTGGAAAAAGGCAAAAAAAATACCGCAAAAGTGGAATTGACTTTTGCGGTATATGCGTTCAACCTTAGAATCTGCGAGGTCCATGTCCCGATCCAGGACCAAACCCAGGACCTCTACCCGGTCCGCCCATTCTCGGGCCGGCACCCTTTCCACCAAACAGATTCAGACGGTAAATAAAGTGTACCATGCAATAGCTGTAAATCGCGTTGTATTCCGTATCACTTCGCATAGCGGCACTGATTACACGACTGATATTGCTCTGATTACGCAAAATATCATAGAACTGAATGCTGACCGTAGCTGCATTTCCTTTCAGAAAGTCTTGCGAGAGCTGTGCATTCCAGATTAACTCATCACGATTCATGCTTGCATCCGCATATCCACGACGTGAGTTCTGAGAGATGTCTGTAGCAATCGACATGTTCCAGGGCAAACGGACATTGGTACTTGCTCCGTACGAGAACTGATAGGTATCCATATTGTTCTCTTCCTTGAAACTATTGCGCGAATGCGTATAAGCCAATGAACCGTTCAAAGAGAATTCCCACCAGTCATTACGATACGTACCTCTCAAGCGTTCGCTCAAAGACAACTGACGTGTTTTATTCTTATCCGATGCGCTCTCAGCCTGTGCATCGCTCATATAACTTACAATGTTATTATAACGAGCCATCGTAAAGGTATTGATGGTATACTTCTTATTACGCAAAGCCGTATTAGCTCCCAAGATACCAAACAAGTTCCAGTTACCATTGATATTCTCCGGCATAGTTACAGTTCCACCGGTTTGCGGATCGTATGTACTACGATTACTAATGCTGTTCAATACATTTTCAAAACGGAAGTGCGTCATGATACCCCGCTGTTTCTCAGTATCAAATGTATTATAAAAAGCCATGAACGAGTTGGTAAATGCCGGCTTCAATCCCGGATTTCCCCGACGAATGTTCAACGGGTCGGTCGTATCCTCAATAGGTAGCAAATCCGTCATACTCGGCTGAGAGCTTCTTCCGCGATAATTAATTCTCAACTGGCTCGTTTTCGAGAACTTATAACGGAAATCAAATGTCGGAGTAAAGTTGAATACATTTCGTATGGCCACCGTATCCAATTGATCTTTCTTATAAGACAACTTCGATTTCTGCGGTTGGAAAGAAAGCCCTGCATTCAGACTCATCTTTTCACGAATCCAGCGGAAAGAAACATCGGCCTGATGGTTATAATATGTATATTGTGCACTCTTACTGTTTTTTTCATCCAGTACACCCACATTATCTCCTCCATAACCTTGTGCTATCTCCCAGTCATCCGGCATTGTATAAGTAGAATTATCACTCTTTGAACGCTTATACTGGAAATAGTAACTGAACTGCAAGAAGCCACCTTTAAATATCGGTTCGCTATAAGTAAAGCGCGCACCATAATTATAGTTCAAAGTAGGCGTAGAGATATAACGGTTCAAAATTTCCAGCCGTTCCTCCTCTGTTTTCTGGTAATAGTCAGTTTCAGATACCGAGAACTGTTCACTCGAACTGTTCGTATAATTATAGGAGCCACGGAAAGTAATATTACGTCCAGGCTTTCCCAAACGACGGTTAATCATTGCCGAACCTCCTACATTAAAATTATCACCTTTCTGCAGACTGTTACGAGCAATTGTATTAACAATATTTTCTTCCGGAATCAATGACGAAAGATTGTCAGCTGCATTCAAAATCTCATCGGTCGTATACCCCGGATCCTGACTGAAAGTAAAAGAATTTGTTGCACTCCAATTATCATTCTTTCCGTATGTCAGACGCGGACGGAAAATCACCGTTGTCATAGTATCCGGCTTCCATTCTATACGAAAATCGGCCGTAAGCGAGGTAGTCTTATTACGGTTGGCATTCCAAGCATTCTTGAAAGAGCTGGTTTCCGAAGAAACAAATGTTTCTGAAGCCTGTTTGCTGATAATATCTGCATCCTTGTAGTTGTAATTCACACTACCACCAGTTTCCAGTTTTTCACTCTGTGTGCTAAAATTGAAACCACCCATTTTGATGCTGGTCAGACCATTCTGGCCTCCTCCACGGAAGCCGCCACCTCCTCCCGGATAGCCATTATCATTCACATTGTTCATTGACCCAATCACCGTAAACTGATTTTCTCCGACAAAACGGTTCAGCATTAATTTGCCACTGTAACGATCTTCCGTACCAGCTGCTACGTCCGCATTACCAAACCATCCCTTATTCATCCCCGGCTTCACACTCAGGTCGAGCACAGTTTCTTCTTCACCGTCATCAATACCTGTCACACGAGCCAAGTCCGATTGTTTATCATACGCACGCACCTTATCAATAATATTTACCGGAAGATTTTTCATGGCAATATTCGGATCATCGGCAAAGAACTCCTTTCCATCAATCATGATTTTCTTGATTTCTTTTCCGTTAATCGTGATTTTCCCATCTTCATCCACTTCAGCTCCCGGAAGCTTCTTTACCAGTTCTTCCAAAGCCGAACCTTCAGGCACACGATAGGCAGAACTGTTGTACACCAGCGTATCGGCCACCGCCGTCACCTCCGGAGCCTCAGCTACCACTACAGCTTCTGCCAGCATAATGGCATCCGAAGCCAATTCAACTTTACCTACATTCAAACGTGGATTGTTACGAGTCAATGCAACTTGCTTGAAAAATGGAGTATATCCAATATACGAAACTTTCAGCAGATACTTTCCCGGACGCACTGATAAAGAGAAATGTCCGTCCAAATTAGTCACATTTCCCACTACCATTGAACTATCCTTCACAGAAAGGAGCTGTACTGTAGCCTGAATGACAGGCGATTTATCCCCCTCATCAAGAACCGTTCCTGTTACGGTTCCACGGCTGCCGCTGCTTTGTGCAAAAGCAGAAATGGTTACCCCCACCATCAGCAGCAATCCCAATAAAACTTTTTTCATTGCCTTTATCTCTTCCTTGTTGATTAATTGTACCTTTGACAATTATCAACAAAAAAGGTTTACCCCTACTCTTTATTTTTTAACTTATTTTTGTCTGAAGTTTTTTTCAATCTTTGCCTTCTGCATCAAAAACTCTTTACAGAACACACAAATAACCATGTACACGATACCTACTGAATTATCCGCTTCCTGCAAATTTCCTCCATAAGCTGCATTCAGCAATACTCCTACATAATAAACTCCCCACAAATAGAGTGAAATCACCATTGCTTTCCGCCGAATGGCAAAAGCTTCCTCATTTTCATCCTTCATTTTAGCCAGAAAAACCATGAACAATGAAATCCAGATGACCAGTTTCATTCCCAGTTTCACATACAGCAGATTACCGTCATTCACTTGTCCGAACATATACATCAATAACGGAACAAATACTGACAATAACAGCAACACATACCCCAACAAACGGCACGAAGCCGGAAAAATTCCTTTCATAACTTGATTATTTTTTATTCGCACAAAAATACTTAATTGTAAGCCAACATCCGACTTCTTCTAACTTTTTTTCTAAATTTGCGACCAAAACAAATACACTTATGAGTAAACAAGAAGTCATTATTTGCCAAAATTTCAATACGGAGCTCAGCCAGAAGTTATCTGCACATTCATACGACAAGATTTTTATCCTGACCGACGAACATACTTTTCGTCTTTGCCTCCCTCTGCTGCAAGACATCGCCTTGCTGAAGGATGCAGAACAAATTGTCATTGGTCCGGAAGATGTGCATAAAAACTTGGAGACACTGGCCTATGTATGGAACCAGCTCAGCAACCGGGGAGCCACCCGCCACTCGCTGCTCATAAACTTAGGAGGAGGTATGGTGACCGACTTGGGAGGATTTGCCGCAGCCACCTTCAAACGAGGTATCGCTTGTATCAACATCCCCACCACCCTGCTTTCCATGATTGATGCTGCAGTAGGCGGAAAAACCGGTATCAACTTCAACGGACTCAAGAATGAAATCGGTTCCTTCTATCCTGCCGACCAGGTAATGATTGACAGCCAGTTTCTGAAAACCCTCGATATGCCAAACCTGCTGTCCGGTTACGGAGAAATGCTGAAGCACGGTCTAATCAGTCAGCCATCACACTGGAGCGAACTGCTGACATTTGACTTTGCTCACATAGACTACGCACTGCTGCAGAAACTTATCGGCCAGTCCGTGCAAGTCAAGGAAGACATTGTAGAAAAAGACCCCTATGAGCAAAGCATCCGGAAAGCGTTGAATTTCGGACATACCATCGGACATGCCTTTGAAAGTTTCGCCCTAAAGACTAACCATCCGGTGCTTCATGGATATGCTGTAGCCTGGGGTATGGTCTGCGAACTTTATCTGTCACACATCCGCTGCGGTTTCCCGAAAGAAGCATTGCGCACCACCATTCAGTTCATCAAGGAAAACTATGGCAGCCTTTATTTCACCTGCGATGACTACGAATGTCTGTACGACTTCATGAAGCATGACAAAAAGAATGCCTCATGTGGCGTCATCAATTTCACTCTTTTAGGAAGAATCGGTGACATTCGTATCAACCAGACCGCTTCACAAGAGGAAATCTACGAACTGCTTGATTTCTACCGCGAAACCATGGGATAAGTTTTGTGGTGTTCAAACAGCGTTTAAACGTAATCTAAAAATACTAAGAAATTATTGCGGAAAATATTTGGTTATTCCGAATAAAGCAGTACCTTTGCATCCGCAATTCGGGGTGTAGCTCAGCCCGGTTAGAGTACGCGTCTGGGGGGCGTGTGGTCGCTGGTTCGAATCCAGTCACCCCGACTGGTGAAAATGAAGGAGTTAAGTCATTGACTTGGCTCCTTTTTCTTTTGTGCATAACACATTTATGACACAAATTGCTCCCGTTTTTGATGAATGACACAACAGATACAAAATATCAATAACTTTTTTTCTTTCATTTATCATTATTCATACTTCTTTCTTCATAGGAATAAAGAAGTAACAATTTTACGCTCGTTTAAGATGATTTCTCATTTACTCCTGATGAAAAGTCCTAAAATCTAAATAATTGTTATTATCTTCGCCTTATTAAATTAAGGCCGAATATGAACAGCAATATCACTACCTACATTGAAGAGCTTAATATAGTTTATCAAACCCAACAAGCAACAGAAGCAACCTATCGTGGAATACTTCAGAATCTGATAAAGGCATTGTTACCTAAGGTCACCATTATACATGAACCAAAAAGGTCTGCTTATGGTGTTCCTGATTACAAAATATTGAAAAATGATATTGCCATCTCTTTCATAGAAACCAAGAACCTAAATGATAAGGATTTAAAGGGTGAAAAGGAAAAACTGCATAAAGAGCAGTTTGACAGATATAAATCTGCATTAAACACTATTGTCTTTACAGACTATTTAACTTTCCACCTGTATGAAAATGGAGAATTAACCTCTTCTGCAAACATCGCAAATATAGTAAACCAGACTATAGTACCAACAGATAATAAAAAGGAAGAAGCTGTTTTCTTAAAGATTGTACAAACGTTAGGCAATGCAAGTCCACAAAAAATAACACAAGCAGGAAAGCTTGCTGAAATTATGGCTGCTAAAGCTAAGTTGATAGCCACAATTATAGGCAACGCTATGAGTGAAAATAAGACCGATGAAGACAAAAATCTCCATGATAAATTATCTGCCTTTCAAAAAATTTTAGTGCATGACATGGACGAAAAGCAATTTGCGGACTTTTACGCCCAGACAATTGTTTACGGAATGTTCATTGCAAGAATCAATGATAAAACCCCTAAAACATTCAGCAGGTTAGAAGCTGCTGAGCTTATCCCAAGCTTTAATCCATTTCTAAAGAAAATATTCAAAAATATAGCATTAGCGGAACTTCATAGTTGTATAGTCTGGATTGTTGATGATTTAGCAGAAATATTCAGGGTTACCGATATGACCAAAGTTCTAAAGAACTATGGAAAGGAAACAGGCAGGAAAGACCCCATTATACATTTCTATGAAGAATTTCTTGAAGAATACAATCCTAAAATAAGAGAAGAATTCGGTGTGTGGTACACTCCAGCCCAAGTAGTCCATTTTATCGTAGATGCTGTAAATGAAATACTTATCAAAGAATTCGGTATTGAAAATGGACTGGCCAATAACTCTAAAATAGAAATAACAGACCATAATGGTGATAGTAAAGAAATACACCGTATCCAAGTTTTAGACCCAGCTACAGGAACAGGAACCTTTTTAGCTGAGGTCTGCCATGTCATTCATTCTTATTACAAAGGTCAGGAAGGCCTGTGGCCGGAAGATGTAATCAGACATCTAATACCTCGTATAAACGGCTTTGAATACCTGATGGCTCCATATACAATGGCACATCTTAAATTAGCAACAGCATTACAATTGGATCAAAATAAGGGCAAATTACCTGAAAGACTCAATATATATCTTACAAACTCTCTTGAAGAGGAGCAACCGGAAACGAAACTTGATTTCGGAACGTTTGTTTCTGATGAAGCCAATGCTGCCAACGCCTTAAAAAGAGAAACTCCAGTCATGGTAGTAATGGGTAATCCACCATATAATGAAAAATCCGCCAATAAAGGAAAATGGATTATGGATTTAATGGACGATTATAAACAAGAGCCCGGCGAAAGCAAGAAAGTAATAAAAATCAATAAACGAACAAAGCAGAAAACATTCAAAAATACACTGAAAGAACGTAATCCCAAAGGTATTAATAACGATTACTGTAAGTTTATCCGTTTAGGACAGCATTTCGTTAACAGAACACAAGAAGGCGTATTGGCATACATTACAGCGAATACCTTTCTTGACACGCGATTGTTTAGAGGAATGAGATATGACTTACTAAAAACATTCGATAAGATATATATTATTAATCTACATGGTTCTACCATGAGAAGTGAAAGTACTCCAGAACTTAAAGACCAATGTATATTTGATATTATGCAAGGAGTATCAATCAATATCTTTATCAAGAAAAAAGATAAAGATGCATCTTCGCTTGCTCAAGTATTCTATAAAGACATTTATGGTAGTAGAAAATTTAAGCTGGATTTCCTTGCCGAAAACCAATTAAGCACCGTTAATTGTCAGGAGATAGTTCCTTCTGCACCATTATATATCTTTAGACCACATGACAATCATCTGCAGGAAGTCTATGAAAGCGGATTTAAGATAGATAAATTAATGCCTAATTGTGTACAGGGATTTAAAACAGGTAAGGATGAAATTTCAATTCAATTTGATAAAGAAATATTAGAAGAATTATGCAAAGACATATTAAGTAATAATGCTCATGATGTCGTAACAAAATATTCTTTACCGGATAATGCTGTAAAAAAAATACAGTCAGTCAGAAAAGAAATTTTTGCATCTAATTATAATTGGAAAAACAATTTATGCAAAATAAATTATAGGCCTTTCGATAACAGATGGACTGTATATGGAAAAATCTTTATGGACAGACATCGTCCTGAGATACAAAAAAATATTATAAATAAAAATAACATCGTATTAGGCATAGGAAAATCTGGGAATGTGATGGGAGATTCCGAATGGAGTCTTGTTTCAATCTCTGACATAGCAATGGATATAAATGTTATACCACGTGGCGGTATATATCTATTCCCTCTGTACATTTACGAGGGTATGCTTCAATATGCCAATTTTGCCCCTGATATAGTTAAGGAAATAGAGAATAGAACAAAGCTTTCTATGCAGGATTGCCATGATACAGAACGTAGTGATAATGGATTTTTGCCTATCGATTTGATTGATTATATATATGCTGTTCTATATTCACCATCTTATAGAGATACCTATAATGACTTCTTACAGTCTGATTTTCCGATTGTTCCATATCCGAATTCCGCAGACTACTTCTTCAGTATAGCAGAAAAAGGAAAAGAGCTGCGTGAATTACACTTGATGAAAACAATCAAGCAACAGGATATAATTACGCAATACCCAGTATATGATGCCAACAATGACAACATTGTGTTATCAAGAAAATTTGTAGAAAACGATAATGACACAGGTAGAGTGTATATCAACGAAACCCAATATTTTGATAACGTTCCTAAAGATGTATGGGAAATGTTTATTTCAGGCTACCAAGTTGCGGATAAATGGCTAAAAGACCGTCTCAATAAGAAGCTTACGAATGAAGAAATAATCCACTATCAGAAAATGATAGTAGCCATTAAAAGGACAATTGAGATTCAGGAAGATATTGATAACATAATCAGACTATAATTATGGAAAAGACACTTACCGGAAATATCGATTTCCTATTGACTATTGATGCGACAAATGGGCAACATACATTCAATGCTACTCTTAAAAGCACAGATGGAGAATTTAGAATTTATCTTTACCCTGATGAGACGATTTCATTTAATGAATTAGTAAGACAATCAAGTTTCTGGAATGATGAAATTCCTTATTTTTTGTTCGGAAAGAGTCTTATAGTGAAAAAAGCTCAAATAAACGGAACAGAAATTGAGCTTGATTTGTCAGAAACCAAACTAATTACCATACAAACCATTGTCTCTTCAGAGGTGTTCTATTTTATTATAGACACCTACCAATACCGTTACATAGACACAAATGTTCAAAATAAAGCTTTATCTTATCTAACTCTCCCAAGTAACATATTGATAAGCAAATTTCATTTAATAGAATATGGGCTAAAGAAGGAAGACAACAAATCCATTCCTTTTGAAAGCAACATTGCCAATATAGATTTTACAATCTTACCCAATTTGACTACTAATCCATATACAGCAGTCATTAAATATCATAGATTTGATTCAGTTGAGAATGTTATTGAAAAGAATAATATATTACTGGATTTACTTTCATTTTATTATGGCATCCCCATAGAAACCCTATCAATAATTGTACAACAAAATGGATACACCTATGTAATATACAAACAGCCAACATATAGGTTAATGCTAAATTCACCTAGGAATATGAATTTAGCTTATTTAAATTTATATAGCTTTAATGATTTTGCAAAGGGTATCACCGCAGATTTCTCAAATATTAAAGCATTACATACTCCAATAAATGATTATATTAGAACGATATATTTGGATGACATATCCGCTTTCCTGATATTATATTCCATTTTAGAAACACTTGCTGATACTGAACCTGTTTATTTTGAAGAGAAGGATATTATGGAGCAGGTTTTTGATTCATTATTTGAATCCTTTATTCAAGGAATGAGAGATGCCAATGGAGGAAAAAATGAAAAATACTCAAATGGCTCCCCAATTTTTAAAGCTATAAAAGAGAAATGGAAAAACGACTTACCAGAGGTGTTGATAAAAAAGCCTAGGGAAATGAATCCTTTAAAGAAACTAATCAAGGATAACAATATTGACTGGAAGAAAATAAATAGACATTTTTCAGCAGTAAAGAAAGAAGGGACACGGATAAAGGACATTAAAAATTTAAGAAATGCCATTGCACATAAACGCGAAGAAGACTATACGGAATTGTTAGATATAAAAAACATAAACAGTGATTTATCTTTTGCGGTTTGTATCATTCTATTGAGAAAACTTGGAATTAATAATGTTAATTTTGGCAACTGGGATAAGTTGTCAATTATGAAATAATTATCAATATTTATAGGGCATAGGGAGGAGAGAACAAAATAATCCTCTCCTTCCTATTTTTAGCATTTCTACTCAAATTCTTCCGCTTCCTGTTGCAACAACCTTGCCTTTTCCAGTTTTTCAGCCCTTACCCGTGTACGGTATTCAAAATCCTCCACCTCATTACGGATATTCCTGATGACAGTTTTATCTCTATCACGATGGAATACCACTTCCAGCGTATCCAGTTCATTGCCCGATATGCCACCATACATTTTGATAAGGCGGTACTTCAAGTCATTGTCAGAGAGTTGCATATTTCGTTTAAACTGACAAGCATTGCCGACCAAAAGAAGCAGAATTATCCCAAACATGACAACCTGCCACAAGAATGGCCGTGAGGCTTTGAAGTCCAAAATATGCTTGTTGGTGTGATGAACTTCCAACTGCTGTATTCTCTGCAATTCGTTAGCGATGCGTTCCTGTTCCGAAAATATGTCCTTGTTAGTGGCACACAGGTTGACATACAAGCTGTGCATCTCCTTGACACGAACCAGTGTCAGTTCACGGAACTGCTCCCACTCATTTCTTCCGGCTGAAAGCTGGGACTTCATTCCAGCAATCTCCGCTTGAAGCCGTTGTAAATTGTCGGAAAGCAGGACAAGCCCCTCATTGTTTTCTTCTTCATCAGTCGTTTCAACCGAAGTTATCCGTTCCTTGATTTCGGAACAAAGGTTATATACCGCATCCAACGTGTGGACAAAATCGTTGTTCTCCATTTCTTTCATTTTCGTATCTGTTTTTGAGTGATTACCAGTTTATCCTTCTCTTTTTCTTCTTTTTCAATTTCCGCTGAAAGGCTGCTTCCGCATTTTCATCGGTATAATTGGGGGTAGGGTTGAACAATCCGCCAAATGCCCCGACAATGCTTTCTACTACATTGCTGCCTGAATTATAGGTATTCTCATACTGCATCACAGGTTGGCTGCCGTTAGTTACCACTCCGATATTCTGTTGGTATTGGTTATTGGTTTCTCCCAACATTCTGTCCAACTTGGAATAACTGAAACTCCTGTCAATGTCCGAAGCCTTGAACGTAATACCGTCTTTAGTAAATGACAAGCCCTGTATGACATTGCTTCTGCCTCTATACTTGAACTCCGTTTTTATTCCCTGCCTGGATAATTCCGATATGAGCTGCTTCCAACTATTGGATTTGCTTAACGAGTTCTTGACCGCATGGTAAATCTCATACTTCGTCTTATCATTTCCTTTTAGACGGTGAGTCCGTACCCTATCCTTTCCTTTGCCAAAATAAAGTCCATACTTTTCTTTCAGTTCCTTGCAGACTTTGACATTCCGATAACAGTCGTTCTTGTCACTAATAGTGCGTCCGTTATTATTCACTCGGTTAAAAACAATATGAACATGCGGATGCTTCTGGTCATTATGCCGGGCAATGATATATTGGGTATCTCTAATTCCCATTTTCTGCATATACTCCTTTGCCAGACTTACCAGCATCTCATCCGTCATTTTCGGGGCATCTTCAGGTGCATAGCTGAGCGAGATATGTCCCACAGGCTGACGGATATTTGGTTTCATCATCCGCTGAGCTTGAAAACAGTCCGTAATGGTCTGAATGCTATCCGTCAACACTCCTTCCGCAGCCAGCAGTCTCGCTTCCTGCTTACCCAGTACATAATTGACACATCCTTTGAATCCCGCTCCCTTACTTATTTTTCCAATCATCGGACAACTGTTTAATGATTTGTACTATCTTTTTCTTCAACCGCATAAGTTCTGTTGCTACTCCAGCAAATCCTCCGGCATTGGCTTTATGAGCAAGCTGGTTGATGTTATTGGCTTCTCCGGCAAGTTTCCGCAACACGTCCGCATCCGCCTTGCTGATACGCTGTACTACTTTACCCGTAAGCAATACGGAGTGAACGAACCTACTGAGTGAAACACCTGCATCTTTCCTGCGTTTCTCTACCGCTTGGTACTCAATATCTGTAAATCTTGCACTGACCACACGCACCTTGTTGCGCCTGGTCTGCCGTGATTGTTGTTTATCTTTTTCCATTCTGAAATTCGTTTTGGACTGCAACCAACGGGAGCAGGTTGTCTTAACCTTCCGGCAAAGCAAGGGCGGAAATGTATACATTTCCATTACCTTGCTTCCTTAGCCTGCACATATTCCGTTGCTACAGCAATGTTACTTGATTAATACTACAGACTCCTGCCTTTCGACTTCTTGGGCACTGATGTTTGTATGAATTTCTTTTCTCGAAGAGGATTCCGTTTACACAAGTACTCATTCAAATCCTTGCATCCACTATATAGATGTGATGCGTCACGGATATTGATGGTACTACCATACTCTTTTCGGATTTGCAGAATGGCTTCCATCCCTGCACGGTCGTTATCAAAAAAGCAATGAATGCGCTGATAATTTCCCAACGGATAAAGAGCCTTGGAAACATTCGATACAGAATTCAGTACCATATAGTCCTGCTTGTCAAGTCCCGGATATTGGGGACAGCCGTCCAATCTCAGTGTCAAGAAAGAAAGATAATCCATAAATCCTTCAAAGACATAACAGACTTCATTCTGCCTGTTTGTATGCCGAATATGACTGATGTCCTTGGGAGCAATACACCCCTTGAAATACTTGTTCCGTATTTCATACCCTCCACGCACATTAGGGAACCCGACTGCATAGTAATGCCTGCCGTTGTTCTCGAAATGTACTTCGCAACATTCTCTTTTCGCAAGTCCTGTATTAATACCCCTGTCACGCAGATAGGAAAGCAAAACAGGTGATTCCAAAGGTTTCACTTCCATACGTTGAAAACTCGGCTCTGTAGGAGACTGCTCCTGAAAAGAAAAGGAAACGGGACAAATATGCGGGGCCTGCTCCTCAATCCGGCGCAAAAGATAAGGCACACTTTCGGAACAATACAGTACCGAAGCCAAGGTAAGTATATTACCTCCCTTGCCCAGCCCGAAATCATACCACTTATTGATTTTGGTATTCACCTTAAACGATGCGTCTGTTTCCTCTCTAAATGGTGATTTATACCAAAGGTTCATTCCCTGTCGTTTGACAGGATTATACCCCAAACTATACAGATAATCTTCCAGTTTTATATTCTTTGCTTCTTCTATTGTCATTTTCTTATGAATTTGAATGTAAATGAAATGTGTTGATTTGTTGAGCAACCAACTTATCCTACTGAAATACAACAGAATTACACCTCAACATCAACTCAACAAAGACCGATGAGAAAAAGAAATAACTATTTCTCTTTTCAACAGTACATTTAAGAAGTTGAGTGTTTGTTGAGAATATTATTCTCTTATACTCAGCAAGTTGGTATTATCCTTCAACAATTCAACAAAAAATTTAGAATTCATCCAGTTGTTTTCTGGTAATGGTGTAATAGCGCCCTACCCGCCTGATTGGTTCAAATCTCCTTTCTTTGTTACAGGCAAACAGATAAGTGGTATAAGTCAATCCGTTCGGAGCTGGAGCCAGTTTCCAGTCCTCGGTCACAATTTTCCTTAACCAATGCTTGTCAATTCTGACTTGGGAAAGATTCAGCAGGATAAGCAGGTCATTCAGACAAAAAGAAAAGCTGTCTATTTCCATACACTCCATGATTTCCTTTATCAGCTCAGCAGCTTCCACCTCGTATTTACTTTTGTTGCAGCGTATAATTTTCAATAAGGCCGCTGTTTCCGTCTGTTTCGGTGAAAACCACATACGACTCACATTTTGAGTGGTCAATGTCCGATGCTGCAAAAAGTAAAGGAATGCCGGAATCTCCTCAATCAGTTTCTGTAAGAAGTGCGTATCGTCATTCTCCAGATGATGAATCTTCCTTACCCAATACCGTGTTTCTCCCGGGTCGATAATTACAGGAAGTCTTTCGTTATTTGAACAAAGCACAAACTTGGCAAAAAAGGCAATCTCGTCACGGTCTTTGCCTTTTGCTTCCACTTTATAGGATAAAGTTGTACTCAGGTTTTTCAACCGTTCCGAATCCTCCCTACGGTTCAGCAATACCTCATCCACTACAATGATGAGTTTTCCTGCCCAATCTGAATTGAACTGACTGCGGAAATCTTCATTCGTATTAAAGGTTACATTATTGCGGAACATAGCTTTCAGGAAGTTTAGGAACGTACTCTTTCCCGTATTTCGTTCTTCCGATACTAACAACAGAATCGGCAATTTCTGAACAGGCTGCAAATAAAGGAGTTGCAAATAATCCATTCCCAATTCGTATTGCTCACCGAAAATATGGTGCAGTAAAGCTTGAATATGAGAGAAATCTCCTTCTTTTGGCTGGTGTCCTATCGGTTCATACAGATTCAGAAAATTATCTATCACTTGACGGTAGTTCACATGGTCAGGTACAGTACAAAAGCCGTCATATTTAGGGACATTTGCCAGATAATCTTTACCATAATCCTGACGAAGTGTTTCATTGTTCCAGACAATACGCTTCTTTACGTAACCACCGTTCAAACGAGGTTGGTTCACTATTTTGTAGAGTGTCGTACCAACCCGGACAAACGGGCTCTCATTTCTCAATGTTTCATCCGTACTCATACCTTAGCGTTTACGTTTAAAACATTTCTGAATATTGGTCGCTGAATCACAACCTTCACTGCTGTTAGAAACCAATTGCTTGTGCGCCCATTCAATAAGAGCCTTCCGAGAAAACACAAGTTTGTTTCCATACTTCATAAAAGGTATCTGTTCCTGCGAAGTCATTTTGTATAATTTCGCTTTTGAAGTCGGAAAACCGTTATCCTCCAGCACCTTCAATGCATTGGGCATACTTAACGTATCAGGTAAATCGGAACTAGGTACTGCCTGTTGATTTCCTGAAAAGAATTTTGAAACCGCATTGAATACAGCTTCTTGAATCTGCTCCTCTGTTGCGACAATAATATTTGCCATAATCAAACATTTTAGGGGTTAAACAATAAGCTGTCGTCACAGCCATCTCAACGTTGATACGGCAAAGGAAATATAAAAATAAGAGCTTATAAAACAGGATAATATCTATATCAACTGTGTCAACAGCGGACATTTGATGTCATTTGAAGACATTTGCCAGACAGCATTTCAAGGCTTGGCAACAAATGGCTCGAATTGGCACTAATTGGCACAGTTAATATAGATGATAAAAGAAAATGTGATTTTATTGTTTTTGTTTGCGAAGCTGGTCGATTACCTCATCTATATCGAAGAATTCCAGATTGGTAAATGATTTCTTGCTGGGCTTTATCAGACCGTCCTTTATCCATTTATTGACGGATGCTTGGGTTGTCTTCATCCATTTGGCTAAATGAACATTTGTAATCAGGTAACATCCGTTTAATTGCGTAACAGTATGTTTATTTGCTGAAAAGCCACGCTGCAAACGGTCTATCAGTATATCGATGTCTTTTTTGATGATTTTGGGCGCTGGTCTGTTTTCTTTGATGGTCAGTTCAATAGAATTCATGTCGAAGTTAGCCAACTGTGGCAGTTTGGATAACTCTTCGATGATATAACCAGCACATCGCAAATCTTGAATATGGAATGTCGATTGCTTTCGTCTTGACATAAAAGGCTTCACATTTAAGACTCTTCTTCCACATCCTTTTTCTTTTTATCTCCTTCCGGAACTTTATGTAAAACAAAAACAATTACTAAAGATATAATCGTAGTCGTTCCTATTGTTCCTGCTAAAACATCATGCCCTGTATAGCCAAGAATAAAAGTAATAATACCAAATAAAACTGCTAAAACTCCACCCCAAATTTGTCCGTTTCCACTTTGTTTCGTTTGCCGATCCACAATTGTCTTTTCTATATGCATTCGATGTTCTTGTTGTTTTTCAGCCATTGACAAAATTCTTTCAGAAGCACCAGGCAGAATATTTTCATATCCTTTTAACATTTCAGGAGGCGGCAAAGGTCCTCGAAACGAAGAAGATTCTTCTACTGCATAAAGTGCTCCTACAATAACTTTTCTTTGTTCGTCTGTTAACGATTCAAGAACCTTAGTTACATCTGTAGATATTTCAACGCCCTCACTTTCTAAATCCTTCAAAACATCCTGTTCTTTTTTTGATAATTCAGACGAAGAATTTTTTTCCTCAATTTTATTATCTTGGTTCATATTATTTCCCTTTATAAAGAGATAATGCTTCTATAAAATAAATACCGATTTTTTTCCAATCTGAAATCATGGCATGGTAATCATCATTATTAGATAAATACTTTTTAAAAGAATAATAATTACCTGGAATATTCATAACACTCCCGAATCCAGACAACAACGGTTTATCTAGATCAAAATTATCATATACTGGCACATCCACAATATGATATAAACTCTTTCCTGATTTTTTATCAGAAATAGTATACGTATGATTTTTCTTTGTTATCACAAAGTCTTTTGTTGTCTTTGTCCTCATTGTAAACATACTATTGTTTAGGCAAACAAATAAGATATGCCTTTATTATGCAAATAAAATAAATAATTCGCTCAATTACAAAATAATAGTCTAATATTTATAATACTTTTACAGCTTCATCTATTACATTACTGGCAAAACTATCCAAATAAGTATTGGTCGTTGCCAAATCACTATGACCCAATATCTGTGAGATAACTTCACGTGGTACTTGATTGTCCTGTAAAGTCATAGCCATTGTATGACGACTCACATAGCTGGTCAGCTTCATGTCCGTAATCCCCAAAGTCTGCGCTAAGTTAGCCAAATTCTTGTTATTACGTCCAAAACGGCTACGAATATGATTATATAGTCGTTCCCCCTTGTACCCGGCAATGGAAACAATCGGCAACAAATAATCTTCCACTAATATAGTATGAGCAGCAAACCAATCCATCAATTCCTGAATTTCAGGAGTTATCTTAATCTGAATAGGTTTGACTTTCTTGGCTTCTTTTGTTTTATTCCGCTTATAGACAATATAATTTCCACCATTATAACGGACAATATTCTTCTTAGTCAGCAATGCTGCATCTATAAACGATATGCCATAACAATAATAGGAAAAAAGGAACAGACGTCTGGCCAGTTCCTGGGCAGGACTTTCAACTACCGTGTGTTTCAATTTATCCATATCCTCATGTGGCAAATACCGCTTTGCTGTTTCTTCTTCCAAAGCAGCCACATTGAAACCTCCTTTTCCAAAAGGATAAGTACTTTCCGATGCTTCTTTATCTTGAATAGCCTTGTTTAAGATTGCACGCAGAGCTTTGAAATAAAATTTCCGGGTATTTCCCTTACATTCCCGTTTCTGAAGAAACACATCGAAAGCCTTTACATATTTAATGTCAATTTCAGAAAATACTTTCTTATCAAACTTATTATCAAACAATTCAAGCATATGCAGGGTACGGCTATAACAAACAGAATTGCCCACATGTCCCGTTTCTTTCAATGTAGTTATCACTGTATTGAAATAATCTTTCACATTGCCTTTCGAAATTTTCCCCACAAAAGCATCTTCAAATTGATTCAATGTCCAGTCAATACCATCAACCTCAAAATCACGAAAGACCGCATTTACACGAGTTTCTATTTCAGAAAGCTTCGCATTATATTCCTTGTATTTAGGCACCAGTTTCTTTTCAGTAACAAAACGATCGTTAGCAGTATTCCACTGCTCAGGAGTTGCAAGCAAGCCTGTTTTAATGTACTTCCGCTTTCTGTCTTTAGTAATGCGTAAAGTTACAGCCGTTTTTCCATCCTTGCCTGCATTATACTCTAACAACATGAATTTATAATGTGCCATACTCCAATACTTTTAGCGTTTCGTTGATTTTGCTTTTGTTTGAATGACACAAATATGACACATTTTTCCGAAACTACCAACAAAAAGAAGAAAATTAATAGAAAATAAGCATTTGATGCTCAGTAGTATAAGTTCTAAAAATCAAAGAGATAGAAAAATGTAAAGATTTAAAATCAGCTCCTGGGGGGCGTGTGGTCGCTGGTTCGAATCCAGTCACCCCGACTGGTAAAAAGCATTGATAATCTGATGATTGTCGATGCTTTTTTGTTTTTATACACTCTGAATTTTCCCTCCAAATTCCTTATTACAAGGCCCATCAAGTAAACCATAACGTAAACCATTAGCCTTCATATATTAAAATCCTACCGCATAAACTCATAAACCGACTACCACATTCTACGTTTTCCGAAGCGGAGCCATACGTTTTCTACACGGGAAACATACAGTTCCGCCTTGAGAAACGTATGTTTCATTCTAGAGAAACATAAAAATCGCTTTTACATCTTTCCATTTACACTTCCATGTTTTACAGAATGGTAATTAAAACTATTTTTACCTTTTACAGAAAGACAAACATTTCCTCATATTTGCATAACGAAAGAAAAATTACCATCTTTGTGAAAAACAAAAAATACAAAATTACACGCGCTTCCACATGAAAAACTTATATATATTAGATGATCATCCCATCATTACCGAAGGTATTACACAACTGCTGGCAAACAACCAACAATACCAGATAACTACCGGACATCATTATTCGGAGTTATACAACTACCTGAATCATACTACGCCCGATTTATTAATCATAGACTACGAGATTCAGGATAAAACAGCCTTGGATGTCATTGCTTACCTTCAACAAAAATCGCTTCACTTCCCCATACTTGTCTACACCATGCATACAGAGTTTTGGATTATTAAGCTTTTGACAAAAGCAGAGGTGTCAGGTATCATCACTAAAAACGACAAGATTGAAGAAATAGAAAAAGCCATCAAGAGTATTCTGGAAGAAAACAGCAAATACTACTCACCCACAGCACTGCATATTGTGCTTTCCATTGTAGGTGACCAGTCGGCAGCCAAAGTAATAAACTATACACCAAGCCCACGTGAAAACGAAATTATCCAAATGTTATCATGCGGACTTACCTCCGACGAGATAGCCCATAAACTCAATCTCAGCAAAAATACAATCGATACGATGAGAAAAAACATCTTGCTGAAAAGCGGGGCTACAAACGTATCACATCTTATGCGAATTGCTTTTCTAAAAGGTTGGATTACAAAATGAAACAGATTTTATTCTTTATATTTCTCACCCTGAGTGTATCTCTGAATGCCAATGAAAAGAGCGATAAACTGGCTGATTCGTTGCATTCATTCGGCAACAACGGCGAATATGCACAAATGGATTCAATATACAATCTTATCACTCATGAGAATCATTACAGACAAGATAAGCTTTATGCATTGAACATTAGCCTGGATTATGCCCGCTTTCTTAATCAAAAAGGAGACTATGAGAAGGCACATACCCTATTGACCGAAATCCGGGAAAATGCCATGGTCATAGAAAAATACCCGGAAAATACCATTGCACAGCAGCTGCAAGAAATTGCGGCAATCGCTACATACGAGATTGCCTTCGGTCAATGGCAGAGCAACCAGCTACAGGAAGCAAGAAAAACGGCCGAAAAAGCAGTCAACCAACTGGAACAAGTAAAAGATTCCGCAAATCTGGCAGAAGCATACAATCTTTCAGGAGTCATACACCGCAGACTGTTTATGCTCGACAACGCCATCTCACTCTACAAAAAGGCGCTTGCTATTACTGAGGACTTACAAAATTACAATCTTGCGGCCATTATCGTGTCTAACATTTCCATTCTGTACAATGAAACAGGCAAGAACAATGAAGCCATACAGATTTCACGCAAAATGTTTACCTATCCACAAACCGATACACTGACCATTGACTATCGCATCGGGGAAGTGAACAGATTGTGTAATCATGCCATTTTGTTAGCTAACAACCAACAACCAGAATGTGCTATGGACACCTTGAAACTAGCCATCCAGAAACTCTGCCCGGAAATGCCCAATGGACTTAAATTACTGACATTCACGCAATATGCAAGGGTATCAAGGGATGCCGGACAACTCCGACAAGCTCTTCAATACTATCAGAAAGCCATGAGTTATAAACACAGCACACACAATAAGGCCAACATTGCTAATTTGGACTACCTATATGGTTACATGTTATTCCATGATACGGACTCCTTGCTTCAGGCACGTAACTATGTCATGAAGGCAGCCGACTTTGCCCGAAAGAATCCTTCTGGTCTGTTACCCAAAATCCTGCTTACACTTGCAGAAATAGAAGCCAAAAGAAACAACGGACAGCTATCCTATCAGCTTACTTTAGAGGCATATCAAGCCAACGAGAAATTGAACGACCAATATTTTCAGAACCGTTTGTCTGGATTTGAGGCAGAACTGGATCTCAAGGAAAAAGACTTACAGATTGCCGGACTCAACGGAAAACGTGCTGAAGAAAAAGCAGCTTACCTGATACGTACTTATAGCATTGGAGGAGCGCTTATCTTAGTTATACTGTTGCTCATCATTCTGACAATAAGCATGCATAAACGAAAGATTGCATTTAATCTGAAACAGCTGAAACTGGAAAAAGAAATCAAAGACAAGGAAATGCAAAGACAACTTCTGCTTACTGACATGCACAAGAAGATGACCGAACGGTATATCTGTGGACTGGAAGATAGTAACAACCGAATTTCCAATGAACTACACGACGGAGTATGTAACGACTTATTGGCTATAGAGATGGAAATGGAACAGTCTGATGCCCCGTCATTAATAGTCCAACTAAAACAGGTAAGAGAAGAGCTACGCAATCTCTCACATCAGCTGGCAACTCCTGCTTTCAGCAACTTTAGCCTATATCAGGTCCTGACTCTTTATACCGATAAACTGAAGTCTCTGAAAAGTCCGCAGATTCAGTGCTACATCGAGGAAAATATACAACAAATAGCTTTCCAGGCCGATCATACTCAAGAGGTTTACCGTATTCTTCAGGAAGTTATTTCCAATATGCTTAAACATGCAAACGCTCAAAATGCTTTTATCACAGCCAGCTATGAGAAGGGACAGGTAAACATCATCATCGAAGATGACGGCAAAGGATTTTCTACCGACAACCTTTCCAACAATATTCTTCATGCAGGGCTAGGACTAAAGAGTATTAAAGAACGTTGCGACAAACTGCAAGGAGGCTGCGACATTACATCGAAAGAAGGTCAGGGAACTATCATACATTTCTGGTTTCCGGCATAAAATCATTTTTATATACAAAAAAAGAATCCGTATTACAATTTCCCCAATATTGTAATACGAATTCTTTATTCTGGTGACTCTAATATCATTTATTATTACCAGCCTGTCTGCTTCTTAAAGCATTATTTACCATTGTTCTTCACTTTCTACTAAACAGAAAGAATTTCATGTTAATTCCCCGTCTGACAGGCTGCCATTAAAGTCACTCTTGCATAAACCCTACATTCCATTATAACGTATAACACATTAAATAAATACAAGGACTTAGCAGTTTTTCATAGCTTTGAGTCTCCTATTATTCACAAATGTTATTCTCTCAAAACTTATTTTTGGCAAAAATACATGATAAAACCTAAAAAAAACATTCCCATAAATAACCGTTCTTATACTCCCATTTATTGGATATAAATAAAAAGCCCCATCAGCATATCTAAGCTGACAGGGCCATATCACAAACGAAAACGACAGATTATTAACGTTTTCGCTGTGGACGTTCTTTCTTCATCTGTTCAAACGCAGTCTTCTGCTCATCGGTCAACAGAGCTTCTATTTTTTTGTTCAGTTCCTGCATGGCAGTTCTACGCTCTTCACGCGGTAATTCCTGCTTAAAGAAGTCTGTATAAAGCGTAGTAATCTGTTTTTCCTGTTCATCGGTCAGGTTCAACTTTTCATCAAGTTTTTCCACCATCTGTTCAGGGGTACGGGTGTTGCCACCTTTGCGTTGTGCATCTGCTGGTTGCATACCCAGCATAGCCACCAGGGCTACCAAAAGAATTTTCTTCATTTTCAACTTGTTTTTAAGGGTTATCTGATTGTATATACAAAACTAATCATGGCATAGGGTTGCAGTACGTTGCTGTTCACGTAATCATAATAGTTGCTACCTGTGCGATGTGTAAAGGCCTGATTCTGTTTCAGTACATCGAAGGCTTCTATTCTGATTTCCGCGGCATTATTCTTCAGGAACTTCTTACCTAACGAAAGATTCCACAAGAAATAGTCTTCCGTACCGGTATCCAGTCCGGTATAGCCAATGTAATTGAATGTACTCCGGAAGGTGAGTCCCCAGAAAAAAGTCCAGCCTAATTTGGCAGCTGCCGTATGCGTCACATAATCACTTCCTGCAGCAGAATCCAGCGAGCTGAACACCTTGTTAATTCCGGCCGAATAGGAGGCGGTGAAATCAAGGTTCTTGCTGATGTTACTTCCAATAATGAGCTTCGGAATCAGATTCAGTTCACGTGTACGGCTTTCTACTCCGTCGAAAATAGTAGGCACATTGGCATAATTGGCCGAGAGACTGAAGTTAATGTTACTCCGGATGAAATCAACCGGGAAACCGTAGGTCACCATAGACTGGAGACTGTAATATCCATCCAGATTGACCGGACGGGTAAACTGAGAACCTTTGTTCAGCGTAACTGTAGGCGACAAGACAATGTCTTCCTTGGCCACAAAAGTACTGTCGGCCACATAATCTTGCTGTATGGTAGCCCCTACCATTGCAATGAAGGTATGTCCGGACTTTGTGGTGCGCAAATAACGCAAATTAGCCGTATGGGATACCTGCTGGTCGAGATTCGGGTTTCCCGTAGACAAGAACAACGGATTCGAATTGTCTATCACATTCTGCAAATCAGTGACTGAAGGAGAAGAAGATCTGCTGCGATAACGAAGCTGGAAAGAGTTGGTCCGGTCCAGCAAGTAACGCAACGTGAACGAAGGCAACACAGAGAAGTATTTATGCGACAATCCATCAGGTTGAGGATAGACCAGGTCACCTTTCAAGTTTGCCCACTGCGCATCGACTCCTAACATGGCGCTCAGTTTACCAGCACGATAACGAAGTCCCACATTTCCCGCCTGAGTCAGGTAACCCGACTGATATTCGTTTGAAAGACTTTCGTCCAACTGGTCATAAAGGTCGGTCACGGCAGAACGGTCGTACGTTTTTTTTTCGTTTTCGGAGTCTGTATAACTCATTTTATATCCCAACTGCAATTGCAGGTTATCTGTCAGCTTCTCGGTATAACTCAAGTTAGAGCGCAGGGTGTACTGCCGGTTCAACGTCTGCTTCCACTGGCTGTAATCGTCCGTCAACGGAGAAAGTTCCAGCCCATATAGAGTATTCAAATAATCCGTATACGTATCTCCGTCTGTATTACTCATCTTTCCGCTCAGCATCAATGACAACGTACGTCCCTCTTTCAAGAAACGGTGACGGAGCATCAAATCGGCTCCGATATTATATGCATTACTTTTTCCCATAGAGGTGGTTTCCGTTTCACTGTCAGTCGTTCCATTCACTAAATTCTGTCCTTGCAACAGTCCGTAACTGTCATTGTTCTGAAAGCTCAGCGTAGGACGGAACTGCAGTGAAGTACGTTCAGTCATCTGGTAATCTAACTTCATATTGAAACGGTGATTCCAGTTCTTCATGGAGTTTTCCTGATACTCACTATAAGTCATTCCGGGCAATACGGATTCAAAATATTCCCTGTCAGTCTGCTGTTGGGTCAGATTGTCCGATTGATTAAAGAAATAACTGCCGGTTATCTTCCATTTTTCACCCCACTGGTCTACGTAGTTCAAACCAAGACCATTAGCAGAAGTTACTCCTCCCAGGCTTCCCACCATAAAATTAGAGGCACTGCTTCCACCCGGAGCTCCGGACCGTCCTCCACCGCCTCCTCCACGACCACCACGTCCTCTGCCGCTATTACCAGCCGCCATAACACCGGCCAAGTCTTCCTGAGAGAAGTTCTGCTGGTTTACATTGTTCGACATGCCCAACACGGAAATACGCCGGTCGTCATTGAAGAAGTTCAAGTTTCCGTTCACTTTATAACGGTCGTCTGTACCATATCCACCAGAAACCTCACCAAAAGTTCCCTGACGGAAACCACCCTTCGTCACAATATTGATTGTCTTGACCTCCTCTCCATCATCAAATCCGGTAAACTCAGCCTGCTCGCTTTTCTTGTCGAACACCTCAATGCTGGCTATTACATCCGATGGCAGGTTCTTGATGGCCAGATTCACGTCGCCGTCAAAGAATTCCTTTCCGTCTACCAGTACTTTCTGCACCTGTTCTCCCTGTGCCTGAATCGTACCGCCTTCTACTACGATGCCCGGCATCTTGGCCAATAAATCCTCGGCCGAACTTCCCATCATCACCTGAAAGGCTTCGGCATTATACAACAGGCTGTCACCTTGCTGTTCGGCACGTGTGGCACGTCCTTGCACGGAAACCTCGCCTAATAATTGCGCATCTTCGGTCATTTCTATTTTTACCCGTTTTTGCTGACCTTCTGAAAGCATTTGCTTTGCTTTATAGGACTTGTAACCTACATACGTCACCTGAAGGGTATAAGTTCCCGGCTGAAGTTTCTTAAACTGAAAGTTTCCGTTCAAATCAGTTGATGTATAACTGGATTTTCCATCGGATGCCACCAACTGTACTGTAGCTGAAATCAAGCCCTCCTTTGTGGTTTTATCCGTTACCGTTCCTGAAAGGCTCTGTGCCATCAGTACCAACGGAAATACCCAACTTAGCAGTGTAAAAATGAATCTCGTCATAACCTATGTTTTTTGTTTTCGTTCCTTTTTCCACAAACAAAATTAGGCCAGTTTCAGATACAATTTTTACGCTATCCCGAAAGTAAGGGTAAACGACACCAATGTAGTGGTAAACGGACCAGAGGTTATTTTCAGGAAGTCCCGAAAATCCGTATTTTTGCAGAAAAAGGAATAAGTTATGTGGCACATCAAAAATCTTCCGTTTTACATTGACCTGGTCTTTTGTCTGATATTGCTTCCGGCCATGATTACCTTGTTGCCCATCGAACGCTGGCTGGTGAATGATTCCACCTTTGTGTACCTACTGGTTTCATGGCTGTATCTTATCTACATCCTGAACCGCCGACTAACCATGCCTTTCCTGTTCGCCGACAAACGGAAGTTCTGGATAACCATCCTTCTTATTCTGCTTACCATTGCAGGGACTTACCTCATTACCCGCTATCAGATGGAAGTACCGATGCACCGGATGCGCAAGCCGAAATTCATTCAGCATATACCCAAAATCAGATTGCAGCAACAGGCTGTCTGGTTTTTGTATGTAGTGGTCACTACCTTCAGCATGGCTGTGGGATTGCTCACCGAACTTTACCATCAGATTATGCAGCGTCAAGCCGTGGAATTCGAAAAGAAAAAGGCTGAACTGGCACTCTACAAGGCACAGATAAATCCGCATTTCCTGTTCAACAACCTGAACACACTGTATGCCATGGTAGTAACCGGTTCTCCTCAAGCCGAGGATGCCTTTACCCAGTTCATAAGCCTGATGAAATACATGTATGCCCACAACACAAAAGATAAAATTCCAATCCGTACGGAAACAGAATACATCCGTCAGTATATCGAACTGCAGAAATACCGGATGCCAAAGGACTTTCATATCCATTTTTCTTACGAACACGACGAAACAGAACAATTGGGTATCGCTCCCATGATATTAATTACTTTTGTGGAAAATGTATTCAAACATGGGGTTTCTTCTCACCAACCGGGAGATGCCTACATCTGTATCCAGGCCCAAAACGGAGAATTATTATTCACAACCCGGAATCCGTTATTAAACCATTCCCCGATAAACGAGTCTAAAGGTATAGGCATTGAGAATTGCCGGAAACGCCTGGAACTGCTCTACCCCCACCGATATGATTTGCGGATAGAAAAGAAAGAAGGGCTATTTCACGTAACCCTACGCATTAATTTGAATACATGAGTTTGAAATGCATTGCCATTGATGATGAACCTATGGCGCTGGAAATCATAACCAGCTTTTGCCAACGCTATGGGAATATAGAACTGACTACCTTCAACAACCCTCTCCGAGGGATGGAACAGGTAAGAAGAAGCAGACCTGATATTCTGTTTCTCGATATAGAAATGGGAGACTTGAACGGAGTGGAGCTGGCCCGTGACCTTCCTCCGGGCACCTTGCTTATATTTACCACAGCGTATGCCCAATATGCCCTCGACGGATTTGAACTGAGTGCCGTAGATTTCCTGCACAAACCTTTCTCTTACCACCGATTTGAAAAGGCTGTCCAAAAGGCCATCGAACTTCACAAACTTCAGCAGCTTTCTGCCCATCCATCCTTTGCCGATGAAAGCATTACCCTGAAAGTCGAATATAAAAATGTACAGATTAAGCTAAAGGATATTCTCTACATTGAGTCCATGGATAATTACGTACGCATTCATCTGACGGAGCGACAAAGCCTGATGTCACAGACCAGCATGAAAAATATTCAGGAACTTCTTCCTGCTGAAAAATTCATTCGCGTACACAAATCCTTTATTGTGCCGGCTCACCGCATTGCGAGCTACACCAGCAAAGAAATCACGCTCTACAACGGCACAAAAATTCCTGTGGGAAGAAGTTACAGTCAGAATCTAAAACTTTCTATTTCCAACAGCTAAAGAGTTGCTAAAACACTTTATCGCCCCAACACTTCTGCTACCTGAACTGCATATTGTGCTCCTACAGGTAACCCGCCGACGTGTCCTTTCAGTTCTACCCGCGTACGGGTAAAAGAGACTACAGACGGAACAGCAATCACATACGAACGGTGAATCCGTAAAAAGGCTCCATCGGGCAACATATCTGTAATGGCTTTCAGGTTCGTACGGGTCAGCACATGACCGCCCGACACACGCACAATCTTTACGTAATTTCCCAAGGCCTCTACATACAAAATATCCGACAGAGGAATGCTCACGTTGTTGTATTCCTGCTTTACGACCAGACACTCAGGAAGTACCGGACGATGCGCATCCATACGGCGCAAGGCTTTTTCCACGGCTACCTCAAAGCGCTCGTACGAAAAAGGTTTATGCAAAAAATCTACGGCATCCAGATTAAACCCCTCCAGTGCATACTCCGCATAGGCCGTGGTGAAGATAAAGCAAGATTCAGACGGTAAGGTATCGGCTATTTCCAGCCCGTTGATACTATTCATCTGAATATCCAGGAAAACGAGATCGGGCTTGTCACGACGTATCGCCTCCAACCCTACCCGAGGTTCACTAAAAACACTCAGCTCCATTCCACCTTTACGCCTGCAAAATTGCTCAATAACCAGTAAGGCCATCGGTTCATCATCTATCGCGATACATTTAAGTGTCCTGCTCATAATATCCCCTTTCATCCTATTATTCATCTTTAATTTTAATCTCCAGCCTTACCCGATAAGTACCGTCAGTCTCACCTGTCTGTAAAGTATAACGACCGGGATAAAGCAATTCCAGACGCTTGCGGCAGTTAGCGATACCGATGCCGCATGCTCCGTCCTCCCGTCGGCGCATCACTGCATTTTCCGTTTCAAGCCACAAACAAAATTCATCCACATGAATACGAATAAGAATAGTGCAATCGGTTTCTGACGAAGTGCCATACTTAAATGCATTTTCCACAAAAGTAATCAGTATCATAGGAGGAACCAGTGCCTGCGCATACACAGCTTCCACCACAAGATTAACCATGGTATGATGGTTCAAACGAAGTCTCTGCAAATCCACATACTGACGCACATACTCCAGTTCACGCGCTGCCGGAATAAGTTCAGCTCCGCTTTGAGAATACATATAGCGTAAGATTCCGGAAAATTTCACAAAAGCTGACTCCGTTTTGTCCGATCCGGAAAGCACAAGGGCATACAGCGTATTAAGGGTATTAAAAAGGAAATGAGGATTAATCTGGGCTTTATAAAGAGCCAGCTCCGCCTTATCTTTCTCTGCTTCGACTTCCTGACGTGAGAGTATCTGACGGAATAACTCGAAAGTCAGTTCGATGGCCAATGAGAATCCGGTAACTACAAGAAAGAAAAACCAGATAGTCTGCCGACGCATATTCATCCGGGCAGCCATCAGCTGTGTATCTGCCGTGATACGTTCAGCAGGCATCGGGAAATACGTAAGCAGTTCGGTTACCGCAGCCAATACCACAAGCAGCAAGGCAATGCGCAGGTATTTCCGCTGCATAAACAGCTTGGGCAAACAAGCACAGCGATACACAAAATACAGCAGGTACACATAGGCTACCAGCGTGAGCAAGAAAGCTGTATTATGGGCAATCCAGCGGTCGACTGGCAGCAGCATAATGGCCAACGGCATAATGACCAAACAGAATAGGAGGTCAATATAAAGGGCAATACGGTTTTTCTTCATACTTATTACTTATTCACAAGCAAAGATAATGCATTTTCCACAGAGAAAGGAGCCACACCAAACGTGTTCGTCACCACATCCGGTGTGTTCATCACCACATATGTTGCATTCTTCCTTGTTCTACGTAAGTTTGCAATAGAAAGGAATGCGTTCAAGAAGGAATGATTACTAAACTCACATGGATATGAACATCAAGACTTACATTTATTTCACGATGCTGTGCTGCCTGCCGTTACTTGCCAGCTGCGGTGCAAAGCAACAAGACATGCCCGGCGAAAAGTATAAGACACTGACTGTAACCACTACCCATCAGACTTTACAGTCTACCTACCCTGCCACACTGCGCGGAAAGCAGTCGGTAGACATCCGACCGCAAGTAAGCGGCACAATTACCAAAATCTGCATCAATGAAGGCGACATCGTACATAGCGGACAGGTGTTGTTTGTCATTGACCAGGTGCCTTATCGTGCCGCACTGGAAACGGCTTTAGCCAATGTAAAAAGCGCCGAAGCACAATTACAGACCGCCAAGCTGACAGCCGACAGCAAAGAAGAACTTTACAAAGAAAAAGTAGTGTCTGATTTTGACCGCCAGACAGCCCGCAACCAGCTGCTTCAGGCAGAAGCCGCACTAGCACAGGCCAAGGCTGAAGAAATCAATGCCCGCAACAACCTGTCATACACGGAAGTGAAAAGTCCGGTAGACGGTGTAGCCAGCATGATTCCTTATCGTGTGGGAGCCTTGGTAAACAGCAGCATTACCGAACCTCTGGTGACCGTATCAGACGATGCGGAAATATATGCCTATTTCTCCATGGCTGAAAATCAGATGCTCGACCTGATTCAAGAATATGGCTCGCTGGAAGAAGCCTGTCAGAAACTGCCATCTGTCGGCCTGACCATGAGTAACGGAAAAGCCTATTCCGATGCGGGACGTATCGATGCCATCAGCGGAACGGTAGACGAAGGAACGGGAGGAGTTACTCTGAGGGCGGTTTTTCCTAATCAAGGACATCTGCTGCGCAACGGAGGAAGCGGTATCATATCCATCCCGACGGAATACAAGAACTGCATTGCAATTCCGCAAAGTGCCACCTACGAACTACAGAACAAAATATTTACCTGGAAGGTTGTAGATGGAAAAACTCAGTCTACGCCTATTACAGTCTATAAATACAATGACGGACAGACCTACATCGTACTTTCCGGCCTGCAGACAGGTGACGTAATCATTGCCGAAGGAGCCGGTCTGATGCGTGAAGGAACCGCAGTGAATGTTACTTCTACATCTGAACCTGAAAAATAACCGATAGCCATGAAGATAAGAACTTTTATTGACCGCCCTATTCTGGCCAGTGTCATTTCCGTACTTATCCTGATACTGGGATTTATCGGCCTGTCGCAGCTGCCTATCGAGCAGTTTCCTGAAATAGCCCCGCCTACGGTCAGCGTATCGGCCACTTACACGGGTGCCAATGCGGAAACCGTACTGAAGAGTGTGGTCGTACCACTGGAAGAAGCTCTCAACGGAGTAGAAAACATGATGTACATGACATCTACAGCTTCTAACACCGGTGCAGCCAAAATTACGGTTTATTTCCGTCAGGGGACCGATCCGGACATGGCTACCGTCAACGTGCAGAATCGTATTGCCACGGCCGAGGGGCTACTTCCCGCCGAAGTAACTAAAAGCGGTATCACCGTGCGCAAACGACAGACCAGTAACATCAAGCAGCTGGCTGTATATAGTCCGGATGATTCATTCGATGAAGCATTCCTGACCAACTACATGAAAATCAACATCGAACCTCGCCTTTCGCGTATTGCCGGTGTAGGCGAAGTGAACGTATTCGGCTACGAATACTCCATGCGTATCTGGCTCGACCCGAACAAGATGCAGAAATACTCGCTGGTTCCTTCCGACATCACGACCGTACTCGATGAGCAGAACGTGGAAGCAGCTACAGGTACATTAGGTGCCGAAGCCAAGAATACCTTCCAATATGTACTGAAGTACCGCGGACGTTACGAAAACGAAGTGGACTACGAAAACATGGTCATCAAGTCGCTGCCCAACGGGGAAGTGCTTCGACTGAAAGATGTGGCCACCATCGAACTGGGTACGCGTGCCTACGATTATATCGGTGAGGTAAACGGTCACCCGGGCTGTAACATCATGATTGCACAGACATCGGGTTCTAATGCCAATGAAATCATTGAAGAGATAGACCGTACCGTAGAAGAAATTTCAAAGACATTACCGAAAGGTATCAAAATAGTCGACCTGATGAGTACGAAAGACTTCCTCGATGCTTCTATTAAGAGCGTAATCAAAACGCTGATTGAAGCCATCATCTTGGTGGTACTCGTGGTGTACATCTTTTTGCAGAGCCTGCGCTCTACCTTTATTCCGGCCCTGTCCATCATCGTGTCATTGGTAGGTACTTTTGCCTTTCTCTCTCTTGTGGGTTTCAGCCTCAACATGCTGACCCTTTTTGCCCTTGTACTGGTGATTGGTACGGTGGTCGACGATGCCATCGTGGTAGTCGAGGCGGTACAGGCCAAGTTCGATGAAGGATATAAGTCGTCTTACCTGGCCACCATCGACGCCATGGATGGCATTACCTCTGCCCTGGTAACTACCACCTTCGTCTTCATGGCCGTATTTATTCCGGTGAGCTTTATCGGCGGAACTACCGGTACCTTCTATACCCAGTTCGGTCTGACCATGGCAGCTGCCGTAGCCATCTCCCTGCTGAACGCACTGACACTGAGTCCGGCTCTTTGTGCCCTCATCATGACGCCTCACCAGACTGCAGAAGACGGAGGCAAGCTGAGTTTCTCTTCCCGCTTCCATATCGCATTCGATACCGCCTTCCACCGGTTAGTTACCAAATATAAGGTGGGCGTGGTATTCATGCTCAAACGTAAATGGCTGGCTGGTTCACTGCTGGTAGTAGCCTGCGCCGGATTTGCTTTCCTGATGATGACCACCAAAACCGGACTGGTGCCCAACGAAGATATGGGAACCGTGTTTATCGATGTACGTACTTCACCGGGCAACAGCGTGCAGGAAACCCGTAAAGTCATGGAGCAGGTGGACAGTTGCCTGCGCACCATTCCGCAAGTGGAACTCTACTCCAACACCACCGGTAACTCTATGTTGAGCGGACAGGGTGCCTGCAACGGTATGTTCACTATTCGTCTGAAAGACTGGAGCGAACGTCCTGACAAAGAGGATGCCATTGATGCGGTCATGGCAGAAATCAGTCGCCGTACGGCTTTTATTTCCAGTGCCGACATCATGCCTTTTACCCGTCCGATGATTCCGGGATACGGTGTAAACAGCGGATTCGAAGTCTATGTGCAGGACCAGAAAGGCGGTACAACGGAAGACTTGCTAAAATATACCCGTCTGTTCCTGGACGAACTGAACAAGCGTCCGGAAATTGGCCGTGCCACCACGTCATTTGATACGAAGTTCCCACAATACCTTGTCGAAGTGGATGCTGCCCGTTGCAAACGAAACGGCGTATCACCCGCCGACGTACTGAGTACCCTTTCGGGCTACATCGGAGGTAACTATGCTTCGAACATGAACCGCTTCTCTAAGTTGTATCGTGTCATGGTACAGGCTCCGCCTCAATTCCGCCTGGATACCGAATCGCTCCACAGCATCTTCGTACGTAACGATGAAGGAGAAATGAGTCCTATCAGCCAGTACCTGAAGCTGACCCGCGTGTACGGTTCTGAAATGCTGACCCGTTTCAACCTGTTCTCTGCCATTCAGGTGAACGGAGCAGCCGCTACAGGCTACAGTTCCGGACAGGCCATCAAAGCCATTCAGGAAGTAGCTGCCCAGACATTGCCTACGGGCTACGGCTTCGAGTTTGGCGGTATGTCGCGCGAAGAGTCCAATACGGGAAATACCACTACATTGGTGTTCGTCATCTGTGTGGTATTTATCTACCTCATTCTTTGTGCCTTATATGAAAGTTTGTTTGTACCGATGGCAGTTATTCTTTCCATACCGTTCGGTCTGGCCGGAAGTTTCCTTTTCGCCAAGATGTTCGGACTGGAAAACAACATTTATCTGCAAACCGGATTAATCATGTTGATTGGTTTGCTTTCGAAGACTGCCATCCTGCTGACAGAATATGCATCGGAACGCCGTCGCCACGGCATGACCATCATGCAGGCAGCCGTTTCAGCCGCACAAGTCCGCCTGCGTCCGATTCTGATGACTTCGCTCACCATGATTTTCGGTATGTTGCCGCTGATGTTCTCCACGGGTGTAGGTGCCAACGGTAACATCTCCATCGGAGTAGGTACGGTGGGAGGTATGCTCATCGGAACCATTGCCCTGCTCTTTATTGTACCGCCGCTGTTCATGGTATTCCAGTACTTGCAAGAAAAGCTGATGCCGGAACGACAATTGCCTAAGATTGAAAAGAAATAACTCCAAAGGATTATACGCATGAAAAATAAGATACTAATAACCTGCCTGTTGGCTTCTACCCTGAGCAGCTGCCACATCTATCGGGCGTACGAACGGCCAAGTACCGTCACGGTATCCGACAGCCTGTATCGCCAGCCAGTGGCTGCAGAAGATACAACCTCACTGGCCTCACTTTCGTGGAAAGAGCTCTTCACTGACCCGCAACTGCAACAACTCATTGAGGTGGGGCTGGCTCACAACACGGATCTAAGCATTGCCCGTCTTAAAGTGAAAGAGGCCGAAGCCTTGCTCATGACTTCCCGACTGTCTTATCTTCCCTCGGTCTCACTGACTCCGCAGGGAACACTTACCAGTCTAGACGGTAACAAGCCTTCCAAGACTTACAATCTGGCCGTCTCTGCAGACTGGGAGATTGATCTTTTCGGTAAACTGCTGAATGCCAAACGCGGGGCACAAGCCACACTCGAACAAAGTGAAGCCTATCGTCAGGCGGTGCAAACCCAGTTAGTAGCAACCATTGCCAACAGCTACTATACCCTGCTGATGCTGGACGAGCAACTGGACATCACACGTCGCACGGCAGATACCTGGACAGAAAGCCTGCGCACGATGAAAGCCTTGAAACGGGCTGGTCAGGCCACCGAAATGGCCGTAGCACAGACCGAAGCCAGCAAACTGGCGGTAGATGCGTCCGTACTTTCCATTGAACGCCAAATCAATGAAATGGAGAATTCGATCTCTACCCTGTTAGGCATGTCACCGCAGGAGGTCGGACGTTCTACCCTCGAAGCCCAACAGTTTCCGGATTCTCTTTCTACGGGAATCCCTCTGCAACTGTTGAGTCGTCGTCCGGACGTACGCCAATGTGAGAGCCAGCTGGCCGTAGCCTATTATGCCACCAATTCTGCCCGTTCGGCCTTCTATCCCGGTATCACCCTGAGCGGTTCTGCCGGATGGACCAATGCAGCCGGTGCCGCCATCACCAATCCGGGACAATGGCTGCTTTCTGCTGTCGGTTCTCTAGTACAACCTCTATTTAACCGGGGAAAGAACATAGCTAACCTGAAAATAGCCAAAGCCCAGCAGGAAGAAGCCTTGCTGACTTTCCAACAAAGTTTACTTGATGCAGGAGCAGAAGTGAACGATGCATTGGTTCAATGGCAGACTGCCCGCAAGCGTATTCAACTTGACGAACAGCAATGCACATCCCTGCAGTCGGCATTACGAAGTTCGGAACTGCTGATGCAACACAGTTCACAAAACTACCTGGAGGTAATCACTGCCCGTCAGGCTTTACTTCAGGCAGAGCTAAACACCGTGACCGACCGCTTTGACGAGATACAAGGAGTCATCAACCTGTATCACGCACTGGGCGGCGGATACTAAGCCCCTATACCCTTATCTCTATAATAAGCAACCCCTTTCTCAACACTCAGGCGGAGTAGAGAGAAAGGGGTTTATTTTTCCATCAAAAGAGAATATTACTTATTCATATACAAAACGGTATTCATCATTGTAATAAGACGTAGACTCAGAAACACGATTTCCATGTTCATCCTTCTGGTATGAATACAAAGTACACTTGCCAGTGATTACATCCAGATAATTATCTTCCGTAAAGCTATATGCAAAAGGAGCCCATGTATCTTCATGTATCACTTCCGGTTCTCCCGGTTCCGGCATACGATATCCCCAGTCCACAACATCTTTCGTTACCAGATTCTTACTACCTTTACCCATCATACGCAACATATAAAGCATGGACACCATGTCATCATATTCATAAGCATGACTGCCGAACAACGGACGAACTACTACATTAAAATCAAAGTAAGGCGTTACATTCGGGTACTCAGTATATGCATAACTCATATAGCTTTCATCCGAGAATTCTCCCTCCGTCGACATCAGGTTGCCATTCTGCCAGTTCAATTGCAGAATAGACCTATCCGAAGCACGTCCTATCCTGCCAGAAGATACTCCCGGATCGATTGCCACATTTCCATCTTCCTCATCTCCATCTTCATGGTCACCTGGATAATAGTCATAATCTTCTTATATCTGCTGAAGATAACCGTCGGAATAAATAAACATCCACAATGTATGCTGCTCAGAAGAAGATTCCTTTTTCTTATACAACTGTGATACATAACCCTCTGAGTTCAATGTAATCACATACGATTCATCCGACTCATATCCGGAAAGTGTTTTCCGGTCAATCCACATCTGGTTTTCCTGATAGGTGAATTGATAGATTCTCTCTGTGAGATATCCCTGTGTATCGCCTTGGTAACTAATGGTTTTCAAGGCTGCCAGCTTTCCGTTTTCATTATAAGTGAGTTCCCCGATAGACTTAGTATAGCTGTCCGGATACAAGCTGCTTGAATTTGTAATCTCATAACGAACCAGACGCTTTTCTTTCGGGGCAGGAGTTTCCCCTGCTTCTGTAGTAGCTTTCTGCTCTACGGTAATGGTTATCACATCGGTGCCACAACGAATTTCGATGGTAGCCTTCCGGTCCTTTCCGGTCAGGTTCTCTATCAATGTCAAGGTTAAGGTATATTCACCAGGACCTCCGCTATAGGCACTCAGTTCCAACCATTCCACTTTTCCCGAGGCCGCCTTGGTTGCAGCTTCTGTCGCAACTTCTGTTACTGTGGCTGTCCAGTCGGACAAAGCTGTAAAACTGATTCCACCCTGATTCGTTACCTCATCGGCATAAACCACCTGAGTAGTTTGTGTACCTTCTTTCAAGGTCAGATTTGTGGGAGTCTCATCCTTTTCACTGCATCCTGAAACCAAGATTACTCCCCACAGACAAACGACTGACAATAAAAAACTTAACTTGTTTTTCATAATTTCCATTTTTGAATGTTTTCTTTTACAAAGAAAAGTTTTTCATTTAAGGTATACATCACCGGAAACCGTGAATTCCTCCCTCGTAAACCACAAATTTGCCTTATCCATTCTTCCAAACAGAGAATAGACAAGGGCATTTGAAAGAATATTTCCAGGAGAAAAAGAACAACAGACTACTTGCCCTGTGGATTCTCCATCTTAAAAACAAAAAAGGGTATATGAACCTTGCAACAGTTCATATACCCCCCATTTATAGAGATTGTGAATTATCGTCTGTAGTTTACCACACGTTCACACGGTTTTCAGGAGCTACATACAACGGATCAGACGGTGTGATGTGGAAGGCATCGTACCAAGCCTGAATGTGAGGCAACGCTCCGTTTACACGCCATTTACCCAATGAGTGAGGATCTGACTTAGTGTACACACGAATCTGTTCGTCGCGGATGTTACCAGCCCACAAAGTAGCATAAGCCAGGAAGAAACGCTGTTCCGGAGTGAAACCGTCGACTACGCCAAGCGGAGCATCCTTAGTTGCATTCTGGAAAGCCAGATAAGCTACGTTCAAACCTCCGTGATCGGCCAGGTTCTCACCCAGTGTCAGTTCACCGTTAGCCTGCAGGCCCGGCAATACTTCAATCTTGTTGAAGAAATCCACCATTACCTGTGCACGTTCCTTGAAACGGTCAGCATCACCCGGAGCCCACCAGTCGGTCAGGTTTCCGTCTTTGTCGAACTGACGGCCCTGGTCGTCGAATCCATGCGTCATTTCGTGACCGATTACTACACCGATGGCACCATAGTTGGCAGCATCGTCAGCTTCCATGTTGAAGAACGGCGGCTGAAGAATAGCAGCCGGGAAACAGATTTCGTTAGTTGACGGATTATAGTAGGCATTGACAGTCTGCGGAGTCATCAGCCATTCGTCCTTGTCAACCGGCTTACCAATGCGGCTGTACATATCATTGAATCCCCATTCTGAAGCACGGCATACGTTAGCCCAGTAAGAATCGTTCTTGATTTCCAGTTTAGAATAGTCTTTCCACTTGTCAGGATAACCTACTTTTACATGGAAAGCAGCCAATTTTTCGTGTGCTCTAATCTTAGTGCTGTCGCTCATCCATTCCTGTGCATCAATACGTTCACCCAAGGCAGTCTGCAGGTTCTTCACCAACTTCACCATACGTTCTTTGGCAGCAGCCGGGAAGTATTTTTCCACATACATCTCGCCTACCAGCTCACCCAGCATACCGTTCACTGAGTTTACAGCACGTTTCCAGCGCGGCTGATTTACCTGGCGTCCTGACAATACCTTGCCATAGAAATCGAAACGGGCAGCTACAAAGTCATCGCTCAGACAAGAAGCTGCTGCATCCAGCAGGTTGTATTCCAGATAAGATACATGTTTAGACAACGGAAGTGTATTCATCAGGCGAGCTACTTCCTGAATCGGTTCTACCTGTTCTACGTTCAGTTCTGCCGGAGCCTGAATACCCAAACCTTTCATATAGGCATCCCAGTCAATTCCGGCAATGGTCTTCTTCAGTTCATCGAAAGACATTTTGTGGTAGTTAGCTTCCGGGTCACGAAGTTCTGTTGCACTGCGTGAAACTTTAGCAATGGCAGTTTCGATTTCCATCACATCAGCCACTTTCTGCTGTGCATCTGCTTCAGAGAAACCAGCCAGCTGGAACAGCTTGCCGATGTAAAGTTTATACTGTTCACGAATATTCTGAGTGATGCTGTCGGTATCCAGATAATATTCCTTTTCACCCAAGTTGATACCACCCTGTCCCATCTGGAAGATGTTGAGTGAGCTGTTCTTCGGGTCAGCATATACATAGCTGTGGAAATAGGTACCGATACCGATATGAGCCATTTCAGTCATCATCGGCACGATTTCACTCTTGTCTTTCATGCCGGCAATCTTGTCGAGCATAGCTTTCACCGGTTCTGCACCCTGCTTGTTCAAGGTTACGCTATCCATAGCCATGTTATACAAGTCACCGATTTTCTGTGCGGCAGAACCAGCCTGATTATTTTTCTGCGCAGCCAGTCCTTCAATCAGTTCGCGCAACTGCTTCTGGCTGTTTTCAAACAGTTCATCAAACGTGCCGTAACGAGAATATTCGGCAGTCAGCGGATGTGCATCGTTCCATCCTCCACATGCGTAACGGAAAAAGTCCGTACCGGCAGACACGGTAGTATCCATGTTTGCCAAATCAATGCCAGAAGTGCTTTTCGCTTCCTTCTGTCCGGCGCAGCTTGTCAGCATAGCAAATGCCAACGTAGCTACGGCTACATAATTCTTCTTGTTCATAAATGCGTTATTTTAATCAAGTCTCTCTTATTTATTTCATTTCTTCCAGTTCCGACAGCAGCAGTGTCCATTCCTCTTCTGCCTCCGCAATCTGTTTTTTCAGCTGCTGGTGCTGCTCGTACAGCTTCATATCGGAAGCACCTTCAGGAGTAGCCATCTGTTCCTCCAGTTGTGCCACCTGCTCTTCCAGTTTCTCAATCTTTGCCTCGCAGTCGGCCACCTGCTTCTCCAGCTTGCGGATTTTCTTGTTCAGCTCCTTCTGCGCTTCATACGAAAGTTTGCTTTCACTCTCTGCTGGCTCTTCTTTCTTGGGCGAAGCGGTCTGCGGAGATTGAGACAACTGAAGTTCGTTCAGATTCTCCATTTTCTTCTTTTGCAGGAAATCGTAGATTCCGCCGATATGTTCCTTCACCAGTCCGCCACCAAATTCGTACACCTTGGTCACCAGTCCGTCAAGGAACTCACGGTCGTGAGATACTACGATGACCGTACCGTCGAACTCTTTCACGGCTTCCTTCAGCACATCCTTTGAACGCATATCGAGGTGGTTGGTCGGCTCGTCCAGAATCAGGAAGTTCACCGGCTCCAGAAGCAGCTTAATCATAGCCAGACGACTACGTTCACCTCCTGAGAGCACCTTTACTTTCTTTTCGGAAGCTTCTCCTCCAAACATGAAGGCACCTAAAATGTCTCTAATCTTCAGACGAATGTCTCCTTTTGCCACACGGTCGATAGTATCAAAGACAGTCACGTTTTCATCGAGCAGCTGTGCCTGATTTTGCGCAAAATAGCCAATCTGTACATTATGTCCGATGGTCAGTTTTCCTTCATAAGGAATCTCGTCCATGATACACTTCACAAGCGTAGACTTACCTTCACCGTTCTTTCCTACAAAAGCCACCTTTTCACCCCGATGGATGGTCAGGTTCACATCGTGAAAGACCACGTGGTTGCCATACGCCTTTTTCACATTCTCACAAATCACCGGATAGTTACCGGAACGCATAGAAGGAGGGAATTTCAGACGAAGTGTAGAAGTATCTTCTTCGTCAATTTCAATAGGTACGATTTTCTCCAGCTGCTTGATACGGCTCTGTACCTGTACGGCCTTCGTAGCCTTGTAACGGAAACGTTCGATAAAATCTTCCGTGTCTTTTATTTCTTTCTGCTGATTTTCGTAAGCACGCAACTGCTGTTCGCGACGTTCCTTACGCAGCACGACAAACTCATCGTAAGCTACCTTGTAATCGTATATCCGTCCGCAGGAAATTTCAATGGTACGGTTGGTCACATTGTTAATGAATGCCCGGTCGTGACTTACCAGCACTACCGCACCGGAACTCATCTTCAGGAAATTCTCCAGCCACTGGATACTCTCAATGTCCAAGTGGTTGGTCGGCTCGTCAAGCAACAGCACATCGGGACGACGCAACAGCAGTTTCGCTAACTCAATACGCATACGCCATCCCCCGCTGAATTCAGAAGTAGGACGGTCAAAGTCTGTGCGGTTGAATCCCAATCCCGTAAGCGTACGTTCTATCTCTGCACGGTAATTGGTTCCTCCCATCATCAGGAAACGTTCGTTCTCATGGGTAAACCGCTCTATCAGCTCATGATAGCTTTCAGAATCATAATCCGTACGGTCGGCCAGTTCCTGGTTCATTTTCTCCAGTTTTTCCTGCATCTCAAAAATATGCTCAAAGGCCATCTCGGCCTCAGCCATTACCGTACGTGTATCGCTCAGAATCATGACCTGCGGCAAATAACCGATGGTAATGCCTCTTTGTACGGCTACCACTCCCTCTGTAGGCTGCTGCAATCCGGCCAGGATTTTCAGCATAGTCGATTTTCCGGCACCGTTCTTTCCTACCAGTGCAATACGGTCTTTTTTGTTGATAACAAACGATACATCTTCAAACAGCGGAGTAGTTCCGAACTCCACTTTCAGTCCTTCTATTGAAATCATGCGAATTTATTCTTCTACATTACAAAGTGACGGCAAAGTTACAACTTTCCGAGCACAGCAATGACAGACAAGCTGTTAATTTTTCAAAGCGTCGGACTCTCCCTCCGATTTACGCTGCAAATACAACTGGTAGGAATTGACTACATTATGCCACACACTGTAGAATCCTGCCGCAACGGCCGTCACAGGAGTGAAGAAAGTGTAGCCCATCCAGATGGCAAATACCGTATTTTTCTGCCCCAAGGCCTGTCCGGAGCTGATGGAATCATCGTAACGACGTCCTATCTTTTTCCCGAAATAGAACTGCAGGGCACAGCAGACCAAAGAAACGCCTCCCAATCCGGCCTGGTACCAGAAAGACACGTCACTGTGTACGATACTCTTCACCGTTACCCCAATGGCCAATGTCAACGCCACAGCCCACAGATAAAAAGAAAGTTCATGATACTGTCCTAACTTGGCATGTACTTTCGGAAGCAAAGCCCGCAGTAAAATGGCTGCCAGGAACGGACAAAGCAATAAGGGAAACACCTTTCCCAAAATCAGCGCAAACGAACTGCCAAAATTCAGTTCCGGATGCGGGTGAACTAACGGAAGTACCAGAGGTACCAAAATGGCTGCCAGCAAATTGACTAAAATGGTATAGGTGGTCAGATGGGCTGCATCTCCTCCTAACTTACGTGTAACCACCGCCGCCGCTGTAGCCGTAGGACAAATCAGGCAAATCATGGCTCCTTCCACCAATATACGAGCCGAGAAATCCGGGGAAATAACCAGTAGCAATCCCAAAAGCAAGAAACTTGCTCCCTGAATCAGCAGCAAACGCCAATGCCAGGCACACAACTTCAAATCGTGCACATTGATTTTACAGAATGTCAGAAAAAGCATCAGGAAAATCAATACCGGCTGTACAATATCGATGGCATGAGCCACAAAGGGCTTGGTAGGTGCAAGAAAAGGGATATTGACATACACAAAGTACAGAATGACTCCCATTGCCATGGCTATGGGCAATGTCCAATTTTTACAAAAACGCAGAATATTCATTGTTAATCCACTATGGTGAAACAAACCTGCCAGCGCAGAGTGAAAGAAAAAGGATTTGCAAATCCGGCCATCGACAGGCTACGGTTTGCAAATCCTTTGTATGGTCTTATGCCTCTCACTTCTTATAGGAAGAAGCATGTCAGAGGTGTCAATTACTTACAGTTGCCAGTGCAACGAGGTTTGATTTGTTTGAAGAAATCATTACCCTTGTTGTCTACCAGGATGAATGCCGGGAAGTCTTCTACTTCAATCTTCCAGATAGCTTCCATACCCAGTTCCGGATATTCTACACATTCAATGCTCTTGATATTGTTCTGAGCCAAGATGGCAGCCGGACCACCGATAGAACCCAAATAGAAACCACCGTGTTTCTTGCAGGCATCTGTTACAGCCTGGCTACGGTTACCTTTAGCCAACATAATCATAGAACCACCGTGACTCTGGAACAAGTCTACATACGGGTCCATACGACCGGCAGTAGTCGGGCCCATAGAACCACAAGCCATACCCTGCGGAGTCTTAGCCGGACCAGCATAATAAATAGGATGATCCTTGATATACTGAGGCAGGTCTTCACCACGATCCAGACGTTCTTTCAGTTTAGCATGTGCGATGTCACGACCTACGATGATAGTACCGTTCAAAGACAGACGAGTAGCTACCGGATATTTATCCAGTTCAGCCAGGATTTCCGGCATCGGACGGTTCAAGTCAATCTTCACTGCATTGCCTTCACCAGCCTGACGCAATTCTTCTGGAATCAGTTCGCCCGGATTTGAATCCAGTTTTTCAATCCAGATACCGTCTTTGTTGATTTTACAACGGATGTTACGGTCAGCAGAGCAAGATACGCCCAAACCTACCGGACAAGAAGCACCGTGACGCGGCAAACGGATGATACGTACGTCGTGTGCATAGTATTTACCACCAAACTGAGCACCCAGACCGATGCGGTGTGCTTCTTCCAATACCTGTTTCTCCAGTTCTACATCGCGGAATGCGCGTCCGTATTCGTTACCAGTAGTCGGCAGGTTATCGTAGAAACGAGTAGAAGCCAATTTCACAGTCAACAGGTTCTTTTCAGCTGATGTACCACCAATTACAAATGCAATGTGATAAGGAGGACAAGCTGCAGTTCCCAAAGTCTTCATCTTTTCAACCAGGAACGGAACCAGTGTAGCCGGATTCAAGATGGCTTTTGTTTCCTGATACAAGTAAGTCTTGTTAGCAGAACCACCACCCTTTGTTACGCAAAGGAATTCATACTCCATACCCTGAGTAGCTTCGATGTCAATCTGAGCCGGCAAGTTGCAGCGAGTATTCACTTCTTCGTACATAGTAAGCGGAGCGTTCTGAGAGTAACGAAGGTTTTCTTCTGTATAAGTCTTGTACACACCCAGAGAAAGCGCTTCTTCATCACAGTAGCCAGTCCAAACCTGCTGTCCTTTTTCACCGTGGATAATTGCTGTACCGGTATCCTGACAGAAAGGAAGTACGCCTTTAGCAGCTACTTCTGCATTACGCAGGAAAGTCAAAGCTACATACTTGTCGTTGTCGCTTGCTTCCGGGTCAGTCAGAATCTTTGCCACCTGTTCGTTGTGAGAGCGGCGCAACATGAAAGAAACATCGCGGAAAGCCGCATTGGCCATCGCAGTCAAACCTTCTTTTTCGATTTTCAGGATGGGTTTTCCTTCAAACTCGCTTACAGACACATAGTCTTTTGTAAGCAAATAGTATTCAGTTGTATCCTTGCCATGTTCAAACATTGGCTGATACTTGAATTCGGGTGTTGCCATAATACATTAAATTAATTGTGAGTTATTAGTGGACACAAAGTTACAAAGTATTATTGAAATTTTTCCTTAATTCCTACAAAAAGTTATCTGTAATTCTTCTTACTCTTCTATTGCACGAATCAAGTCCTTTTGCAGTACATCTACTCCGGGGAATCCCACATAACGTCCCTGCAATTTTCCGTCATGACTGATAATCAGATAAGCCGGAATCCCTGTTACTCCATAGGAAGTGCACAAGTACTTCCATTGTGAATCAGTAAGCCGATAGTGCACTCCCGTCATCTTGGACAAATTTGATTTCCAGATATTTTCGGGGGAAGAAGGTCCCGTCAGATAAATATATACGATGTCTTTTGATGACAGATTTTTCTTCAGCGGTACCATAGACTGCATACTTTTTTTACAAGGACCACACCACGTAGCCCAGAAGTCTATCAAAATGGCACGCCCTTTATGAGGAGCAATAATCTTAGGAAGAATATCCGCTCCTTCTACCTGCGCATCCAGCGAAGCAATCACTGCTTCCTTTACCGACTCCATCCGTGCGGCATTCTGCTGAAGTGCTTCTGCCACAGCTTCTACATACATACGAATTTCTGGGAAATTCACCGTTTTCAGCACCTTCCGGTCATCTGAAGACAGAGAAGAGGAAGCAGTAAGCCGACTACAGATGGGCATCACCTGCTCATAGTCAGATTGCAACTTGGAAGCGACCTCCGGACTCTCCATCAAGCCTTTTTCAACGGCACGATAGGCATTCAGTGCAGCAGAAGAAGGGGAACCGGCCAGCTCCCGGTTAATAGTCTCAGCAGCCCCGTCAAACCAGGCCTTCTGTTTTTTCTCGTAACGTTTACCCAGCAAACGGGAAGCAGACATGCTCAGGCGAGGAAGATTGATATATACGGTCACTTCTTCGTCGGGCACAAGAAACAGCTTCAAAACAGCTTCATTCAACCGCAATGCCGTCAAAGTTGGTTGCAACAACTCTGTTTCCAAATGAAACGAGCCATCCTGACGGACTTTAATACTTTGCTTCCATTCCTTAGGGAAAAGCCCGTCTTCATATTCCAGTTCCGTGAACAATGACATTCTCGGATCATATCCTAAAATATAACCGTTTACTACAGCCTTTCCTACTGCCAGTCCCGGCTCTGGAATTTCATTACTCCGCTCTGGCTTGTCTGTTGTAAGATAATTAGGCACATACACATAAGGTTCTTCCCGACTTAACTGGATACCAAAGATGTTCCATCCCATCTCCGGCTCGATAAAATCCACTTCATGCACATCCGAAGGAACCGGTGAAAAAGAAAGAGTTACCTCCAAGGTCCCATTCTCTTCAATTACTTCCGGCTCAGTCACTCCATCAATGGAAATACGTTCTGCCTCACGAAGCTGTGCCATCCCTCCATCGGCCCATTTCAATGCCGCTTTTGAAGAAATGACGACCGGGGTTCCCGGCTTACCATACATCACCGCATCAACCTGAGTCTGTTCACTGGTCTGGATAACCCGTTTGAATTCTATCTCCGCCGTATTCGACAAGACGAAACCCGGACATTCCATCACCTTTCTTCTATTGGCCTGCACCTGCAAAGCCATGAAGCAAACGCAAAGCAAACATATATATCTGCATATCCTTTCCATACGCAGTACCTCCCATTTTACAATAAATTCTTTACACGTTCTATCAGTTCGTTTCCAAGCTCCGTTTTTACCTTTATATGTTCCAGCACCGCTGTCACAAACGGATTACTTTCGAACACGCCACGCACTTCTTCAAAGTCGCGCACCTTTTCCTCACTGCTTCCATCTGCCCCAAATCCGGTCATGGAAGTCAACGAGAATTCCTTCTTGGCATCTTCGTACACCATTTTATCCAGTCCCACTACGGCTTCCTGCCACTGACGTACGATAGCCACGATATCTGCCGCTGTAATCTTATCAGCCTGCAGGCCATAGAATTCAAGCATCTTTTCATACGCCCACGTCCATTCATACGTATAATAGTTGGCGTGCATTTCTGCAAAACGGTCATGTATCTCATCCACACTATTCAAACGGTCGCACTCAATATCTTCCATCAGACGTTCTATCTCACTTTTCGGAGCAATCAGTCCAGAAATATCCACCCATTCTCCAGTTCCAATCGGCGTATCTGGAATCAGACGAGTACGGATTTCTTCATCAGAAGCAAAACGAATGGCTTCCAAACGCTTAATGACAGAATTTCCTAAGAATTTATGGATGGCAGTCTCATAAAACTTGATTCCCTTGTTCAGCGCCGAATTCTTAATCTTCGCACTTTGATAAGAGTAAATCTCGGAAGTTTCCCCCGACACACGAGCCAGTTCCTTTAAAATCTGTCGACCGGCCATCATCTTCTGAATGGTGTACGGACTCAACAAGTTATAATTAATCTGGTCCAAACGGTTCGGATCTTTCCGCTGGTCACGTTTAGGCCACTTCTGCGCATCACGAATTGTACCTACACTCCGCAAATTGACACCCGGCACCAGATAAGTTGTATTCTTTTCCTCTATCAAATAAGAAAAAGGCAGATTCGAAGTATCCGGATGAGTGACATGACGCCCCATCACCAGTGAGAAGGCACCAATACGGGCTGGCCACAAGATATAAGAATCAGAAGCGGTCTTAGCACCTCGTTCCAATGCCCCCTGATGAATCGGCCCCAACTTATACATATGGTTGCTCTGGTTAGAGCCTGAACCTGCATTCATGAACGAGAACATACCGGCAATGAGTAATGTAGACTTATGGTGCGTTACGGTAAAGGGTCCGGCAAAAATGGCACAAGCCTCTCCATTTTCCTCCTGACAGTTACTGAAGAACAATGAATCAGAAGCCGAATAGGTATGCCCCAAATGACAAGCCTGCCCCACGAAACAACGTGTAAGCATCGTACCATCTTCTACGTATGAGCCACTTGAGATGATAAAATCATCACAAATCACTCCGTACCCAATATGCACCGGTGCGTACTCATTACTGTTGATACTTCCATTCTTCAAGCGACCGGTTCCTTCAATCTGGCAATAATCGCCAATCCGTACATTCTTGATGTAACCGGCATTCACTATCATTACATGACTTCCGATAGTCCCTGTATCTGACGCATGTGCATCAGCATAAGACTCGATAATCTTTCGCATTTTGTCTATAAGCACCGGACGATGGCGGTAAAGTGCCATGATATATGCCTGATGAGCAGAAAGACGATCATGAATAATCACCTCACGCCCTCCAGTTTCATTGAGGACTGAAACTTCCACTCCGTTTCCAAAACGGCTATGGCAATCCACCAGGATGATATCTACATTCTCAATAAAGGTATCATGCCCTATCTCATAATTGGCAATGTAATTCTTTACATTCTCAATGTAGCAGTTGTTGCCCACCGTTACATTGTGCAAAGTAGCATAATACAATCCGGAATGTTTTTTTATCCCTCCTGCCAATGTAAATTCTTTCTCAAAAACGCCCAGTCGCACTTTTCCGGAGAAACGGGTGTGATAAATATAATCCGTACGAAAATCATCAGCTACTTCGACTCCACTCCAATCGGAAGCGATGCAGTGCTGTGCCTCCAGTCGTGCGATTTCTTCTTTTGTCAGTAAACGATAGTGTTGTGTCATATTTTCTTGTCGTTATTCTTCGTCGTATGTCTGATATAGAAAATCATTGTAAGGATATTTCTGCACATGCAGTTCCTTTACCTTTTTATATAATAAGTCACGGAACTGATCAATATTGGTCTTCTCACGTGCGGAAATAAAGATACAATTATCATTCAGTTTCGCCATCCAAGTGTGCATCAGTTCCTCCAGCGTAATATTTTCTTTCGTCTTCGGAGTCAGGTCATCTTCTGCCTTTTCTACATACGTATAGGCATCTACCTTATTAAATACAATCATGCTAGGCTTTCCACCCGCGCCCAAATCAGCAATTGTTTTCTCTACCACCTGAATCTGCTCTTCAAAATCGGGATGTGAAATATCAACTACGTGCACCAGCAAATCCGCCTCACGCACCTCGTCCAGCGTAGACTTAAACGAATCGACCAAGTCAGTCGGTAATTTCCGGATAAACCCTACCGTATCCGAAAGCAAGAAAGGTAAATTTTCGATAATGACTTTACGTACGGTAGTATCGAGCGTAGCAAACAATTTGTTTTCCGCAAAGACCTCACTCTTGGCCAGCAGGTTCATCAAGGTCGATTTACCCACGTTGGTATATCCCACCAGGGCCACACGAATCATGCGTCCACGGTTCTTGCGCTGAGTAGACTTCTGCGTATCAATTTCAGCCAGACGCTGCTTCAGCAAAGCCATACGGTTCAAGATGATACGGCGGTCCATTTCCAACTGAGTTTCACCCGGACCACGCAAACCTACAGAACCTTTACCACCTCCGGCACCGGAACCACCACCCTGACGTTCCAAGTGCGTCCACAAACGCTGCAAACGCGGAAGCATGTACTTATACTGTGCCAGTTCTACTTGCGTCTTGGCATTGGCTGTCTGCGCACGCATCGCAAAAATATCCAGAATCAGTGAAGTACGGTCCAGAATCTTCACTTTCAGTTCATTCTCAATGTTACGGATTTGCTTGGCCGAAAGTTCATCATCGAAAATCACCATCCCGATTTCCGTCTCCTCGCTCTCGTTCTGCAACTCCAGGTATTCTTTCACCTCTTGCAACTTACCTTTACCTACATAAGTCACCGAGTTCGGCGTATCCAGTTTCTGTGTAAAACGTTTTACTACCTCTGCCCCAGCCGTCTCAGCGAGGAAAGCCAGCTCATCCAAATATTCATTGGTCTTACGTTCATTCTGAGTCTGGGTTATCAAACCCACCAGCACAGCCTTTTCAGTCTGTGCTTCTGATATTACAAATTCTTTCATTCAGTGTAAATCTAATTTCTATACGGCACAAATATAAGCAAAAAGAGCGCATCTCTTTACAGATACGCTCTTTTATTTCTTTCTTATTTATTCAAATCCGGATTCATCAATTCTTCGCTTTGTGGAATCGGCCAGACATATCCGCTACTTTGCGGAGTAATCTGTGTTTTCCGTTCAAAGTTTGCCCCACGACGCAACACATCAATGCCTCGCATCGCCTCACCAATAAACTCCAGACGACGCTCGTTGTAAACCGCCATCTTCAAATCTTCACCAGACAAATGATCAATATCCAGCTGATTGCTTGTCTCCGGTAATGAACGGAATCTCACCTGTTTCAAACATTCTCTGGCAAGCTTTTCATTTTCAGTTCCACCCAAATTTACATAACACTCGGCCAAGTTCAACAATGTTTCCGCATAACGGAAAATCGGTGCCCAATCCAGTTTCTGTGCAGCATCCGTAAACTTCAGCAGCTGATTCTTTTCATTTTTCATCTGTACACGAGCATCATCAGCTGAATTGTAATTCGGCTTGCCCATGATACCGTTTTCCACGTCTACCCACAGAATTGTATTCTTAGCGTAATAATATTCTGCCAATCCTTGCTGGGTATTCGGACGATTTGTTTCCTTCATAGGCAAAGAGAATATGGTTTCATCCGTATAATAAGGAGCCTTGAACATATCTCCAAACTTGGGAGTCAGTTCGTATCCCGTCACCAGCTTACCTGCTTTTACCGCCTCTGTCCAATTGTTCATTGACATATATACACGCATTTTCAACATGTTGGCAGCAGCCTGTGTAGCACGAGTCACAGTCGATTCATCCGCTGTTGTTTTTACCGGCAACACACTGATATTTTCCAAGTCCAAAAGAATCTGCTCATAAACCTCCTTTACTGTTGCACGTTTCAGAGCATTATGCTCTCCATCTTTTTCCGGAGTTAAACGTAAAGGCACAGATTTCGCATCCGGATTAATTACGTATGGTGTAGCATATAGATTATTCAAATAATAATAAGCAAATGCACGCACAAACTTTGCTTCTGCTTTGTACTGCTCATATTTTTCTCCAGCAACAGCTTTAGCGCCTTCCAATTCATCCAAGAAAATATTGACACGGTTAATGGCAGCGTATGCCATGCTCCAGGTCACCGTATTTTCTGCATCTGTTTTGCCCACATTAAACTTATATGTATTGGCCAAAGTAATCAAGTTCGGGTCAGAATTTACAATATCTTCTCCACGGTTATCAAATACCAGATAGGTTTTTCCTCCCATGAAGGAATCCGACGCATCATTTTTTATCGAACCGTACAAGCCTAATACAGCTGCTTCCAAACGATTTGCATCATTATAAATATCTCCCGGCTCAATGTACAAAGGTGGTTCCTGATCCAAGAAACTGCTGCTGCAACTACTCAACGTGGTTCCAGCCATCAATATAGCATATACAATATATTTTTTCATTCGAATCTGCTTTTAAAAATTCAACAATTAAAACGCCAAGTTCACACCAAATGTGTAGGTACGTGCCTGTGGCAAGGTATTTTTATCCGTACCCGGAGCCAGAGTAGCATTGGTCGTATTCGACATCACCTCCGGATCCATACCCGAATAGCCCGTAATTACGAACAAGTTCTGCACCTGTGCATATACACGCAATTTGCTGATACCGATGGCGCTCGCCCAGTTCTTCGTATTGAAAGTATAACCCAGTGAGATATTCTTCAAACGCAAGTAATCACCTTTTTCCACCCACTCGCTGATAGGCATGGCCGAACCATTAGAATAGTTATCGCCATACACTGGTTTCGGGAACATGGCATTCTTTCTTTCCGGAGTCCAGTAATTCTGAAGCACTTCCTTCGAGTTATTCCAATAACGCATATCGCTTACCGTAGCCTTTGTACCATTATAGATATAGTTTCCACCTGAGAACTGGAAGAACAAAGACAAGTCAAAATTCTTGTAAGAGAAATTATTGCTCCATCCACCATACCAAGTAGGCAACGTATTGCCACAAATTACCGGTTTCAGACTACCCTCATAAGGTGTTCCATCTTCAAGAATCCATTTTGCCTCTGAGGCATGATTATACAGCACACGTTCTCCATTCTCTCCATAGAACACACGGAACCCAGTTTCCGGATCTACTCCACCTGTCGGTGTCAGATACAACTGACCGATAGACTTGCCAGGTACTGTGATATTTGTAATTTCCAATCCACTGGCATCACCTTTGATAATATTATCCAAACCGTTAGCCAGAGATACAACCTTATTACGAGTAGTCGTAATATTAAAACTAGTATTCCATTTGAATGCACCGTCACGTAAAATATCCGCAGAAATCGTCAACTCTATACCTGAGTTCGTCATCTTTCCGGCGTTAGTTGTCAGGATATTTCCAGGAAGACCTTTTGAAGGAGCCTGTGGCACATCCAGAATCAAGTCTGAAGATTTCGTATAGAAATAGTCAAAATCAATATCAAAACGATCAAGTACACGTGCACTGAAACCTACGTCATACTTTTCTGAAGATTCCCATTTCAAATTCGGGTCAGCAATCTTACTCAGACGATAACTTCCCTGAGAACCATAATAATAAGGAGAATAGTACGAGCGTGAAGCGTAATCATCGATATTCGTATTACCCACTACACCATAACTACCTTTAATCTTAAAATCTTCCACCACATGCTTAAGTGGTTCAAAGAAAGCTTCTTCCGACACACGCCATGCAGCCGAAACACCTCCGAAGTTACCCCAGCGGTTATCCTTGCTTAATGCAGAAAGTCCATCACGACGGAAATTGATAGAGAACATGTATTTCGATGCAAAGTCATAGTTGATACGTCCAAAATACGAAACCATAGAACTTTTGGAAATACTTCCAGAAGCCGTTGCATTAGCAAAGGTACCTTGGAAATTTGTAAACTTGTCATCCTGCAATCCCGTACGAGCAGCATCCCATTCATTGTAGCTGCTTTCAGTAGCTTCCATACCTACCAGGAAATTGAAATGATGGCGATTAGCCGTAAAATCATACGTAGCTGTATTCGTCCAAGTCCAGATACTGCTATGTACCGCCGCATTAAATGCATATCCTCCATTATTCACACCATCTCCATGATTAGGTGACCAGAAACGGGAGTTTTCAATACGCGCATCGTCAATATTATACTGAGTTTTCAATGTAAGGCCTTTCACAGGAGCAACTTCCGCAAAAAAACTGCTCAAAATACGCGTTACGTCTACATTCGTCTTGTTACCCAATTCCACCAAAGCAACCGGATTTGAGAAAGTATTCATCACTGCATTCGGTCCATAACCTAATACCCCCAACGAACGGTCATAATATCCTTTTCCATTTTCATCGTAAATAGGAATATTAGGAGAGTTAGCCAGCGCCATACGCGGAAAACCACCTACTGCAAAGTTTGAACCGTTACGTGCCGCATCCACCTGCGCCGTAGAACTTACGTTCACGCTTGAGTTCATACCAATCTTCAGCCAGTCTGTCACGTTAGCCACAATGTTAGCCTTACCACCCAGACGTTTATAGTTATCGCCCACTACAATACCTTTCTGCGTATTGTAATTAGCCGACATATAATATTTCACTTTTTCCGTTCCACCACTTACTGCTACAGTCTGGTCTTGTGTAAACCCATTCTGAAAAATAGCGTCTGCCCAATTAGAGTCTACTCCCGGCATCAAGTTAAACGCCTTGTCACCATAAGCAGGATTAGCTATGAATGTCTTATCCATAGCAGCCAGTTCTGCCGCTACATCTGTTCCGTATGCATTACGAACCGCCATGTTCTTGAAGTCTACATACTCCTGTGCATTCATCATATCAATAAACTTCGTCCGGTTAGAGAAACCGACAGAAGCATCATACGTTACTTTTGCTTTTCCGCTGCTTCCCTGCTTGGTAGTAATCAGCACGACCCCGTTTGCCGCACGTGAACCATACAAAGCTGCTGCTGCCGCATCCTTCAACACGTCAATAGAAAGAATATCGGCCGGATTAATGTCTGCCAGCGCATTGGCATTACCCAATCCTCCGCCCAAATCACCCGACTGAATCGGCATTCCATCCACTACGTACAAAGGAGAAGTACCCGAAGTAATAGAGTTTACACCACGGATATGTACCACAGGAGCCTGACCTACTCCTCCAGAAGGAGTCGTTACATTCAAACCAGAGGCACGTCCCTGCATCATCTGGTCCAAACTTGTATTAGGCACGTCCTTTAAAGCATCGTTACGGATTGAAGCTACTGAAGCAGTTACCGTACGTGCGCTCTGCGTACCATACGCCACAACCACCACTTCTTCCAAAGCCTGCGCATCCGACTTCAACACTACGTTCACCACCGGTTTTACAGCTACTTCCTGGCTCTGCAAGCCGATAAAAGAAACTACTAAAGTTTTTGCCGAAGCCGGCACACCAGAAATTGTAAAGTTTCCATCAATGTCGGTCACTGTCCCTACAGTAGTACCTTTTACCAACACCGATGCGCCCACTACCGGCAATCCGTCTTCTTCCGACATCACATTACCGGTCACTTGAGAAACTTGGGCGTTTGACAGACCAATCCCCATCAGAAGAATGGCCATGAACAACGTCATTCTTTGTTTCATAAAATCTCTCTTTTAATTTAGTTAAGTTAGTCTAATACATTTATCACAAACGGGGCGCGAATGTAAGAAAATAAAGAGAAATTATAAAACAGTGGGCAATTTTACACTAAAATTTATCTATAAGGAGCAAAACGATATTAAAAGAGGTAAACAAATGGTTTTTAAGAACTTGCTTTTACTTCTGCAACCGTATAAAAAGTGAATACAAATAGAATAAAATTGCATTTATTTTGTATTATTAAGAAGTTCAATCTAAAAAAAAGACCAGTTTTTAAGCGAATAAGACGAAAAAGAGGTACATCCACATAGGATATACCTCTTTTTACGATTTTAGCTATAATAACGCTTATTCAGCAGAAGCTTTTACGAATTTTACTTCAAATTTAGCTTTATATTGAGTATTGCCTTCTACTGGCACAGTATCATCTTCTGTTGAAAGCTGATATTTTTTATCAGCCTTCTCATCAAATGCATACAACTTGTATGTTACCAGATAAGTAACATCATCAGTTGTAGTAGCTGCCTCCGTAGCTGTTTCATCTACTTCAATACCTACCAAATCCATGCAGACAGGATACTCTTTTTCTTCAGCAAATTTCTGAGTCATTCCAGTCGACAATTCTGTTGTGTTTACTTTCAGAGAAATCTCCTTACCAGCCAGGTATTCAGTTGTTAAGAATTGAGGATTCTTATGATTTTTATCTACTACAAACTGAATATGATCTTTTCCAGCCGCTTTCGACTTGCCAATAGTAGCAAAGAAACTAGAGATACGCACCAAAGAATTCTTTGTATAGTCTGGTGACGGATTTGCCTTTACTACCTCAAAATCTTTTGCTATTTCTACAGCAGCTAAAGCTCCTTCTTTATCGAATGTTCCTGCATACTCATCCTTCACCATTGTAGATGCCAATGAGTCACTCTTCCATTCATAATCAACGACCATAGAATATTGTGCATCTGTATAACCGGCACCATACAAATGGTCTTTCACTCCGTCTGCTACCTGCAATCCTAAAGAATACGTTTTCTGAAGCTCCACTGTGCTTTGGTTAAAAGTCACAGTAATCGGGCTGCTAACCTGTTTTTCAGCATCAAACACAAACTGATTGGCTGACAAGGAGAAAAAGTTATCATCATTAGCAGTTACTTTAACCGGTACATTTACAGCTTCAGAGAAAGAAGCTCTGTTCAACACAACTTGAAATGAGGTCTGTTCCGGTGACAAGTGTGCAGAAGTCGCACTACTCTTAAAATAAGCTCCTATAGCATCTGCATCAGCTTCCGGACTTGTCACTTCCGTATCTTCATAATCGCTGCATCCTACCATCATCACGGCCGGAGTCATCAATAATCCGAAAAAGAATTTATTTAATTTCATAATACTCTTAGTTTTTAACTTTAATCTAACTTATTATTCATCTGCAACTGGTTTCGGTAAAGTCCATGCCGGACTATCTTCTGCAGTTAATGCCTTATTAGCCTGAAGTTCAGCTTCCGGTATACGCCACAACAAGATATCGTCTGTTTTTGCAATATTAAATACACATTCTGCATTCGGGAAACCAGCTCCACAACGGTCTACTCCCTTGTTAAGACGCATTACATCGAACCAAATTACTCCTTCACCCCAAAGTTCAATACGACGCTGGAAATAAACAGCTTCCTGAGGATTAGAAGCATAGTCAGTTAAATAAGCTTGTGATCCGCTTGACAAACGGTTGTTAAGCAATTCCTTGAAATATTTTTCACCTTCAGCCCGATTTCCAGCTTCAGCGTATGCTTCTGCAGCAATCAGATACATTTCTTCAATACGCATCAATACAATATCATTGGCATTGATAGTAGTACCTACCACATCATTATAGGGACCGAATTTTACCTGAGTATAAGGCTTGTAACCCTGTTTTGCCACAAAAGCAGCTTGTTCGTCACTTAAGAAACCATCAGATTCTGCAGCGGCATCCAACCACCATTGTTTACGGATGTCAGCATCATCAATTTCCTTATATAATTTCAAACTAATCTGACGACCACCTGAATAGTTTGCATATCCATAGCTCAGTGATCCCATGTGAGAAGGCCAGTTACAGATACCTGTATCTACCACGTCATCTGTTTCGCTGACAATAATACCCCACATCCAGTTAGTTTCGTCCACACTCCAGAATGTCGGCTTACCCACTGCAGTACGAGAAGCAACAGCAATACCTTCACTTGTTGCCGCCTTGATAGCATTTGCCGCATCATCAGCTGCTTTAGCGTATTCATGCATTGACAGATACATACGTGCACGAAGTCCGTATGCTACTGACAGACTGATATAACGTTTGTCAGCACGTTTTACTCTTCCTTTTTCTGCATTAGTCAGCAAATCAATAGCATTGTTCAAATCTGATTCAATCTGTGTATACACGTCTTTTACAGACGAACGTTTACAACCATTCACAGAAGCATCTGCCGAATTCTTTTCTGTAATCAGCGGTACACAAGGTTTGTCCTCATTACCTTTATAGTTAAACTGATACAGTTGTGCCATTACCCAATAAGAGAATGCGCGTGCAGCCAGTCCTTGTCCCAGATAGAATTGTTCATTGGCGTCTTCTGTTTTTTCATCAATGCTTCCTACTACATTGTTGGCAGCAAAAACGATAGAATACAAGTCATTCCATACCATCTGTCCTTCCAAGGAAGTATTTTCACGGTCTTCAAATGTCAAGTCATATCCAGTCCAGTTATAACCGTTGTTATCACTTATTACGTCTTCTGTATTAGAGTCCAGACACAACATGACAGTAGGATAACCAATATCATTATGACGTTCAGCTCCCAATGCACTTGAGTTAGGGAAAGCCTGGTTGAAAGTAGAGAAAATCGCATTTACCTTTGCCACTCCACGTTCAGGATTCAGTGTAGAAACGGTCTCCTTCTGAGAGTCTGTCACGATTCCTCCATCGGGCAATGTATCCATATCCTGGCAACCAGTCACAGCCAGTGAAGATACAAGCAATGAAGCAAAAATATATTTTGTTTTCATATCTGTTTCTTATTTATATTTTAATTAAAATGTAAGGCTGATACCTCCAGAAATTGTACGGATGGCAGTATAAAGTGATGTAGTAGCACTTGTATAGCTCTGACGTGGGTCAAGACCTTTACGTGCAGAAAGCAATCCTACATTATCGGCAGTGAAATATACACGCAGTTTTTCCAGCATCATCTTGCGAACCAAGTTAGACGGAAGTGTATAACCAATAGTGATATTATTTACACTCAGATAGTTAGAACTTGCAAGCCAGCGAGTTGAAGTAGAGTTTGTATACTTATCCTGTGCATTCAGACGAGGTACATCCGTATATTTATTTTCCGGAGTCCATGCATTGTAAATATCCTTGTGCCAGTTCTGTCCGTCACCTTTTCCAGCCATCATGAAACGATAACCTGAGTCATAAATCTGACCACCCAACTGATAAGACAACTGAATAGAAGCATCAAAACCGTAAAGCTGTACAGAAGTTCCCAAACCACCGTATACCTTCGGCATCAAGTTGTCTGTGGCCACCTTGTTTGTAGTCTGAGCTAATGCATAATTGTCTGTTTTATACAACTCACCCTTGTCATCTTTTGCCCAATACTGAGCCAAACCTGTTTCTGGATCTACGCCAGCATAATCTACCAAATACATACGGTACATTGATTCACCTTCTTCGTAAATGTAGTTTCCATCAATCAACTGACCATCCAAGTCCGGATGCAACTTGTTGATTTTATTTTTGATGAAAGTGGCATTCAAATTCACATCCCAAGTAAAGTTCTTCTGGTTGAAAATCAAATAAGTCAAATCCAATTCAAAACCAGAGTTGGTCATAGAACCTACGTTCATCGGAATAGAAGTATAACCCACACTTCCGGCAACCGGTTTGTTGTAAAGCATATCACTTGACTTACGACCGAAGTATTCAGCCGATCCGTTCAAACGGTTATTGAACAAGGCAAAATCAATACCTACGTTATAAGAAGTTGAAGTTTCCCAAGTCAAATCGCGATTACCCTTTGCAATCATCGTACCGTCAGAGAACACACCGTCTGCACCAGTCATGTTATACTGGTCCATCCATGGATAATAGTTTTTAGCTGTCTCCATCACTCCTACAGTATATCCACCTGGGAACAAGATATCATCGTTACCCTGCTGACCGAAAGAAGCCTTCAGTTTCAACATGTTAATCCAAGTGATATCCTTCATGAAATCTTCACGTGTAATCATCCAAGCCACACTTGCAGCCCAGAAGTCACCCCAACGATTTTCAGGAGCAAAACGAGAAGAAGCATCACGACGGTAAGAAACGTTACCAAAGTATTTATCGTCATAAGAGTAGTTGACACGACCAAAGAAACCTTCAGTAGCATAAGTCAATTTCATACCGCTGGCAGTCTTCTTATCAATTGTATTGCTAATATAGAAGCTTTCAGGGTCATACAGATTCTGACCAGAACCTGTCAATTCTGTATATTGGTATGAATAACCATCATAACCGGCAGTAATATCAAAATGATGTACATCTTTCACTGCAAACTGATAGTTAGCTACATACTGCTGGTCGAAACCGAAAGTACGCATTGCAGCCTGATAAGCATTACCTCCATAAGAAGCACTCTGACCCATATATGCGTTACCCAAATCATTGTAACGTGTATTGTCGATATTCATACCAAAGCGTGCGCTGATGGTAAGACCTTTAATCGGAGTCAATTCAGCAAACCAGTTTGCATTCAGCACGTCAGCCAAAAATTCAGTCTTATTATAAATAAGGTCACCTGCCGGGTTGGCAATAGACATAAATGCACGTGATGAAGGACTGCTTACACCATCACCGTAATCATACACCTTACGACCGTTCAGTGTCATAATCTGTTTGTCAGCTCCACGTACATACATCGGATAAACCGGAGCAATGTTATTGGCAATATAGAAAGCATTACCGGAAGATGATGCATTATCCTGATCGCCCGGATAGTTACTCTTTGAGTTTACATAGTTCATGTTGGCACCCACTTTCAACCAGTCTGTTACCTTGTAGTCACCCTTCAAACGACCGCTGAAACGAGTCAAACCAGAACCTTCAATTACACCCTGATCATCCAAATAGCCGAAAGCCATGTAGAAAGTAGACTTATCGTTACCGCCAGACACATTCAAGTTATATTCCTGACGAAGAGATGTTCTAAATGTTTCATCAGCCCAGTTATCCGGAGTATAATAATATCCATATTCATCTGTATAGCCCAATGTAGCATTCGGGGTCAGCAAACCGTTGCTACCAATCAGCAACTGACCTTCAGGTACTGTATAAATCTGATAACCTACACCACCATTTCCAGCAGAAAGCAAAGTATTGTTTGCAGCTACATTGGCAGCCTGCGGAGTCATGCCATTGGTCTGTACATAACCATTATAGATAGCTTCGTAAGCTTTTTCCAGATAATTCTTTGAACTTGTCAGCACATCGTAGTTCTTTACTCCACGAGAGTTGGCACCCCATTTTGCATCGAAATTCACACGAGCCTTTCCAGAAGTACCTTTTTTAGTAGTAATCATGATAATACCGTTTGCACCACGCGCACCATACAATGCTGTAGAAGCCGCATCCTTCAATACCGTCATTGATTCAATATCTGCAGAGTTGATAGATGACAAGTCTCCATCATAAGGCACACCGTCCACTACATACAGCGGATCTGTTCCGGCATTGATTGATCCGACACCACGGATACGTACTTTCGCATCTTCACCCGGCTGACCGTTATTACTTAAAATCTGCACACCTGCCACAGCTCCAGCCAATGCATTTGAAACGTTTGACACCTGACGTTTCTCAATCTTATCAGCTTTCATCACTGCTGCAGAACCTGTAAATGACCCTTTAGTAGAAGTACCATACGCAGTTACCACAACTTCATCAAGTACTTCCGCATCAGACTTCAACACCACTTTTACGACAGGCTTAATCTTCACTTCCTGCGACTGCATTCCGATGAAAGAAATGACCAAAGTTCCGGCGGAACTATAAGGCTACTCTAATTTACTGATATATAGAAAATTAATCTTAACTCATTCTTTTGAAACTGTAACTCATAATAGTTTGCGAACTAACTTGTGTATAAATTTTCTACCAGAATTCTACTGAAAAACAAATTCATATCCTACATTATATTTAATAAAATATGCAAGAATTTGGAGGTAATTCTGTATATTTGCTTAAAACGAAATAATTGAATCATGCAGGATAAGTATAAAATTCCCTATATTAACGCATGCATACGCGCGTTTACCAAGCGTTTTCATTTACCGGTAAAGAATGCTTTTCTATACCTGTACCGATTTGAAGGTATGAAATTTCTTGATGAATTTTATGATATTGAACACTTGCAGTCGATTGATGATGCTGTTGATGATTTGATTTTAGTTTGCAAACGTAATGGAGGAGAACTGGTATGATATTATATCACGGAACAAATTTACGGATATATTTTCTCAGGCCGAAAATATGGCAAATAAGAAGGCCCGGATATTGGGTGGGATTCCTATTGTACAAAAATATAACTTTGAGGAAAGTGCTTTATCAGACAATAATCTCAGAGTATTGATTTTTGAAAAACCGACAAAAGAATGGGCTGAATTTATATATCGTAATAGGAGTCGTACCCATCCTCCATTTTCTCATGACTATGATATTGTAATAGGTCCGATTGCAGATGATGGAGTTGCTTATCTTTTAAGCCGTTATGAAGAAGGATTCTGTACATTGGACGAATTAGCCAGAGATTTGAAATATAAGAAATTGAACAAACAATTCTTTTTTGATTCCTCACGAGCTATTAACTTATTGGTAAGGATATGAAACAAGCATTACAAGAATATTTAGTTTCGCATATAGTAGACCAAATTACTACATATCTGGTTTCTGATTTTAAACTCGACATTCCTTCTGCTCTGAATGTAATTTACACGTCTGAGACATATCAGATTTTATCTGAAGAAGATAGTGAATTGTTTATTCAAAGCTCGGCTTATGTATATGAATGGCTTAAAAAAGAATATCATACGGGAGAATTGAGAAGGGCTTAAAAAAACTACCCAAACTTATGTACTCGACATAAGTTTGGGTAAGTAATTTAAATTTCAATAATTGAGGAAGGATGATTATTTATCCTCGGAGAATCCAGTATAGCGATAACCGGACATTTTCATATAGGTAAATCCATAATTATCATCGCTGTATTTTATATAAGCAACAATGCTGTCCGCAGCCATACCTCTAGGAGTTGTTGCAGCACCTTCCAAGACCTTTCCGCCGATAATATTCACAATGCAACCTTCATAAGCTTCCTGATCGGCACAAGTGAATGTTCTTTCATTGTATTTGACATCACATCTAACTTGCACTCCCCAAAAGTTTTTGTCGATGAACCACATTTCATTCTCTGTATTTGAAGCTGTGTTAGAAGTCATTATAGTTGTTTTTCCAACACCGTATAAATCCTCCCAATTCAACTTGTCAAGTTGGTCTGTAGTCATTGATTCCAAATTGGGATTAGCTGTTCCATTAATAATACTATTGTATTCATCCACACTCTGTTCAAAAGTGACAGTCCATGTTCCAGCCATTTTTTCTATACTTGTTCCGCCAGGTTCTTCATTGGTTTCTACATCACATGATGTAAAAAGGCAAAAACATGACAATATATATAAAACGATTTTTTTCTTCATAATTTTACTCTTTTACTAGTTCAATGTTAAAATTCATAACTCCTGCATATCCAATTTTATATTGGATTTTTCCTGTGTTAGAATCATATTTTCCATCGGTCAAAGCATCCATTGAGTCGCCCCACCCTGCTACAGAACTTTCCAAGGCTGTGATTGTATTATCACTTTCCAATTTAAATTTACCAACCATGGCATATGCAGAACCATAACCAGCTCTTTGTTCATACCATCCTGACAAGAAATCTGAGATATAGAAGACTCCTGGTTCCAATTGCAAAATTATGATACTGTAAGGTTTTCCATATGTTGCACTACTTGACGAATTTGAACATGAACTTTCAGGAGTATTACACCAATATCCAGATGTGATAGCACTCGGTGTTGGGTCTGCTACCATCACAGTTCTTGTCTGTGAGGTTTTAAAACCATCTTCATTGGTTACACTATAATTCAGTTCGTAGATACCTGCCTTAGTAACATCAACGGAACCATTTATATCTACCATATCCGTTACGTCTTCACCTTTCATTTCAGCTGTATATCCAGGTTCTATGAATTCTTCATTTAAATTCCAGAATAGTACCTTGTCACCTTTCAACTCGAGGGTAGCATAATAAGTTATTTTAGATACATCCTGAGAAGTTTCATCTTCACAAGAGCACATAAATGTGAATGCGATTGTGAGAAATAATATTTTAGCTAATATTTTCTTCATAATTTAAAAATTGAATTGATTTACATTATCTTACGTCCCACCACAAAGGTTCACTTCCAGCTTTACCGCTCGGTGTATTTACATTAAGATTTCTTGCTGTCTGCGGATAGAACATACGTTTCATCAGCCCACCAGCTTCTAGTCCGTTTCTATAAGGCTCAATCAAATCTCCAGGAGAATAGATTGACGGATCAGCATAAATATCTTTTGCATTCTTTGATGATAATTTAGGAACATCTGTTCTACGGATTTCAGACCAAGCCTCCATATTATCCATATAGAATAATGCAACCCATTTCTGCATATAAATGAGATTCAGCTTTTCTTCGTTGCTTCCATTAAAAGGAACGTTTGCAATAAATGCATTGTATTCATTGCTCATTCCTCTTGCTTCAAAGTCCGCTTTGATAGCATTTTCATAAGCAGTTTGAGCTCCTGCTCCATCATTCATAAATCGAAGCTTAATTTCGGCAAGCAAGAACTGCAGGTTTGCTTGTGTAAAGAGGTAAGCTGGACGCGTTGCTCCGGAATTGTCATATAATTCGTAGTTTATGTTACTTACGTCTGCATTCTTCCAGTCACCGGAACTGGTCCATTCTTTTTGGTCAGCTTTAGCTCCAGGCATTTGTCCTACATATTTACCCGAATTAGCTGCTACCTTAATTGCGTATTCAATACGTGGGTCATCGGTAGAGCTCATATATGAAATAATAGGATAAGCGGCACAATGATTACCAGTTCCTAAAGCGTAATAACTTCCGTAGAAAGGACTTCTATTTCCATTGTCTTCGCTATAAATATCCAATTTTACATCACCTGTAAAGAACTTATTCTCAGTTACAAGTGACTTGATTTTATCCAGCACACTATTATCTGTGTCATACATTCTTAAGTACATTCTTAACGTAAGCGCATTGGCATAACCTACCCATTGCTCCATATTACCGTCAAACATCATATCTGTCAAGGTCATGGTTTCAGGGTTCTCATTGTAGGCTTTCAGTGCTGCATCAAGTTCTGCCAAAACACCAGTATAGACTGTTTTTCCATCATCCCATTTAGGAGAAGTATTTTCACTTCCCATCAAAGCTTCTGTGTATGGACAATCTCCCATGTTATCAACCAGAAGTTGGAATGAGAATGCGCGTAGTGCAGTAAGAGCCAACAAGTCAGCAGTATTTGTTGTTTTGCTCATTATGTCTTTAATATCCATTAAAGCTCCCGCATACAGTGCAGAATAAGCTCTGTCGATAGTTTGATCAGATTCTGTGATTGTTTGGTCTGCAATCTTATTGAACTGATTCGTTTCTGGCATTTGCTCAAAATACTGACAGAAAAAACCTGCATAGTTGAACATGATATCACATGATGTGGCTGCTATATAATTCTGCACAGACGGAAACATCAAGTCCGCTGTTATATTATCACTGCTTGGATACGACGGGTCATCGTTGATATTCAAATCACATGAAGTGAACAGCGTAGCAAATGACAGTATGTATAAAAATTTCTTTTTCATGATACAATTCTTATCGTTTAAAACTTAACTGATACATTAAATCCGTATCTTCTTGAACTTGGGTTTGCACTGTATTCTCCAAAAGCTCCTTCAAGGTCGTTACCGAAACTTGTCAGTTCCGGGTCAATAAATGTATTGCTTGAAGGTGTCCAAATAAATAAGTTATTGCCATACAGTGAAAGTTTTACATCACCTAAGAAGGTCTTTGCCAACCATTTTTTAGGCAGACTCCAACTTAATACAACAGAACGTAATTTTACGTATGATTTATCAACCAAGAATCCACTTTCCAAATCACTTCCTCCAGCTTCCCAATAGTTGTAAATATTGGTATTATCCAAAGCTGTGGTATTTTCTACGTAAGTTGTATTACCGTTAGCATCTGTTACGGCATTGACAGAATTGGGAATAATGAAGGGGTTTCTGTCGTTATATGCTGTCTGTATTGCATTTCCCGTAAAATAGGTAATATCTTTTGTTCTTGTATGCTGCGTCAAAAGAAATTCTGTTGTTAAAGAAAGCCATGTTCAGACCGAATTCATATTCTGTGGTCATTTCAGGGCTCAAGGTGTTACTTCCCAATGTATTTCCAAGTGAATAAGCATTGAATCCAGAACCAACAAATGGGAACGTATAAGAACCCCAGTAACCAGAAGCACCAGCTTGACCATATACAGGATTTACCATATAAGGACTAGCATCGTTACCTGTTTTACCCCATGCTGCTCTTACCTTACCAAAAGTAATGACATTCTTGATGTTTTCTGGCAAGACTTCAGAAAACAAGAAACTTCCTGTTACACCAGGGTAAAAGAATGAGCGATTCTGGACAGGCAAAGTAGAAGACCAGTCATTTCTAGCTGAAACAGTCAGATATAACATATTTTTCCAAGATCCTTCAAATTGTCCGTACACTCCCATCAGGCGACGCATCCATTCGTCAGTACTAGTAGTTGGTGCCTTAGAAGAGTTGGACAAATTAAACCAAGTTGGAATAGTCAAGTCTGTAATACTAGAGTACAATGTAGAATATTTGCGTTCATTCCCGTTGAAACCAACTAATGCATTTACATGGAAATCATTGATTGGCATGTCAAAAGTAACCATTAAATCTTGGTTGATTTCTCTTCTTCGTATAATCTGTTCACTTACTGAACCTGTTTCTCCATTAAATGGACTAGAAGAACCTGCTCCTTCACCATTCGGTGTTCCATCGTAATAAAGAGCGTACAAGTTGGGTTCACCAATATTAGATTGCCCTGTTGTAGTATCAAATCCCATTCTATAAGTAAACTTGAAATATTTTAAGAAGTCATAGTCTACTTGGAATTTACCGTAGAATCGTTCTGATTCATATTCATTCATGTAGTTTTCCAAAACATAGTAAGGGTTTGTTACGCCATACGGGGTATAGTAATATCCAGGAGTGTTAAATGGATCGGTCAAGTCCTGCATGCCGATAAGGCTGACGTCTCTTGGAGTCTGCATTACACTGTTATACATAGACAAGCCTTGTCCAGTAGTAGCAAAACTATTTTTCTGATAAGCATAATTTACAGAAGAAGAGAATGTAAAATTCTTTACTTTATGGCTACCTCTGGCTGAGAATGTATATTTGTCATAACTGTCAGCATCTGTCGGAATCATACCGTCATCAGAAATTTGTGAGAAACTCACAAAATAATCACTTTTATCTGTTGCTCCATTAAATGAAATACTGTTATTATATCGAAGACCGGTATCAAAGAAATCTTTTATGTTATTTTCTAGTGGAAGATAGGGCTTTAGTCTTTGAGAATTTTCGTAAACATTTCCCCAAACAGTCATGCTGCCATCAAATCTTGGTCCCCATGAACCATTTTCAAGATCTGTTTTGTCGCCATACCATCCCATACCGAATTCATTTTGCATTTGTGGCAATCTAAGAACCGAACTCCATTGCACACCTCCATTGTATTCGATACCAATACCTTTTCCTTTTTGTCCAGACTTTGTAGTAATCATAACTACGCCACCGGCAGCTCTTGAGCCATACAGTGCTGTAGCAGCAGCGCCTTTAAGAATTGTCATATTGGCCACATCGTCAGGGTTAACAGCGTTAGCACCATTACCAAAATCATATCCACTGTTCAATCCATCGCTGGAAGTTAACGAAGAGTTATCCAAAGGTACACCATCGATGACGTATAAAGGCTGATTACTTCCACTTAAAGAACTTACACCTCGAATAATAACAGAATTAGAAGAACCAGGGTCAGAAGAAGTCGCAGAAATCTGTACACCAGCAACTTTACCAGCTAATGTTGACATAACGTCAGATGAACGTGTTTCTGTAATTTTATCAGGACCAATCGAGGTAGCTGAGTAACCAAGGGCTTTTTCTGAACGTTTAAGTCCCATTGCTGTTACTACAACTTCATCAAGTTGTTCAGCGTCAGACTTTAAAGATACATTTACATTCGGCTTAATCTTCACTTCCTGCGACTGCATTCCGATGAAAGAAATAACCAAAGTTCCGGCGGAACTATAAATCAAAACAACTAATTGATAATGAGGCAAATAGAAACTATATTATCCACTCAGAGTATGATGCATGGTGATTTTAGATTAATCTCTAATACAAGTTTTCTACTAAGACTCTACTGAAGAATTAAACTGAAAAAACTATCGCCTTTGTGTCTGGAAGAAAACGTAAGTACGTTTTATCCGAAACGCAAGGACGTTTTGATTAAAACGCTTAGGCGTTTTACTTCAAACGCAAGGGCGTTTCACTTCGAACGTAAGGGCGTTTGAAGTGTACTGAAAATAGTTGTCAGTTTGAAGATTTATTCCTGACTAAGTTGACAGGTTGACGGGCTGGCAGGCATATGCCTGTATAAGGCTTTAGGGTAAAAGAAAAAGCAATACGATAAAAAGAAGTTAACATAAATTTATATGACTATATCGAAAATCTAATGTATAACAAAAATTAAAACTTACATTTCTTCAAGTCTTTTACAATCGTTCCCGAAAAAATATCACTGTATCCTTGAGTAGTCTTCACACTCTGGTGCCCTAACAATTTCTGTACTGTAGTTATTTGTGCACCATTATAAATCAAAAGAGTAGCATTGGTATGTCGGGCCGTATGAAATGAAAAGTGTTTTTCTATCTTGGCTAACATACCTATTTTCTTTAAATCCTTATTCACGGAGGAGTTCGATTTTAGATGAAAAAAATCACTTAAATCCTGATGATATTCCTGCAATAGCCGAAGGGCTTTTCCTTGAAAAAGAAGGTATAATGGTATACTGACTTCCGTATTAGTCTTTACGGTTTTGAATATAAGCCATTTTTCTCCTTTTATCGTAACAATATTGTTTTCATTAAGAAGCACAAAGTCTGAATACCGGACTCCTGTGTAACAGCAAAATAAAAAAGCCTTTAAGCTGTGCATTAGCGATTTTGAACACAATGAAAGTTCCAGTTTTTCCAATTTCCTGATTTCTTCGGGAAGCAGAAAACTATGTTTGCTCTGAGTTGTTTTTATCTGGTATTTTCTGAACGGATAATCTTCCGGCTGAATGTATCCTCTTTTGATAGCCTCGTTGACAAAAGTCCTTAATTGTCTCATGTGTTTGGCAATTGTATTTGTCTCGTACATTTTTTGTCGCATGAAATCTTCAAATTCAAGAAGAAATGAATAAGTTATATCTTCAAATTCAATAGAAGAGCGAAAATGATTAAGCAAATCCAATGTTGTTAAAAGATTCTTTTTGGTAGCATCCTTACGCAATGAATGTTCTACCCAGTTTCTACCAAAGGATAAAAATGTCATTCTTTCAGTATCACTTTGACGGCTTATAGTTTTAAAAGCAGACAAGTTAATATGAACACCACGTTTCCATGATTTTAATTCTTCCCATTGTAATTGCAGAATAAATTCTTCCAACATTCGATTCAGCTCCTCAGAGTGTGGATGTCTAATGATTCTGTTATGACGATTGTCCCATTGTTGCGGATTGACATATATTCCTGTCGAAATGTAAACCTTTTTGCGATTTCTATAAGCTTCTACCTGAATAAGAGCATTGCCTGATTTGTTTAACTTCTTTTTACGATTGTAGACCAATCTGAAATAAATCTTGTTCATCCTCAAATCCGCAACTACGCGCCTATATGATACAGAAGCGAAAATAATCTGCA
>ENA-OPXQ01000059-OPXQ01000059.1-human-gut-metagenome-genome-assembly--contig:-NODE-59-length-69883-cov-7.313714_pt1 | contig 69883 bp, 91 predicted proteins | sample MGYA00241769_ERZ502042 | MGnify/ENA primary metagenome ERZ502042 (study PRJEB25962, sample SAMEA2041934) | human gut metagenome | biome: human gut; feature: human-associated habitat; material: faeces...
TCTCCTTTCAACAAAAAAGCGGACCTACCCCGTGATGGGATAAGTCCGCTTAAAATACAGATTGTGAATCCTACTGATTTTTAGTATCTGTTCACATTTTATATTGTACGGCGTTCGTATATTTTAGCAAGCGCTATTTTTCGCCAAACTTAATGTCGATATATACAATTTCAAAGCACAGTGCAGCGCTCAAAATAAATCCGAGAACAATGTAGGATGGATGAGTCAAGGACCAACCGAGATTTGCGGTATACCAGTGCCAATATTTGATGTAGAGTGCAAGAACCACAACCGGCAGGACCAGATACCAGATGATTTCCAACACAATTTTGATGTCTTTTCGCATTTCACTCGCCTCGAAATTCGAGCGGAATCATGGCCTGGCGCTTCCGGCTTTCTGTATACCAGATAACGCCAAATCCGACCAGGATAGCGAAAATGATGATTTTCAATAGCTTCTTCATTTATTTCTCCTTTTATGCTGCGGATGCAAAGATGTCACCGCAAGGGCAATTGGCAAACATATCGGTGCGCCTATATTATGAAGATGATTGCTCATCAAATGCATAACGGAGTTCGCGGCAACCGAAGTTGCCGTTCACCGAGGCTAATCAACCGGGCTTACGGGTTGCCCCGCAAGCCCCGTCTATAACCGGCGAACCGGTTTAGGCGGGGTTGTTGACTGTCAGTGACGGCGTAAATCAGTCTTTCCCCATTTGCTAAGCCAGGAACAACGGTATCGTGATACCACTGCCGAAAATTGCTGTATTCACTGCACAAGTCGCTCAGAAAAAGATACACAGCTTCAACATCTTTTTTTGCTGTTGCACATTTTCGTGATGGAATACATAGGTGCCATCCCTTTCTTTGATTTCCACTATTCATGGTATGTAATTCGCACGTTTTAGCAACAAAAAAGCTGCCCACCCGAAGGTGAACAGCCTAAAGTGTTTATTAAAATGTACTTAGGATTTTCTATCCAGTAAGTGTCCGTCATCCGGCTTATTGAGCCAGTCACACCAGCTCATGTTGTTGGAAGGAAAGTCTTTTGCACCGCTGTGAACATCGTTCAGAAAGACGGCAAGATGAAACTTATCGAGTTTCCGAATCGCATCAAGGCGGGTTTCGGTCGCAGAATTCTCATCTGAAACGTCAGCCCCAACCTTTTTCCGAATTGCCCTTTCGGCTCCTTCAAAAGTTGAAAAGCGTTCGCGCTCCATCGAGAGTTCTTCGGTCTCAAACTGCGCTTCAGCAATCAATGCCCAGCGTTCGCTTTCACAGTTGGCAGAGTCCAGCAAACCGGAATATGCCTCCAGCAGCTGGTCGTAGTCATCCGGGTCAAGCTCGGTTGGGTCTACTTCACCGTGTACGACAAAATAGGTGCCATTTGGAGCTTTGAAAATGTCGTATAGCTCGTATCGGGTTCCGCCAACCTGACGTCGCCACTGGCATGTATCAGGGTCGGTACAAACCCAAGTCTTGGCTTCCAGCTCTGCCTGTTTCAGGTCGTCCGCCAAATCAGAGAGAGCTGCGGAAACCTTTTTGTTTTTCTCCAGGGTCTCAGTAAGACTGATGGTGTTCCCTGCTGCCGCTGCAACATTGTACTTGAATATGGCAAAACGGTCGCTGCTGTACTTTTCAGCCATAGCCGATACTTCCTCAGGAAGATGATTTTGAAAAAGACGAAGGGTATCTTTCGGGACAGAATCGGCTGGGTACTCGAGGGTTACGCGTTCACCAAGGGTATCGTGTTTCAGCTCAAAATTGTGCTTTTTGCAGATTTCGTCATACTGAATGCAATACATAATTATTTCTCCTTTTATTGTTTGAAAACAAAAAGCAGGCCCACCGAGATGGTGAGTCTGCTGATTGTCTTGCAGAATTGTAAATTGTACTCATTTCGGCCATAGGGCTGTTATCTATCGTACAATTTCAATTTTAGTGGAATCGCATGTTTGAGCAAGTCTGCTTGTCAGACTTTCTCAACCTCATCCGAACCATAAACAATGTTCAAATGCGAACCATTATCCCAGTGCATCAGGAGGCTGCCGGTATCATCGACACCAACAACCGTACCTTCTGTACCAAGAGGTGGTGCCTGGATGTCATCCATTTTGACAAGCCGAACCCGCGTTCCAGCGGGGTATTCTTTGCGGATGGCTTCGACAATTTTGATACTTGGAAACATAGTATTTCTCCTTTAGTTTATTGCATTTATTTTTTGATGATACTCCAAATACGGTTTGCGATGTTTTCGGCGGTATCGAATCGAGTGACAGATTCACCTTTCCAGGTTCCGCCGTTGCCGTTGATACCGTTGCGGAGCTTAATGCAGCTGCCGCGATTGGCTTTCCACTCATGAAGATTCACCGAGTAGTCGTCAAGCAACACAAAAGAGTTGTCGATGCACGGTGTCTTCAAGCGTCTTGCTGCGGCTCTGGCCTTGCTGCTGCCGCACGCAACGAAGATGCGGTGTTCGGAATCAATTTCTGGAAGATAGGCGTCAAGCCAGGCATTCTTTTCAGAAACCGCATATTGGTTTTCCGGAATATAGGCGGAAAGCGCATACACATCAAGTTCCGGCTTCGTGGTACAAAGAATCTTCACAGCATCCAAAACCGTTTGATAGGGCGGCAAATCTCTGAAATAGCCCGGCTGAAGCAGGTCCTCAAAGCAGGCCGCCGGCTTCCAGACGGCGAGTGTGCCGTCCATGTCGATGAACAGCCGTGCCGTAATAATGTTATCGGTCATAATGAACCTCCCTTATTTGGTTAAGTGTTAGCGTTAATGTAGTTCTTCTCCTCGGCAGTCTGGACCTCAATAACTGTCCACCAATCGATGAAATCGGGACCTTTGATATAGAGGTCGCGATAGCATTCCTCAGTGGTGATGTTATCAGCCCCGTAGGATTTACGATAAGTTTTCGCCTATTCTTTGAATTGCTTGTGGGCTTCTTCTATGGCCGATTCAAATGTGGGGAACCGGTTGGTAGAACAAACGAACGGGGCGGACATATCGCTCTTGTAGATGTTTTCCAAAATAAACTGTTTCATGGTAGTTTCTCCTTTGCATTTTACTGCGGGTCAACTTTTGCAATACGAATAAAGATTTTTCCAGCATCTGTCCCGTCGTAGTCAATAAATTTGACACAGATGCCGTCGGTATCCTCGTCAAGGCTGTCAGGCACAGAAAAACCAGTCTTTGATAAATAGTGCTGTTTACGATTTTCCATATAAGTAAGGGCGTTTTTCGCTTCGGTGAACAAAGCAAAATTCTCTACTGTATCGCAGCCTGGAATATGATTCTCTTCATAGACGAGAAACATAGATGGTTTCCTCCTTCTGCTCAATGGCATCAAATTCCCGTACCATGTCGTTGTCGAGGCTGTTGTTTACAGCGTCTTCGATGACAGCGGCGTAGTCCGGGTCTTCTCTGTCGGAGAACATAGAGCGGATGGTATCGATTGCTTCATCAGCGGTTTCTGCTTCGACGTAGAACGCGACAGGAACTTTGCATTTGATTTCGTACATTTTTCTCATAGGTACTTCCTTTCCTGTAAACAAAAAAGCAGGCTCATCAAAATGACGAGTCTGCTTTGCTTACAAACAAAACTGTAAATTGTACGGCCGAAATAGGCATAGAATGTTATCTATCGTACAATACCTATTCTACCCGGTCCGCACAACTTGGCAACTGTTCATTTTTTGGTTTCCTCAAAAATAGGGTTTTCCCAAAGAACTTTGCGCCCACTTTCAATGCGAGAGACGGTCTTCATGGGAATATCAGACCAGTATTTACTGTAGCCAGCACAGTTCTCCACAAGAAATTTTTTCACCTCATCGCTGAGCTTGCGCGGTGCAATAGCCCATGCAGAAATGACCTTATTCTTAATCATTTCAAAAGTAATCAGGTTGGAAACAGGATATTGCACCTGCATTTCTTTTCCATTGGCTTCAATAACGAGCCGAATTTTTTTTGCTTTTGAAGTCGCAGCAAACAAACTACGGCACTCACTTTCCCAACAATGTGGCTTGGACTGGAACTCCAGCATCCTTGATTGGGTAAGACGTTGGACGGCAACGAATTTTTTCCCGATGCTTTCGCTGAAAGGTGTGCCATCGCGAGAAGTGAGATTCTTATCGAGGACATTGACTACCCTTTCCGCCCATCCGGTAGGATTAGCAAAGAACTCGATGGTCGCGGTGTCATCAATGTGCTCAAGAAATTTACGAAGGCTTTCTTCAAATGCGGTGTCTTTCTTTTGCAGGACATACTGTTTGACAGCGTTTTCATAAGCCTCGTTCTGCAATTCGGGCGTGTTCAGATAGTCAGGGTCGAGAATTGTTTTCTGCTCCAGATAATCCCACAGCGTTTTCGTCATTTCACCCATTGCGGAATGGGGACCAGTGTAAGCAGAGGTGACATCAAACAATCGCAGGAACTCATAGCTTTCAGCATAGGTCTTTTCGTGGTCCACAACATAAGCCATAAACTCAAGGTTATGCTGTTCAGAAAAATGGTTTTTGCTCATGCTGGTGGGATAGTTACTGCACATTTGCCCAAATAATGCCTCGACACTATGCTCGCCATCGGAAAGGGGGACGCGGACAAAACGGTAGAAATTCGAGCCGTTGTACTTACCCAGAACGTTACCGTCCAGAACGGAAATAGCAGGATTAGAAAGAAAAGAACGGAACGCTTTTTCATCAATAGTTTCGAGATACATAGTTTTACTCTCCTTATTTGTTATTTATGGTTAGGTGGGGAAATTTATGGTATCAGTTCAAACGTCGTACTCATCGAGTTGCTTTTCGGTGGCAGCGCCTTGGCGTTTCAGATTGTTGTCGGTTAGAGGTTCAACGTGAGTCAACGACTCATCCACCCAAAGCATGCGCTTTGAGTCATCGTCGTCGTTGCGAACGCCATCAGCGATAACAGCTAGAGGTTGGTCCGTCTCTGTTTCATCATCGCCAGCGTACAGATAGCCTTTTACCATGTCGTTGGTTTCGTTCGGCAGCTCCAAACAGAACCAGAAACCTGCACGACCGGTATTGCTGTTTTTGCTGGTGAGCCAGATACCGGGATAAGAATCCTTCGTTTCCTGGCCGAGCATAAAGTTAGCACTGATGCCGTCTGCGTCAAGCTCAGTGGAAACAGAGAGAGCAGAAGGTTTGGTGGCGTAAGGCCAGAAAGCTTCGATAACTTTTTCAATCGGAATAGTTATCGGCACGGATTTGCCATCAATTTGGCCTGTGATTGTCATTTTCATAAAAACACACTCCTTTTGTTGTTATAACGCAAAAAGAGCGGACCTCCCAATGTGGGGAGTCCGCTCTTCAAGCGAAATTGTGAAGTGTACGAGCGCAATAGCTGCGCCTAATATAGATGTTATCTATCGCACACTTTTATAATATGCGGTTCGCACACTTTGGCAAGAGCTACTTCTCAGACCTCTTCGAAGAACGGGTTGGTCCAAATAGTACCCTTTCTGTCCCTATTGTTTCGAATATGGGAGATGAGCTTCAGCGGAATGGTCTCGTGGTCGTAGTCCTTGTAGTTCTCGGAAAGGAATCTGTCGATTTTGGCTTTGCTCCCGCGAATACCCCGTATCGGAAGACCTTTGGTGGAAATTGTTTCGTAATCCTGTATCCAAGCTGCTGGATAGTCGACCCGATATGTTTGCCCATTTACTTTGATGGCAATGCGCACAATATTGCAGTCGTCGAGAGCATCCATGAGCGTTTCGCACTGGCTTTCATAGCAATCGGTGTGTTCTTCGAATTCTTTGATGTACTGTTTGACGCAATGTTGGACACAAAGCATGAATTTTACTGTCTCATTATCGAACAAGAGGGATTCTTTCATAGTTGCATATCTTTCACCCCAACCGGTAGGGTTGGCAAGAAAATCGACCTTGTCAATATCGTCAAAATGGTGAAGGAGGTTGGGGAAGTTGTCAAAGATAGTCCCGCAAGCAGAATTTCCCAGCGCGTATTTTTTGACTGCGGGCTTGTAAGCCCTACGTTGGTAGCGAGGGTCAAGAAGCTCGTGAGGCTCAATACATACAGTCGTGTCGAGATATGCCTCCAATTCCTCTGAAGCGGCAATGAGAATCTGTTCGTCCGTCGTGTCCGTTTTGAATTTTGGGAACAATTCGTGGAGGGCTTCACTGGCAGAATATATTGTTTCACCGTCAACAACGTACCCCATGAAATCCAAAGAAGCGTTGGAGTAAAAATATCTGCCACCTATGTTGCGTTCCGGGTGGTATGTAAACTGTACTTTACCATAAAGAACCTCAACATTGTGTTCTCCTTTTGCTGCAGGGGTTCGGACGAGGCGGCAATATTTTGCAATATCGTCAGATATGAAAATGTTGCCTTCCAAAAAGAAATCGGTTGGATTTTTGAGATAGTCTTTGAATGCTTTGAAGGTGATTTTTTTGATGTACATTGAAACGCTCCTATCTAAAGTTGTTATACAAAAAAGGCAGACTTCCCAAAATAGGAAGCCTGCCCTTAATGCAGAAATATGAATTGTAATCAAGACCCAAAATATCAGTCATAAATGGTATCTATCATACAGTTACAAGTTTATGCAACTCGCATAATGCGTCAAGCATCACTCGGTATCGGCAATACCCATATAAAGATGGTAGGTAGCGTTTGCTGTCTGGCAAACCCAGTGATTGTAAAACGAATTGCTAGGCTCAGATGTGACGATATCTTCATCCTCACGATAAATAGCCGCTTCACACCAGGAAGGCCCGTTGTGACGCGGAATGCAGCGGACATCCATGTGCATGCCATCGGAAAAGATAACGGACTCTAACTCGATTTCATCCTGCTCTTTGCCGTCATCGGTATACTGCTTGATTTCGTTCATTCGTTTCTGGCTGATGGTAAGGCACTTGACGAAAACCTTGCGGAAATTTGTGAGGTTTTCGTATGTCATGCACACTCGCATGATGGCGCTTGTCAAGGCATCGACAGAACCAGGGTCGTTGCAAATCGCAGTCTTGTCGAAACAGCCAATGCCGTGCCCTGTCCAGAATCCGCCTTCATACAGGTGAACAGAAGCCGCATAGCAAAGACAACCATCAGGTTTGCAAAGCTGAATTTCGAGTGTGCAGCCATCGTATGTTTCATCGATTTTGCGCTTGTACACATCGAAGCTGATGTTATCAGGCACTTCCCCGCTGCCGTCCCAATGATAGGGATTGTAGCGAATAAGAAAGAGTTCTGCGATTCCTTTTGCATAAATTTTCGTCATACCGACCTTTTGTTTGAACATAGGACTCATAATCCTTCTCCCTTCTCTTCGTTCAGCAATTCGCGTGCATGGTCGAGGACTTCCTTTGCGACAGGCTTACCGCCTTCATTCAGGGCAAGGAAAATTTCCAAGACTTCTGCGCGAGTTACGCTCTGGTCAATCTCAGCAACGCCAATGGAGGCATCCATAAACCAGTTCTTGTCCTGTGCGGAAAGGTCGTTGTAAAATACGCCTTTGTACGGGAATCGGTTCTCATAAAAAGCAAGCAGGGTCAACATACGCTGCTTGCCATCAACGATTTCATAGTAGTTGCCATCGTCGCTTGTGCGAGTGAATGGCAGCTGCTTAAAGACGAAACGACCAATCTCGCGACCCATAAAGATGCTGTCCAACAGCTTTTCCCTGTCCTCATCATCCCAAGCAGAACCACGCTGATAATCAGGGTTGAAATCAACGCCGAACAGGTATTGGAAGCTGAGCAGAGAGTACATACTGCGGTTCGAGTAATGCAGACGAGACAGCGCAGAATTGCGCTTTGCAAACTGCGTGCTATTGTCATTATCCAGCGGGCGAACGTTCGTCCAAGCCCAGCAGGAATAGTTATCGCTGTTTGCACCACTGCGGATAAGATACATGTACCCGCCTTCCAGAGCCTCGTCAACAACGCAGTTTAGAAGGTGACCAACCTGTACTTTGTCGCCGACCGTGAAGCGATAAGAGGGTTTCCCTGCACGCTTGGCAGTTTCACAGGCTCTCTCGTAGGAAAAACCTTCGAGCGCAGCTTGTTTCAGGTTGATTTTTGCGATTTCTTTTCTTGCACTTTTCTTAGCCATTGCGATTCTCCTTAACCAATCCGATGGACTCCGAACAAAACAGCAGGAAGAAGCTGTTCATACGGGGTGTATTGGGCAAAATCGTAGATTTCTGCCTCATCGCCGATGATGTATCCGCCAGGACAGGATTCGCCATCGTCATTGGAACTACCGTTGTCCTCAAGACCTCGGCTTTTGAGCTCGTTGAGGTAATCCTCACGCATAGCATCGTATGCTTCTTCCGGGGTAGAATATTGCTTTGGATTTACTTTTGTGAAAAGATGGCCCTCGTCATCGGTGAAAGTCTTTGTGATGATAAACATAATTTACACTCCTTTTTGTAGTACGCAAAAAAGCGGGCCTCCCGATTGGGAAGTCCGCTTTCAAGCGAAATGTGAATTGTACGAAAGGCAGGATGCCTTTTCGATTGCTGGTATCTATCGTACAATTCTAATTGTATGAGTCTCGCACGAATGTGCAATGGTCTTTACCCAAGCATCGTCACATCACCATCAACGTACCAGATGTACTGCTTCCAGTTAGAAGCGGTCGCACCAGGGATGAGTTTCAGCGCAGAAGCTGGAGGCACGCGGCTCGGCTCAAATGACATCTCGTAATGCTTTTCCAGGCCGTATTTCCGCAGAACGATACTCGGCATTGCTCTGCCAAGCTCGTACCACTTGCGAGGCGGGATACGGCTGCAATGTTCGCGGTGAATTTCAGCGTATTCCTGCTGGAATTTGTGAATGGCCCGAAGCAGCTGACACATCGGGCAGGTATTAAGGATGCCAGGGTCCTTGTAGCGGTATACTACAAGACGATATTTATCGTGTTCCTTGGTGGTCAGAACGACACCAAAATAGTTTTTTGCCATGATATCCTCCTCGTTTTAGTAGTTAGTACCATACTCCAGGGCGTAATCCGGACGCTGATATTCGACGACCGGCTTTTCCCAAGAGCAGATGGGTTCAGTATTGGCGCTCGGAAAATGAGAGCTGATTCCGTTGGTGGCAAGCAAAGCTGCCGTGCAATCTGCAACCTGTGCAAGAAGCTCAGGATTCCATCCAAAGGTGTCATCTCCGGTCAGCTGCTTGCACAGGACTTGTGCCGCTCGAAGAATTTCAGTGTCTTTGGATTCCTGCTGAATAGGTTTCGGTGCAGCAATTGTGACATTTCGTGCAATGACGTTTTTGGGCAATGGCTCATCGACCCATTTTCCCTCGTAAATCTCACGGGCATAGAAACCGTCTTTGTCGAATTCGTCAAGTCGAACCCAATGGTCGGCTTCCCAGGTTCTTTGAGCGATTCCGTCTGGATTGATAGTAACCATCACACGTTCATCGTGTGCGTTGTTTCCCCAATGGGTTTCAGAGTCATTGCCAAACTCCTGAATGAGAAGTTTCCTTGCGAGTTCTCCATCGGTCAGTGCAGCCAATTCTTTGATTCGTTTTGTGTTCATATTTTTTCTCCTTTTTCTGTAAACAAAAAAGGCAGGCCCATCGTGGTGATGAGTCTGCCTAGTTGTATCAGTTTGTGAATTGTACGAGCGTTAAAATGCGCAGATGCTATCTATCGTACATTCACAATTTTACCGGCATCGCAAGCAGCGTCAAGCTGTAGCAGCGGCGTCAGCAGTTGTTTTTTTGGCTTCCGTGTATGCTTCGTAAGCCGCGTGATATTCACTCAGCTTAATCTGTGTAACGGTGTCTGGAACCTTGGTGCTGCGAGTTGCATATTCGCAGGAATAATATCCGTAGATATTTCCCTGCTCATCATCCCACAGCTCCGTAGTGATGCGGCCAGAACCGTTGAAGTCGGCCCACCAGAACTGGTTGGCAAGGAATTTCTTGCCGTTCACGTTCTTACAGACCTCATCTTCCCACAGGCAGTTCATGGGCGAACGCTGTTTGAAGATGACAAAACCGTGAGGGTCACGGCGTTTCATAACCTGGGACTCGTATTTGGCGAGCAGTTCCGGCTTCAAATCAACAGTCAGTCGGTCATTCAAAACATACGAAAGCTTCTCATCAGGGAAATATTTGTCGAAAAACTGCTTTGCAATTTCAATGAAATGCGCTTTTTCCTCCTTTGTCGCGAAATAATTCTTGTAGAAAGTGGTGCCGGGATTTACCTTAAATGCCATTTCAACCATTGCTATTACTCCTTTTTCATCTGTACAGTCCAGCCGTTCACGTCGGAATAAACCGCATAGAGCAGTGTTGCGAAATTGTAGCCTCCGTCATACAGCGTATAGCGAAGGGAGATGTTCAGCGCAAGAGTCCGTTCCTTGACGATGCCATCGCAATCGAGATAGCTGAACGTCTTTGTCGGATTGGTAAACCATGCTTCACGTTCTTCATTGAACTTATCTTCATCGTATTCCACGATTTCCTTGAAATACGAATCGAACGTGACGAGCTTGACTGACGAGAAGACATCAGCCATCATTCCGCACTTTTCAATCAGTTCATCAGGCCATTCGACCTTGATGATTGCTGCGCCGTTGTCTTTCAGCTCTTTGTGAGGGCTGAGCGAAACGTTATAGCGCTCACTGAGAAAGCCGAACAGCCAGGACCAATCGATAGTTTTCAGGAAACTGGCAGCTTCCTTGGCGTCCATGAAAATTTTGATTTCTTTACGTGCCATGATATTTCTCCTCACTATATTATTCGGTGCCGAATTTAGCCCACGCTTCTTCGACACTCATGTGATAAATCGCCTTAAACTGTTCTTTGAAATACGCATTGAACAATTCCCGGTGGTGAGGACTCATGATGACTTCAAGAGTAAAGTCGGGGTCGTCAGTAGAATTGTTGCAGTAAGATACATAGGCATGAATGGTATCGTCCGGATGCCAGTCAATGTACATGTTAATCCAATCTGCATTTTCTTCTGTGTTCAAATCAAGGCCAAATGCCATATCAGCATCAAACCAGATAGGAACATAGACGTTAATCCAACCGTCGTAGATAACTTCCGCTTTGCCGTCGAGCACAAACCGCATCAGCTCAGCAAAGTTCTGCACCACAATCGAATCTTGAGTGCAGAGGTCATGAACCAACTCATTGTGAGTCATTATGAAATGCCTCCTTGTTATTTGTTTTTTTGGTTTTATTATTTTTTGAAACTGTCGAAGAACCGAATCATCTCGCGGTTTACACCGACTGCGGATTCGGATTCAGGATACAGTGCTGCAAAAGCATGAACGGTTTCCTTCTTGGAAACAAAACCGTAGTCGTGGTGAACGCGCTCGTTTTCGAGGCATTTCTTAAACCCAAAAGTCTGTTTCTTGAGAAAGTCCTTTTTCCCGGTGCAGATATAGCACGGGGGGATGAGTTTAGAATAGGTTTCAGGCTTGATGAACTCAGCATAACTGTGATTCTTCCAGCCCTTAGACATATAGTAGTTCTGAAGCAAACCTACCTGGCCCTTGTAGATGTAATACATACCGCTCTGCAGGCCCATCGCGTTGATGACGAGCTTCTTGGCTGCCTCGGGTACATTCTCTTCCAGTTCGTCCTCTACCGGCTGCATCTTGACAGGATAGCGGAGAATAGAGCTTGCCATGCAGGCAAGGAATGCGCCAGCGCTGTCGGCAACTACAAAGACCTGATTCAAGTCACCGACGAAATCTTCAGCACGTTCAGCTACAGTAGCAAACGCATTGATGACATCAGTGATTTGACCAAAGATATTGGTTTCAGGGACCAGACGGTAATCCGGTACAAAGGTGAGATAGCCTTCCTTAGCGAGCCAGGTTGCCAGGTTTTGATTCTGTTCTTTCCGGCCAGCAATCAAGCCGCCACCATGGATATCGATGATAATCGGATGCTTTTCGGCATCGTTATCCGGGCGATAAACGTCCATGAAAAGATTCTGCTTGCCGCAAATACCAATCTCAGTGGCAGTTATGCCTTCATGAGGCATAACAGGCTGAGACTTGATGATTTCTTCTACATGGGTGCGTTCTTTCTTGGCGGCGGTATTGATGAAATTCATGATAAAAACTTCCTTTCAAATTGATAAAAATAATAGCGGCCGCCAATCTATAAAAAAATGAGATTAGTGGCCGCTTGGTAGTTACTGAAATTCAAATGTGTATTGGGTTCCTCGCTCGGTTTTGACGAAGATTCTGCTGCCTACAAAGCCAATGGCTTTTACCGTGCTGGTACGCAGAATGTCTTGCTGTTTTGGTGTCGCTGTTTTGAATACGAGAGGCTGTCCGCTTGATAGCTCAAGAGTTCCGACCCGTCCAATGAGCGGAAGAACTCTTGCGTTGAGACTCGTGGTGCTTTGAAGCACACAACTGCTGTTAATCCGCATCATTGTCCTCCTGATATGAACTGGTCAGATATCCACATCCGGGTACTGATTCAACACATGATTGAACCTATCATCCAGGTGCTTGTCGTTTTCATCCCGTTCGGGATAATTAAACTTTCCTTCCTCTTCTGCTGCATCCCCCAAGCGTCCCATGAGTGCAATGACGCTTTCGAGCCAGGCGGAAGCCTTGCCAAACGTGTCATCCTCTTTTCTCTTGGCATAGAGCATGTCAGAGACTTCTTCGAGAGCCATTTTCTGCTGGTACAAAGTATTCCAGTTGATGTGCTCTACAGCGGAACGCAGGGGAGTTAAGTGTTCTGTTTCTGTTACAGTGTTCGTTACGGTCATCCTTTATTTCTCCTTGTAGTGTTTAGTTACGATAAACGTCAGCAAAACACCGCAAAATTCCAACAAAAAAAGCAGACCTCCAAACGGATAGTCTGCTTCTCAGAATTGTGAAATTATAGCGTATGTGTGCTGTTATCTATCATACAATTTTTATTGTATGCGTTTCGCACGAATACGCAATAACTATTTTTTAAGAATTAGGAATCTGAATTTTCCGAGCTGTTGCTGTTATCATCGGAACTGGACTCAGCGTTTTCGTCCGCCGTGGAATTGTCACCAGATTCAGCGTCGGTGTTTTCTTCCGCGCTTGTATCCTGCTCGACAGTCGAATCACTGTTGACTGATGCGTATGTACCAGTCAAGATGACGGGAACTTCACCATAACCCAGATAACCGCTAATCAGGCTGCCGGAATTTTCGACTAGGTACTTGGTTTCTGTCATGTTCGGGAACAAGTAGATATCCTGAATCGTAGTGCCCTTCACATTAGCGCTGTCAAAGGTATCGTTGCACGCCGCAACAACACTATACCCGTCATAGTTCCAAACCAGATAGAAGTTCTTGCCGCCAATTTCAACATCATAATCTGCATCTCGGAAATCTTCAAAGGTACGATACTGCTTGCTGGAATTGAAAGCGACAGAATCGTTGTTTGTCCAGTAGAGACCGGACGGATTGCCAAACAAACCATACAGGAAGTTGAACTGTTCCTCCGGCTCTCCATCGGTCGGATAACCTTCGAATTTATCCGGGGTGACAGACGAATAATAGAGACCGTCAAGGAACGCATCACCAATATCGATACCGTCGTCATTGGCTGCACGACCGTCCAGCATCAAGGTCAAGGACCCTCCGTTATATCCAATCGGATAATAGTCACAGCCGTCATCCTTGCTGGCAGTGTGAATGGAAAAATCACTGATTTCCTTTTCTACGCCTTCGCCTGTGGATTCTGCATTGATTTCACCAATGACTGTATCACCGTTTTCAAGTTCGTTCAATTTCAGATATCCCTTTACAGGCAAATCCCGTACATCCTGTAATGCAACGTCCGTGATATCCAGTGTCTTGCCGGTATCAACGCTGCGCAGCGAATAGAACTTGCTGCCGTCATCGTAAGACAAAGGACTCTGCCCCATCGGAATACCGTCCGGCCAGGTAGTGTCAGGATTGTCCAGCGTGCCGGGCGTGAAATCCGGGAGATTCGACAACAAAGACCAGGCATTGATGGGTTCCGGGGTCGGTTCCGCTGTCGGTTCCGGTGTCGCTGTTGCGGCAGCCTGTGCTGCTTCTGCGCTTGCTGCTGCGGCTGCCTGGTCTTTCCGTTCCTGAACCACAGCTGTGGCGCAGCCGGAAAGTGTCACGGCGAGTGCCATGGCAGCTGCGGTGATATTGATAATCTTTTTACTCATGCGCGTTTTGCCTCCTTATGTTTGCGGTTTTGCCTAAGGCCGAGGAGTGAGAGGCCCACCACGCCGATAAGCAAAGCGAGGAGTCCAAGTCCAAAAGCAAAGGCAATATATTGAATTACGTCGATGAGTTTAAGCCATTTTGCGACTGCAGCGCCTAAAACAATCAACAGGCCAAAGCAGCCGGTCAGATAAATGAGCAAGCCAAACTGTGCAGTTCTGCTGAAAATCGATTCAAGTGTCTTCATGATATAACCCCTTTCATATTTTTATGTTATGCGATTCGCAAGAACCTGCAATAGGAAAACAAAAAAAGCTGCCCAGCCGAAGCTGGACAGCTTGTGTGTTATCATATTTTATCGCCTATTGTTTCGCTCTTGTCTTCTGCGCTCGCGCTCCTCATATTCCTTCTTCTGATACTTGAGCCGCTCATTCAGCAAAAAGGAGTTCTCATCGCGAGTCATTTGCAGTTTTACCTCGTACCAGCAGCCGTAAAGAAAGGCTGCCAGAATGCAGAAGCCAACGATTTTGACTAAGAGGTTGAAAAGAACGTTCACAATAACCGGGAAAATATAGCCGATGGCTTTGGCGATAAGCAGGATGAGCCCACCGAAGACAACGATTTTTGCGATTGTCTGAACAACGGGCGGGAAATCGCCCAGGACTTTGGAAATGGTATCGTTAATTTTGGTGATGATATTAGTGTTTTTGCCACCGTTGTTATTATTTTCTGCCATGTCGGTTCCTCCTTTTTGTGCCAATTATAGCATATATCTGTACAAAACGCTATATCCCACATGAGGAATCTCGATGTTTGAGCAATGGCTCAACAAAAAAATGCCGCCACCCTTTCGGATGACGGCAAGTGATGTTATTTCTTCACGGGGATATTCTGGTCAAGAATAACATCGAAGTTGTAGTGCGGCATCTTAGATGCATCACCACCAGCAGCTTCGAGGGTCATGTAGAAGTCCTCGTCATTCATAGCCTGCACGAGAGTGTTCATCTCGTCGCAGGTATGTTTGAGCATAGGACCGCGCTTATTGCAGAACATCACAGCCGAAACAGGCTGAATGCCCTGTGCAACCATGCCATCCCAATGAGTCCGCAGCTCGGTTACAGACTTCAAAGTAGCAACGCCGCTCATGAAGTCATAAATCTTGCAGTGGGACTCGTCGATATGTTCCAGAACGTCGATACGAGTCCGGTTTGCGTACAGAGGGAACTGGAGTTCAACTTCATTCCCGGTGTCTGCAACCAGCCGGTTTGCAAAATCCTGCGCATATTTCTCAAGAGTGAGAGGCTCGCTTTCGAGAGGCTTCACGTTTTCGGCAATAGCGTCGAAAATTTTACGCCATCCCTTGTCGCTCAGGTCGATATCCGACTTGTTGGCGAGGGTATTCAAGAACCCACGCGGCAGACCGGAAATATCAACAGCAACAACGCCGGTGAAAGCGTTGAAGGCCGGGTGACGAGCCTTGTCCCAGATGGTATCAAACTGAGCGGTGGCGATAACACGCTCGCCGAGCTGGATATCCAAGCCCTGCGTAAGCATGTTGTTCTGGTAGAAATGCTTCAAGTCATAGCCACCAGTAACAACACCTTTGGTTGCATCCGTATCCAGCTGACCACACTCAACCTTGACAGGAATCTCGTACCCATCATAGTCAACAGTGAAGTTCTTTTCCTTCTGCTTCTCCTTATACGGCTGGAAAATGGGCTTGACGAGCACATCGCACGTCTTGCCATTCGCCATATGGAAATCAGGAATCAGGATACGGGCGGGAGCAACGCCGGTAGCGTCAGGCGCCAAGTAATTGCGGTACTTGACACCAAAGTGCTCAGCCAGGCAGGTACGCAGCACGTTCAGGCTGGTGACCCGGCTCTCAGCGCAGCTGCCGTTCTTGGTCAGCATGGTGCTGGCGGTAGCCTTGTCCATCTCCACATAGATGATGGTAGAAGGAGCGCCAAGAGCCTTAAACTGCTCACGCATAACGACATCTGCCATAGGAATCTCTTCCTGCTCGGACATCGTCATGGTCGTGGCGAACGGGCCGTCAACGCGGTGATAGCTGTCCTCTCCAGGCTGCTTGGAAGCGATGAACCAGGGATACTTGTTGCGGGTGGCAACCAAAATGAAATTATTCAGGCCAACGCCATGGATGCACAGCGGGCCCTCATTGCTGTGGCCGTTGCCAAACTGTAGGTTTTCCGGCAGCTTTTCCTTAGACATACCATTGCCCCAGTCGGCAATAACCACACCAATTAGGTTTTTGGCATGGCCTTTCACAATCGCGACCAAGATGTTAATGGCATCTTTGCAATTAGAGATGGCATTATCAACCGGCTCACAAGCGGCATCGCTCATGGGTAACTTCTGGCGCGAAATAGCGTCAAAGTAATGGTTGGTGATGCCGACGTTGAAAGTGACGTTGTTATTCTTCTTAGCCATAATATAACCCCGTAACGTGGGGCTGCCGTGCTGCTCTCGAATTTATCTCCACAGCAATGTGAGCCCCATATATGGGGATGTAATTATTCTTTTTTGTTGTCTGTTTTGCAGGAGCTATCGGCAATATCAGAAACTGCATCTTTGATAGCCCCGAAAACATCGGTTGACATCAGAAAGTCTTCTGCCAACCCTTTGATGTGGCTGTAGTTTTTGAAGACTTTCTTCACAATAAATGCGCCAACGATTGATACTACTGCCAAAAGCAGCAGAGCTTTCGCGGCCTCGGTGAGTTTCACTTGCTCCAGCATGAGCGCGAGTATCACGCCATCTTTGCTGAGCTAGGTCTTCAATAGACCGTGAATGAAGGAGCCATAGCTAACTGCATATTGCTTAGCTTTGGCTTCGTGGTTGCTAATGATGGTGTCTACTCGCTAAAATATGTTTCCTATCATGATAATGTCCTCCTTGAAGGTTTGTAATTGTTATACGGTATATATAAATACGCTCTTAACGCGGCGTTCGCGTGCAGGAACATTTATATAAACACATCGACGCTGTGTACGCGTGCTATGTTGATTAGCATAGCAATTCTATATAATCAGCCTTTCCTTCGGCTGTCAGAAGTCCACATTCCGTGGGATGAATCTATATTAAACGCAGAAAATCTGCGGGAATCCTCAAAAAGAAAAAGGACAGAAACCCAATATGGGCATCTGTCCTTCTTCCAGGAGGTATATGAACTATAGCAAATCAATGATATCTCTGTTACATTATCTATTTTATGGGTGTCGCACGTGCTGTCAACCCAAAATACCAAGTTTTTACGAAAATAATATATACGGCACATCGTACAATTTAGAAGACCGGATATTTAGTTTCCTGAAATGGTGCAAGCAAAAGACACCGTGCCGCTCCAATCACCGTAAGTAAGATTAGCTTTTACCGTATAGTTTGAGGTGATACTAGCCAAGGCATCGTCACGTTTCCACGTTGTTTTGGGTGTTTCCACTATTATCGGGAAATCGCAAAAAATGTCAAAAAGAAAAAGCCGTCCACCAAACGGTGAACGGCTTTCGTGACAATTTATACTGCGGCGAGAACTTCTTTCAAAGTCATTTTGTCAATGCCTGCAAATTCTACAGCGGCAGTAGCCCAAAAGAAATCGCTGGCGCGGCATTCGTCGTATATCGGGTCAAATTCGTTACATTCGGTTTTGATGTCGAAAAATTCTTCACAGGAGAATCGTTCACACGGAATCCCTGCATTCCTCTGTACGAAATCTTTAATTCCATCGGTCATAATGGAGCAGCCAATCTCAAGGGTGTCGTCCGAGAGGCTATCCCCATATGTGTTATATGATAGACCATAGTGAGATACATAGGTTGCGCGGCTTGCACCAGTATATTCGCTCTCGAGAAATTCACTAACAGTCTGCTCCAAAGATACCTTTCCATCTTCGTACAATTCACCAGAATAATCATACGGGCAATCATTGCTGCGCCATTCATAATGAGTGGGAATGGGGTTCAGCATTGCTGCCAAACTCTCCAAAAGTTGCTCTCTAATTACATCCTTCTGAGCAATAAAAAGCGAATTCACATATTCTGCGATTTCATCTTCATTCTGCTTGATATAGTCGATACATTGTTGCATGCTTTCGGTAACAGGAGCTTCATGTGATTTCATTATTGATACCTTCTTTCTATTATTTTAGTGTACGCGATTCGCACATATTAGCAAAAGCCGCTCACCCTGTGAAGGGCAAGCGGCAAGAGGTTAAGATTTGATGTAAAGCGACGTACCCTTGAACGGATTCAAGAGACCGGGCTTGTACTTGGTGCGGACGTATTCTGCGATTTCAGCGTCCGGCATGGCGTTCAGAACATCAAGCCAGCATTCGGCATTGATTCCCATAAGACCACCCATGCCAAGTGCATTTTCACAGAGCTTAATGTCAGAGGCAAATTCGCCGTGAAAGTCACAGGACTCCGCAGCCTTGATGATGCGGTCAAAGTCGTACATTCCGAGACCTCCTCACTGGCACATGGCCTTGAGGTCGTCCTCACTCAGAACGGGCACGCCCAGCGAATTTGCCTTATCCAGCTTGGAACCGGCAGCTTCACCGGCAACGAGATAGCTCGTCTTCTTGGAGACACTTCCGGAGACTTTGCCGCCATGCGCTTCGATATAAGTCTTGGCTTCATCGCGGCTCATGGAAGGCAGTGTACCGGTAATAACGAATGTCTTGCCAGCGAGCGGTGCAGACTCATCATTGGCACTTGCCGGAGTATGGTAGTCAAGATTGACACCGGCATCATGCAAGGTATTGACTTCCTGCTTGAACTCAGCGCTGGAAAGCATCGCATCGAGCGCAGCATAGATAGCGTCAGAGAAACCGGGAATGTTGCACTCCTTGATGGTATCTACATTGAGCGTGGACAGTGTCAGAAGGTTGTCGTTCGTAGCCTTGCATTGAGTAAATAGCGCACGAGCAACATGACCGCCGATGAGACGGTAGCCAAGGCCCTTGAGGACGCGGTCGGCATTCTGCTCCTTGGACTTTTCGATGGCAGCAAGAACCTTCTTGGCAATCTTCGCGCCATACATGTTGGTCAGTTCACCTTCCTCCTCATAGAGCCAGTACAGGTCAACAGGGTTCTCAATGAACCGGCTGTCAACCAAGTCCTGAATCATCTGAGGGCCAAGTCCCTTGATGTCCATGCAGGGCTTCGAGGCAAAGTGGATAACGCGATTCACAGTCTTTGCCGGGCAAGCGTCATTGGTGCAGTAGAGGTCCACAGAACCGTTGACCGGTGCGATAGGCGCACCGCAAACGGGGCAGACCTGCTTCGCCATGTCATAAGGCACAGCGTCTGTCGGGCGCTTTTCCAGCTCCACCATCGTGATTTTCGGGATGATGTCACCGGATTTGTGCAGGACAATCGTGTCACCGATACGGATATCCAAAGTCTTGATGAAGTTGGCGTTGTTGAGCGTTGCACGCTCCACACGAGTACCAGCAAGCTGGATAGGGTCAAAGACAGCAACAGGAGTGACGCGGCCGGTACGACCCGTCTGCAGCTGGATGTTGCGCAAGACAGTTCCCTTTTCCTCTGCGGGATACTTGTATGCAATAGCCCATTTCGGGGTTTTGGTGCGCTCGCCCATCTTCTGGCGAATGCTCAGTTCATCGACTTTGATGACTGCGCCGTCAATCGGGTAATCGATATCATAGCGTTTTTCCTCAATGTCGTGAATGGCTGCCAAGATGCTATCAATGTCATTGCAATGAGCGTAATAGGTGGTCTTAAAACCGCAGATGTCACGCAGATAGTTCAGCTGGTCACAATGATACGGGCTGAACTGTGCTGCATCACCATTGTTGACGCTCTGAACATTGAAAACGAACACCTGCAGATTGCGTTCCCGTGCAATAGACGGGTCAGCCTGACGCAGAGAGCCAGCAGCGCAGTTGCGAGGATTCGCAAAGAGCTTCTTCCCTGCTTCCGCCTGCTTTGCATTGGCTGCTTCAAAGTCCTTTTCCGACATATAGCACTCGCCACGGAGTTCGATTTTGCCGATACCCTTGGGCAGCTCGATGCTGCGAGGCAGGCAAGTGAGGGCTGCGACATTGGCGGTCACATCCTCACCGACATGGCCGTCACCGCGTGTCGAAGCCTGGGTCAGATGGGCAAGACCATCGTCAGAACGTTCGTAGACAAGAGACAAGCTCAGACCGTCGATTTTGCGCTCCACAGAGAAGGTCACATCGGAGTATTCAGCTTTCACCGAATCCACAAAGCTGCGGACCTCATCATCAGAAAACACATCAAGCAGAGAAAGCATCGGTACACGGTGTTCAACCGGAATACCGAGAACACGCTTGCCGCCAACAACCTGTGTAGGGCTGTCAGCGGTCACGAACTCAGGATGTGCCACTTCGATATCACGAATCTCGTGCATCACGGAATCGTATTCCTCATCCGTTACAACCGGAGCATCCTGCTCATAGTAGGCGGCACTCCATTCTTTGGCTTTGGTGCAGAGATTATTATAATGTTCCTTGATGGAAGAAATAGACATGTTGTTAGACATAACATTTTACCTCACATATGTATTGTTTTGTTTTTGTGAACCTCCCCACCTAAGCCTTACGGCTATAGACGGGGCGTGCGCTCTTCATAGTTCTCATCAAAGGGTAATGGTTTGAGATTCCGTTGTGGCCTGGCTGACATCTTCAATACCATCCACAAAAACTGTTGTTCTGATAAGGATACGGAAAGGAACGCCCTTTTGCCAGGTGGTGTTTGCACGGAGTTCATCCACCAGGCCAATCAGTGCCTGCGTCTTGAGCATTTCGATGGTATAGCGAGTCGGAATCATGGTTCGGGTCGTCTCGAGATAAAAATGCCGATTTTTCTCATTGTATCCGAGAGAATCGTTCGTAACATCCATTTTTGCAACAACGGTGTAGTCGCTTTTAGGGATATCCTCAAACGGTTCCAGAGACTTATCCAATTCTACCATGCGTTTATCGAAGTCTGCAATGATGCGGGCTTTCTCTTTCTCGTAAACTTCACTCGCCTGCCGAACCTGCTCCCGATAACACTTCACACACTCTTCTTTAGTGTAGAAGATGTTGACGGAAGTGCCGGAGCAGCAGCGATACCCGGTGTTGTCCAATGGGGTAATGACGGTTGAAGAAATCTTACCCCGATTTACCGGCCGAAAATAGACCGGAGAATAATAGATGGTTTTGCTCGTTTCTTTTGCGTCCGTTACAACAACCGGGGTAGGTTTGATGTTACGAATTGGCTTTTTGGTCGGGTCCGCATCTGCGCGATAATCGCAAATCCAGACCATTTTGCCGAGGACGCTTTCAAGGTTCTCAACATAATCGTACATGCCGAGGCCATTGGTCTGGCGCGTAGGATTCTTTTCTCCAGAGCCCTTAATCATCAGCTTGACGGCATTTTCAGCGAGGTATTCATTCAGTTTCATGGTATTTTCCTTTCTGTGATTTGTGTTTGAAGTTCAACGAGCATTTGTGAGCACAGCAACAACCAGCTCCTCGTAGTCCTCGATGGCACAGTAGATGTCAGCGAAGCCACAAGCGTGGCCACGGTCGTAAGCTTTCTGCCAAAGAACAGTTGCAGCTTTTTTAGAAATGCTGCGTTTCGTTTTGGCTTTGATGTCTTCCTGAATTTGAAGTTCGATAGCTTCCGAGATGTGTTCGATTTCTGCATTCTGCGCCTTCTTCAGCCGAGAGCATTCCGCATCCCAGGCTTTCTGTCGGCGAACGACCTCTTCCCTGTTCCAGCGCACCGATTTCTCTTCGTCGATGATATCACCGTCTTTCGGGCGTTTAGAGTTGGGCCTTGTTGGTCTTTTCCAAGCAGTTTCGAGTCGGTTGCCAAGATTTGTCCATACGTTATCCATAGTTAAACTCCTTTTTTGTACGCAAAAAGGCGGGCCTCCCAATCAGGAAGTCCGCCTTCAAGCGAAATGTGAATTGTACGAACGCAAAAAGCGCCTGGTAGATGGTATCTATCGTACAGCTTTTATTTTATCGATGTCGCACGAAAGCACAAGCTTATTGCTTTATCGGTGTACCACTTTTGTGCTCATTCTTTTTGGTCGCCATGTCATTCATTGCTGGCAGAGCCAAACAGAGAGTCATATACCTTTTCGATTTCAGAATCAGACATGGCTTTTCCCTTCTCTTCAATGCTGTGCAGAATCAGAGTCTTGTCGCTCTCCGCATCCGGCACGAAGCCAAGAATCACATCCAGTTTGTTGCGATTTTCGTCCTGCGCAAGATACTCTTTGATTTCGGACCACTGCGCATCACGCTGGTTCAGAGCGTCAACGTTCTGGACACAGAACGGGTACTCACTTTGCGGCATAGAACCAGCAAGGTATTTGGTATTGTCGCAATACATCTTGATAAGCCGGACAATATAGTTCCGCTCTGCTTTGGTTCTTGCAGTCAGAATGTTGCTTGCGCTCTGGTACTTGAAGTTATCCCCAACAGCTTCCAACGACTCTGCAATCTGTCGAAAACTCAGCATTTCGTTTGTGGCCTTGTCATGCTGCGACACGGTGGAAGCATAGTATCCTTGTTCCGTTTCGTTTGCTTCTACCACGGCAGCGAGATTCGAGTCAATATGGATGAGCCGTTCACTGTTATCCCCTTGCGCACGAATTGTGTTGTTCACTTTCGCAATCCAACTGTCAGTTTCCGTAGCATCATCGCCCGCATAGAGGTATGTTACGATATCCGGGTTAGTGGGGTTCGGGAGTTCCGCGCAAGCCAGAGTCAGATTCCGTCCGTATTCTTTTGCCTGGAGATACATGTTCGGATAATCGTCTTGTATTGTCTGAGCGATTGCCTCAACCTCGGCCTCGTCTTTTTCAATGACAAGGCCGACAGTGGCTACCTGCTCTTTAATGTTGAGCTGCTTCAAAATATCCTCAAGGTCAAATACAATAGCTTCCTTGTTGGTTGTATAGAATCGGATTTTCATAGTTTTTTCCTCCTGACAATAAAAAAAGGCAGGCCCTCGATTGGAAGGTCTGCCAAAAAACAGTTTGAGAATTGCAAAAAGGTCATTGTGCGGCTTTGACAGCTGCGTTTATCATTGTGTAGGCAATATCCAGAAGTCGAAACGCAAGGACTCCAAAAGATAATGCTACCAGCAAAAAGCAAAACACAAATTTTTGTTTGTTCTCACCCTGGAAATAGTACATTCCAAAGCAGGACGCGATGAGAACGCAGAGAAACACAACGACCCAAATAAAATCAGCCATTGTCCTGGTTTTAATTCTGCTGAGTCGGCGGGGTCTTGACTTCAGCAGGAGCGTTCGGAGTCTGATACTGAACATTCTGGCTCGGCTCTTTGGGAGTTTCGGGGGCCTGGTACTGAACAGTACTGGGGTTGTTCTGCTGTTCGGCTTTCTTTTCCTCATATTTGGTCTTGAGCTGAGAATAGGAATAGCCATCCTGCGGGATACCGTGATACTCATAATGGCCGAAAGCAAGAATCATGTTGAACACCGGATTCAGAAGGCAAAGACCAATCGTGAAACCAATACCTTCACCGAACGCAACAGCTTTCTTGTAGTTGGTGATAGCACTGATGATGAGAGCAACGACCAGGAACAGATTTCCGAGCAGCGGGATACCGGACAAAAGGCTCAGCACGACCGGAATCAGAAACAGCCAGCCGTTGCCCCAGTAGAGATTGAACCCAATGTAATCGCTGTAGAACGGGACGATGGATGCCCAGCCAGGCTGCCCGGCTTTCTCGAAAATCTTCCAGTTTGCAACAATTTTGAGTACAAAATACGCCACTACCAAAAGAATCACCGTGTAGAGCATTCCGCCCAATAGATTAAGAGCGCTGTAAGAATTATACATTTTATATCCTCCTCTTTCGGCATATGAAGCCGGATTATTCCTTCACTAAGTTCTTCGCCTGTCGCTGCCGCTCTGCAAGTTCTTTGCCGCGTCTGACCAGTTCCGCATATTGCTCTTCGGTCAGCTTGCGAGGCGGCTTGATTTTGACCCATTTCTTGGGCATATCTGCCTCCATACACCAGTCCTCATCCCGCGTGATTTTAACAGCATCAGGGTACTCTTTGGCAAGCTCTTTTAGCTGTTCTATACGAGCTTTGTTGCAGGTGTAGTAGGATGCTTTCTTCTCCGCATCATTGAATGTGATGATGGTTTCGCGTTCCCAGGGTCCATCAGATGCCTGCGTGGCCACTTTTTTATCGGGCATGATTTTTCTCACCTCAATCGAATAAAATTGCCGACATAGCAGAGCCTTCGCAGATATACCCGCTCGCCTCGGCCCGTTTCGGCATCATGAGCTTGCCATTTGCTTTCACAAGCACCATCTTCCGAGCAGAGGTATTCAGGAATTCCGCCGGAGCCCAGTTATTTCTCACAACGACGATAGCATTGTCGTCCGCGTTCTCAAGCATATGCTTCAGCTCTTTTACCGTCACCGTGTCACCTCCCGTTCAACACATCATCCAGTGCCTGCAAGAAAACTCTGGATTCCTCATTGATTCCGCCGCGACACAGAACTTTCGCAATATCATCAAATCCTACCAAGTACATATTTTCTTCACCCATGTACCCTTGCGGCCAGGGAACCGCATAGTAGTTGTGCGGAAAAGAACTTGTGTCATAGCCGACCACAATATATTTCTGGTCTGCAACATTTTTCACCGTCAGGATAGTCCCAAGCGGTAACGCGTCTTTCATGGAATGAGCAGTTGCAGGCATGATTCTCTGAATTTTCAAAACAGCACCTCCCTAATTTCTATTTTAAGAGAGTCGCACATTTGTGCAACAAAACTAAAAATAAAAAGCGGCCGCTCCAAAAGGAACGACCGCAAAGATACGAGTCAGATGTTATTCGCTGTGTTTATACTTCCTTCTTATCAGCGTCCAGAATCTTCTTCAGAACGTCGTTGAACAAGTCGTCGTGGAATTGACCAGTTTCTTCATCTGCTTCCGGAGATGTGAAAGCACCGTCTTCTTCAGCTGCATCCTGTACAGCATCGAAGACACCGACTGCGCCCCAAAGCTCATCGGCCAGATGGTCATAGCCGAGGTCCTTTACTTTCGCCGAGAGGTCAATCAGCAGCATTTTCTGCCGAAAAAACTCGTTCATATCCAAGCCAATGTAGGGTTTCGCTGCAACATTGTTTTTCTGAGACTTTACTTTGAAAATGCCCCAGTCAAAGTTGCTGTCTGCGCCGTACATATACCCGGACGCAAGGCAGAAACCGTCTGCTGCACTGTCCTCAACGTTGATACCGACTTCATAATCGCTGCCGGAATCTTCATCCAGGTTAATCGCAGAGCCTGTTGCCTTTTCGTACTCTGCCTCAATGTCAGTTTTCATGGCTGCCAGCAGGGCGTTGAAATCGGTGTTCTGGGAAAGCAGATTCATGTTTTCGCCTTCCTGGTTTTTAATGAGAATGTACATGGTATTTACCTCCTAACAATCAAATCATGCTATCAGACAATTTGTCGATAGCTGCCGTGATGGCTTCGTTTTCCATCTGAGCAATACGCTCAAACAGATGAGACCAGTCGATGGCATCATAGACACGCTTGACAAACGCATCATAGGTGCCACCGGCCTTCATCATTTCAATTTCCGATTCGTAGCAACCGGATTCCTCCAGCTGGTGCTGTATGTCATCGATGGGGTTTAACTCGATGGTTGGTACAGTTTTGTTCATGATACAAACTCCTTTTGCGTTTTGGACGCAAAAAGAGCGGGCCTCTCAGAATTGAGAAGTCCGCCCTTTAAGCGAAATTGTGAATTGTACGAAAGGCATGAAGCTTATTCGATTTGGAATGATATCTATCGTACAATACCCATTTTATCCGATTCGCACATTTTGGCAAGACAAAAAGAAAAGTTGCCTACCAAAAAGTCGAGGAAGTTCTCAGCTTCTCTGCCAAGATTTTATTTTTTCGGGTAAAGAACTTTTGCGGCTCCACAGATTACTCCTTTTTCATCTGTACAGTCCAGCCATTCACACCAGCCTGTGGTGGTGGAGGGGCGATTTTTGTTGTCCGTGCAGATACGATTCAGCAGCATTGCCAAGTGGAACTTATCCAATGTCCGAATCATTTCGAGATTTGTCTTGTCAGAACGCATAATTTTCAGGTCAACGCCGGTTTTTGTCTTGATGTACGATATAGCGTCACCTTGTCCTTTGAAGAAGATTCCGCAGACCGGGGCAAAGTATCCAACCTCGATGGCAAGCTCCGCCAAAAGACGGTAGCTGTCAGCAGTGTTCGTCTTCTGGAAAAGTTCTTCGTACTGAGCGCGAATTTTCTTCTCATCGTTTTTTCCAATGTCATCCAGGTCAAAGATGTATTCCTGAACAATGAACCCATTATTAGATTTCGTGGACACATATGCTTTGTAACAGGATGCATCAATCTGTTTCATGACAATCGGAAAGTCATGAGAAGACGTGGAATAGAGACGCGCTTTATCGACTTCCTTTTTCAGCTTTTCCAGCAGCTTTTCGAGAACGGCTTCAAGGCATTCGGCGTGCTGAGCGCAGAACCCTACCTCTGCCTGGAACAGGCCGGTGTCATCTTTGAGCCGACCAGTCTCCTTGGCTTTCTCAAAGATGGATTGGAGTCTTTGGAGGTTATCCGCATCCATGTCGTTGAATCTCCCAGCATCCACTTCGGCTTCGAAAATGGCGATTGCTTCATGCACATCGTCAAAGGAATCGACCGCCAACTCAAGGTCTTCCAAGAAAAGTTTCTTATTGATGGCAATAGAGTAGCGAATGTCCGGGATATTCAGAGTGACAATTTTGGAGTTTTCCTCCACGGTAAGCCCCATCTCCCGGCAAATATCCGGGAACTGTTTCAGATACATCATAAGTTCACCTCATACTTTCTCAGCGATATCTTCGCCGTATACCACGTTCAGACCGGAACCATTGTCCCAACGAACCAGTAAAGACGCCGTATCATCGACGCCATATACGGTTCCAAGAGTACCAATAGGTGGAGCCTGAACATCGTCCATTTTAACAAGTCGAACACGGCAACCGACCGGATACCGATTCCGAATGTTTTCTACGATTTCTTTACTTGGAAACATCATATTCACCCTCGTTTCTTGTTATTTGATTGGTTGCATATCTTCGAGCTCAGAAGAGAACAGGAACGGTCGCGTACTCTTGTCGCCAAGGGTTCCGTCCATGTCAACGAAAAGATAGACGTGGTTGATAGTCTTATTGCTCATAGTTTGATTTCCTTTCCGGTTTAGAGTCTACAGCTGATGTGTTTGTCGTAGGCGATTCTCCTTTCTTAGTACAAAAAAGCAGACCCGCCAAAATGGTGAGTCTGCTTAAATGCTTGCAGATTGTGAATTATACGGCAGCGGTGCGCTGCAAATAATATCTATCGTACAATTACTATTCTATGCCGTTCGCACGTTTTAGCAAGAAGAATCATCGCTTGTTTGCGTAGGCAATGGCAAAATTGCATGTCATCTATCGTACAATAACAACGGCTGATTTGCACAGGAAAAGCATACAAAAAAGGGCTTCCCTAAAAAAGGAAGCCCCTTGAATGTAATTGGTGATATTCAGACGGTTGCGCAAAACTCCGCAAGGCGCTGCCACAGCAAATAGGTGCTGTATCTCATGCGTACCTTTTCAGGAACACCAGTAACCAAACACCATTTGTGAGCAGTGGCTTTGATGCGGGGAATCTGCCTCTGTTCGGCTTCGGTAAACGTCTTGCTGTATAGTCTGCGACGGCGTCCGGAATTCCAAAAGGCTCCTTCCATTGTTTCGCAAATCAGAGCGTACGCCAAATAGCTTTGGGCTTCTTCGTGAGTCAATGTAACCATCGTTTTCATGGCTGTCACCCTGCCTTTCTCTCATTGCGAGCCATGTGCAGCGCATAATCAAGCGCGTCAGGGTCATCGGCCAAGAATTTCGTTTTCTGAAGTGTACCAAGCTTGGGATGCTTCAGAATCGTATAGTTGCCATTGTTCTGGACAAGGGAACCTTTATCATAGACAAGCTCGACCTTTTCGGCAGGTACTGCGTAACGGCGAATGCGGTCACATTCATCCGCATAGTTGATGGGAGTGATATAGCCAACTGGCTTTTGTCCTTCCATCCCTGTCACAGTGACCAGAAAAGCCTTAATGGTCCGGGCTTCTTCCTCTTCCTGCTCATCATAGTATTTGAACGTGATGAACATGGGAGTATCTCTCTTGTACGCATCTTCCTCAGGGCAGAGATACGTTCCACAAGAGCGGCAGAACCAGAGCATCGATACGGGCTTTCCAGTTTCCTGCGCTTCTTTTGCATAGCGCTTAAAAATCTTTATGTCCAGCTTGAAATCCTCGGTGTAATGCTCAACCGTGCTTTTTACGATGAGTTTCAGAAAATTACAGATGGAAATAGCGGTCATAGTCATATTGGAAGTCATAATAAAATCTCCTTTTTTAGTCAGCCATGACCTTGGAAACATTCATGTCATAGCGGTTGAATTTAGAAATATAGTCAAAAATGGTATTTACTTGAGCTTTTGTTGCGGTTTTGGTCTCATCCATATCGAGGAATGTATTGCCCATCGAAGGATTACGAATGGCAATCCAACCGCGTTCATATAGGAAATCGAGACCCTTGCCGCTCCAGTCATACGCCATATTGAGAACTTCATGGTCAGAAAGACCAAACGCTTCTCGATTGCGCATGATGATGCGGCCAGCCAGGGCAGCGTGCTCGCCAAACTTGCAGGCATACCAGGTGCCATCGGGAGCAATCAGACCATATTTGGTCAGCTGATGCTGAATGGGTCTATCACTGATATAGCTGTTGTACAGTCGCTGACGGCGTTCAACGGATGTGCCTTTCATGTTTGCTTCAATCCAAGAGGCAAGCTTAGTCCAAAAATCGGTTTTGTAGAATTCCGGGTTGGATTCCTGCTCAGGAAGCGGTTCGCCATTGAATTCGGCAACAAGGTCTGGGTGGGTAAAAAGCCATGCACCGTTGTTGAATGCATCAGAATAGCCCGTTTTCCCATAGAGGAAGCGCTTGATACCGTCATAGCTGCAATCGATATAATGATGTTTTGCATTGGTGCAGAGCGTTTCATAGCTATCAGTCATAGCAAAGCGGTCAACATAATTGAGCGGATGTGTAATCATATCCTCACGAATTTGATTGACCAGCATCTTGTGTTGAAGCTCCTCAACCTTCTGCCCGAGGGAACGAACATGAACATTGTCATCGACAAGTTCAAACTCATTGACACCAACAAGTTTTTTCCAGCCTTCGATAATGTCCTGGCAAACATGTCTTTTTTCTTCCTCGTTGCCACCCATCATGCAGGAGAGCAGCAGCTCCTCACACTTTTTATACGGCTTGTCCATATTCCAGAACCAGTCACGTGCAATGGCGGTGAGGAACTCACCATCCATACTGAAATGTAGTTGTTTACCCATGTTGGGTAACCTCCCCAATTGTTATGTGATGTTCTCGACAAAGTCTTCGCATTCCTCGCTGGTCAAAACCACGCCGAAATAGGCAACACGCTTGACGGTGGTTTCCCACACGCGAACGGTGCGTGCCATTGGCTGAACGACCCAGGAATGACAGCGCCAGAGCCCGTCTTCGGAAAGAGCATAGCCCGTTGCAATAAAGCACCGGTCTTTGTTTTCATACCAAAGCCGTGCAGAATTGTAATGGCACTGGCAATCCTGGCCTTTCCTCATATAGCTGCTGCCATAAAAGAACCGGCCGCGTTCAAGGATTTTTGGTGCATCTTCATCGAACATCGTCATGCAGACTTCATCCCCGCCAAATGTGAGGATTTTGTCATGCAGCTTCTTCATAGCATCGAGCGTTTGAGTATCGAAACCAGAAGAGGTGTTGTAAATCTGGCTTTTGGTAAGCCGCATTTTCCAATCCTCGTTCATTGGGTTCCAATGAATCGGTGCGGACATCTGGTCAGGGGTCGTAATAGGTTTCAGACTGTTCCAGCCTTTCGTGCTCATTCCAACCCCTCCTCACGAGAACGCAAGCAACTCAGAATCTTTGAGTGCAGTTGATAGCGATTATCGCCGCTTGGCACGGAGTTACCGAGGTTTTTGGATACGAGAAGTTCGTCGAACGCCTTCAAAATTTTAGAGGTAATGACCGGCTTTCCCTGCGTACTCATGTGACTCAGCCAGAACTCGACATCCTCAACGAGATGCCAATATTCCATGCCGTACAGCATCGCGCCGCTTTCATTGTCTTTCCGTTCCCGCTCCTCATCTGCATCATCGCAAACGATGCAAATGCCGTTTTCGTCGAGATAGTTCTCGAAGATATCGCAGATATCGGAGGCAACAGAACGGATATCGGAATCCGCCTCCAACTCAGGTTGAGGCTGGGTGACGGTTTCAACTTGATACTTGATGTTACCGGAACGAAGTGACTCTTCGATACCATCAAAAACGATGTCCGCGTAGTCGCTGTTATCGCGACACATCTCGAAAACTTCTTTGATAGTTTTGATTGCCTCTTCGGAATCGAAGTTTCCGGCGACAGAAAACATCATGGGAACCATAGCGGTTACTTTATACTTTGACTTCATGATTTTTTTCCTCCTAAATTCAAAAGGATTCCACAGCATTTGTTCAGGCAAATGACACTGACTACGAGCAGCGCTATATTGCGCAGCGTGAAAGACTGTGCCAAAGCACTGACACCCAAGAGGATGGTCAGAACGAAAAATGTAGTGAGGAGCTTAACAATGGTATGGATTATCTTATTCATGGGATGTTCCCTTCCGCTCCTTAATGGAGCATATCAATGATTTTTTCTACAAGTGCGTCATCCGTAACAAACTGGTTGCGACCCTTTGCGCCGAGGTCATAGGATGAGAAATCCCTCATGTCGGCGGCGTAGCGAACCAGATTTTTGTCAGATAGTGGCTGATAGCAGCTCTTTTCGGTACAGATGTAGACGCACTTATCGTTGAGTACGTTCTGAATGTGCCCGGAACAGCCAACGCGCTTACCGTTGATGATGATGTTGTGCAGGTTATGGGTTAGCATAAGGTCTTTGCTTTCGGTTTCTTTTACCTTTAACTGGTTCAAGAGTTTTCGGGACAGATAAACGGTTGCTTTCATTGTGATTTCCTCCTAATTCAAATGAAGTATTTGTAAGCGGCAGTTAAGCGTTTGCGGTACAGGTCTAACGTGGTCAGCCCTCCTGCATAGACTTTGCGGGAAGAGATTATCACGTTGGTTCCTGCTTCCATATGGGAGAAGAACATCGAAAGGCAATCTTCCAGGCTGTCGCTTGTAGTGAGAGTTTCGTACACCGGATATGGGTATTTGGCGGCCTTGCTGTATGTGCTATTGAGCTCATACACGAAGAACATCACCTGTCCCGTAACGGTGTTGGGGTCATAGCCATTGCCATAACACCAGTTGAAAAGGTCTGTCTTTCGGCTATAAGTCCATTGCAGGAGCCCATAGCCGCCATCCGAAGGGTTTTCGGCCGAGGCTTTAAGACCGCTTTCCATCGACATGCAGCCCATCACTGCGGCAGTACCAGCCTTGGAAAGACCAGCGGACCGCAGAGCTGTGTAGATTTCCAGCTCATTGTCGTTGAGATTATCTGGAATTGTTTCGGGTTTCGGTTCGGTTTCTTCGATGGCTGCTTCTGCGGTCTCAATCTGTGGTTCCGGTTCTGCAGCATCGGAAGATTCGACCTCAGCAGTTGTAATCTCCTCCTGTGCTTCTTCGGAAGTTTCCGTTATCGAGAACGCTTTATCGAGCTCATTCACCGTTTCAATGGGAGTGGAAAAAGCGATAGGTTCGGTTTTGGGAGCTATGTTTTCCTCTGCGTGTGCAGGAACAGAGAGCATAACCCCTATGCAGGCGATGATTGTCAAAATGCACATTCCTGCGACTGCAATTAAGAAATACCTGTTGCGAAATAAGCTGTTATTCTTCTTTTGGACCTTCATGTTTTGTTACTCCTTTTTGTCTATTTCCGATTGGGCAAGATTGTGATTTGGATTGGCAGTTTGTTTTAGATGCCTCCCTTTTTCTGCAAACAAAAAAGGCAGGCCCATCATGAAGATGAGTCTGCCTTGAATGAGAACAGAATTATGAATTGTACGAGCACGCAGTGTGCCAAGTAGATGTTATCTGTCGTACAACTTTTATATTATGGAATTCGCAAGGATACGCAAGAGCTTTTGATGTGCTTCTTTTTAGGCTTCATTGAGCCATTTCTGATTGACGTGCTCCCACTCCTCACGGAGTGGGATTCATCTCCTTTTTTTGTAAAAATAATTTTCGCTTTTTGTTTAGGATTCGGACACACCACCGATAGGACCGGTGGTGCAATACTCATCGACCACCTGCCGGGCAAACCTGATATAGGTTTCCGGGCGAGTCGCATCGACATCGGGGGCAATCGGGGGTAGTTTGTTCGTCTTTGCGAGCTTGTTCAGCAGGTTGATGTAATGGATGACGGCGTCGTAGCGAAGCTGTCGAGTCTCATTCAAACGTAACTGAAAGTCTTTGAACTTGGCTTCGCTCAGCCGGATTCGAGCACTCTGAAGCAGCGCTTCCTCACGTGCCACAAGGTTCATGTGAGCAGCACAATTTTCAATAGCGTCGGTAACCAATTGGACGTAATCGGTCCAATCCGGGTCGTTGTGCATCCTATCAATCAGGTTGTTGATATTCTGTACGAGTTCAGTCATTACTGCTAAATCTCCTTCTTTCTGTTTTTCAGGCAACAAAAAAGGACCTCCCGGTCGGGAAGTCCGCGTTGCAGAATTGTGAATTGCGTCGATTTGATTTCATCGGTTTGATGGTATCTATCGTACAGTTTCTATTGTAGGCGATTCGCACGAGAGTGCAACAAAAAAATGACCGCCCACCCGGAGGTGGACGGCCATTAAAATCATTTTTCGTTTCTGTCTCAAATGTTGCTGTTTAGGCATCCGCCGGTGTCCCGATTCTCCTGGCAATTTCATCGAGTATTTCGCGGTATTTCCAGCCAGTGAGTGCCTTGAACATAGCCTCTGCACTTCTCCGGTTTGGTACAGACAAAAGGGTCTGGACGATTTCCTCAAAAATGCCACTATCCTCATAGCCATACCGAATACAATCTCCGGTCATATCGGCCAGAATCGTATTGGCATCCTGATACGCCCCCGCCGGTCCGTTTTCATCCAACATTTTCTGCGCTTTGAGGATGTTGCGCTCCAGCAAAATGTGGTACATCCCGTCGGTCAGGTTGGTGTTGCAAGAAACCTCTGTGAAGCTGTCCTCAGAAGCGTTCATAGCCTTGCAAAGACCGCTTCTCTTGAGCAGCGCCACGGGGGCTGCCTTTTCCTCCCCGTTGGTGACCAATGATACCTCATATCCCGCAATTTTTGCTTCCACGCAATAGTGGACTGCGTAGGGTGCGACAACGGTTGCGCGAATGCGGTTCGCGTTCTCATCGATAATGGCAAAACCAGAATCGAGGTGAATGAGTTTGTTTTGCATTTTTTCGAGGTATTCCCGACACTGTTTTTTGTCGGTTTCGCGCAGGAAGTATTTCCGAACTTCCATTGCCTCTTTGTCCGAGAGGACGAGAACCCGCCCGGTGGAAAGTGTAATAGCGTCCATATTATTCCTCCATAACGCCCTTGAGCACCTCAAGGGTTTGCTGGTTCAGCGGGGTGTCCCCTACTTTTTTGGTATCCAACATTTTCTCTACCCGGTCCACAACATCCGTCGCACGCTTACTGCGGGAAAGAGCGCCATTCACCGCATTCGCTTGTGCGTCCGGCATCCAGTAGTCGGCAGATAAACTTCGGTTGCTGCTGTCAAGAATCGTGGACAGGGAAATCGTCCCGCAGGCGGGATGGTTGTTTGTGAGATGAAAGCCGGTGTCGGTTTTGCCGACGGAATCCGAGAGTCCTTTGCAGAACTCCTTGACCATCCGCTCGACCTCGGCTTCTTGCTGGCGAATTGCTTTGAGATAATCTTCCATAATTGCCTCCTTTTTTACTCCACGAGCTTCCAGTCGACATCGCGCAGCCGGTGGAAATCCATTTCAGATATCATCGTGTTGGCTTGTGCCGGGGACTGTGCGCACACGGACACATAGCCAGTTACACGGGCAATCCAGACGTCCCACTCGCAGCTGGGGAAGATATCCCAAGAGATTTCCTGAAGAGGGCCAAGGTCCTCTCGTTCCATAGCGTACTCGGCTCCGAATTTGTCGGCGGTAAAGAATGTGAGATAGCCCGTCACTTCCGCTGTGAAGGCGGTTTCGTTGGAATTCTTCTCTTTGACCGCAGGCTTTCCCTTTTTCGGCTTGGGAGCGGGTACGGGGTCAATGCTGATACAAACCATGTACTTCATATCGAACCGGTTGAAGCAGATTACGTTCAGAATTTCGGGAACAGTCTCCGGAGAAGCTTTGACAGAGCCGTCGAGATAGGTATAAGCCGAAACCTCGATGGTTTTGATATCTCGGCCGTCCTGATTGACAAAACAGTCGACAATTTTTCCCCTGACGTCCGAGATGTAATCATCCGCCGCCAACAGGACTTTTCGCTTGGCTTCGTCAACCAGCTCTTCGTCCGGAATATCTTGACCGAGGAAGGTTGACAAGTTCAAACGTACGGTCAGCGCCAGACGGGTGGGAGTTTCCTTTGATGAGTTGAAGGCTCCCTCGGGAGTGGCACTGAGCATGTTACGTGCAAGGGTCGGCCATTGCTGAACCTCGATAAAAACATCTTCCAGTGGGGCGGTAGTCAGCGTCTTTGCGTACTCGCTCACAACGTCCTTGCTCATGCTCTCTACGTAAAGCTGTCCGGACACCATGGCACAGTAGTCGATGGTACTGTCCTTTTTGTCGACCGGCGGCAGGTTCATCGTTTTTACATAAATCAGCGGCTCGAATGTATTTTTGCGAAGAGTATCGTCGAGTTCCTTGTTGGCTTTTTCTGCCGTCATGCTGTCGGGGCAATTCACGCGAATCGTTCCCGTCACGGCAATCACGTAAGACCGAATGGCCTTTGCGTTCTTATACCATATATCCATACACTCTCTAACGACGTGCGTATCGGGCGTGGAGTTTCCCTTCATGGTATCAAGAGCCATGTCCGCGATTTCTTCCATTTCCTTGTCGCCAAGGAGAATCTGGATATCCCCGTACTTTCCACCGTCTTTCATGAAGGTGCCGGAGTTGAGAATTGTACGGCAGGTTTCGACAATCTCTGTGCGATGGATTAACTTTGCCATCTCGGTCAGCTCATTGGGGTTCAATTCGATGGTTTTGCCAGAATTCAGATGAAACAACATATTTCATTCTCCTTTTTTGTCTGTATTTTTGGATGTGAATTTGGGATGATTGGTTGGCGGAAGGCGAACGCACCGCGTATACAGTGGCCTACTCGGCAGCGTTAGGAATACAGTGGAACTCGTCAACGCCAGGGATGAGGCCCAAGGAAGAACCGCAATCCCATGACATCCGGATGGTGCCGATATCGTCAATTGCGAGAACGGTGCCGCGAGACCCTGCCGGGATAACAGTATAGAGGTCGTCCAGGTCTTTCGTCAGTTCGATTCTTGCCCCTGCCGGAAACCGTTTTCGGAGCGCCACGAGTTGTGATTTGGATTGGCAGTTTGTTTTAGATGCCTCCTTTTTTTCTGCAAACAAAAAAGGCAGGCCCATCATGAAGATGAGTCTGCCTTGAATGAGAACAGAATTATGAATTGTACGAGCACGCAGTGTGCCAAGTAGATGTTATCTGTCGTACAACTTTTATATTATTGAATTCGCAAGGATACGCAAGAGCTTTTGATGTGCTTCTTTTTCAGGCTTCGTTAAGCCATTTCTGAGTGATATCCATGATTTGATTCTGAAATTCCGGGTCCGGCAAGGTTTTGCTGTCTGCCCAAATTGAGTTACGGACGATTGGGTAATTGTATACAACGCCGTCAACGATATAGGGCCAAAGCACCACTTCGCCGCCCACAAGCCAAAGTTTCTGGATTTTGACGGGTTTCTCGTATCTTGTGAGCCAACATTCACTGGTCACGACAGAATCCGCCACATATTTCTGTGTTTCTTCCTCGGTCAAGAGATTCGGGTCTTCGTCCTTGATGTTGTACATTCGGACAATGAACGGTAACGGCATATCCTTGGAGTATTTTTTGTTCTGACGCAGCTCAGCGAGCAGGAATTTTGAGACAAAATGCGCAATCCCAATACTGGTCAGGCAGTCATCGAGGGTGTGCCCAAGACAAATTCTTGGGATTTCCTGGTCCTCCCCTTTCATCCGATTCGTTGGTATCTGCGGAACAACATCGTCCGGCAGGCATCCGGTGTCTGCCATGATATGATAGAGAATCATCGATTTTTCCTCCTGAAATAAAAAAAATAGCAGGCCCTCAAAAATCGAGAGTCTGCGTTGTTCGCACGATGAATCATTCATTCGAGTGTGTTTTTATCGTGTAGTTGATATTTTGTTTGGCTTGTACACGTAGCCAGCCCAAACAGACATCGTTCAGAACGTCTTGTTATCAGGAATCCGCAGATACATCCAGGACTGTGGTGCTCGCTTAACACCGAGCTCTCGCAGCGACATATCCATAGATTGGACATCAGAAACGTTCCAGCAATAAAGAGTGCCGGACTTATTGCCGTATGCAATCAGCTCATTTGCGGTAAGGCAGCTGTCCTTCACGAATTGAGCGGTCTTTGCGGTCACTTCCGTGCCAATAGCATATGCCGGAAGCTCACGCAGGCAATCGAGTGTATTGATGTCACGGCAAACAAATGCGGCAGTCACTTTTCCAGCACCACCGTTAGCTTTGGTTTCGTAGCAAAATACTACAAAAGGATAGCTAATTTCCCACGGCATAGTTTTTCGGACCTCAATAGTCTTTTCTCCGCTCAGAATTTTTTCAAGCCATTGCTTCTTGATGCTGAGAAGAACGGCTTTATTCGAGTTGATTTCAAGGGTTTTATTGAAATTTGAATTAAGCATTGTTATGCTCCTTTCACACTTCGGGTATTTTTTATTTTTGGTGGGATTTCTTACTAACGCAAGCCCACGACTTTAGTCGTGGGTTATTGACTTGTTTTTAGAGCGTCACCATTTATGGAACGGGTTCAAAAGTCCGGGACGGTATTCGTTATCGACATACATCTTGATGTCGTTATCGTCCAGGGCATCCAAAATGTTCATCCAGCATTCCGCTTCGACGTGCATCTCGCCGTCCATTTTCAAGGCCCTGTCGCACTGAACTAAGTCTGCGCGAAAAGAATTCACATAGAAGCAATCTTTTGCGGCAGCTGCGAACCTGGTAAAGCTGTTCTTGGTATTTGTGGTCATAGTATTCATCCTTTCTGAAATATTTTTGTTTCTAATCAATACATACAAAAAAGAAGCAGGCCCTCAAAAGAGAGTCTGCTTACTTGTGTATGACAGATTGTTAATTTAATGTTCAATTAGGAGATAAGTGATGGTATCTGTTATGCAATTATTATTTTCGGCGGTTCGCACATTTGTGCAAGTGGCTTTTTTAGCTTCGTTTGTTTTTTGGCATCGCGTTGGTCCAGCCCTTAGATTTGTGTTTTTCAGAGCTGTCGCCTTTGAACATTTCGGATACTTTACTGCCATCGTCTTCCGCATGAGCAATATATTCAGCCGCAAGAATTTCATACTGTGCGCGGGAAATCCCGGTTTGCTCTGTGAAATTTATGAATTCATGTTCAAACGCCAAACTGAGTGTTATTAAGACGCGATTGGCAAGTTCTTGCCGGAATTCATCAACGGTGCCATCAAATTTTATTGTGCTGTCGTCCTCATCATCATTTATGAAATCATCAGCCGCAGCATTGACGGCGTCGCCAAAGAAAGTGGTCATCTCGTATGCTATATCCACAGGGCTGATATTCGGGATACCATTCTCATCTTTTTCGTTCAGTTTAACCTGAAGCAGTTCCTGTATGATGCTATAGCGCATTAGCAGTACTGACATTGTGCTGGTAGGTTCGAAGTTTTCGATTTCTTTTTCGAGCATCTTTTGCTTGTTTGCGACAATTTTGTAGTTTGCTTTCATATGAAACTCCTTTAAGCGCCTAAAACCCGTCTAACGGTAGCAACCGAAACCTCACGTTTCCCTTCCGGCAGCACAAAAGTCGGCTCAATCCAGCGAACTTCTAAGCGAGTTCGGCCTTCTCCGACCCAATAATGATGCCAATGGGCGCGGCGTACATGAGGTCTAACCGTACGGCCCGTGCCAGTTGCTGCGGATTTCTGATATTCCTCACCGGAAGCCAGCTGCTTTTCAAAGCTCTTTCCGATGGCAAAGCCTACATTATAGGTCTTGACGTTGACTTTTTTAGGAGTCGCACCAGGTTTGGAAACAAGGATGGGCCGCTTCTCTTTCGGGATTTTTACCTCTTTGATTTCAGCATTCTTGGATGCAAGGTAATAAGCTGCAGAAACCGCAACACGAAGATACGGCTCAACGCCGGCGTTGAATTCCCGCTGCTTTTCCAGCTCTTCTTCACTGAGAACGGCACCGGGTACATTTGAAATCGTGGCGTCATTGACAGTGGCGGAATCAGTTCCGTTCTGAAATGCCTGCTCGCGAGCATCATTGTTGCGCCGATAGGACTCAATCAGCTTCTTGCCGTTGAGACACCACTGCATGCACTGGCAAAGTTCGATATTGTCAAGGACAATGCAGCGGTCCGCTCCGCGCTTGTGAGCTCCGGTACAATACACGGTTTTATTATCGATAGCCGGGATGGACGGTGCTTTTGCCAAAACCAACTGACCGCGCATGGCGCAGATGTCTAAGAAAGAAATGATGTGGTCGCCCACCCCGGAAAACCTCCAATCTTGTTCACAGTGCTCTAATTTGGAAAGAACCTTCAGCACGCGGCAGCGGCTCGTTTGTCACTTTCAGAACGGAGCTATCTCGTTTCTCTGTCGCATATCGAACGGTTTTAAGAATCTCGTATGCCAGTTTGCTGTTGTAGGCAAGTCCTGAATTGGAAATACCAAAGTTCCCATTCCAACCAAGCCTTATCTTTTTGAGCTGTGGAATCAGAAGGTCACGGGCTTCGAGGACCCCCACCCCATTCCAGCGTGCATCATGATACGCCTGGAAGTGCTGCTCATCGTTACCAGAAATATCGAGGGCTTCATAAATGACGCCAAATTGCCCCATCAAAACACGTGAGTATGTATCCAGTGTATCAGCAACTACTTTCCAGGAAAGAGTATCCAAGCCAATGCTGTACTTATACGGAGCATCCTTTTCCGGCAGTTCCCGTGCATGATGCAGCATGTCTTCCAAGATAGCGCTGCACTTGTTAGATAAACTTTTGACAGGTGCCGTTACGTTCACAGCTGTCAGAGCAGCGCAAGCACTTGCAATGTCTGCTTCGCTTGCTCCATAAGACTCTCCAACCTCTTTGCAGATAGAGGAAAAATCGTTGCTATAAAACGTTATCATAACAGCAAGAGCGTGCAGAATGAAGAAGTACTGCTTGCTCGTGAAATCAATGCACATACGGCAAAAATCCTTTCACTTTTTACCCTTTCATTATACCGCGATTCGCAATTTCTCACAACGGAAAGCGCTAAATGGTAACAGTTTATACACATTCTATTGTTCCGAATAGATGAATCAGTGGCAAATGAAGGCACTTTTGCTTCCTGGACAATTTGGTGCTTTGCTGTATGATTAAAGTACAACAATTAGGGCAATACAAAAATCGATAACGGCGAGGCACTGACAAGATGGACGCGACAATACAGACGGCTCTCCGGCTCCATGAGCAAGGTATACCTAGAAGAACCATTGCCAAACGTGCAGGCATCTCATTGCAGAAAGTGCGCAAAATACTGATTACGGCCGGGGCCTGGTCAGATGAAACATCAGAAAAAATCGGGAAGCTGCGTGCGAACGGTATGTCAGTTCCTGAATTCGAGTCCGAAATTCGAAGCGAAAAGCAAAAGAAAAAGCCCTCACCTGCACGGATACCGCACAGAATGAGGGCAGTGGCGCTTGCTGAAGGATTCGAACCTTCGGACAGTCTCCCATCGTCGGTTTTCTGGACCGATTTCATCAACCACTCGAACAAGCAAGCAAATGGCGCAGAGGGTGAGATTCGAACTCACATGCCGCGATTTCCGCGACGGCAGCTTAGCAAGCTGCTGCCCTACCGTTAGGCGACCTCTGCATAATGCACCTTTTAACGTAGGTGCGACGTAGTGACCCCTAGCAGACTCGAACTGCTAACTCCACGGTGAAAGCGTGGTGACTTGGACCAATTTGTCGAAGGGGCCATATTGGTGTGTCGGACTGGATTCGAACCAGTGAACCGTAACGGAACAGTTTTACAGACTGCTTGCTTTATCCACTTGCATACCGACACATGTGGTGCTTCCGGTTGGAATTGAACCAACTGCACGCGGTTCTTCAGACCACTGCTCTACCAACTGAGCTACAGAAGCATATGGTGACCTGCGTGGGAGTCGAACCCACAACCTTCAGTCTGAGAAACTGATGACTTACCCTATTCGTCGAGCAGGCCATATGATGCCGCATCATGCGGCGGGGATTATGCGATGACTAAGATGTCATCTATCTTGGTATCCAGCATCGCTGCCAATATCACAAGGTTATCAATGGTTGGAAGCGCGGTTCCAGCTTGCCATTTGGCAACTGCCTGCGTGGATACGCCGAGTGTATCTGCCACATCTTTCACCTTGATACCTGCTGCTTTTCGCAGCGTCTTAATGTTGGCACCGGTTTTCTGAATATCGATAGTAGGAACGTTCATTTTTCTTGCTGCCTTTCTGTATTGCAGGCAACAAAAAAGCTGCCTGCCGAAATCTCGACAAGCAGCTATGACATGCAGTTATCGCTTAGAAGACGCACCGCATCTGTACATGGTCTGTTTTTGCCTGTCGAGGAGTATGAGAAATAAAACTGCGTTCAAAGGACATGAACTCAGAATATTCGTAACTATACTCATACGACATGACATTAACAGTGTTGCACAGCATTTTGGGGTATCTCCTTTCGTTTCGTTCTGATATTATTATACCATGTTTTTGCACATCTGCAATCAACTTGTGGTTTATTTTTTTGGTCTGAATACTCTCCAAAACAAAAAGCCGCCTCTTATGTGAGGACGGCTTTTCTTATTGTGGCAGGGGTAACACGACTCGAACATGCAACAAGCGGTTTTGGAGACCGCTGCTCTACCACTTGAGCTACACCCCTATATAGATACTCCAGCTGGGAGTTGAACCCAGAATAAAACGGGACTTAAAGCCGCCGCGTTTGCCAGTTTCGCCACTGGAGCATATGGCGGGTTGTGCAGGATTCGAACCTGCGGCCTACGGATTAACGGTCTGTTGCTCTGCCAACTGAGCTAACAACCCATAAATGGCAGTTGTTGTACTGCCGGACATGGTACTCCCCGAGGGATTCGAACCCTCAAAACGGTGCGGTTTGAACGCACTGTGTCTGCCAATTTCACCAGAGGAGCTTATGGCGGGCGTAGCAGGATTTGAACCTGCAACAAACGGATTAACGGTCCGCCGCTCTGCCTACTGAGCTATACACCCACAAAAGTGGCAGATAATGCTCTGCCGGGCATGGTGCGCTCGCGGGAAATCGAATCCCGAACATCCCGATTAAAAGTCGGGTACTCTACCGATTGAGTTACGAGCACTTGTTGCGCGTCTACCACATTGTGCTCGGGAATGCGGATTGATTATTTTGACACCGGCACGCTTTGCATCAAAATTTTGGTGGGCCATGGTGGGATTGAACCACCAGCCAAGCGGTTATGAGCCGCCCGCTCTGCCAGTTGAGCTAATGGCCCTTATGGTGCCGAATCGGGGATTCGAACCCCGGACATTCTGATTAAGAGTCAGCTACTCTAGCCAACTGAGTTAATTCGGCAAATGGCGCTTCCGGTCCGGTTCGAACGGACGACCCTCTGATTAACAGTCAGATGCTCTAACCAACTGAGCTACGGGAGCATGATGGCGGTTTTTGCACCGCCTTAAATTAAAATATAGCGTAAATACGCTATTCTGGTGGACCCGACGAGAGTCGAACTCGTGTCCAGCATATATCCAATTCCATGATTACTTACGCGATAGTCACATGATTGACAACTTTGGACTGTTTGTCTGGTCGTGTGGCAAACCTTTTGCAGCGGACAGATGACCACGCTCACCATGATTTACGTCTTGGTGTACTTGGACTTCAGACGGTTCCGGTTTTATTCTGCGCCGTACATATCTTGCGTACCTTTGAACCTCACACGCTTACCCGCGAGATGGTGCGTTGTTTTGGTCTCCGTCTGCTTAATTAAGCAGCGATAGGAGAAGCGCAACGATTGTTGTCAGTTACTTTTTAAGGTGGTCCTTGAGGCGGAACCATACCCGCGACATGAAATCTTCCATACCCTGTCGAAAACCATTACGGGCCCATGAAAGGCATGTGATTGGCAGCACATGCACTGTTTTGTGATAGTATTAACCCATCAGCTCCACCACTGGCTTTTTCTAGGAAGCCAGGAACCTTTGGTGGGAATTGGCGGACTCGAACCACTGACCCTCTGCTCGTAAGGCAGATACTCTCCCAGCTGAGCTAAACTCCCACGAAGTCGTCCGCTTAACGGGCGACGGGAAAAGACGCTTTACAGCTCGACCTTCGTGGTCTTGCCGTCAGCATCGACACAATACACTGCGGCGTCGGCAGCGTTGACGTAGGCATTCTTGGTGCCTTCGACAGCCTTGACCGCCTTCTGGATGTCCTCCAATTTGACCTGCTTCTTGTCTGCGCCGACCTCGACGTAGATAACGGCAGTTTTGCGCTGAGTTGCCATTGGTATCTCCCGTGCCTTACCGTTTGGCGAATCCTCGAATATACATTATGTATAATAGCATACACTTTAATAAGCCTGGCTGGAATTCACTCCAGCGGCATTAGAGTGACCTGATTCTGATTTTCTGCATCAAAAAAGCACCCATCAGGCGTTGTGCGTCTGACAGGTGCTCATATCGTGCAGAGTATGGAAAACAACCGATACTTGGATGATTTTATTCAACCATCACTGCACTATGATTTGCACAAACAGACAACACAAAACAGCCGAAGAGATTCCAATTGCTCCACAGCTTTTGCAATTTATTCTGTTTGTTTATCATAGCAGCAAACATCGTGCAGTTTTCCTTTCATCAAATTCAGTGTCTTAATTATACAATATGTAAAAGCCAAAGTCAAGGCTTTTCGTAAAAATAATGGCAGGCCCGCGCTCATTGTTTGACCGGTCTCCAAGCAGCAATCCGCGCTATTGCATTCGAGAACGGTATGTCCTCACACGAACACAACTCGCTTAAAGCCTCAGCCATCCTGGACTCATAGTCAGCCAAAGCCAGGTCGATGGGCACCTTGATTTCAGCTGAGCCATTCGTTGTTTCCAGAACGGGAGTCCTCGTGCTTTTTCTTTTGACGCTCCAGTTGTTTACCAGCAAGTAGTCGTACAGTGCATACGGATTAACTGCGCTTATACCTTCTCTCGATGACAGTATCGTATATGCCCGCTTGTATTTTCTGGTTCTTTCCAAGTCCCTTTCAGTTGGAGTGTGAGGTAGCCTGCTCAAATCCATGTTGTTGCGCAGGTCCGAGAGTTTTACTTTTATAGCAGTATGGTTCTGCTGAATGTGCCAAAGGTATTCGGCATAAGACATTCCTTTCTTGCGAGTCAGAGCTTCTACCGCATCAGCAACCTCTTTTGGAAACCCCGTTCTGATGTCTTCTATTGTAACGGACGTATCTTCGACTGTATCATGCAGAAATGCTACAGCCTCGGCTATTGGGTCGCCTTTTACGCCTTCTACTACAACCGTAACGTGCGCTTTGAAATAGTCCTGCCCAGCCTTGTCTTTTTGCCCAGCATGAGCCTTAACAGCCCAAGCTCTGGCTTTGGCAACCATCTCAATGTCAGACTGTTTTGTCATGGCGTTTCCTCTTAATCTGCTTTTTCTCTAGTATACACAACCCTATTCGATATAGCAATCTGTTGCCTTGTATTGCTCACAAAAACAAAAAAGCCGGGAGTCCCGGCAAACATGGCGGCCAGAGTGGGATTCGAACCCACGGACGTTTGCGGCGTCGCTGGTTTTCAAGACCAGTTCCTTAAACCACTCGGACATCTGACCACAAAAGGATGGGGCGGGACCGAAATCCCGCCCCACAGCAAGGAGGAAAAACTATCGATTACCGTTAGTTAGAGGATGGCAAATTAGTGGATGCCCAGGGAAGCGGCATAAGCAGCTTCACGAGCGGCAACCTGTGCCTGCAGAGCAGCGATGGAAGCGGCATAAGCGGCTTCACGCTTTTCAGCAGCAGCCTGAGCTTCAGAGGTAGAAGCGTACTGGGGCTCGTTGCCAGCCAGAGTGCCAGCATAGCCCTTGACGCCATCAGCGCCCTTAACAGTCAGGACTTCATGACCACAATGGTCACAGACGTAAACGTTACCCTTGCGGGTCCAGTTGTGATAGCCACAGCCGGTACAGACGGTGTACTCATTGCCCCAGGTGCCATTGGCAATAGCGGCGGCAATTTCACCGTGCTCAGAAACCTCAACGTTCTTGCGAGGAGCGGTCGGAGTAGTGGTGGTAGTACCGTTACCCTTGTTGGAGCCGGTAGAAGTGTTGTCCTTACCGGTGTTGTCCTTATCGGGGGCCACTACGTCGCCCTTGTCATCGGGAGTGGTGGTGCCGCTGTCGCCGGTATTGTCGCCCTTGTTGTCGCCCTTATCGTCGGGGTTGGTGACATCGCCCTTGTCATCGCCCTTGTTGTCATCCTTGCCGTCATCGGGAGTGGATGCAGAAGTGGCTTTCAGGGTCAGGACGTTGTCGTGGATGTCGTCGCCCAGGTAGTAGAACAGGCGGTCATGGTTCAGGCTCTTGCTGGATGCGGTGTAAGTATCACCGGAATCCGTGGTCCAGGCTTCAACGCTCTGACCATCAACGCTGCCGGGGAAAGTGGCAGTGTCAGTTTCGGTCAGCACCGTGTTGCCGTCAATCTGATAGTTGATGGTGATGGAACGCGGATTACCTTCGGCCGCATAGCAGGAAGTGATGCCGTCAGCGGTGAACCACTGGTCAACTGCATCGTACGGCAGAGTGTCGCCGGGATAGTAGTTGTAGGTGTAGCCGCCGTGGCCCTGCAGGGTAATCCAGTAACCGTAGTCATACTGGCTTGCCGGGAACGTCATAGAGCCGCCCGGAGCCAGGTCCTGGGAAGAACCGTTGCTGAAAGAGAAATGATAGGTGTCGCCGGTGGCTGCGAATGCTGCGATAGGCAGACAAGTTGCCATCATACCGGCTGCTGCAATCCCTGCGATTGCTTTGATGATTTTCTGATTACTCATGCTGTGTACTCCTTTGCTTTTTTGATTTTTTCGTCTATTTATCTGCATTTATTCAGATACCGGTTTGAAAGAAATCAGCCGCAGCTTTGCTGCGTTGCCCACCATCTGCCACGTGGAGGCTTTCTCATTGATGGTTGACGAAGCAGATATGTGCTTCGCCAGTGTCGCAACCGTCTTCGCCACTCGACACAATTTCGGTTTGAATTTATCCCCGTAAAATCGCATGTCCATGCTGCGCGGAGAGGATAAAATTCTTCGTGGTATGGTTTCGGAGTTCCGCGCCTGATTGGCCGTACTACACGCAATGCAGTACAATACCCCAGATACCTTTGGCGAAAGGAAGCGAAAGGGTGTCTGGATGGAGAAGGGAGATGGCCTCGAACCATCGATACCCTGCTTTGCGGCAGGTGCTTTATCCAGCTAAGCTATCCCTCCATGATGGCGGGTCAAGCCCGCCAAATAGCGTTACGCAAACTGGAAGTCGCCGTACTGAGTCACGGCGCGTTCCAGGCGCAGAGGAATGGTTTTTGTGCTCTTCTGAGTGATGTCCTCGCGTGCTACCTGAGCTTCACTCACGCCAGCCGCCTGCAGGACTTCATACAGATTGGAAGGACCGGTGCCAGCATAACCGCAAGTCAAGCCATTAACCTGAAGTGTAAAGCCGTGCAGATGCGGTGCCAAGCCGGGCACGAAATCGAGCTCAACAATGACCTCGTCGCTCTTGTCGTTTACACGGTTGACAGCGATGGCGCGGATGTTCCGGTTGCCAAACATTTCAATCAGCTTTTTTGCTGCTGCAGCGGTTTCTATGGTAGTCGTACCTTCAACATTGATAATTGCCTGTTCCATAAGTTTCATCTCCTTTCTATTTATTGTTTCATCGAGTAATGGGGCTAATAGTCAGATTTGAACTGACGGCCTGCTGATTACGAATCAGCTGCTCTACCAACTGAGCTACACTAGCACGGCGGGGTGTTTTATGCTGGTTACTACCCCTTCAGCAAGGAAGCCAACCCCGCGTCCAGCACCATTCGATAGCTGCATCGATGGATTCTGCTTTATACCCTTTCCGCTGTTTTCCGGTCTTATTCGCGACTAATACCGGGACTATTGGATACTATCAGGCACAGCACCTGTTTGCCTATTCGTTTTGAGGCTGTCCATTAGCAATTCGACAGCGGACCACATGTGGACCATGCTCACCAAGTTTAACGTCGTGGCGTACGGTGACTGCGACGTGTGGAGCAAGTAGCGGGGGTCGAACCCGCGTCTCCGCCTTGGAGGGGCGGAGTATTAGCCGTTATACGATACCTGCATAAGATTGCGGGTGAACCCTCACTTAGCCCCGCCATGACATCCGTTTAGTAGGTCGTCATCCCCGGATGTCATCTTCACACCACCTGACAATCTTGCGAACCTCATCGTTGACGATACGCGAGAATCCAAGAAAGCGCTTGGGTGTTGGTCAACTTCAATTTGAGCCCTGCCGTTATTTCCCTGTCAAATCGGGTCAACGGATTGATAAGGGCTGAGTATAAGACTGCGGCTAACTTACCAGATGCCGTGCAGCAATCTCGCCTTTTACGGCTGTGTCGCGTCTGGATGCGCCCCGACTTGACGGGGATGCTCGTACGTTTGCATGCTTCTAAGACATTCGTCAGCAGCCGCAAGAGCCGCTGTCCGCCACCCGCCACGAGGAGGCCGCCTTAATGGGTGGCATGCTGTCCGCCAGATGTTGTGTATAGCATCGTATCATGTGATTTCGATACATCCAACGGATAGCGTCTGGAGCTGGAAATCGGACTTGAACCGATGACCGACTGATTACAAATCAGTTGCTCTACCAGCTGAGCTAAACCAGCAAATACAAACATTAGCCAGATGCCCGGAACACGGAAACATCTGTTGTCCACCGTCCGCCGCGTGGAGGCTGTTTGCTTGGTCGGCTGGCGCGGAGTTACCCGCGCCAAAGAAAGGAAAGATATTACTATGAAACGGATGATTTTTACGCTTCACCTGTGTCAGCTCAAATGAAGCCATGCGACCAAGATTGGGGAAAGGAAAACCTTGATGTCTCAGGAGCCGTTCCTCTTCCTGAGAACAATTGTATTATACCATATATGTGGTATCCGGTCAACGAAAAAACACAATATATAGTGTACAAATTGTAAACAAACATTAAGATACCACTATATCTAGTGGTTGGGGCAAGCGCATCAAAAATGCCTTGTGGTTCCGGCAGATTGCAGGAAAGTCAGCAAATCTTTGGCCGAGCTGACCTGTGAAACCACTGCGCCGCTCTTTGCGTATAGGTCAGCAATAGAATCACCCTGTCCCCATTCGTCCCGTGGTTCGGGGTTCAGAACGAAGAAGTTGGATGCTCGCTTAGAAAGCCATTCTACATCTTCCACACCGGAATAGTTCCTGTTGTTTCGACAGTCACCCAGCATAACGATAGTAGTATCCTTGTTGATGATTCCGGTATTATCGTAGCGCAGTTCTTTGAGAGGCACACCGTAGTTTGAGTAGATGCCTCGGCTGGGGACATTCTTGTTGATACTTTCCACAGCAGCCGTTACATTCTCGTTTGAGAAATAACGGTCAACAGGAACTAAGTGATTCACAAAAACGAACAGGTGGCAGCCGCCGGGAAAAACTTCCCGCATCAAACCCATATATGTCAGAGCGAGAGAAGTCATAGCGCGGCAAGACCCGGATATATCTGCCAGCATCACGACATTTGCTTTGGACTTTATCGGCTTTTTGTAGTACAGTCGTGCAATCTCGCCATCACACTGGACGGATTTCTCAATCGTCTTTTTGACGTCGATTTGCTTCTTTTGCTGGGTTATGTACAGCTTACGAAGCTTTTGGCGGAAAGTCTTGGCGTTCGTGCGGATATAAGTGAGAACCTTCTCGATATCGACGCGGGACAACTGGGTGACATCCTCGTTAAGAAGTTTGTCGGTGTCGTTCTTGGTCCTGACAGCGTTGTGACCGCCCTTGAAGACATCCCGATGATTCACCGACTGGTTTTTGAGAATGCTTTGCCGCTGCTTCTCCTCTATCGCCTTTTGTGCATCCGATAAGATATCATCGTATGCCGAGACCTTTTTCTGACACTCGCGCAGTTCCCGCTCATACTGGGACACTTTATCGTGCATCTGGTTCAGCTTATTACTTTCCTTGTCGTATTCGCGGCACGCATCGCGGTATTGCTGCTTGGCTTTCTTGACGGCTTCCTTCGCCTTTCTGACCCGTTCATCGTCCTCAATGCCCGATTGTGTACGCTTGACAGACTTGCTCAATGCCTGAAATACCTGTGCAAGGGAGATAAAAGCTTTGTACAAATCAGGCTCTTTGGCTTTTCGCGCCAAGACAGCCGCAGACATGACAGATTTTTGCGCCACTGTGATAGATTGCGTTGTGGCTTCACGAACCAAATCATGCAGTTTCTGTTCGGAAATACCGTAACAGGCGATGTCGCCGTCTGCGAGGGCTTTGCATTGCTTGAGCAACTTTTCAAATTCCTGAATCAAATCCAGATTACCGGAAAGGACTGCTTCCGTCACAGCCGCCTGATACCGGATATCGGCATCCAGAGTCGCCAAACGCTTGCCCTGTACATCATCCACGATATCGGAAACAAGCTGTTCCTGCTTGCGAATTTCGTCACTGCTGGGCTTAGAATTGCGCTGCTTCTCGACTTCCTGTGCCGCCCGTTCACGGCTCGTGCGGGTCTTGCTAAGAAACTCATCCAGAGCGTCGTCCGTCATATTCAGAAACGAGGCAATGCTTTTGTTCGGCTTCTTAGGCGTTTTCGGTATAGCCGGTATACTCGTATAGTGCAGAAACCGCTTGCAGAATACTGCCTCAAAGACATCGCATTCCTCTTTCGTGTGGCATAAAGCCCCCTGCATCGTATACAGAACATCCTCGACATCCAAGGGGTCAGAGATATGCTTGATACCGTTCATGGCTTCTGCCATCGAGAAAGTGAATCCGTATTCCTTCAAAAGTTCATTAAAGAACGGCGTATACATCCCGACATACGAAGCTACGGGATTAGACATTGTATTGGACATATAGGTCTCCGTCAGATATTTTGCAATGCACGCATTGCGGTTTTCTCATCCGCGTGGTCCTTGACCAGCGAGCCGATGGAATACGGGATGGCATTCGTCACATCTTTTGCCGTCTTGCAGCCGAAAGTCTGAATCAGGCAGTTTGCCCATTCAATGCCCTCGCTGATAGAGATGGCGTGACGTAAATCGGTTTTCTGGAGCCGGTCGATGACAGACGCAACCGTATTCACGAACTCATCCGATGCCGAGACATTCGCGCAGATGATTTTCTTGATTTCCTCTAAGGTCTTGTGCTCGATGTACAAGTATGAACACCGGCGCAGCATGGGTTGAGAGAGTTCCCGATAATTGTTCGAGGTAAGGAATACAATAGGACGGTCTTCCTGCGCACACTGAATTGTGCCGTATTCCGGGATAGTGATAGCAAAATCCGAGAGCATTTCAAGGAGCGCATGCTCGATTTCGGGTTCTGTCTTATCGATTTCATCGATGAGGAGAACTTTCCGACCTTTCATCGTCAATGCTTCAATGACAGGGCGTTTCAGAAGAAAATCAGGACCATAGAACTCGGTGTTCTGTGCTACAGCCTTGATGCTCTCGTTCACAGACAGGTCTTTGAGGCTCTCGTTGAGTTTATCCCGAATCGCAGACACGACCAGAAGCTGACGCTGGTAGTCGTAGTCATACAGAATTTTATCTGCCGTAATGCCTTCATGGCAGGAAACGCGAATCAGAGGGATGTTCAGCATGGCGGAGACAGCTTTAGCAAGGCTCGTCTTACCCACACCAGGGTCACCCTCAATGAGCAGCGGGGACGCATCATTACGCAATGTGTTCAGGATGGCATAGGCGATTTTCCGGTTCGGGAAATACCCGTTTTCGGAAAGCTTCGTTTCGATATCGTTAGCAGTATAAGTATTCATCATGCTTTTCCCTCAACTTCTTTTTGGAGCGACTTTAACAGTTTCACACAACCCGCACAGTCGCTGATAAGGATGTCGGCAAACATCCGGTCTGCGTCATTAAGCAGCATATAGACATCACGGAAACATTCTTTTGCGAACAGCAGTTTCCGCACAGTCTGCGGCTGGGTTTCGAGGCACGAGATGACTGCAAATGCGTCCTCTTCCGTTTTGGCGGTCTTGCATTTCTCGGTCAGTATCCGATACTGGGCATCTTTCGTCAGGTACTTAAAATCTTCCAAGGACGGCTGCATAGCATCTGCGGAGTCATTTTTGTACATTGCGGCGATGACTCTCATCAGATACGGGGATGACGGCCAGAATACCTCGAAATAACCATAGTAGTTCTTAACTGTGTCCGTCCTGAAAAGCGAAACGCAGGCATCGTCAGCGAGATTCAGCCGCATTTTAAGAAAGCTGTCGAGTTTTTCCTGTACTGCACCCTTCTTGTAATCGGTGCTGTAGGACTCTCCGAATTTTGTATACAAATCGGTGCGGGAATAACGGTAATCGGTGAGATTGCCGAAGAAGTTACAGAACTGATAGCCGAGAGCGCCAAACTGTGCCTTGATTTGCTCGTAGACGGCATGGATGTTATCGGCACCATTGACTGTCAAATAATACGCAATATCATCCGAGCCTGCGCTGTAAAGCATCGTGCTGCATGATAGAGGAATTCGCGTTTTGCTGGTCTCGATATCAGTCTTGAGCCTCTTATCGAGGCACCGATATACCTTTGCAATTTCAGCGCCGGTATTTGCATCGATGAGTTTCGCATCGCAACGCAGACTATCCTTGCCTCGGTTCTCGGAATCGAACACGATACGGTAATCGATACTGCATTTTGCGCTGTTGTCGTGCCCGTAGAGTTTATCGAGCATCCATCCAGCGGAAATATCGAGAAATTCGGTTAACGGCGAATATGTAAGATAAACACACTCGGACAGTTTTCCGTCTGCATTGATGCAGATGGTCACAAGGTCAGCTACTTCAAAGTAGGCAATTTCCTTGTTCTCGCCAGTAAAAATCGGATTGGAGACGGTATATGCAAGCGCTTCATCCAACGCCTTATAGCTGGTCAAGATACTGCCGTTCAGCGTAATGCCGTCTTTCGTATAGGTCTTTGTTACCGGCACTTTTGCCAAGCAGACATTGGATACGAAATCATGAATAGGCGACCCCGGTATGACAGCATAGCGCTTCTGTTCCGCGATAGCAGGGGTGACATTTTTCTGCATATCATCCCTGTATCGCTCCTGCAACTCAGAATCCGTGAGACCAAAAGGAACTTCCAGTGCAAAGGTCCGTCTGCTGCCGTCATTGAAGGCAACGGCACTATAAAGCGTAGCCTTCTGTACTTTTGTCGGCTCCGTGCGAACCTTGATATCCGTGATGATGACAGAAGGTATCTGATACTTCCCTATCGTTAAAACCGACTCGTTTTGCGCATTGCCGAGAATCTCTTTTGCGATGTTCTCTAAAGCTGACAAATCGTGGCTGTCAGCAAATGTTTTCGCATTGCGTCTTTGGAGGGTCGTGCTCTTCATATAAAGCGAATCGAACAATTGCTTGTTGACAGCGCCCTTATACGATACATGCGGCGAAATCTGTTCTCGGGTCGTAGCACCGTCAATGGTGAGAATGAGGTATGCGTTCTTTTCATCGTTGCCGGAAGATACCGATACTTTCTCCCGTGTAATACCGGGAATCGCTGCTGCCGCATCATCCATCAGCTTGTCGTAAAACTCCTGCGTAAACCGAGGACGCAGCTTCTCTACCATGAAGCCCACGATGTCGTTTTTACTGCTGATGTGTTTGCCGTTCGGCAGATACCATTGCCGGGCTTTCTTTTTCTTTGACACGCCCTTAACGGTCAAATGAAATCCGGCAGCATAAAAATCCGTCATCAATTCCTTGCCGAACAATGTGCAGACTTCCTCTGTCATGGTGGATACGATTTCCGGGACGGGAGGCGGCGGCTTGATTTTGGATTTCTTGCCCCCGTTTACGCTATATCCCTCGAAATATACTCCCTGCTTTTGGAGAGGCTTCAGGAAATCCATGGCGGAGGTAACGCGCTTGCCGCTATCGAGATAAAACCGCGTATCGCCGGAAGGTACGATGCGCATGATGAGATAGTTACCTTTCTCAAAAAACGCCTTGAGGATTTCTTTGCTGTAGACATTGCTAAGCTGTTCCGGAACATCCTGCATGGAGCGAATAATAGTTTCTTGTAAAACCGGATTGGTCATAATCATTCCTCTTGGTCTGCGACATAATCTGCCTTAGCTTTTTCGAGTTCTGCCCGCATTCTCTCTATATTTACGAGTTCGAACGGACAACGCTGCCTGTGCTGCCAGACGGATGGTATCGGCAGGTAGCAATCCTCGCTCACATACTCGTCCGTGCAGGGAATTTTGAATCTGAACGAAAATACATATTTACGGGTGTTATCACCCCAGTCGCGGTAAGCTTTGTATACCTCCCTAAAGTCGTAGCCGAAAACTCTGAACACATCGGAAAATTCTTTCTCTCTTTGGAGATACACCTTGATGGATTCCGGATTATCGAAATCGTTAAAGTATTCGACGATAAGGTTTCGACCATGCTTGATAGACCATGCGGGGAAACTGCCTGTACCGCCTATATCCTCTACACAAACATCTTCCCCCGTTCGTTCTTTGACGGCTTTTTCGAAGTTGCTGATTGCAGTTTCATAGTCGGGAAGGTTTTCAGCTTTCTTTTCGAAAATCTTTTCCTTAAACTTTTTCGCGGCATCGCTTTCATTATCAAACATTGAGAATTCGATGCTTTCGACATCCGCTTCCGCAGAGGTATAGTCGTCTCGGTCAAACAGCACCAGGTATTTATTGCCGATTTTGGAGAAAATGACCTTATCACTGGTCATCATGTCGCTGTCAACATCTGCGTACGCTGCATTGATGTCCTCATAGCCAACATCTTCGATTTCCAGAGCGTTATCGTATATTTCGCTGAAAAGATTATCCTCCGTCAGTGAAGGTTCAATTTCCCGCATCGCGTCAAGAAACGTCTTTTTCGGCGTGCGATTTTTGTTTTTATGCTTGCTCATAACGATTCCTTTTCAAAAAAGTGCGCTATTTATTCGCTTCTGCCGGAAACACCTCGTACACGCTGACATACAGCATCCCCGGCTTGTAGTCAGCGTACTCAACCGAGCGTTTTTGGTCGTATACTTTCACGTCTGAGTCATCGTCCGCCGTGAGCCAAAGATACTTAACGTGCTCAGCATAGCGCGGGTCTTCGATACGATAGCTCTGCCCCTCTTTGATTTTCAAATGATGTGCATTTGCTTGGGCACGCGAAAACTCAACGAATGCGCCGTAGTCGCCAATCACGATTCGGTTATACCCGCTGGCAATAACCGTGCCGCTTCTGGTTTCGAGTTTGGTCGTATCGCCGGACATATTGCACCATTCCGGCAAAGTTTCTTCAAATTCTGCCCGCACATCCTTGAAAAAGGTACGTGGGATGGGCTTGTACTTGTATTCGTCGGCAAGCTGCTCTTGATATTTAAGCATCCGAGCGCCGGTTTCCGAGATTTTGTGCTTCATGATTAACTCATCCACTTCTTTTCCCACTGGTCGTATTTGGTTCATGCTTTTTTCCTCTCTTTCTACTACAATTATACTCTTCCGCTGAACTGAAATGTGATTTTTTGACGATTGTTAGCGAAAAATTCACAATTTGAAAGGGCAAAAGCTGAACGTTGGGACGTCTGAATCCGGGTTCTCAACCTGGTATTTAATGACTCTTTTTTGCGCTCCTAAAGCCTTGTATGTCTGCTCGGCGTTCACGCATAAGCCGTTAGCAAAGAAGAGAGTTGAGCCATCTCGTTCGCTGGTGTTTTCAGCCGAATACATCTTCGGTTTTCTGATTTCGGGGTCAAGATGGATTCCACCGCGCATAAGCTTTTCAGCGTAGAACCAGACATCAACGCGGGAGAAAATGTAAAGCAGCTGCGTAGTCTTAAAATAATAGAAAATCTGGTCTGCACCACTCCTGTATACCCAGCCCGGGGTGTGCCATAAAGGGTCGATGCCATCCCGATACCGCCGCGCTACCCGTTGTTCGTTCAGAGCGTCAGGCACCATGGAGAAGTAGTCCACCGAGGTTTCAAGGTAGAAATTTCCGGTATTGTGACTGTCCACTTTCGCTTCCAGGCCAAAGGTCTTACCATTCTTCTTCCAGACAATGAAATCGGTATCTTTGTCTTGATATGATTTATCCTGAGTCACGTCATCGTAATGGCTAATGCCATGATTCACTTTGATAATCGGGTCGTTAAGGAATTTGCGAGCCAAGTCTTCTCCGAATTTTCCCTCATCGAGTTGCTTGGACATCTTAAACTGACGAGGGCTTTCTTCCCAGGCTATCATACTTTTACACGGCATCTGCCGAATTTTCAGGCAGCTGCGATACGATATGTGCAACGATACGTTCTGTACAGGCATTGACAACGGCGCTGGCAGTCCGCTGTTCACGCAGCGAATGGCAGAGTTCGTCGAGTTCGGATTCCGTGAAGGGATAGTCTGCCGAAGCAAGGAACTTCTTGCACAGCTCTTTCATGTCATCGTCGCTTAAAGGCTTAACCCGGTGTTTGAAAGTAAACCGGCGAATGAGGGCTTCGTCAAGGTTATCGACACGGTTTGTGGTGCCGATGAGAATGACATCGTTTGGGAGCCGGTCCAATTCCTGCATCAAAGCAATGGTGACACGGCTCATTTCAGCGACGTCATCACGGCCGCCACGGCACATTCCGATAGCATCAATTTCGTCAACGCAGAGAACGCAGGGCGTGCGTTTTGCGTAGTCGAATACTCTGCCGATATTCTGCTGTGTACGACCAAGAGCAGAATCAACCAAGCCAGAGAATTTCAGGAAAACAAACGGTAAATTCGCCTTGTGTGCAATGTAGCGGGCCAATTCAGTCTTGCCGACGCCAGGAAGCCCAGTCAAAAGCAAAGAGCAGGTATAGTGAATGCCCAATTCCTTGATGGCAAGAGCTGCTTTTCTGGTAGCTAAAAGCTTGTTGATAACCGCCTCTTCTTCCTCTCGAAGCAGGAACCGGCTTTCCGGGAAATTTGTAGCGTCCTCCGCAATCAAGAGACTTTCCAGGTTGGCAGGCAGCTGAATGAGTTCCGGTTTCAGAAGATTCAGCTTTTTGAGTTCAGTCTCCTTAAACCGGGCATCTTTTTCAGGGACATTCTTTTCAAGCATGATTCGGCACTGAGTCTGTGCATTTCGGATATCGCCATCCACCACAAATCGAATCAAATTCCGTACGTCATCGGTCATTGTTATTTTCGGACTTCCAACTTTTCACGGGTTGCCCCGTTACTCAGTATGGATTTCTGCTTCATAGAGCGAGCTTACCGCAGGCCGCAGCCCTTGATAGAGGCTCACTCTCCACAGACTTTAAGATTCGGTCGTCCTGACCGTACTGTTCGCCTGTGGTTATGAGGCGGCTGGCATAGCCAGCATGTCCATTCCTTTCTTTAGAATATTTTCTGCTGCATTTTTATCCCTATCGTGTGATGTATTACACTTCGGGCAGACCCAATGCCGCACATTGAGGTTTTTAACCTCTTTGTTTTGGTATCCGCAGCAGGAACAGGTCTGGCTGCTTGGATAGAATGTTGGTACTTTGACAACTACTCTTCCTGCCCAACTGGATTTATAATCAAGTTGTCGGAAAAATTCTCCCCAAGAAGCGTCAGAAATACTTTTAGCAAGGTTATGATTACGAACCATACCCTTTACATTGAGGTCTTCTACACAGATGATTTGGTTTTCTTTCACCAGTGTGGACGACAACTTATGTAGGGTATCTTTTCGTTTGTTGGTTATTTTTTCGTGGCAGCGAGCCACCTTGATGCGCTGCTTTTCCCAGTTGGCAGAGCCTTTCTTCTTGCGTGACAGTTTTTTCTGCTCACGCTTTAGTTTAGCTTCCGCTTTCTGTAGATACTTATGGTTTGGATGTTCGTTTCCATTGCTGTCAACAGCAAAAGATTTGATGCCAACATCCAAGCCGATAGCGGCATTCTTAACAGGAAGCGGTGCTACTTCTACTTCGCAAAGAATGCTTACATAGTATTTTCCGCTTGCTGAACGACGGATTGTTGCCTTGCAAATACGACCTTCAATGTTGCGGCTTTTGCGATAGCGCACCTTTCCAAGTGTAGGAAGCTGAATGTACTTATCGTCAACTTTAATGCTTTTTGCTTTAGTAGTTGTATAACTTTCTTCTCCTCTTTTTCGTTTGAATTGAGGGAATCCTTTACCGTCTTTGAAAAAGCCTTTATAGGCATTATCTAACTGACGACAGCTATATTTGAGTGCTTGGCTATCCGCTTCAGCAAGCCAAGGAAGATAGGTCTTCATCTGAGGAAGTAGATTTTGCGTATCAATATAGCTCATGCTTTCGCCGCGCCGCCTATAGGCTTTTATTCGCCTATCTAATATAGAGTTATATATAAAGCGGCAGCAGCCGAGCGTTTTATTGATTTTTACTTCCTGCTCTTCTGTAGGCTCTAGCCGAAATTTATAGCCTTTATGTACTTTCAAGGTGATTCACCTCCTTTATGGATTTTTGTACTTGTGAATTGGTCAAACCCCCGGAAAAAGTTGAATAGCCGTTAATGTGATGCAATATTCTGATTTTTGTTTCTACTGCAAATAGTGTTTACCGTCGAAACAGAGAGATTATATTCAGTGGCAAGCGCCTGCACCTTCTCGCCTTCCCTGTGGCGTTTAGCAATCAGTGCATTACGTTCCGTGTTTTTTCGCGGACGGCCGCATTTCTGTAAAATTCCAGCTCTGACAATTTCCTGATGAAAGGTTTCATAAATCGCCGTTTTAGAGATTCCGTATTCCTTGGCAATAGTGCTGACCGAGACCCCTCTTTCGATTTTGCTTCGAATATCGGAATTCCTTTGATTGGTCTTATTTTTCAGTGCCTTGTGATAGTATTCCTGGCTAGTCCTCCCAATCTGGCGCATGTCCTTGTAGAGAGTAGATGCCGAAACACCGTGCTTTTTACAGATATCTTTCGAGGACATTCCTGCTTCATAATCCGCAAGAATTGCCTCGCGCCTTTCGTTTCGCTTCTTGGTATTTGCAGTATGTAAATACCCCACAAGGATGGTTCGGACACTGCTTCGAGACAAAAAGTATTTTTTGGCGATTTCCTTATCAGTCATTCCGGCTTTCGCATCTTCCAACATAGCCGCATTGCGAACTTTCGTGGCAGCAGACTGCTTTTTCTTGTTCTTCTTAATCGTAGTTTGAGCGTATTCAGAAACAGTATAGTAGCACTGCTGATAAGTCACGCCATGCTTCTTTGCGATTTCAGCAACCGTCATCCCGGCTTTCGCATCTTGAATCATAGCTTCGTTGAGAGGTGCTCTTTTTGCTTTCTTTGCAAGATTCTTTTCTTTTGCTAGGTCTCTCACCGTGGCATAGCAATAAGAGCTTGAAAAATACGTTTCCTTGGCGATTTCCTTGACAGTTTTGCCAGAAAGATACATTTCCCGGACTTTTTCTCGGTCTTCTTTGACCTGCTGCTTCGCAACATCTTTCTTTGATGCAGCCATGCAATTATTCCTCACTTTGACAACTTTTACTTTTCCCTGGGGCCTGGATTATACCGTTTCATGGCGCGATATACGCTTCCCTTTTTGAGCCCGTATTCTTCCGCAAGCTCTTTGACAGAAACGCCGTTTTTGTATTTCCTGACCATCTCGGCGTTTCTTTTCTTGCCAGTCTCGATACGGTTTTGGCTGTGGATTTGTCGGCCATTCTTTCCGTGCGAATGAAGAATCCGATAAAAGAGCGTTCCACTGATGCCGTATTTTTCCTGAAGCTCCGGAGATTTTGCGCCCATCTCATATTCATGAATCATCTGGGTTTGCCAGGCTTTCTTCTTTGCTTTTCTTTGCCGGGCCTGTTCTTCGTAAAAGTCCTTCAGACTATATCGGACAGTAGAAACACAGATTTGATACTTTTCGGCCAGCTGTTCCTGGGACATACCGTTCTTGGCATCCTCCAGCATCTTTTCATTTCGCACCCTGACTTTGTCATGAGTTAGACACACGTGGGTAATCTTGTTAATCGGCATTTTCGCTATTCTCCTTAGCTCTGGCTTTTACGTTATACTGGTAAATCCCATTTTGATGAAGGATAAGGTAACCTAGTGAAGGGCTGATATTTACCTCCCTGCTCAACTCGATAATCGATTTTTGAGGATTTTTTGTGTAAGCATCAAGAAAAGTTTGGTTCCGCATCTTTTTCTCTTTTTTGAGAGCCGTTTCAATATGATTGTATTTTTGACTTTCGTACTCTCCGCTCGAATGCAAGATTGCATAAATACGCTGCATGGAAATGCCATACATCTTAGCCAGTTCTCTGGCAGTCACGCCGTTTTTATACTGCTTGATAATTTGTGTGTTTCGCTCAGTGTACGCCTTCATCTTTTTTTCGAGAAAATTTGACGGCACTTGTTTTCTTTTCAGGATTTTGTAGCACATCGTTTCTGAAAGATTGTATTTCCGCGAGATTTCTAAAATCGACTTTCCACTTTTGTAATCTTCAATGATGCTTTTATTGCGGTTCATGCGTTCTTCTTTGTTTGACATAAAGCCTCCGATAAAAAGAAAGAGCAGGTTCAAAACTGAGCCCGCCCTAGCCTTTCGGTCGGATTTTGCCCGACCAACGATGTTTTTTGATGCTTTTCGTTCTATATTTTGTATTATATGCAATTCGCACAGATACACAATGTTTTTCTTTCTGGTAATTTGTGGTAAATATTGCGCAAAAAATAAGACCACTACCCTTTTCGGGGCAGTGGTCTCGATTGCTATTGCTTTTGAAAATCAATCCAGTAGTTTTCCGGCCTTGTATGAGTGGTACAAATAGCTCGGATTACAATAGTAAGTTGCGGCATTAAAATCTGAGATGTCATCGCTAATGAACGAGGAAAATACATCAATTACATCCTGGACACCAGGAGTGCTAGTACAGTCAAAGATGATGCGCTGGTACACTTTTCCGATATCTGTATAAGATGGAACCTTGTAGTGGCAGTTAGACACCGTATCATACGTTCCTTCCGGCACAGGAAAAAGCTCACAAATTTCATCGGCAGATTGCTCAAAGCTCTGGCAGTGAAACACATCCGCTGAGTCGAGAATTGCCTTGACTCCGTTTGTGCCAAGAGCAGAAACCACATCCTTGCGATGATTCTTCGTAACGCGACCGATATATTCAATCAGGCTGCAGGTATAAAAGACATCGTTTTTGCTGTAGGTTGCAGTTTCAGTCATACTTCAATCGCCTCCTTAAAAGAGAGACATTTCAAAGCGACTTCCGTGTGAAAGCTGATTTGATGCGTGGGATGCTTGAATTTTGCCAACGCCCAAAAAGCTTCACGGCTAATATCACCGCTTAGAAAGTCGTTGACGTAGTTCCAAATGGTGTCATCCGCCATGGGTCCTTCCACAATATCATAGTCATGATGTTTGCCCGAGCGACATATAGCAATAAAATCAAGCCACTCATCACTCATTTCGGGGAATTTCTTAATATTTAGCATAGGAGATTCTGTATATTCAAACACGTTGACAATACCACGAGACCTGCCTTTTTTTGACCAGCGAGCGGCTTGTTCGTAGTTGTTAGTGCAATAGAATCCCCGTGAAAAATCTTTGGCGTACCTTGTTTTTTTGACCTCAGGGTTGCGGACTATTACATCGCTGCCATGATACAGAACCATTATTATCACTTCCTTGCATATATTATACTTGTTTTTATGTGTCAACACAATCATTTCGTATGATTTTGGTTCCTACGCTTTTTGCTGAAAGAACCCGAATCAAAGTTTCGTTCTAGGAGTATTAGTTGTTCGATTCCCCCGGCAGCCACTGCTGCGGGTAGGCACGAAGTTTGTCTCGTGGCACGCAATCGTTCAGAGCGGAGTTTTCAGCGAGCGCCATGTCGATGATGTAATAATCATCACCATTACGCATCTATACTCCGCTGCCCTCTATTGTATCCGGTTCGCACGATTATGCAACATTGAGAGAAATTGCTCGTTTTTCTGAGTGGCAGAAAGCGTCTTGGCGAACCGTTTCGCCTGATAGTCCGTGATTTCCCGTACATTTTTTGCGAGTTTCCACTCGCTCAAAAGCACCGGCCAATCGGAGATAGAGTCCAGGTCCGGGTAGTATGCGGCGATTCGTTTCCTCTCGGTTTCCTCACGCTCACGCAAATACTGCAGAGCCGTATTGAGGTACTTGGTGGCGGACGCAAATTGCCGGAATCCCTCGGTATGCCTGGTTGTAAGCAGGTACAGAACCCACACGGTGTTCATGTAGGTGAGGTTCATAATTTCGTCTCGGTAAACCTCCATGTTGCTTCGAGCGTTGTCGCTGTAACGCTTTTTGGCCGACACATAGTAGTGCGTTGAGATGACGTCGCACTCATCCACCACGGTGCCCCCCTCTTTTTCAATGCTTTTCTTGTCCTGTTCGATTCCTTTCGAGTCCTGACAAGTCATGCGTCGAAACGCGTAGGGGCTGCCATTGGGAGAGGTGTAGTCATTTCTGTGTCGAATCGATTTCTTCTCCTTGTCCGGCGGAAACTGGACATACAGATAATGCCCCTCAAACGTCTTCTCAACAAGGTTCAACCGGTAAATGGCGTTGTCGCCGAGCATACAGTCGTGGGTACGGTCTGCATAGCCTCGGCCGCGGTCGTTGGAATAATACTGCCCATGATTCGGACGAATGTACCGTGTCATAAGCAGCATATCCCCTTCTGTCAGCCGTTCATTGCACCGATTAAGGATGTCAGCCATGTTACCGTACCGATTATCATCCAGCCAGCCATCGGCGGCCGAGAACACGACATAGGGCGATGTGGGGTTGGTCAACTGTTCGACGACGCTCACGGGTTCCGGGAACTGGATGATTCCCTTTTCCCCACTGATGAAGCCTTCCAAGATGTTGAATACGAATGCCCGGGAGACCATCGGGTACGCCTGGTTCATCTTCTCCATCCCAATTTCGAGCATGGATTTTTCAGAATCAGACTTATCCCCGTGTTTTGCCGGTTCGGTCACGGTCTTCGGGGTCATGAACATATCCTCTTTTACATCCACCCGGGTTTCGTCCGTCCACCCCATATACAGGTTGTCGCCGTCCCGCACCATAATGCCAATACAGGAACCGTGTTCCATATCATAGGCTTTCAGGCAATTGAGCATTCCCGGCCGGTCATCGTTGCCGATGATTTGGCCCGTGCGAGAAATACGGACAAGCGAAACGCTGCGAAGGGCCGGAGTGAAAAACTCAAAAGTATAGGGCGAGTGCGCAAAGAACCGCTCCAGATACTCGAAGTTCCCGTCCACATCGTAGATGGCCGAGAGCTTCCCCAATTCCTCGTCCAGATACCGCACCTTCTGATACACCACAAGAGGCGTGTCCTTGGGGGCGGGATTACCGGAACGAAGACGGGTGAAGTCGATGGTTTCACCGAGCAGACAGCGGATAGCGTAGATTTCGGAGTCAAGCATGAAGATTTGGGTTTCCATCTGGAACTTCTGCAGCTTGAGCTCCTCCAACTTTTTGTTTGCTTCTGCCATTAGTGCTTCCTGACGGGCTTTGAGAACGGCCATCTGCCGGTCGATTTCGGCCTGCATTTGTGCCAGCTCATCCGTCTTGGCGTGCTTGATGTCTTCGATATACGAGGTCTGAGACTGGATTGCGTCCAAGGTCATCTGCGCATCTTTCCTGGCCTGTGCTACCGTCAGTCCGGCCATGTCGTTCGGAATGAGATGAGCGCTGCTTGTTCCGGCTACGCGTTCCCGCAGCTCGGCTACGCAAATTTCCTCGTAGTTCTTCTCCGCCTCGACAGCTACGCAATCGCTGGGAAGAAGATACCGGATTTTTCCTCCGGTTCCAACGGCCGTAAAGACCTCATCTCGGAAATAGTACGGAACCCGCTGTTCAAACTCCTGCGCATAGGAAAAGAGCCTCTCGATGTTGGCTACGCATTCGTCCACAAGCTTCCGATACACATCCCTCTGATATTCCTCATTGTCTGCCATGTGAAAGAATGAGGTTCCGGGAGCCTCCGGGTAAGTTTCGTCAAAAGCCCAGTGTAACTCCTTGTTCTGGTCCTTCCCCCATCCGATATCGGTATACAGATGAGCGAACAGTTGTTTTCGGTCATTGGTATTGTAAAAACTCATCAGCTTTTCTTTCATTTTTTCGGCGTCAAAGGACGTCACGCGTCCGAGCTTCTTGCCGAAAAGCTCAAGAATAGAAGCCATATAAAAACTCCTTTCGGTGTCGATAATGAAAATGCGGTGGAGGAACACCCCACCGCAAATTTCAGTCGGCAATGAACATATAATTCGTCCCAGCAACCGTTTTGGTATGGATACGATTTCCCACGACCCCGATAGTCTTCATGGGTCCGGTCTTCATCTGGAGAACCCGGCCATCTTTTATTGGGATATGGAACACCATATATTGTCCCGTTTCGAGGTTGAGTTCGCCGCACTTCCCGACGATACTCTGGACGTACTTGTTTTTGCTCGTGGTCGAAGCCAGAGAACACTGCTTTTTGATTTTCACAAGCCGCGCCCCCTTACACGTTGATATTGTACCGGTCGTCGAGATAACGCCCGGTTTCGAGGTCGTATTCGGGAGCTTCAAACGTTCAGACGAGCAGCATTGTTATTCGTTTTCATTTTGGCAACCTCCAAATTGTCGTGTTTTGTGAATACAAAAAAGCAGCCGCCCGGATGGACGACTGCACACGAATCGATGACCACTGTGAACTTTTACGCGAGAGCCCGCGTCAATGGTATCTATCGTACAATTCTTATTGTATGAGTTTCGCACGACTGTGCAAGAGACAAAATTACCAAACGAAGGCCGGGAAAGCCCACGATTTCAATCGTGGGATGAAAGGCCGCACCTTAGAGTTACTTTGGGAGAAATTTCAAAACAACTCTTTTTTTGTATATATTCATGTGTTTGTAACAACATGGCATCTAAAATATGATATAATAGATACATGAAAAAAGATTATAGGCGCACAAAAGCAACCGTTTCTATGATAAATTATCACTTTGTGTTTTGCCCACGCTATCGGAGAAAATTATTTCTGGTGGATGGGTTTGAAGCTCGTTTCAAGGAACTTGTAACTCAAATTTGTGAGCAAAACGACATTGTGATACTGGCAATGGAATGTCATATCGACCATTGTCATCTTTTCGTGAATGCTCCGCCTACATTAAGTGCTGCAGAAATCATGAAAATTATTAAAGGAACCACCGGCAGGATACTCAAGCAAGAGTTTTTTCCTGACACGGTTATGCAAATGTGGACACGCAGCTATTTTGTAAGCACTGCCGGAGATGTGTCTACCGCTACGATTCAACGCTATGTTGAAGAACAAAAAACGAGAGGAGGGTAACTTATGGCTTTTGGGAGCAAGAACAGCACGCCATCATTTGTATTGACATTGCCTCTTGATATAAGTCTCAACGAGCAAGACTATCTGTATAAGGAGTTCAAGAAGTGTGGCGTCATCTACAATCAGCTTGTGAGTGTGACTACAAAAATGTGGCATCAATTGCGCAAGACGCGCAAGTATCGTGAGTTGATGGCAGCTATTGCAAAAGCAACTCCCGACAGCGATGAGCAAAAAACACTCTTTAAGCAACGCGAAAAGATGCTTAAAGAATATCGTTTTTCTGAAGATGCTTTTCATAAGTTGGTTGTGCCGTACGCGAAGCACTATGCTATAAACTCCCATATAGCACAGGCAGTTGCCTCTGATGTTTGGAAAGCATGGAGCACTTTCTTCTTTAGCAAAGGAAAAGAGGTTCACTACAAAAGGTTAGATGATTTAGCAGCTATCTCCGGAAAAAACAACTTCACCGGTATTGTGCTTCGCCCGGCAAACCTCACTACAAGCAATATAGAGTCGGCTAAGCGCAAGGTGCAAAAAGCCGTCGAAAAGCGATACGATGATATGTACGGGCGGCCTGACCCTAAAGACGATAAGAAAGTTGTTCTTCCTGATGAGGTAAAACCACAAATGGAAGCTGAAATTGCTGCCGCTATCGCAAAAATTAAGCCCACTATCGGAGAAGGCAACCTGCGCATTGTGTACGGAAAGCATGAATTTCCTGTTGTGTTGCGCAATCCTAAAACTCAGACAGGAAAATATCAGCAAGAAGCTCTCAAATGTGGAGTGAAATACTGCCGCATTACTCGTAAGTGGGTCAAAAACAAGTGGAAGTATTATGCACAATTCATCTTAGAAGGCTATCCTCCCACCAAATGCGACAGTAACGGTGTGATGAAGCATCCTGTCAATCAAGGGCGCATAGGTCTTGATATCGGCACGCAAACGCTTGCCATTAGTGGTAAAGATATCTGCGATTTGAGAGTTCTTGCGCCATCAGCAAGAGCGCAAGCAAGAGGACTCACTAATGAGATTGCTCGCACACAGCGTGCAATGGACCGCTCACGCCGCGCTACGAATCCGAAATATTATAATCCGGATGGCACAATCAAAAGGTTGAGGCGGCAGCATGGGCAGAAGCAAAAACGCAAATGGAAATACAGCAAAAGGTATTATCGTTTGCGTGCAAAGCTTCGTAACCTGTACCGTAAGTTAGCTGACATTCGCAAAATGGAGCACAACATTCTCGCCAACGAATTGTTGGCATATGGTAACGAGTTTGTGGTTGAAGATATGAACTACAAAGCCTTGCAGAAGCGCAGCAAAGAAACGAAAATTAACGCTAAAACCGGCAGGGCACATACGAAAAAGCGTTTCGGTAAATCTTTAAGTCGCTGTGCTCCCGCGAAGTTTATCACGATTCTTACAAACAAAGCTGTCCGCAACGGCGGCAATGTTATCAAGGTAGATACTTTTGAGACGAAAGCCTCTCAGTTTGACCATACGGATGAAAGCTATACCAAGAAGAAACTATCTGAACGGATGGCACATCTCAGCAGCGGAGAAGTAGTCCAGCGTGACTTATATTCTGCCTTCCTGCTTGAACATATAGATATCGAATCCTTGCAGTACAATATGGAAACCCTTAATTCGGCTTTTCCTGCATTTTTAGAAATGCACGAAAATACAAAGCGGCGCTTGCAGGCGGTTGGAAGTTCTCTTCCTGCAAGCATTGGATTCTAAACAATAACTTTCTGGGGGCTCGACACTCCCTCATTAAAGAGCTGCCTCGCAAGAGGTGAAACTCCCTTCGGAGGATGCACTTAAAAGAACTGGGAATGCAGAAAAGTATGTTGGTCAACCATTTTGGCTGGATGCTCGTCATGCGCTACACCCGTAGTGTATGATGGGAAACCGCATAACTCGCTGTTTCAGACACGGTTTGGCGATGAACCTTGCCGCGCCGCCCAGGAATCCCACGATTTCAATCGTGGGAGGTGTCAACGGACACAGGAATCTGACGATAAACAAAAAAAGCCGCCTCCAATGCGGAGACGGCTGGTATACTACATTCCGATTTTTTCGAGGTACGGGATAGCGGCACGCATTCTTTCGCACTCCCAACTCTTGCGGGGGTTGCGTTCGTGCTTCTTGATGAACTTCTTCATCTCGGCGGAGGTTTCGGCACCCAGTCCGATGGCGGCTAAGATTTCCCTTGCACCGTCACACTTCATGGCTTTCAGGGTATCCGACTCAATTTCGCGTCCGCCCTTAAACCGCTGCATAGATTTGAGTCTGCAGAACGGGAGGTAGCCTTCCGGTGCATTATCGCCGATATTCCAAATGATATAGCCGAGAGGCGGTTCCGTTACGACTTCGTAGGTATCGCATACGCCAAGCGCAGTATGATAGATTTTCATTATGGTACTCCTTATTTTTCGTAGCGGTCATTAGACCGGCTGTGATGATTACAAGTTCAGGGTGACATTGCGGGCACTGGGCTCGTATTTCTTAGTCTCTACCCCGGTAATCTTGAACATGTGTCGTGCAGCGACATTGTTGTTCGCATCCCGGTACTTGTCGTCGAGATACACGATACGCTTTATCCCGCTCTGAATGATTGCTTTCGCACACTCATTGCACGGGAAAAGCGTGACATACATCGTAGACCCGTGCAGGTCTTTCCCGGCATTGAGGATAGCGTTCAGCTCAGAATGACAGACATACATGTACTTGGTATCAAGGTCGTTGCCTTCCCTGCCCCAAGGCATAATGTCGTCATCACAGCCAATAGGCATGCCGTTGTATCCCAGTGACAGGATTTTATTGTCACGCACAATGCATGCGCCTACCTGACTGTTGGGGTCTTTACTGCGCATTGCAGATAACATAGCAATACCCATAAAGTATTCATCCCATGAGATATAATCTTTCCGTTTTTCACTCATGTATTTACTCCTCTTCTTTTGTCCTGTCGTTTTCATGCTGCACCTCTCAGTCTACTAAGTAGCCATTTTCAGCGTATTGTTTAAACGCATCATCCAACTGCATATTGAAACGCTCGCCGATGTCAGCGTCCTTGAATTTACGGATTTTGGCGAGAGCCTTGGCGTAATTGATGTCATGCCCCTCTCCATAGTTCCACAAAGCGGGATGACTTCCACGCCAATCCATAGAGCCGTTGTTGAAAGCTAAACACTCGTGCAAAGGAAAATCACGCGTATTATGCACGATATTAAAGCAGCTTAAAGAACTGCTGCCATTGGAAAAACCGGTTGATTTGCGCATCGTAAAAGCACCATTCACCGGCACATAACACTTAACTGAGTTATAGCCTCGTTCTCCGCCTTGATTCCAAGTTTCGATGGTAATAAGTACGCCGGTATTCAGATTCGCCCATACATCAAAGATATTGTCTTTATCAATGTCTTCTTTGTATTCATGTGTAAAACCGAGCTCCTGTAAAATACGAGTCAGTTCCTCATACGGAATAGCCTCTACTTCACCAGTTTTTTCGTTGTATTCCTCGTAGAAGTCATAAGAAACATTCTTCATTGTGGCGAGAATGCAGTTTTCTCTGTTTTCAAAGGAAACCACTTTGCCATATCCTACATGAAGGCTCTTCCAATTTTTGATGATAATAACCTTCCCGTACTCGTTATAGGAAATGAGCTTACCATTCTTTTTGGACCTCCGGATACGGTAGACATTATCTGCGCTGATTCCGCTCAGGTCAATAGTATTGTTTATATTCATGAATCTTACCTCACTTCACTTTTTGTCAAGTTGTAGATACAACCGTTTGAATTTTATCGGCAATCATAGTTGCTATACGCTTTGCCTCTTTTTCCGCACATGCGTCCCAGACCTCAAAATACTGGTAACCATGATAGCAACCATGAATTTCGGAATCACTCCCGCTTTGGTGGAACCAGATAGCTGAACCTTTTTTATCTTGCATTGCCTGCCGCACGGCGACCACAAAGTTCGTCGCATCAGCATCTTTTGCTAAAAAGGCGGTGGAGTGTCTTGCCCCACCGCATTGGTATTGGTCAGATGTACTTTTCCCAGAATTTCTCGAAGGTTTCGTCCGGCATCACCATTTCCGTCTCATCGAGGACACGGCTGAACTCGCTGCTGCTGATGTCGGTGCCGATGAAATCCGTGACGGCATCGCGACCACGCTGCATCAGGGCATCTTTCAGGATATACCAGCGGTATTTGTGGATGAGGTCCGTCAGAGATTCGCCGTCGTTCTCCCAGTAATCGTTCTTTGCCTGAACATGATATAGAGCATCGAGAACGCCGTCGTAGTCATCGCTGTCATACTCGCTTACAATGTCGGTGAGATTGAGCAGACGGCGGTCAACGCCATCGACCTTCACGGTTGCGTTGTTGAACGAGTCATAGTCGCAGGGCTGTGCAGGAACTTCCACAGCAAACACCTCGCGGGTTTTCTTGTTCACCTTGCACGGCAGATAGAACGATGCACCGGAATCAAAGTTCGAGGTGATAACGCCGGATACAATATCGGGCATCGGGTTCTCGCGAGCCTCCTCAAACTCCGGCAGATGGAACACATCCACGACATTCTCGATGTCGTAGTCAAGGGCACGGACCTTCGTGACGATATAGCCGCCCCGCTGCAATTCGAAAACTGCACGGCAGAGTTCAAGCTTAATCTCGTGCTCATTCAGAAGACTACCGTGGCTGTCTTTCACGAGGGTGATTTCGATTGTTTTGTTCTTGGCGGTCGTTTCGGCCAGAAAATAGGTCTTGTCATTGCAAATTTCAAACATGTCATTACGCTCCTTTTTGTGTTGAACGCAAAAAGAGCGGGCCTCTCAGAATCGAGAAGTCCGCTCTTCAAGCGAAATTGTGAATGTACGAAAGGCATAAAACCCTTTCGATATGGAATGTTATCTATCGTACAATACCTATTCTATGCTGTTCGCACATTTTGGCAACAGAACAGCGAGAAAATACAGGAAACAGTTGTTGCTCCAGGCAACCATCGCTGCGAATTTATGCTTCAAACCTTTGTACAAGCATCATAGGGACGAGGTTTTCGCGCACAAAGAACCCGCAATCTTTGACATAGCGGTTTACTTTTTTACGTTCGCCTTCGCAAATATCGCAGATGTTTACGAAGATTTCTTTTGTTTTCGGCTCATAGTAGAGAAAGTTGTCAAGGGGAATCTTAATCTGCATATTTCCGGCGCTTTTGTTGCACAGCGTTACATCGACAATGTTCTTTTTGCAAATAGTTCCCTTATGGGAATTCAGAAGATGTCTCGCTGCTTTCTGGGATTCGTTTTTGGTCTGGACGAACATGTTGGTCATCTTACTTGCAAGCCTCGCTGCCGCAACCTTTTTGGGAATATATGCACCGGTTGGCGTTTCCTTTGATGTCGTTTTAAAGTTCCTTCTGCTGAGACTTGTCAGTAAAGAAGTTGTGAATCCTTCAGGGTCACAAGCATAGTTGAGACCCAACTCGTAGTAGCCAAGTACACTGACTGGATACAAAGTTTGCAAGGCGTTCTCGATACAGCCGAAATACACCGGCTGCTCATGTTTGGAGAGCATATCCAAAATCGCGTACTGTTTTGCCAGATTCTTAACGGTCTCGCTCTTTTCTACGCGAGCATCAACTGCGTATTCCTTCAAAACCTTTCTGGTA
>ENA-OPXQ01000074-OPXQ01000074.1-human-gut-metagenome-genome-assembly--contig:-NODE-74-length-64591-cov-2.627572_pt1 | contig 64591 bp, 81 predicted proteins | sample MGYA00241769_ERZ502042 | MGnify/ENA primary metagenome ERZ502042 (study PRJEB25962, sample SAMEA2041934) | human gut metagenome | biome: human gut; feature: human-associated habitat; material: faeces...
CAAAATCAGGAGCATCGACATAAGCATAAGTTCCAACTTTTTTTATGTCCCTTGATGAATAGGTTTCAAGGTCAATGCTTAGTCTGGTCATGGTTCTTAACCTAGCAGATCATCAGCATCGGCCGAATCATCAAACCCATCATCCCAGTCTTCATCACGAACGATACCGCCGCCAAGGGGCTCGCCATCCGATAATTTCATAATGCCCATAAGCCCCGCAGATACGCCGCGATTGCCCTGGCTATCATAGACGTAAAAGTTGATAATAGCCCGACCATAACAGCCACTGTATAATTCCGATTCTTCAGTGATCGGTGTTTTGTCGGCATATACAATAGCAGGTTTTCGAGTGCTCGATACGTTCATAACATAATGTCCTACACATTCGGGGCCATAGGGTTCACCTCCGTTAGGTGTTACACCGTCGCCATCATGCAGGGTAGTTTTCAGCTGCGCCGGCAGTTTCTTCCCTTTTTCTACCCAAGTGTCTTTAGCAGCTTGGGCTGCTGCCTTCATTTTTGCAAGTGTTGCGGTATCGGATTTAGGAATCAAAAGCATCACGCTGTATTTTTCTACACCATTTTGATCCGCGCGCGGATGAAATGCATTTACATAAGAAAACCTAACTCTGCCTGTAGTGATTTGTGTTTTTGCCATAATAATTATTCCTCCTCAAATTGGTCAATAATAGATTTTTCGGGAGCCCATTCCGGACGTTTATCTTGTTCAGTTACTAACGTTGGTTTTCCCGGCGGTTTTTCAATAAGACCCACCGTCAGTTCCCTAAATTTTTTCTTACCTGTCAGAGATTCCAAGTCTGTAAGACTACGAAGTTCTGTTGGTTTATAAATAGTTTCATCCGCATAGCCCTCATTGCGCAAAATTTCTGCCATGATCTCAGGATCAGTAATTTTACGGTTACTGCGTCCCTCAACCAGTTTCATGCCTGGCCACTTCTTACCAGTATTGACAGCTGCATCAAGCGCGTATTTTTGCAGGGCATCTATCCACTTCGTAAAAGCGCCGGCACGCATCAGTATATCTGAAACTTCAGCATCTGAGAGCAAGTCGGCTTCAGCAAATGCGTATTTAGCAATTTCAAGATTGTAATCTGACAAATGCCTGCAGGTAGCCGACGCTCTGCAGAACCTGCAATGATCTCCGACCCCGTATTCGCCTTCGCCTTTCATCGCCATTTGGGCCGTTACTTTTACAGCTTCGCCCCATGCAAGCAGTTCATTAAGTGTCAGCGTTTCAGAACTGATACTGTCTAATCTTGGCTGCACGATCGTCATGGCAACATTTTTAAACTCATATAACAGTCCAAAATTATTGTAAGCCCCGAGACCATATAACCGCATTTGCGAATTATTTTCAGCTGAAACAGGCACACCCTTGCCGTATTTCAGGTCAATCACCTCAATAGTGTCACCGGCGATAATTATCACGTCACCGGTACCAAATCCCTCTGGTACCCAGGGACTGAAATCGAGTTTCTGTTCTATAAACAGATAGGCCCGCCCATTATTTTCAGCTTGTAAGCATGAATAGCGTTCCCAAACAGTATCTACATAGTCAGAAATATAGTCGTTCATACTTACGGAATATCTTGGATCAGCCTCTACTGCTCGCAATCGTTTTTCATACTCATCCTGTAAAATTTCAAGATTTAGGTACCGCAACCGGATCTCTGCCACCTCATGGGCCAGAGTGCCTTCTGCTGCGTACTCACTGCCTTTATCCGGGAAATGGCTTTCCAATCTTGCAGAAGGCGGGCAATTCAACCATTTGCTACTGCCTGACGCACTTAAAAAGGCGTGAGCACTCATAACCCTTTCACCAGCTCGATCAGTTCAGCATATTTTTCAGCAGGGGTATCAGATAACTTAGTACTACCTACTTTTTGGAAACATTCGGCCAGTTTGGCTTTTTTATCAGGATTCTTTTTGATAAAATCCATGCAGGCAGCCTTAACATCATCCATAGTAAGAACCTTTTCCTCTTCTTTATCTGGCGCCGGTGCAGCAGCTGCAGTTTGTTCTGCTTTAACTACTGGTGCGGATACGCTTTCATCTTTAACAACAGGAACAGATTCAGTAGCAGCATCAGTAGCCGGAATAACTTTTGCGGCTTTTGAATTTTTCCTGCTGCCTTTTGCTGGTGCGTTATCTTCAGTAGCAGTGTGCGTAGTAGTGGTAGCCACTGCTAAAGCACCTACCGTAGCCTGCAGCGCGGTACTAAAAGCACTAAAACAATTAATCAGTGCTGGAGTTTCCTCAAATTTCACGTTAACATTTACATTGATATCCATATTATTTTCCTCACTTTCAAAATTATGCTATAATGTAACCAATACAGGTTATTCACGACCTATGTATTAACCCTGAGCTGTCAGCATTGCCGTGCTGATAGCTCTTTTTTTAATTCATTCCAGCAACCTTGCACCAGAGCCATAACCCGAAAAATACACCGGCCCAAGTCCCAATAGCAATTACCGCAATTTGATAACCTAACTCTTTCCACATCTCACCACGCCCTTTCTAAAAACATTCCAAAAATAATCAGTGCTGCCGCTATCAGTATCTTAGGGAAAATTTCACTCTCAGCAAAAAAGTACCAAATATAGATCCCTAGTGTTTTCACGGTGTTTCCTCCCCCCAGCACGACTTTTGTTCCTCTCTGCAGCATCGACTATAGCCGTCAGATAAGCTAAGTCATCAAAGGAATAACCATTATTGTCCAACTCGAGTTCTAAACATTCTATGCCGCTATTGAAAGACCTTAGGGATTCAATTAAATCATTTAAAATATGAGCTGGAATTTTACCAGAAACAGCCTGAATCGCTTTAGCGTATGAGTTTAAGCTTTTTATCTGTGTAGATCTGTCTGATATCAAATTAAATATTTCCGTAAGCAGTTGTTCCGGCATTAGCTATTTCACCTCCTTTCGCAGTTAAACAATGCCGCCACTGACGTTTTTGCCAGTCTTCAAATTCAGTCTGCAAAGTTGTATCCTTAAATCGTCCATCTGGCAGCATCAACTCCTTTAATCGCTCTGATACATATTCTGCTAGACTTTGCGCCGCATAATCACTTATTCGCTCACTAGTACCCCTTTTCCAGATAGTTCACTTTCAGATTCAATACCCATGTATTCATAAAACTTATTTGGACTTATGTGATATGACCATCTACCACTAGTACTTTGAACCGCAGCACCAAAAGGCAGCCTATTTCGCTGTAAGCCAATTCTAACGAATTGCTCCGACTTATCCATCAGCTTTGCCGCTTTGGCAACACTCATCCGCATTTACTTCGCCTCACTTTCTTCCACCAATTTTTCCTCATAGTTTCTAATCGTAGATAAGGGGATATTGAATAAATCTGAAAGTTTTGAAGCAATTGAAATGGTCATATCTTTTTTATAAATCCCCTTCTCAAGACGAGAATATGTATTTTGATTCATTCCAAGTTTTTGGGCGACAAAATCTTGTGTATAGGATTTTTCTTCACGCAACTTTTTTAGCCAAGTCCGCATATCTTAGCCTCCTTTCTATCCCATTTTGGTATATTATACCGCTTCGGGATAATTCTGTCAACCATTTCGGGATATATATATTTACAATTATCCCATTTAAGGATATTATAAATCCATGAGGAGGGAATGAAATGCTTCTAAACTTAGCTCAATTAAGGAAAGATAGAAATTTGAGTCAATCAGATTTAGCTAAAATATTTTCTGTAAATCAAAATACTATATCGCGCTGGGAAAAAGGCGAACGCAGCCCTGATCCTGAGCAGTTAAAAACTATATCTCAATATTTTGGTGTTTCTGTCGACTTCCTTCTAGGCAACGACGAGCCAAAAAAGAAAATTCCTAAAGATCTCAAAAAACTGCTGGATGAAGAAGAAATCACCCTCAATGGGCGTTTAGTGTCACCAGAAGATAAAGAAAAAATGCTGGGAATCATAGAGCTTCTCTACAAAGACGCCAAAGAAGAAAATAAAAGAAAGAGCTGATATCAATGGCCTATAATATACCGTTGCGTGTGCGCAACCTTATAAAAAAGGCCGGCAGCAGTGACCCTTATGAAATAGCTGATTACCTGAACATAAAAATCAAAACCGTCAGCATGCCTAGGCATACTAACGGTTTTTGGCGGCGTATATTACGTCGCAACTATATTTGTATTAGCGACCAGCTCAATGACTGGCAACGTAAAGCCGTCATTGGTCACGAACTCGGCCACATTATGCTGCATCCGCAGTATAAATATTTTTGCCTGGATAGTCGTACCTACTTCTGCTCCCAGCGCCACGAAAATGAAGCTGATTTTTTTAGTGTAGAGCTTTGCGGGTACTCTATGGATATAGAAGAAAATTTTGTAGAGCTCTTCCTCAAAGAAGGTTGGAAATAATAAAAATATTCAAATCCCTCGGCGGTATATTTTTTTTACGCTGTTTTATTTCTAATATTTTAAAAATATTAACGATAGTTGTGGTACAAAATAATTTATGGAAGAAGGCTAAAACATGACTATTTCAAAATTTATTTTTAATTCTTTTTTGTATTTAGGCTCCTTGTTACTGATATTTCTCATTGGTTTGGAATTAATGTTTTGGTATGAAAAATTCATGCAATTTATTCATGATCCAATTACTAAAGGCGTACTTGTATTGCTGTTGCTACACGCGGGCTTAGCTCTTTCCAGAGAATCTTAAATTTAAAGGAAGTAATCTTATTAACTCAAGTGTCTGCTTTGATGATTTGTTTGTGGAAAACATTTTCGGCACATTAGGCGCGTCACTAGAAAGAAGATGATAACTAAAAAAATCATTACTGTACTAATGTTACTCACTTATCTAAAAATAAGCATAACGACTATTTTTGAAAGAAGGGTAAAAATATGACTAGTTCAAAATTCCTTTTTCATTCATTTATGTGTATAGGCTCCGTACTACTAATATTTTTTATATGTTGGGATTTATTACTTTTGTATGAACTTATTGTTAATTCAATCATAAAATTCCTCAATATCATCAATGAGCCATTTACAAGAGGTATATTAACAATATATTTCATCTTTACAGGACTTGGCGTTACAAAAGAGTATTGAAAAATCGCCCAAAGGGATAAAACGTAAAGGAATAATCATATGCCAACTTACGATGTTGAAGCAACTTATGCTAAAATTTTTTCTAAAGCTGGCTTTTCTCTGTAAATGGACGTCGCAATCGCAAGCCATTTTTCTTCTTAAATTGGGGAATCAATGTTTGCATAAATATCATGGATAAATTCGCAGCTGGTAGCCTTGTTATAGGTATACTCTATCTAGTTTTTATTTACATTCTATTTACGAACTCTGCTAAAAGATTTCATGACTTAAATCATCCAACATGGTTCGCTTGTTATAATTTTATAGTATTCATACCCTTCATATTTCCAACAAATCACTTTGATAATACAGTCATGCTTCTCATAACAGTAATAATAGGCCTTTATACTACATTCAAAAAAGGGACTGTTGGGCCGAATTTTTACGGTCCAGATCCACTCGAAAAATAAAAAAGCCGCTCCTTTTTGAATTTTTTAATTACGGTTTTGTGAACAGTATACCAGAAAATGTAAAAAAAAAAGAATGCAATCAAAAAGCCGCTCCTTTTTGGAGCGGCACTATTTAAAACAGCTTACCAAACATATGTTTAAAGTAGGTGAAATTATGAGATTACCAAATGGATATGGCAGTGTATCAAAACTATCTGGCAATCGGCGGCGCCCTTATATCGTCCGTATTACTGCTGGCTGGGACGACGAAGGAAAGCAACTACTAAAAACTCTTGGATATTATCCGTCAAAGAAAGAAGCACTACAGGCTTTAGTAGAATATAACGCAGCTCCATATGATCCAACAGCACGCAAATTTTCTCTTACAGAGATCTACGATATCTATTGCAAGCAAAGATACCTGGACAATGATCTTAAAATCCCAAATCAATATGTTGCTGCTTATGGATATTGTACTAGTCTTCATCAAAAAGCTTTTGCTGATTTAAAGACTGCTGATTTGCAAAAAATCATAGATGCTTGCGATAAAGGTTATTCTACTAAGAAAAATATAAGGATACTTTTTAATTTACTTTATAAATACGCAATGGCTAATGACATAGTTATGAAAAATTATGCTGAGCTCACTAAATTGCCACCGCAAGTAGAATCCAGGCTCCATATTCCGTTTACAGAAAAAGAACTCGATTTATTACTAGAAAACTCTAATAACAAACTTGTTCAATCTGTCTTAATTTTATGCTACACTGGCATGCGACCTACAGAACTACTAAAAATAGAACGTGATAACGTATTTCTTAAAGAGCGCTACATGCTTGGTGGAATAAAGACCACAGCTGGTAAAAATCGAGCAATCCCTATCGCCGATAAAATCTACCCATTTATAGAAGCTCTTTATAACGAAAACCACAAATATTTAATAGAGATAGACGGACACCCCATTAATTACGATAAATTTCGTAGTAAATTTTGGGAACCGGTAATGTACCAATTTAAAATGAACCATCTTCCGCATGATGGTCGACATACCTGTGCAACCCTTTTAGATAACGCCGGCGTCAATGACACTATCAAGAAAAAAATATTAGGTCATTCCGGAAAAGATGTAACCCAAAAAGTCTACACTCACAAGACAATTAAACAGCTATTAGATGCCATCAACTTAATATGATTTGTATCATTCCTGTTACATGTAAGTTACATTGACGTTACATGTAAGGTAAAATTAATGAAACTTAGTGGACATCAAAAAGTAAAAGAACCGCATGGACATTGTGTTCATGCGGTTCTTATTTGTTCCATTTTTAACGTTTCGAGAACTGGCTTGCTTTACGCGCTTTTTTAAGACCGTATTTACGACGTTCTTTTTCGCGCGGATCGCGAGTCAGGAAGCCAGCTTTTTTCAAAGCCGGACGATATTCAGCGTCAACGTCGAGCAAAGCACGAGCGATACCATGACGGATCGCACCTGCCTGACCGGAAATACCGCCGCCAATAACATTTACGAGTACGTCGTATTTGCCTTTGGTTTCAGTAATTTCAAGCGGTTGGTTAACGATGAGTTCCAATGTTTTCAGACCAAAATAATTGGTCAGCTCACGGCCGTTAATAACGATTTTACCTTCACCCGGAACCAGGCGAACGCGAGCAACTGAAGATTTGCGACGACCAGTCGCACTATAAGTAACTACTGCCATTTACGTTTCCTCCTCCGGATTATCTTACGTTGATTTCTAAAGTTTCAGGTTTTTGAGCTGCATGCGGGTGTTCAGGACCAGCATATACATGCAGTTTAGTGTAGATCTGGCTGCCAAGGCGATTTTTAGGAATCATACCTTTAACTGCGAGTTCTACCATTTTTACCGGGTTCTTAGCGAGCATATCGCCAGCTTTTGTGTAGCTGTCGCCGCCAAGGTAACCGGAATGACGGAAGTAAACTTTTTGAACCAGTTTTTTACCGGTCAAAACTACTTTGTCAGCATTGATTACGATTACATGATCTCCGGTATCCATATGCGGAGTAAAAGTCGGTTTGTGTTTGCCACGAAGGATTTTTGCAACTTCGGCTGCCATGCGGCCAAGAGTTTTATCAGCTGCGTCAACAACGAACCATTTACGTTCGATATTGGACGGATTAGCCATAAAAGATTTCATCCTTATGTCCCTCCCTAAAGTATTTCCTGTTCGATGTAATTTTATCGTTTCTCTCCGGGGCTAGTGGAGATAGGCGTAAAATCACGTATGTATATTGTAACCATCTTGACATTTTTTGTCAAGTAAAATCAGGATTATTTTCTGATTTTTTCAATATCTGCCAGAAAATGCGGTATATAACCAACATAATCTAAATAAAGTCCCTGAGGAGGCGCCGGGGCAACCTTAAAATGACGCTTGCCTGCTGCAAATTCACTTTTAAATGCAGCAATACTTTTAGTGCCTTTGCCGACTTCTACCAGATGCCAGACGATATTACGCACCATATGATATAAAAATCCATTACCTTCAATGCAGAATTCCAGTTCTCCCTGCTCTTTTGGCAGCCATTCAGCGCGGTAAATCGTTTTAACAGGCGAACTTTGCACACTGCCGGCCGAACGGAAAAACGAAAAATCATGTGTTCCCAAAAGCAGCTGTGCTGCCTCCTGCATCGCTTCAAGCCGCAGATATTCCCGCATTTGCCAGACATAGTTACGCAGGAAAGGGTCCGCATGTTTATTCTGCACTATGCGATAACAATAACGTTTCCAACAAGCGCTGTATCTGGCATGAAAACCTTCGTCAGCTTCCTCAGCCTGCCAAAGCACGATATCCTTCGGCAGGATTCCTGCACAGGCCTTTAAAAGATTCTCCAATGGAATACTACCGCTGGTTGTCAGCGACACTACCTGCCCCCGTGCATGCACACCCGTATCAGTACGTCCAGAACCGGCTGTAACGATTTTTTCGCCGCAGAGCAAGGATAGTTTCTCTTCAAGCACCTGCTGCACTGTAAGAGCATTAGTCTGCTTCTGAAAACCATGGTAATTAGTGCCGTCATAAGCCACTGTTAATTTCAGAGTACGCATAACGCGTTCCCCCAGCGAATAAACGCCATCAGACCAATCAAAACAAACACTGTCGCTAATGCCGCATAGTCACGTCCATAATAAACGAGCTCGTGCATACGGCTGCGTCCTTCTCCACCGCGATAACAACGTGCTTCCATTGCTACCGCCAGATCATCGGCACGTCTGAACGCACTGATAAAAAGAGGTATCAAAAGCGGCAGCATATTTTTGGCTCTCTGCATCAGATTGCCGCTGGAAAAATCAGCCCCGCGTGCGGTCTGTGCCTTCATAATCCTGTCTGTTTCCTCAAGCAGCGTAGGTATAAACCGTAAGGCGATCGTCATCATCATTGCCAGCTCATGCGCTGGTACGCCAAAACGTTTAAATGGGCGCAGCAGAGCCTCTATCCCGTCAGTCAAAACTATTGGTGAAGTCGTAAATGTCAGTATCGAAGAAATCAGCAGCAGCAGAATCAGACGCATCGACATTTTCAGGCCCATTTCCAGACCTTCCTGCGTTACTTTAAAAAATTTCCAGGAAAAAATTACATTTTCACCCTGCCCTGTAAACATATGGATTACCATTGTCAGAACAATGATGATCCACAGCGGCTTTATTGATTTTAGAACCAGCATCAGCGGCAGACGTGATAAAAGAATAATCAAAAATACGAAACCCCAAAGTATTCCATAAGATACGGCTCCTGAGGCCAGAAAAATAGCGACAATGAAAAATAATGTTATCAGTATCTTCGTCCGCGGGTCCAACTTATGAATCAGAGAATTTCCCGGGTAATATTGTCCAAGCGCAATGTCAGTCAGCATTTATTTCAACCCCTTTGCTGTTTTGATCTGCGCTTCCAGTGCTTCCGCAGTCATGGTATCCGCCTGGATTTCCATCCCGCGTGCACGCAGTTCATCACTGAGTTTAAAAAGCTGCGGTACGTCCATGCTTACCGCCAAAAGTTCATTTTTATGATTTTGATAAATTTCAGCAGGACTTCCGTCTAAAATGACGCGTCCACCGGAAATAACCAGCAGCCGGTTACTGTAACGGGCTGCTTCTTCCATACTGTGCGTAACTAAAATCACAGCCATCCGGCGTTTTTTATACAAAGCCATGATTTCTGCAAAAACAGCATCACGTGAACGCGGATCAAGTCCGGCAGAAGGTTCGTCTAAAATCAGATAATCAGGATCCATTGCTATTACCCCGGCAATCGCCACGCGGCGCATTTGTCCTCCGGAAAGCTGAAACGGAGACCGGCTGGCAAAGGGTTCAAAATCCAAACCCACAAATCTCATCGCGTCTTGGACCTGCTGCTTAACCTCATTCTCCTGCATCCCCTTATTCCGCGGTCCAAATGCAATATCCTCAAAAACAGTTTCAGCAAAAATCTGATGTTCAGGATATTGGAAAACCATACCAACCTGGTGTCTTGCTTTTTTTACGGCTTCACCTTTGCCGCTGATATCCAGTCCATCAATCGTTACTTTACCTGCCGACGGTTTTAAAAGACCATTCAGATGCTGCACTAAAGTCGATTTTCCGCTGCCGGTATGCCCGATCACAGCAACAAACTCCCCTTTGTCCACAGTCAGCGAAACACCTTGCAGCGCTTTGCGTTCGTAGGGTGTTTTGGCCATATATGTAAATTCTACGTTTTCTAATGTTATCGGCATATGCTTTCAGCCAACTCCTCATTTGTAATAATTCCCTGCTGTAAATTCAGACCGCTTTGCCGCAAATCATCGGCAATTTTAGCAGCTAAAGGCGCTTCTAAGCCTAAAGCATATAACTCTCGTACATGACTGAACACCTCTTTCGGCGTCCCCTGCATTTTGAGCTTGCCCTCTCCCATAACAATGATTCGGTCAGCCTGCAGCGCCTCTTCCATATAATGAGTTATATAAACCACGGTAATGCCTTTTTCCCGGTTCAATTTTTTGACAGTAGTTACTATTTCTTTGCGTCCCTGTGGATCGAGCATAGCCGTCGGTTCATCTAAAACAATACACTTGGGTTCCAATGCTAAAACACCTGCGATCGCCACGCGCTGTTTTTGACCGCCGGAAAGCAGATGCGGAGCATGCTTGGCATAATCACTCATACCTACTGCCGCCAGCGCAGCATCCACTCTTGTTCTTATTTCTGCCGTCGGCACCCCTATATTTTCCGGTCCAAAGGCAACGTCTTCCTCGACAATTGCCGCCACGATCTGATTATCAGGATTTTGAAACACCATCCCCACATGCTGGCGAATATCCCAAAGATTTTCTTCTACCGTAGTATCCATACCCTCGATCAGGCACACACCTTCACTTGGCCTCTGCAAAGCGTTAAAATGACGCGCTAAAGTACTTTTACCACTGCCATTGGCACCAATAACAGCAACAAATTCACCTTGTCTTATTTCTAAATTGATCCCATCCAAAGCCTTTATTTCTTTATTTTCACTGTCTGTATAAACATGTGTTAAATTTTTTACTTCAATTATAGTTTGCATGGCAAACCTCCGCTTAATTCAGTACCTTTATATTATATTATTCCAGCCCAGGTACGTCAACCGCTTCCAGCACACTTGGTTAACTTTACAAAAATAAGACCCGGAACAGTCCGGATCTTATTTTCAAACTTTCTTATTCTCGAATTTGCAGCTGCAACATTTGAAACAAGGCTATTTTTACTTTACCGCAGCTTCCATAAATTAATACTGATATCCATATGTATAAAAAGAATTTCTCAGAAGTATCTTTCAATTCTATAGCAAAGCAAATTTTTCGCTTTCAAAAATTGCTTTCATACGGCACAGACAAAAAGGATGCCCTGCAGGATCAAACATCACACGCCATTCTTCAGAAAACTGTTCAGCTGCCATTGTTGCTCCGCAGTTAATCGCATGCTGAACCGCTTCTTCCAAATCATTGACTGCAAAGTCCAAATGCGCCATCTGCTGCTGTACTCCCGGTTCTTCCGGCCACACAGGCGGACAGTACTCTGGATTTCGCTGAAAAAGTATTCCCGGATAAGCTCCCTGGGACATTCCAGGTACTCCTATACAGGCCCAGTTCTCATCATAAAAAGGGATTTCCCAATTTAGCAGCTCTGCATAGAATTTAGCCAACGCATAAGGGTTTATGCAATCCAGTGTGAAAGAATACATTTTGATTTTCAATTCTTTCTCCATTTTTAATCCTTCCAATAAAAGATGATTTTCTTATTATTTATCAGCTTTCATCCAGCTGCGCATCAGCTGTACTTCACGCCAGCCTAAATATGCGGCCAGGACAGCAGCCGCAAAATCCGCTGTCATACCTGCATACATAACGCCGTTAATACCATAAAACAAAGGTAATATGACAATCAGAGGCAGTAAAAAAATAATCTGCCTGGTCAGGGAAAGAATGATACCTTTAGTTGCTTTACCAATGGACGTAAAAAAATTGGAAGAAATCGGCTGGATACAATCTAAAAAGGTGAAGAACAAATAAATTCTGAAATATTCCTCCGCAAATTGATAATAAGCTTCTGATCCTTCACCGAAGAAACCAATGATCTGCCGCGGGAAAAGCTGAAAACAGGCAAAAGCAATAATGGATACTACCGTTCCTATCAGCAGCGTTAAGCGGTAAGCTTCTATAACACGTCCGTATTTTTTTGCGCCGTAATTAAAACTGACTATTGGCTGCAGCCCCTGTGACAACCCAATAATGACTGAAAAATAAATCATATTTACTTTCGTAATGATCCCTGAACAGGCCAGAGGTATCTCACTGCCGTATATTGAATCTGCGCCATAATGAGTCAAAGTATTGTTTAATGTTATTTGCACTACCATAATCGCAAATTGATTAAAACAGCTGGCAGCGCCAAGTGCCGAGATCAAACGGGAACGTTCCCAGTTCGGCAGCAAATCGTTTTTAGACAACGGCAAAGTCTTGAACTTTCTTAAATATCCAGCGACCATAAGCCCCGACACAACTTGCCCGATAACAGTTGCAGATGCTGATCCGGCAATACCCCAATCCATTACAAAAACAAACAGCGGATTGAGAATCAGATTGATAAAAGCGCCGGTCAGCATACAAATCATTGAATACTTAGGGCTACCGTCAGCGCGCACTAAAGTGCTGCCCCCCGTCCCCAAAATCAAAAACGGGAAACCCAGACAATTGATTCCCGCAAAAATAAGCGCATACTTTAAAACAATATCTGTTGCGCCAAAAGCGATCATCAAAGGTTTTAAAAATACCAGTACAAATACCGCCAGCACCACACCACTGCCAACAAGCAGCGTTATGGCATTACCAATATATTTAGCCGCTTCCTCGCGTTTACCTGCCCCAAGTTTCAAATTGAAATTAGACGCACCGCCAACGCCAAAAAGCAGCCCTAACGCAGTACATACCGTAGTTAAAGGCAAAGCGACATTAGTAGCCGCATTACCGTACATCCCAACGCTGCGCCCGATAAAAAACTGATCAACAATATTATATAAGGCTCCTACCAGCATAGCTATAATACTTGGCAAAGCAAAATCATGTAAAAGTCTGCTTATTTTTTCACTTCCAAGTGGATTTTCTTCATTTACCTTCATAAATTATTCCTCACATATTTCTAACTTTTTCTCATATAATTATTATACATCTTTTTTATCCTGTATTGCTAATGCCACTTGTGAATTAACTGTGTCCCTTTGGGAATTTCCCACTAACAATAATAAAAAAACCAGGAACAAAAGTTCCTGGTTTTCATGCTTATTCTTAAACAAGCTCGATAATTGCCATTTCAGCAGCGTCACCGCGACGAGGACCTACTCTGTAAATACGAGTAAAGCCGCCTTGTCTTTCTGCATATTTCGGAGCGATTTCATCAAAAAGCTTTCTGGTAGCTTCTTCATCGACGAGAACTGCAAGAACTTGACGACGGGCATGCAAGTCGCCTTGTTTTGCCAAAGTAATCAATTTGGCTACATGGCTGCTAACTTCCTTAGCTTTAGTCACAGTAGTTTCAATTCTCTCGTGTTTGATGAAGGAGCTCAAAATGCTGCGAAACAAAGCTTTACGGTTGCTGGAATTACGGCCCAGTTTTCTGTATGCCATTCGTTTCCGACCCCCTTCTTATTCTTCGTCACTATTGCGTAAAGCCAGTCCCAAATCGGCTAATTTTTTCTTAACCTCATCGAGGGATTTACGACCTAAGTTACGTACTTTCATCATGTCTTCTTCGGTCTTTTGAACCAGTTCATCAACAGTATTGATGCCTGCACGTCTCAAGCAGTTGTTGGAACGTACGGACAAATCAAGATCGTCGATGGAAACGGAACCAGGACCTGCTTGGACAGGCTCCTCGACCGGAGCGGTCTCAGAACTGCCAACTACGGTGACCATACTGCTGGAAGCAGCGGTACCGGTTTGGAACAACTTCAGGTAATCAATCATGATACTGGATGCCATGCTGATTGCTTCGTCCGGCTCAACGCTTCCGTCTGTCCAAACTTCCAAAGTCAGCTTGTCATAATTGGTAACGTTACCAACACGAGTATCGGTAACACCAAATTTTACTCTCGTAATCGGAGAATAAATGGAATCCACAGGAATCATACCAATCGGTTGATCAGGGCGTTTGTTCTTATCAGCAGGAACATAGCCCAGCCCCTTGTCGATGGCAATCTCCATATTGAGTTTCGCATCTTTGTCCAAGGTAGCAATATGCAGCTCAGGATTCAAAATCTCTACGTCGGCATCAACAAGGATGTCTGCTGCAGTAACTTCTTGCTCACCGCTGCATTCGATACGTAAAGTTTTTGGTTCTTCACTGCTTACTTTAAGGCAAAGAGCCTTGATGTTGAGGATAATATCCGCAACATCTTCTCTTACGCCTGGAATTGTAGAGAATTCGTGCAGCACGCCGTCAATTTTAACAGCTGTAACCGCAGCACCGGGTAAAGAAGAAAGCAATACTCTGCGAAGGCTGTTGCCCAGCGTGATACCGTAGCCTCTTTCCAACGGTTCCCATACAAATTTGCCATAACGGCCGTCATCGCTGATCTCAGCGGTGACCATTTTAGGTTTTTCTATTTCGATCATGCGGAAAGCCTCCTTCTCGTGCGTATTACCACAATACGCCTAATGTTGGGTGGCAGATGTTCAACTAATTATTTAGAGTACAACTCAACGATGAGATGTTCTTCGATAGGAACATCGATTTCCTCACGGGTCGGGAAACGATCAACTTTACCGCTCAAGCTTTGAGCATCGAGAACGAGCCAAGCAGGAGTAGTTTTGGAAGCCAGGGTTTCAGCCATACCTTTGAAGTATTCTTTACCACGGCTGTTTTCCATAACGCTGATAACGTCGCCGGCTTTTACCAAAGCGGAAGCGATATCAAGACGTTTGCCGTTAACAGCGATATGACCATGAGTTACCAATTGACGAGCTTGGCTACGGCTATCGGCCAGGCCAAGACGGTAAACTACATTGTCCATTCTTCTTTCCAGAAGAACGAGCAGGTTTTCACCTGTAATACCTTTTTGTTTTTCGGCTTTAACGAAGGTATTATGGAATTGACGTTCTAACATACCGTAAATACGGCGTGCTTTTTGTTTTTCACGTAACTGAATACCGTACTCAGATACTTTTTTGCGTGCTTGACCATGCTGACCAGGAGCATAGGAGCGAACAGCAAAAGCGCATTTGTCGCTGTAGCATCTGTCACCTTTAAGAAACAGTTTTGCGCCTTCACGACGGCATTGACGGCATACAGCCTCAGTATATCTTGCCATTTAGCGGGTACACCTCCAATAAATTAAACTCTTCTACGTTTCGGCGGACGGCAGCCGTTGTGAGGAATCGGAGTAACGTCTTTAATGGAGTTAACTTCGAGACCTGCAGCCTGAAGAGCACGAATAGCTGCTTCACGACCAGCGCCGGGGCCTTTAACGAATACTTCAACTTGTTTCAAGCCATGTTCCATTGCAGCTTTAGTTGCTTCTTCAGCAGCCATCTGAGCAGCAAACGGAGTGCTTTTACGGGAACCGCGGAAGCCTAAGCCGCCGGCAGATGCCCAGCTGAGTACATTACCGTTCATATCGGCAATAGTAACGATAGTATTATTGAAAGTGGAACGAATATGAGCTACGCCACTTTCGATATTTTTACTTACTTTCTTTTTGTTGCGAACAACTTTTTTACCAGCCACTCGTTTATCCCTCCCTCACTGATTATTTCTTCTTACCTGCAATAGTACGTTTCGGACCTTTGCGAGTACGAGCATTGTTTTTGGTATTTTGACCACGAACGGGCAAGCCCATACGATGTCTGCGGCCGCGATAGCTACCAATTTCAATCAGGCGTTTTATATTGAGGGATTCCTCACGGCGGAGGTCACCTTCTACTTTATAATCACCATCGATAGTTTCACGAAGTTTTGCAACTTCTTCCTCTGTCAGATCGCGAACGCGGGTATCAGGGTTGATACCGGTTTTGCTCAGGATCTCACGAGACAGGGTAAGACCGATGCCATAAATGTACGGCAGTGCGTATTCAATACGTTTGTCTCTAGGTAAATCGACACCAGCAATACGTGCCATTAACGCTGCACCTCCTTCTTAGCCTTGTTTTTGTTTATGTTTCGGGTTTTCGCAAATTACCATTACATGGCCTTTGCGTTTAATGACTTTGCATTTTTCACATATTGGTTTAACAGACGGTCTGACTTTCATATTTTAAACCTCCTCTTGCCTGTCTTTGGTTATTTGAACCGATAAGTAATTCTTCCACGACTTAAATCGTACGGAGTAAGCTCGACAGTAACCCTATCGCCAGGCAAAATTTTGATGAAGTTCATACGTATCTTACCGGATATGTGTGCCAGAATCACATGACCGTTTTCCAATTTAACTTGGAACATGGCGTTCGGTAGGGATTCTAAGATTGTGCCTTCAACTTCAATTACGTCTTGTTTGGACACAGCGTTTTACCTCCTTACTTCAGCGCCCCGAGACTAGCTTTAACATCAGCGTAAACTTTGCCGATTTCCTGCAGGCCATCGATTTCATGATATACGCCTTGTTTTTTGTAGTACTCGATCAACGGTTCCGTTTGCGAATGATATGCATGCAAACGATTTTTTACAGTTTCTTCTTTATCGTCGTCACGTTGATACAACGCGCCGCCGCATTTATCGCACATACCTTCCACCTTACTGGGATTGTATTCTACATGATATGTAGCGCCGCAGGCCTTGCAGATACGTCTGCCGGTGACCCTGCCTACAAGCTCAGCGTCAGGAACTACGATATTAACCACACCGGTCAATTTAATGCCCAGATCAGTTAAAATGCCGTCGAGGGCAACAGCCTGCTCTTCGGTTCTTGGAAATCCATCCAAGATAAAGCCATTGGCACATTCAGGTTTGGCTAAGCCTTCCCGAACAATACCGATGGTAACGACGTCGGGCACGAGGCCGCCGGCGTCCATGTATCTTTTTGCCTCTTTACCTAATTCTGTGCCTTGCTTAACAGCTGCACGGAACATATCACCAGTAGAGATATGCGGAATTTTGTATTCAGCAATGAGTTTTTCTGCTTGAGTGCCTTTACCGGCACCCGGAGGTCCCATCAAAAGAATATACATTCTAATCTTCCTCCTATTTCATAAAGCCCTGGTAATGACGCATCAAAACCAAAGACTCTACTTGTTTCATTGTATCCAATGCAACACCGACTACGATCAAAAGGGCCGTACCACCGAAATAGATACCCTCTATACCGGTGATCCAACCAACAACATTCGGCATCAGAGCAATCAATGCGAGAAAGATTGCGCCGGCCAGAGTGATTCTGGACATGATTTTATCCAAGTAATCAGTTGTCGGTTTGCCAGGACGCAGTCCGGGAATAAAACCGCCATATTTTTTGATATTATCCGACATTTCAGCTATATTCACGCTTACTGCGGTATAGAAGTAAGTGAAGAATAAAATCATCAATACATACAAAGTAGTTTGAAGAGGAGTACCCCATGCAAACCAGCCTGCAACAGTTTTTACCCAAGGAATGTCTACAAACTGGCCAATCGTAACCGGAAACATCAGCACGGAGGATGCAAAGATGATCGGAATTACGCCTGCCTGGTTGACCTTTAAAGGAATGTAGCTGGTGTGACCACCGTACATTTTACGGCCAACAACACGTTTTGCATATTGAACCGGGATTTTGCGAATACCTTGAGAGATCGCTACAACAAAGACAATCATCGCCAAAGCTATCACCGCGAACAAAATCACGTTCAGAATGTTAACCGTGCCGGCTTGCAGATATTGGAAAATAACATGCATTCCATCAGGAAGTCTGGAAACGATACCAGCAAAGATGATCAGTGAGATACCGTTACCAATACCTTTAGACGTAATCTGTTCACCGATCCACATCAAAAATACCGTACCAGCAGTTAAACTGATCGCAATCAACAGAATCGACATGATTCCGGGGTTATTGATTGCTGATCTCAGACCATAAGCCATACCTAAAGCCTGGATAAAACCAAGCAGAACTGTACCGCCGCGAGTCAGCTGAGTAACCTTTTTCTGACCTTCCACACCTTCTTTGGACCATTGTTCTAATGTAGGAACAACGACCTTTAATAATTGAAGGATAATGGACGCATTGATATATGGAGTAATACTCATAGCAAAAATTGAGAATTTGCTCAAGGCGCCGCCGGAGAACATATCAAGCAGGCCAAACAAATTACCGCTTTGGAAAAGCTGCTCGATCATGGCTACGTTAACGCCAGGAACAGGGATATGTGTTCCAGCCCGAAAAACGATGAACATGGCGAGAGTAAATACAACTTTTTGCCTGAGTTCCGTAATTCTGAAAATATTAGCGAGGGCTGCGAACACTTAGATCACCTCTACTTTTCCGCCGGCAGCAATAATTTTTTCTTCAGCAGATTTGCTGAAACCCATAGCTTGAACCGTGAGCTTTTTAGTAAGCTCGCCGTTGCCGAGGATACGAACACCATCACGAATGTTTTTGATCATTCCGTGTTCGATCAGCATTACAGGTTCAACTACTGTGCCGTCTTCAAAGCAATTGAGACTACCAACATTGATTTCGACATAATTCATGCCAAATCTATTATAGAATCCACGTTTAGGCAAACGCAGATACAAAGGTTTTTGACCACCTTCAAAACCAGGACGTTTTACGCCGCCGGAGCGGGATTTTTGTCCTTTTTGACCTTTGCCAGATGTTTTACCAAGTCCGGAACCGAGACCACGGCCAACGCGAACGGAGGCTCTTTTAGATCCCGGAGCGGGAGATAATTCATGCAAATTCATCTGTAGCACACCTCCTTGTTTTAAGCTTCAACTTTTTCAACTTTCACAAGATGTTCAACTTTGTGAATCATACCGCGAATAGTCGGGGTGTCGTTTTTAACAACAGTAGAATTGATTTTTCCTAAGCCCAGAGCCTTTACGGTTGCGCGTTGATCCTGCGGGTAACCGATCAAGCTACGGGTCAGCGTGATTTTAACTTGTTCCATCATGCTACCTCCTTAGCCAAGTAATTCTTGTACGGTTTTTCCGCGCAGAGCTGCAACAGCTTCAGCACTTTTCAGGGATTTTAAACCTTCCAAAGTTGCACGAACAACATTGTTAGGGTTATTAGAACCTTGACATTTGGTCAAGATATCACGTACGCCTGCCAATTCAAGTACGGCACGAACAGGGCCGCCGGCAATAACGCCGGTACCTTCTGCAGCCGGTTTCAAGAACACACGGCCTGCGCCGAACACACCAATGATTTCATGAGGAATGGAAGTGCCAACCATAGGAACAGTAATCAGGTTCTTTTTAGCATCTTCAACGCCTTTGCGGATAGCTTCCGGAACTTCGGCAGCTTTACCAAGGCCCATACCAACATGACCGTTTTCGTCACCAACTACAACGAGTGCGGAGAAGGAGAAACGACGTCCGCCTTTAACAACCTTTGCAACGCGGTTGATGAATACGACTTTCTCTTTTAAGTCGCTTTCTTGTTTTTCGAAATTCGCCACTTTTATTCCTCCTTCTATTAGAATTGCAGTCCAGCTTCACGAGCCGCGTCTGCCAGTGCAGCAACACGACCGGTGTACAGGTAACCGCCACGATCAAATACAACTTCTTTAATTCCTTTAGCCAAAGCTTTTTCAGCAATAGCCTTGCCAACTGCTTTAGCAGCTTCAGTATTGCCGCCGTAGTTAGCTTTCAAGTCTTTCTCAACAGTGCTGGCAGCAACAATCGTTTCGCCTGTTACATCGTTAATCACTTGTGCATAAATATTGGACAAGGAACGATATACATTCAAACGAGGTTTTTCTGCCGTACCGATAATATATTGACGAGAACGGAGATGACGTTTTTGACGTTTCTCATTTTTATCAACTCTGTTAAGCAAGAGTTTCACTCCCTTCTTTTAGAAATTACTTCTTGCCTTTAGCGCCAGCTTTACCCATCTTACGACGAACGTATTCGCCTTCATAACGAATACCTTTGCCTTTATAGGGTTCAGGCGGACGCAGAGTGCGGATTTCAGCTGCAACTGCGCCGACTTTTTCTTTGTCTGCGCCGCTGACAACGATTTTGTTAGGAGCCGGAACTTCAAAAGTAATACCTGCAGGCGGCTCTTTTACTACCGGATGAGAGAACCCGAGAGTAAAGTTGATGTTATTGCCTTGTTTAGCGGCACGATAGCCGACACCGGCAATTTCTAAAGATTTGCTGAAACCGGTGGTTACACCGACAACCATGTTGTTGATCAGAGTACGGGAAAGACCGTGCATGGAACGATGAGTTTTTTCATCACTCGGACGTTCAACAGTCAGTACGCCGTTTTCCAGAGTCAATTTCATATCTTTATTGATTTGGCGAGATAATTCACCTTTGGGACCTTTAACGGTAACCAAATTATTTTCAATAGTAACTGTAACGTTAGCGGGTACAGTAATTGGTTGTTTACCAATTCTAGACACTTATGAGCACCTCCTATCTTTCAAGTATTACCAGACGTATGCCAGCACTTCTCCACCGAGACCAGCCTTACGGGCAGCTTTATCGGTCATCAGGCCTTGAGAAGTGGAGATCACTGCGATACCGAGACCACCGAGGACTCTGGGCAGCTGATCTTTTTGAGAGTATACTCTCAAGCCGGGCTTAGAAATACGTTTGATACCGGAAATAACTTTTTCCTTATTAGCACCGTATTTCAGGCTGACGCGGATAACATTTTGTTTGCTATCGGCAATTACTTCAAAATCTTTAATGAAACCTTCAGCTTTCAAAATCTCAGCAATAGCTACTTTGATTTTGGAGCCGGGGATTTCAACTTTATCGTGATGAACCGAGTTTGCGTTACGAATACGGGTAAGCATATCGGCAATCGGGTCAGTCATTACCATACTTAAATACCCTCCTTCCTAATTTGCTGTTTTACCAGCTAGCTTTGGTTACTCCCGGAATAGCGCCTTGGTAGCTGTATTCACGGAAGCAGATACGGCAGAGACCGAATTTACGCATATAGCCATGTGGTCTGCCGCAAACCTTGCAGCGATTATAACGGCGAACTTCAAATTTCGGCTCATTTTTCCATTTTTCAATCAGGGCTTTTTTAGCCAAGGTATTCCCTCCTCACTTATGCGCTGAACGGCATTCCGAGGAGTCTGAGTAATTCTCTGGCTTCCTCGTCAGTCTTAGCGGTAGTAACAATGATGATATCCATTCCACGGACTTTATCGATCTTATCATATTCAATTTCCGGGAAAATCAATTGTTCTTTCATGCCCAATGCGTAGTTGCCACGGCCGTCAAAAGCGGTGGGATTTACGCCGCGAAAATCGCGTACACGCGGAAGAGCAATGTTCATCAACTTATCAAGGAAGTAATACATGCGGTCACCGCGCAGGGTAACTTTGGTACCAATCGGCATCCCTTGACGCAATTTAAAAGCTGCAATGGATTTTTTAGCTTTAGTGATGACTGGTCTTTGACCAGCGATCAAAGTCAGATCTGCAACAGCAGAATCTAATGCCTTGCTGTTAGCTACAGCTTCACCGATACCCATATTGATGACAACTTTTTCGATTTTAGGGATTTCCATAACATTTTTATAGTTGAATTTATCCATCATGCCTTTAACAGCTTCGGACAAATACTTTTCTTGCAATCTTGTTTTTGCCATTCAAAATTTCCTCCTTTCCCGGAATCTTATTTATCAATTACTTCGCCGCATTTTTTGCAGGTTCTTACGAAGCTGCCGGAAACTGCGGTCTTTTTAATACGAGTAGCTTTTTTACAAGCCGGGCATACTAACATTACTTTGGAAGAAGCAATAGCAGCTTCTTTAGTAATGATGCCGCCTTGGGGATTAGCCTGAGACGGTTTTGTATGGCGTTTTACTTTATTTACGCCTTCAACGACTACTTTAGCTTTTTTAGGCAGAGCTTCAATGATCTTTCCTTCTTTGCCTTTATCTTTGCCGGACAAAACCAAAACGGTATCGCCTTTTTTTACATGCATTTTGATTGCTGCAGTCATTTCAGGAACACCTCCTTATGTGCATTATCAGATTTCTTACAGCACTTCCGGTGCCAGAGAAATGATTTTCATGAAATCTTTATCGCGAAGTTCACGAGCAACAGGCCCGAAAATACGGGTGCCGCGCGGGCTCTTATCATCTTTAATTACAACTGCTGCGTTTTCGTCGAAGCGGATATAAGAACCGTCCGGACGACGAACGCCCTTTGCAGAACGAACAACAACTGCTTTTACTACGTCACCTTTTTTTACAACGCCACCGGGTGATGCATCTTTAACAGCGCATACGATAACGTCACCAATGTTAGCATATTTACGGTAAGAACCGCCCAATACGCGAATGCACATAACTTTCTTAGCGCCAGTATTGTCACCAACATTAAGAATGGTTTGTTGTTGTATCATGGTTTTCCCTCCCTTGCCAATTTATCCGATCGGCAATATCTTATTTTGCACGCTCTAAAATTTCAATAACACGCCAGCATTTATCTTTGGAAAGCGGACGAGTTTGCATAATTTGAACTACGTCGCCAATATGCGCTTCGTTATTTTCATCATGAGCTTTGAATTTGATAGTATGTTTTACACCTTTTTTGTAAAGCGGATGTTGAACAAAACGCTCAATAGCAACTACAACAGTTTTCTGCATTTTGTCGCTTACTACTTTACCGATACGGGTAACACGTGCGTTTCTTTCTTCGGTCACGACTGTTTCCTCCTTCTTCATACTTCAAACACACTCAGGCATTTAACTCGCGTTGACGCTGAATGGTCTTGATGCGGGCAATAGACTTTTTGACTTCGCGAATTTTCATCGGATTCTCACATTGTCCGGTTGCCATTTGAAAACGCAGGTTGAAGAGTTCTTCTTTCAAACCAGCCAATTTGCTGTCTAACTCGGAAGCAGACATTTCACGAATTTCTGTTGTTTTCATTAAGCTTCACCACCCTTTTCTTGTGCGGCAGCTTCGGCTTCTTGCTGTGCGCGGGTCACAAATTTACATTTAATAGGCAATTTGTGGCTAGCAAGACGCATAGCTTCTTTAGCGATCTCTTCGCTAACTCCGTTCATTTCGAACATAACACGACCGGGTTTAACTACTGCTACCCAATATTCAGGTGAACCTTTACCACTACCCATACGAGTTTCAGCCGGTTTTGCAGTGATCGGTTTGTCCGGGAAAATTTGAATCCATACTTGACCGCCACGTTTAATATAACGTGTCATTGCGATACGAGCTGCTTCGATTTGACGATTGGTGATCCATGCGGGTTCCAATGCTACCAAGCCATACTCGCCATGAGCGATTTTGTTACCGCGCATTGCACGACCAGTCATACGGCCTCTATGTTGTTTACGATGTTTAACTCTCTTCGGTAATAACATTAGTTTATGCCTCCTTCACCGGAGCAGCTTGCGCTACTTCTTTGCTTTCAGGAAGGACTTCACCTTTGTAAATCCATACCTTTACGCCGATACGGCCATAAGTGGTATGAGCTTCTGCTGTGCCATAATCAATATCAGCACGCAGAGTATGCAGAGGAATGCTGCCTTCACGATAGCTTTCGCTGCGAGCGATTTCAGCACCGCCCAGACGACCGCCAACCTGAACTTTAATACCTTTAGCGCCCATGCGCATGGTACGGCCAACACATTGTTTCATTGCACGGCGGAAAGCGATACGGCGTTCCAATTGAGATGCAATGTTCTCTGCAACCAAAGTTGCGTCCATATCCGGGGTTTTTACCTCAACGATGTTGATATCAATTACGCTGTCGGTCATTTTTTTCAAGTCGTTTTTCAGCAATTCAATGTTGCTGCCCTGACGACCGATTACCATACCAGGTTTAGCAGTATGGATAGAGATGCGGGCTCTATTCGAAGCGCGTTCGATTTCTACTTTAGAGATACCGGACAAGAACAGTTTTTCTTTAATGAATTCACGAATTTTAATATCTTCTAATAAGAATTTCTCATAGTCTTTGTCAGCATACCATTTGGAATCCCAATCTTTGATAATACCTACGCGGAGACCATGCGGATTAACTTTTTGACCCACTATCTTTTCCCTCCTTTTTCCGGGATATTATTTTTCTTTAACAGCAACTGTTACGTGGCTAGAACGTTTTAAGATTTTGAACGCTTGCCCACGGGAACGCGGATGGATTCTTTTCATGGTCGGACCTTGATCTATAAAGCAGGAAGATACGATCAGATTATCCACATTCATATCATAGTTATGTTCAGCGTTTGCAACTGCACTGCGCAGTACTTTTTCGATAACCTCAGAACCAACCTTAGGGGTATGTTTGAGGATCGCGAATGCTTCACCCACAGCTTTGCCGCGGATAAGATCAATCACGATACGCAACTTGCGCGGCGCGATGCGAACATATCTTGCAATAGCTTTTGCTTCCATGTTATTTTGCCCCCTTTCCCCTTATTTTAAAGATGTACTCTTATCGGCATGGCCTTTATAAGTACGCGTAGGAGCAAATTCTCCTAGTTTGTGGCCTACCATATCTTCAGTGATAAATACAGGCACATGTTTACGTCCATCATGAACAGCAATAGTATGGCCCAAGAAATCCGGAAGAATAGTGGAGCTGCGAGACCATGTTTTTACGACTTTTTTATCGTTAGAAGCGTTCAACGCTTCAATCTTCTTTTGAAGACTTGCATGGACATACGGTCCTTTTTTGATTGATCTGGACACTAGGTTAGCCTCCTTTCTCTATCCTTATAATTATTTCGTTCTACGTTTTACGATTAATTTGCTAGAAGCTTTTTTCTCTTTGCGGGTACGAGTACCAAATGCACATTTACCCCAAGGAGTAACAGGACGTTTACGGCCAACAGGAGAATGACCTTCACCACCACCATGCGGATGGTCATTCGGGTTCATTACAACACCGCGGTTAGCCGGGCGAATACCGAGCCAACGAGAACGGCCTGCTTTACCGATGCAGATATTTTCAGCGTCGATATTGCCAACTTGTCCAATAGTGGCGCGGCAGTTGATATGCACTTTACGGATCTCACCGGAAGGGAGACGAAGCAGAGCATAATCGCCTTCTTTAGCCATCAACTGAGCAGAAGTACCAGCACCGCGGGCAATTTGACCGCCTTTGCCAATTTTAAGCTCAACATTGTGAACCATAGTACCAAGCGGCATATTTTTCAAAGGCAGGCAGTTGCCGATTTTGATATCAGCATCAGGTCCGCTTTCGATAACATCGCCTACTTTAAGGTCTAAAGGAGCGAGGATATAACGTTTTTCGCCATCAGCATAGTTTACTAAAGCGATACGTGCATTACGGTTAGGATCGTATTCGATGGTAGCAACACGAGCCGGAACACCGTCTTTATTGCGTTTAAAATCGATGATACGATATTGTCTTTTATTACCGCCACCTTGATGACGAACAGTCATTTTGCCGGTGTTATTACGACCTGCATGTTTTTGCAGTTTTTCAACCAGCGGACGGTAAGGCTTATCAGTTGTAATCTCTTCGAAGGTAGACACTGTAATGAAGCGCCTCGAAGGAGAATACGGATTAAAGCTTTTAATAGCCATTTAATTTGCCTCCTTATTACGTCAAATTACATTCCTTCGAAAAGGGGAATCGTATTGCCTTCAGCAAGTTTCACGATTGCTTTCTTATAATCGGAACGTTTGCCAACGTATTTACCCATTCGTTTGGTTTTGCCAAATACGCGTACAGTATTTACGTTTAACACTTTTACTTTGAAAATTTGTTCAACTGCCTGGCGGATTTCCACTTTGTTGGCAGTCAAAGGAACTTGGAAAGTGTATTTGTTGTCTTGAAGCATTACGGAAGTTTTTTCAGTAATGATCGGACGGAGTAAAATATCGCGAGGGTTAGCAGCCATTATGCGAGCACCTCCTCAATTTTAGCTACAGCGTCTTTTGCTAAGAACACTTTATTGTTATGAAGCAGATCAAAGCAGTTCAGGCAACCGTTGGAAAGTGCAGTGACTTTCGGAATGTTGCGTGAAGACAGCTCAACATTTTCATTAGAACCGTCAGTGATGAGTAAAGCCTTTTTATCAGCTGCATCAAAAGCAGACAGCATAGTTACAACATTTTTAGTTTTAGGAGCATCAAAGCTCAAGCCCTCAACAACGATAAGTTCACCGGCAGCAACTTTTGCAGACAATGCACAACGAATTGCCAAACGACGAGCTTTACGGGGCATTTTTTTCGCATAACTGCGAGGTTGGGGACCAAAAGTGGTACCACCACCTACCCAAATCGGAGAACGGGTAGAACCGCTGCGAGCGCGGCCGGGGCATTTTTGTCTCCACGGTTTACGACCGCCGCCGCGAACCATACCGCGGGTTTTGGTAGCAGAAGTGCCTTGACGTTCAGCAGCCTGTTGCATAACAATTGCTTGATGTACAACAGCTTCATTAAATTCAACGCCAAACACGAGATCATTCAATTCTATTTCTTCACCGGTAGCTTGACCGGAGATGTTATATACTGATAACTTCGGCATTAGAAGCATCCTCCTTTCTTTCGCTTACGCTCTTATTTATTAGGTTTTACTGTTTCTTTGATTACAACAAAAGAACCAGCGGCACCAGGAATGGAGCCTTTGACCAAAATAAGATTACGTTCAACATCAACTTTAGCAACAGTCAAACGTTGAACAGTTACTTGTGCATTACCCATACGGCCAGGCAATTTTTTGCCTTTGATAACTCTACCGCCAGGACCGGAATGCATAGGACCCATGGAACCAGGTTCACGATGGGATTTGGAACCGTGCTTCATAGGACCACGAGCGAAATTGTGGCGCTTAATAGTGCCTGCAAAGCCTTTACCGCGGGAAATACCGGTTGCATCAATCAGTTCTCCAGCAGCAAAAATGTCAGCAGTGATTTGTTGGCCGACTGTATATTCAGAAGGAGCAGACAACCGCAATTCTTTGACAAATTTAACCGGAGTTACGCCGGCTTTGTCAAAATGGCCTTTCATTGGTCTGGTCATATGTTTTTCTTTAATTTCACCAAAGCCAAGTTGAACAGCATTATAACCGTCTGTTTCTTCGGTTTTATTTTGAACAACAACACAAGGTCCTGCTTCTACAACAGTAACAGGGATCAATCTGCCGTCAGCTTCAAAAATTTGGGTCATACCAATTTTCTTGCCTAAGATTCCTTTAGCCATTATTGCACCTCCTCCTTACAGTTTAATCTCGATATCTACGCCGGCAGGAAGGTCAAGACGCATCAACGCATCAACGGTCTTCGCAGTCGGTTCCAGAATGTCTACAAGTCTTTTGTGGGTACGCATCTCGAATTGTTCACGAGAATCCTTGTTTACATGAGGGGAACGCAGAATCGTATAGATATTTTTTTCAGTAGGAAGCGGAATAGGGCCGGAAACCTGAGCTCCGGTACGTTTCGCAGTTTCTACAATTTTTGCAGCACTTTGATCAAGCGCTTTGTGATCATACGCTTTTAAGCGTATTCTGATTTTCTGTGATTTTGACATTAATTTTTTTCCTCCTAATCGCCCAGTTTCTAAGAACGGACATACTCCGTGAAAATCTCCCTGTCTAGCAGGCAAGCAACCTCTCACATCATCGCAGGGCCATGCAAATAAACATAAGTAAATGAGGGGCTTTTATTAGCCCCTCATTCGGGATCTAATTAAAGATTATTCGTTGATAGCAGCAACAACGCCGGCGCCAACAGTACGGCCGCCTTCGCGAATTGCAAAACGCAGACCAGGCTCGATTGCGATCGGAGTGATCAGCTCTACGTCCATGGTTACGTTATCGCCAGGCATTACCATCTCAATACCTTCCGGTAATTCAGTTACGCCGGTTACGTCTGTTGTTCTGAAATAGAACTGCGGACGATAGCCGTTGAAGAACGGTGTATGACGGCCGCCTTCTTCTTTCGTCAGTACATATACTTCTGCTTTGAATTTTGTGTGCGGATGGATGCTGCCGGGTTTTGCAAGTACTTGACCGCGTTCGATATCTTTACGGTCTACACCACGCAGCAGGCAGCCGATGTTGTCTCCTGCTACTGCTTCGTCCAGTAATTTACGGAACATTTCTACGCCCGTTACTACTGTTGCTTTTTTCTCTTCTGTCATTCCTACGATCTCAATATTGTCGCCTACTTTGATGATACCACGTTCTACACGGCCTGTTGCTACTGTGCCACGGCCGGTAATTGTGAATACGTCTTCTACAGGCATCAGGAACGGTTTGTCAGTTGCGCGTTCCGGAATAGGAATGTATGCGTCTACTGCGTCCATCAGTTCCATGATTTTTGCTTCGTATGCTGCGTCGCCTTCAAGTGCTTTCAGTGCAGACCCTACTACTACAGGAATGTCGTCGCCGGGGAAGTCGTAGCTGGAGAGCAGTTCACGTACTTCCATTTCTACTAATTCGATCAGTTCCGGATCGTCTACCATATCTGCTTTATTCAGGAACACTACCATTGCAGGTACGCCTACTTGACGAGCAAGAAGGATGTGCTCACGAGTTTGCGGCATCGGGCCGTCTGCTGCGGATACTACGAGGATCGCTCCGTCCATTTGTGCTGCGCCGGTGATCATGTTTTTTACATAGTCGGCATGGCCCGGGCAGTCTACGTGTGCATAGTGGCGGGTTGCTGTTTCATATTCTACGTGGGAAGTGTTGATGGTGATTCCGCGTTCTCTTTCTTCAGGTGCTTTATCGATCATGGAGTAATCCATGAATTCTGCGCCGCCTTTAGAAGCCAATACTTTGGTGATTGCTGCGGTCAGGGTTGTTTTACCATGGTCTACGTGACCGATGGTGCCGATATTAGCATGCGGTTTTGTTCTTTCATATTTTTGCTTTGCCATTTATTTTTCCTCCCTTAAATTAGGTTTTACTTTATATTAGGCTTGAGTGCCTTTGTTTTTGGCAATGATAGCCTCGGCAATGTTTCTCGGTACATCTTCGTAATGGTCAACTTCCATAGAGTAGTTGCCTCGGCCTTGAGTTTTAGAACGCAGGTCGGTAGCATAACCAAACATTTCGGAAAGCGGAACAAATGCGTTGATAACTTGAGCGCCATTGCGAGCTTCCATACCTTCGATACGACCACGGCGAGAGTTCAAATCGCCGATAACATCGCCCATGTAGTCCTCAGGAACAGTAACTTCTACTTTCATATAAGGTTCAAGGATAACCGGGTCGGCTTTAGTAGCGCCAGAACGGAAGCCCATAGAACCTGCAATTTTGAAGGCCATTTCAGAAGAATCGACTTCATGGTAAGAACCATCATAAACGGTAACTTTGATATCAACCATTGGGTAACCGGCAACTACGCCGTTTTCCATAGCTTCCTTAACACCGTTTTCGATCGGTCCGATGTATTCTTTCGGAATAGCACCGCCAACAACTTTGTTCTCAAACAAGAAGCCTTCACCTGCTTCACGAGGTGAAATTTCCAACCAGCAGTGACCATATTGGCCTTTACCACCGGACTGACGTACAAATTTACCTTCGGACTTAACAGATTTGCGGATAGTTTCACGATAAGCAACCTGCGGATTACCAACAGTACAGCCTACTTTGAATTCACGCAGCAAACGGTCAACAATAATGTCCAAATGCAACTCGCCCATGCCAGAAATGATGGTTTGTGCTGTTTCCGGATCAGTATGAACACGGAAAGTCGGATCTTCTTCTGCCAGTTTTTGAAGGGCAATGCCCATCTTTTCCTGGTCAGCTTTAGTTTTAGGTTCAACCGCAACGGAGATTACCGGATCAGGGAATACCATGGATTCCAGAATGATCGGAGCTTTTTCGTCGCAGAGAGTATCGCCGGTAGTGGTATCTTTCAAACCTACTGCTGCTGCAATATCACCGGAATAAACCATGTCGATTTCTTCACGATGGTTGGCATGCATTTGCAGGATACGGCCAATACGCTCTCTCTTACCTTTGGTAGAGTTGTAAACGTAAGAACCGGAGCCGAGAGTACCGGAGTACACACGGAAGAAAGCAAGTTTACCAACAAACGGGTCAGTCATAATTTTGAAAGCCAGTGCAGAGAACGGCTCGCTGTCGCACGACGGACGTTCGTCTTCTTCGCCGGTTTCAGGATTTACGCCTTTGATATGAGGAATATCAGTAGGAGCAGGCATGAACGCTACAACAGCATCCAGCAAAGGCTGTACGCCTTTGTTTTTGTAAGAAGAACCGCAGCAGACAGGAGTCATTTTGCAAGCAATAGTTTGTTTGCGGATACCAGCCATAACTTCTTCTTCCGTCAGCTCTTCGCCTTCCAGATATTTCATCATCAGCTCGTCATCGCTTTCAGCTACAGCTTCCATTAAAGCTTGACGGTATTCGTTGGCTTTTTCAACCATATCGGCCGGAATATCAACAAATTCTTCTTCTTTACCCAGAGCGTCGCTGTAAACGATAGCTTTCATTTTGATCAGATCGACCATACCCTGGAAGGTATCTTCGAAACCAATCGGTAATTGGATAGGTACAGCATTGGCATTCAAACGATCTTTCATCATTTGTACTACATTGTAGAAGTCAGCGCCGGTAATATCCATTTTATTTACATACGCCATACGCGGTACGCCATATTTGTCAGCCTGACGCCATACTGTTTCAGACTGAGGTTCAACGCCGCCTTTAGCGCAGAATACTGCAACAGAACCATCAAGTACACGCAGAGAACGTTCAACTTCTACAGTGAAGTCAACGTGACCTGGCGTATCAATGATGTTGATGCGGTGTCCATCCCATTGACAGGTGGTAGCAGCAGAAGTAATAGTAATACCACGTTCCTGCTCTTGAACCATCCAGTCCATGGTAGCGCCGCCATCATGGGTCTCACCGATTTTATGAACCCTACCGGTGTAGAACAGAATACGTTCAGTCGTAGTAGTTTTACCAGCATCAATATGAGCCATGATGCCGATGTTTCTTGTTTTTTCAAGCGGAAATTGTCTGCCCACTTTTTTATCCTCCTCGTTATAGGGATCGGGCCATTACCAGCGGTAATGTGCAAACGCTTTGTTTGCTTCAGCCATCTTGTGGGTATCTTCGCGTTTTTTCACAGCAGCGCCGGTAGCGTTTGCTGCGTCCATGATCTCACCAGCAACACGTTCGCACATGGTTCTTTCACCACGCAAACGGGAGTAGTTGACCAGCCAGCGAATACCAAGGGTGGTCTTACGGTCTGCACGGACTTCAACCGGAACCTGGTAGTTAGCACCACCAACGCGGCGAGCACGTACTTCTAAAAGCGGCATAACGTTTTTCATAGCTGCATCGAATACTTCGAGAGGATCCTTACCAGTTTTAGCACGAACCAGATCGAAAGCATCATATACAATGCGTTCAGCAACGCCTTTTTTACCGTCAAGCATAATCTTATTAATAAATCTTGTCAAAAGTTTTGAACCGTATACAGGATCCGGCAAAACGTCTCTTTTTGTTACAGGGCCTTTTCTCGGCATGTGTTTCCCTCCTTATGGATTATCAATTCGTTGTGTAGACTTGATTACTTTTTAGCTGCTTTAGCACGTTTAGCACCGTATTTAGAACGGGCTTGATTGCGGTTAGCAACGCCTGCAGTGTCAAGTGCACCACGAATGATATGGTAACGCACACCAGGAAGATCTTTAACTCTTCCGCCTCTAATCAGGACAACGCTATGTTCCTGCAGATTGTGGCCGATACCAGGGATGTAAGCAGTAACTTCGATACCGTTAGTCAAACGTACACGAGCTACTTTACGAAGAGCAGAGTTAGGCTTTTTAGGGGTTGTAGTGTAAACCCTAGTGCAAACTCCACGTTTTTGCGGGCATTCTTTCAATGCCGGGGCAGTGGATTTTACAGTCAAAACTTCTCTGCCTTTGCGAACCAATTGATTAATTGTAGGCATATCGGCACCTCCTTCCGAATAAATAGATTTTAATGATTATAAAAATCCTTCAGCAAAGCTTCCAGATCCCTATCAACCTTTGAGTATCGCGGCTGTCGCTGCACCGACATGGATTCCGCAGGCTTTACCAAGTTCTTGCATTGTCGCTACTTTTTCTACATTCACCCGAGCTTCAGCGCAGGCATCAAGCAGTGGCTGCACAACCCGGACATCTGCGTCATCAGCTATATAAACCGTCTTTGCAGTGCCTTTTTGAATCGCTTTAGCGGTTTGCTTGTTCCCGACAACTCGCTTCGTTGCTTGCTTTAACAACTCTACTGTCATCACAAACCCTCCTTGTAAAAGCGCATAGCTATCCCGAGATACTTACATATTGTAACACTGCCACTTGGCTGTGTCAATACTTTTTCTTGATTTTTTTACAAGCGCAAACCCGCATTAAACCGTGTTTTTTGTATTACACGGACCCTAGCGTTTCTTTTGCGTAACTTTGTAATATGTTTTACATGTTTTCTTTTGTTTTTGTAAACTTTTATTGTAACTATTTACGCTTTCGGCGGATATTTTTCATCTAATATTTCCTGGTTTTTCTAAAATTTTATTACCCACTACCAAAAGAAAACGAAAAACCTCAAATTTTTTCAAATTTGAGGTTAATTTAAGTATTTATTAGCGTTCTATACCACTCACATATACTTCAAATAACTTAAATACACATTAAAACCACGATAGTTATTATCACTGCTAGTACCAGTTACAGCGCCATCCTTCATTCTGAACGTTTCAATATCCAACGACAGTTTCTCTGAGCGCTCTTTAAAATATTGATCAAAACCAATCCCGAAAGTCGTCTTTCTGCGTTGATTAGTTGAAATATTCGTCAACGGATCATAGTTTTCACCGCTGCTATTTAGCCAATCTACCAACAAACGTATCCGTCTGTTATCTGGGATATCCTTTGACCACTGCAATCCATAATTCCTGCCACGTCTAGTTTCGTTCATTCGATCAAAAGTAGCGTAACGCAAAGGATCTTCTTGAGTATGCCAATAGTACGCAGTAAAAAACTGAGTATTATCAGGCGCATAATTGAAGGTCAACTCCGGCTTAAATTGATGGCCAGAAGTATATTCCAAAGTATTTTCTCGGGTTCTTTCATAAGAAGTATGGGAAAGCCCTGCTAAAAATTGAAATTTTTTGTTCAAGTGTTGCCAACGCATTTCCTTAACCCAAGCATTTCCCGGTTCTACCCACATACTGGGCGTGAGGTCGTATCTACCTCCTAAAGTGTAATAAGTTCCGAAAATAAAGGTGTTTTTATCGTCACGATTATAATAATACCAAATAGCCGGTGTAAAATTTAATCCTTCTCCAAAACGTGCTTTCTCAACCAGATCTTCATCCATAACAGGATCAAATTCATGCAACGCATCTTTACCTGTTGGCAGATTTACCGCTAAAGAAAAAACCATTACATCATTCTTTTTAGCTTTTTTATGAAACGCAACATTTAATGTAGTATCAGTCAGACAATTTACCTTACCATTATCATTGCTCCTATTATCAGAGCTGATAAATCCGGTTGCTAACCCATACTCCCAAGGCCCGGCCACAATATTATAATAGAAAGGCTGATAAAATTGATGTCCTTTATTTCCTTTATCATCACGCCAAGAATAATATTTGCTTTCTGTACCAAAACTGCTGCTCTTACGATCAGCTATGTCATAACCACGCTCATACTCTTTTAATAAATTCTGCACATACTCCAAATCATGTTTCAGCACTTCTAATCGGGCCTCTTTATCAGCTTCTTCCAACGCAGGGTCTTCCGCTATATTTTCATTATTCATTTTTAATATTAAAGCGTCTATCGTCTGGTTAAGAGCCACTATCGTAGTATCTAAATCATTAAGCTCACTACTCAGCAGTTCTTCTTTATGGACCAACCCTTCATATATACCGTCATTATAAATTATATCTTGGTAGGCAAAATAACCTTTGCGGCCTTCCCCATAAACTTCAACGATTTTATTCAACTCATAATTTTTGCTTTCGATGTCCGTTTTCCGTTGTTGTATCTCCTGTAACCTGTTCTCTTTTCTATTATGCTCAAAGTTTGCATTGGCCAACTGTTTACGCAAACTATGCAGTTGCTGCCTCAAAGTGTTATTATAAACCTCTACTTCCACGTCAGTATTTTCTAGCGCAGCTATTTCCTGCTCTATTTTTTCAACGCCTGCTTTTGTTTCTGCGGTCGCAAAGGCTTTCTTCTGCTGCTCCTGTGCCGAATACTGAAGCATATCTGCAACATCTCTAACATTACTTGGCAACGTTACACCAGCCCAGCAAACATTAGCCGCAATAAGTCCGCAAAAAGCAGTTGAAGTCGAAACTATTAACTTATTTTTCATTTCGCATCCATCCCCATCTTCTTTTTTACTAATCTGCAAAAAACAGCTTGTTCTGAAGGTAGGTTTTTCCATGTTACACTTGGATAGCGTTCTAAAAACTTATCCCAAATAACCGACTTACCATACTCGTCTAAAACATCATAATAAATCAAAAATATCTGCGCATAAGAATCAGGATAAAAAATTCCCCAATTTGATATTCTACCATCAGCTTCATCACTCCAGCTAAAATCGCCTGTTGATGTATTTAGTAAAACATTGAAAATAGCATTTTTAATATTATCGGCAATGTTTTGATAATATTCATAGTTTATTTTTTTGTCTGCCTTTTGCGCCAAATATAAAAAACTGTTAATCCCGCCATAAGCTTCACAATTATCCATCAAATATTTCACCGGGTAGTCTGGCATAGCAATAGTTAGTCCATCCACTTGCTGCAAATAGGAAATTGTGTATGCCATATCTTCTATTTGTTGCCAGTATTTCTTAATCAAACTTATATCACCAGTCTGCTCACAGTATTTGTTCAACAATACTAAAAACAACCCCGAATAACCATCTATCGAATCATATTGTGGTAAGACTTTCTCCTTATCTCCATACAAAATAACATCATAAATAGTTCCGCTCATACCATTTTTATCATTATTATTAATACGTTTCAGATACCATTCCAAAAAAGCTTTTACATCCTTTCGATGATCAGTATTATCTAAATCATCTAAGGCATATAGGCCAACCTCATAAGGAGTTATAAACACTTCATATGGCATCGTTCTATAACGCGAAGCAATAATTCTGACAGGATGGTTACTGTTATCATATGCAAATGCAACATTTAAACCTGATAGAACAAATACGCTACATACGAGCAAAATGTATTTCCAATTCTTTCTTATCATAATTTTTTACCGTTAGATAATAATAGTTATTATCTTCCTCCAGCTTAAGATAGGGGCTCTTTTCGACACTCAATCCTTTTTTAGGCACCGCTATTGTTATATCTTCCAGTCCATCAGGATTACTCAGGGCAACTGTTAACCCAGTATCATTTTTAAAGGAGTATTTCGTTTTCAGCATCTTTTGCAAAAATCTGGCAGCATCAGTCATCGTCATAACAGCAACCGAACCTTTTTGCTCTTCCTCATCCAGATAATCTAAAAACTCAAAAAAAGTTTCTTCATAGACATCTAAATCATAAGGATGCGAATAAAATAATCGTAAGGTTCTATTATTACGCCCGTAGTCAGGAATAGATTTTAACCATGTTAATACTTTTTCATTATCATAGTGTCCCAACTCATGCATCTCACCCAGTGAGGCATAAAGGCCTGACGGGACAATCGGAAAGGCCAAAACCTTCTCTGATACCATCTCGCCATTATAGAAAGTTCTATTAATACTGCTACCAGAATCTCCTGTATAATAATAAACTTCTACGCCCATACTATCCAAAGCTTTAGTGTTATAAGGCTGAGGAAAAACTCCAATAGGTGCTGAATACTCAGTCACCTTCTTTTTGGTAACGCTCTCTATAGCTTCATTGTTCATACTTATGTATTTATCAATATCAGCATCATGCAAGCGCCCCGCTTCAACGCCATATCCATACCAGTTATGGGCCCAGCCGCCATGTGATCCGATCCGCCCATATGGAATAAGCTGCAATGCTATATCTCTGCCCGGATATTCTGTTACCATAAACCCCATTTCATCCCCAGGATTATCTCTGAAATCACCGGCAGTAATATGAAATGACATCGGCATATTCTTTCTTAGCAACCCCTCTCTGATCATTCTTGGCAAGAAAAACCATTCTACGTTAGAGTCGATATGCCAATTTATAACAATACCACCTTTACCATCCGGAACATTAAGTACATGTGGAACTTTAGCAAAATTAAACAAGACAGTTCTAAGAACAGCTCGCAACGGCAAATCATCAGCATCAATCTTCATAGCCCCCAAAGGTAAATTGACATAAAACAAACTTCCCTTTCCTATATTACGTTTAACTATACCTGGTATTTTGCGGCCATCCTCAACTACTGCCCATGCGTATATATCTTCATCACGAAGCGCATGCTGCACTTCAATATTGCGCATAGAATATGATAACTTTCCATAATGATAACCACTCAAAGTAACTCCATCAACGGTTTTTCCCAAAGGAATTTGAAAAAAATCGCGTTTCTCTTCTGTCAGAAACTCCAGATAACCATGATGGAATGCCTGCCGCCTATCTTCTTTAAAAGTGGAATAATTAAAACCAAGTAGACTGCTAAAAACAGCATTTCCCAAATGCTTTTCTCTTTTATTAAGGCTTCCAGCATCATACACAATTAAGCTGTAACCACCTTGTTCCAAGTAGTCATGCAACCACATTGCAATTTCTTGCGGCAGATTCTCAGCGACCCTGTCTGGAAAAATAACAGCTGGGCTATTTTTTAAAATTTCAGCAGGTTGTAAATGCTGCAAGTTGTACACATCAATTATTCTATAGGCGACGCCTTCTTCCTGCAGCACACTTTCATAGCCTTTTAATACCTTACTATCGGTTTTGACGATATTACTATTTACCGCCAGGATTACTGTTATTTCTTTATCCTGTTCTATATCTTTTTCATTATTATAAGCATAAAAAGAATAAACTGAAATTGCTAAAAATATTATTAGAACAAACACATAAATCTTTTTCATATAGTTTTTCCAACTCCCTCAGTAAGGACAAACCCATGTATCACGATCCCTCTTCCAAACACAATATTTTTTCTTACTATTACAGACTTAATTTTTCCTTTTTCACCCAACACTACATTGTTCCCTACCTTCAGACATCCCTGCACAAAAACCGTGCCAGTTATTCGGCAGCAGTTTCCTATTACAAGATCCCTTTCGCAAAATACGTTACCCCAAATTTTTACATTCTCTTCTAAACACATATTTTTATATGCTTTTACACTTCCAATAATCGTTGCTGAATTGTGGACGACGAATTTTTTATGTGTAACAATATTATTAATAAAAACTGAATTTTCCCTTATTTTTTCTATATCATAATCTACATCATTGTACTCAGGATATTTTTGTAGCTCACTGCTATCATAATCTTTAACAAATTCTTCAGTTCCTCCAATTTCAATGCTTGGGGCAAATAATCGTTTAAAAATACAGTTATTTCCTTTTAACACCAATTTAGTTTCGCTGCTTGCACTTATACCAAGGTCACAATTACTCTCTACTACAAGGCACCCCTTTGTATCAATCCAACGAATAATTTTTACACCTTGATGAAGATAACCATCAGAATCAATCGCAACAGCCCGTAATTCGCACATTTCTCCTGCTTCTAATTTTTTAAATGCATAAATTTCTTTTGAAGATGTCGATTTAGGCGGTAAAATGATATCTTCAGAAAAAATTGTGATCCTATCTTCAACAAAAGCTTGCGGCTTATCTGCTTGTCCTAATATTATCAGTTCTTTTTTAGATAAATCTATTTCTAAAGTCTGCCCTGCTGATAATTCCCTGATCTGTCCTAAAAAAGGTTCCAACAAATTTCTAAAGGACAAACCAAAATAACGCGGATCTTTAACATAATCTTTTTTTATATAAAGATTATCGTTATCCTGTCCTCGTTTCATTTCTTTATATCCAGGCCAGAAAGGATATACTATCATTATTAAAAATAACAAGCAGCAAAAAATTACAAGCATCATGTAAATCCACCCGGTTTTTCTTTTCTAAAACGTTCTGTCTTTTGCCATTTAGCCTCGCGCCTAGTCAAAACATCTACTAACGCATTAAAAAATCCTTTAGTTATAAACCAGAGATAAAAATAAAAATTAAAAGCCAGATAAGGTAGCAATAATATTCTCTCTCTAGATCCGTCAATAACATTTGCAGTCCCGACCTGGTAAAATGGTGCAAAATTTCCAAATGTATTATAAGCGCCTAAAAACAACAATACCCACCATCCCTCTAAAATATCCATCTCATCTAAAAAGAATAGTAAAATAGAGTCAATTAATCCAAAAAATAGAATGACTGGCATCATATAAATGAATAACAAAAACATTCCATCAAGTTTTTGCCAAAAACTTAAATACTTGCTTTTTACCAGTTTCCATACATAGCGAAACATTACTTCATTATGTCCACGCGACCATCTGGCGATCTGACGGGCTCTTATATGCCACGCTTCAGGAGCCTCTTCATAACATTCAGCACTATTAGCATACAATACTTTCCAGCCAGAGCAAAAAAGCCTGTATGTAAGCTCCGTATCCTCTGCTAAGATCTTTGTATTGAAACCGTCAGTACCCATCATTAAATCTTTTCGATAGCCCCCTACAGTTCCTCCATACTGAGGGATAAGATTTAAGTTGTAACGAGCCTGCTGATCAACCTGATAACCGCCGGAACGTTCTAAATCCAGCAATCTGGTTAAAAAATTGGCTTTCGTGTTCACAGGCACAACCCGCCCCATAACGGCACCTACTTCTGGGTCAAGAAAAGCCGTCGATAAATTTTCCAATAAGCCTTTCCCCGGTAAATAATCAGCATCAAAAACAACTATGATCTCCCCCTGTGCCATTTCCATTGCTCGATTTAAGGCTGCAGGTTTTCCTCTTTCTCCACTGTTACGGTGTAAAGGATGAATATTCCCATAACGAACTGCATAATCTTCTAGTATTTCTTTCGTCCCATCCTCCGAAAAATCATTGATTGGGATAACTTCAAATTTCTCTACTGGATAATTACTTTCTAAAAGCGCATCTAAAACACCATGCGCGACTTTTTCTTCATTATGCATTGGTATCAATACTGTTATAAATGGAAGATCAGAATCAATAATATCCTGATAATACAGCTTTTGTTCACAATACATTCTATTAAAGGTAAAAATAAAATGACGGATGGCGAATAAAATCATTACGATGACAGTAAAAATGAAATAAAATTTTAAAAAAGCGATCACATACGGAGTCATTACCATCGCCATACCCCCTTATTACGTTTTAATTTATCTGCGGTACTGCTGGCAAGCAAACTATAAATGCAAACTAAATACAAAAAATCTATAAATGGTCCGAAAGAAAAGAACAGCGACGCCATATACATAAGTGATACTTTAGATAAAATGAACATAAAAGTGATATAACGAACAATGCCAAAGATAAAAGAATAAACAGCACAAAAAGCAATTGTTATCCAAGACTTAACAAAGTTTATCGGCAGCATGCAAACCGCAATACCAATAATAATCGGCACAAAGAAGTAAATTCCTACCTGCTGCTTAATATAAAGGCTCGAATACTCGGTTGCATCATACGGGAAATACTCGGGTATAAACGTAAAAAAGATAGCAGAACAAACATGTACCCACAAACTGATCGACAAAAAAATAGTCAAAGGCCTTGTTTTAACTACTGAAGACAGTAAAAACAAAGAAATCAAGGTTATAAGCAAATTCAGCCAAATAAATACTATCGATGGAAACCGACCAGGCAAGGAAAGATAATATACTGGCCCAAACCACTTTAAAAAATCAGAACTTTCTATTGCTAGTACATTTTCATGGAATATAGGGCTCAGAACTTTCATTGTGAACTGTGATATAAATAAAGTAATTTGAGGATAATAAAATAATACTAATAAACATAGCGGTATTATACTAAGAAAAACACCTAAGAATACATTTATTTTATCCATTTCAATATATCTATATGTTCTGCTATATTGTATTTGTTTTTTCAGTATTTCTTTTTTCATATTTTATTCCTTTTGTTATTTCCAAATTATTATTTGTATTAATTTAAATTCTTTTATTTTATTATATATCAATACCCCCCCACTACGCAATAGTATTCATGCTGTGCACAATTATTATACTAACGCATAATATGTTTTTTTATGATCAACACAAATAAGCCCTGCAAACAAAATTGGGGAAATCCCCCGAAAACTGACAGTAAAAACACCTCTTGCTGTAGAAAAGAAACTACAGCAAGAGGTGTTGTCATGTCCGGGAAATATACAAAAGTTGAAAATCCTAGTGAAGAAATACTTACTTATATTACCACAGCCAAAGATATGATATATGTGTACGCCGTCGTTGACCTGTGCGGAAAAATAGTATTATTCTATCACATTGGCAATAATATGATGATTTCGCTGATAACATATAGCATCTGGGAAGCAAGCTAAAAAGAAACAGCCGCTAATGGACTTAACCTCCACAGCGACCAGAGGTCGCAATACACCTTACAAGAATAAATTCAATAATACAACATTCATACGTCAATCTCCAGACCTGGATTCCTGTATGACAATGCAGCAATGGAAAATTTTTGGGGACACTGAAAACAGAGTGCCTACATCACATGAAATTTACCTGTCGGATAGAAGTGGAGCAAGTGATGATCGAATATGTCCAGTTTTAGAATTTTGAGCATATAAATATGAAAAACGGCCTCACTCTGTATAAAATCCGGAGCAAGGCCGCATAATTTATCACTGTTATTCTACGACAAGTGGCTTTTTTATTTGTCTGTTAACACGGTAACAGTCTACCAGTTCAGTATTGTCGATGAGTTTTATTATTTATATTATTTTTTGCTTACTTCCACTTCAAACATCCGCTTCCACGGTAAAGTGAAATTATAACTGCTTACTTTAGCGCCCAAAACAGGTTCCGCTATCTCTAAAATATCTTTAGTAATAACGGCTTCGGCCTCTTGCACCTGCTGCGTATTAAGTCCACTATTAGGCCAGTAATTAGGCCAAATTAATTCTACATAAGTTTTATTACGCACATTAGCCTGATAAGCCCAATCATCGAGATATCTTATTTCCAGCAAAGATTGAAGATCAGCCGTATCCATACTTTTTGACAGTAATCCTTGCCCCAAAGCAAATCCCAAAGTATTTCCAGCAGTATTCCAACCACCGTAAGCAGCAAGCTTTTCTGCCACTTCTTCTTCAAACAGTTTTCTGACCAAGGCGTTGTCTGCACCGTTTCCATAAGCAATATCAGCAACTGCAACTGCTTTTCCCTGCTTTAAATACCTCTTGACATCAGCAACAAATTTCTCTGTATGTTCCGTTATTGTACCTGTATTTTTCGGGTTAGAAGCTTCTACTGTTACCCCATCAAAAGGAGTATTAACAGCTAATACCAAATCCGCACGTGCTAAATTAGCAGTAGGCCAGCCGCCAGCAGCATGTATATGTTCTGCGGCACTGAATGCTATTTCATCATCTTCATAAGCAGGTATAGTCTCTCCGCCTTTTCCTTCGGCGAAATCTACATAAACCATCGGAATTTCATAACTTACCCTGCTGGCAGCACGGCTTAATAAAAGCAAACCCAGCTGATCAGCCCCAGAGAAAAAACGAATTTTCTCTTTAGGAAGTTCCCTTACAAGAATATCCATTTTACGTGCTTCTTTATGAGCCTGTGAGTATGGCGCAGTATCATCACGCCCAATCAAGAGATAGTCAAAATTGCCACTTTCCACACCATGCAGTAAAAGCTCTGTAGTAGCTATATTCAAACTGCGTCGCCGTGCTCTGTCTTCTTGAACAGCCTGGGGTATTTCTACTTTCAAACCACTCAGTTCTTTACGTTCTTTTCTGCTTATTTCTTTTAAATCCAGTTTATCTTCCAACACACCCATTCTAAAAAGCTTTGGTCCCCATTCGGCATAATAGGCAGGTTCAACAGGAGCACTGCTGGCTTTGGGAGAACGCATTATCGTCGTAAATACATAAACCAAAGGATCTCCGCCCAAAGACTTCAAATTTAATAACCTCTCAGCCCGCGACGTTAAAATATCCTGAGGCAGTTGATGTGTCCTTGAATCAACCAGCCCGCCATAGATCAGAGCATCAGAAGAAATAACGATCGCGTTGGCGGTTGCCGAACGTGCAGCCAGCCATTCATATAACTTATCAGGATTACCGCTATGATCATTGCCGGCGATATACTCCAAAGGCGGCGTTTCCACATTCCATCCAGCTGCTTTCATGGTTTCTACTGCATAGTCCAAACAAACCGGCCTGTTGTCCAGCGGAACAAACAAGAGAGTATTCCTTCCCATACTTGCTTCTGTAACTGAAAATGGTAAAAAGTATATTACCAATAATGTTAAAATAAAATAAATTTTTTTCATACAGATAATCCTTCCCAAACTTTTTCAATAAAAAATCCCTCCCATGTAATTTCTACACAGAAGGGCTTTTTCCTGCTAACAACGTGTTAAACTGAACCGACTCAGGAAATCCTTAGTACGCTGATTCTGAGGTGCAGTAAAAATAACATTTGGGCTGCCGTCTTCAGCAATCACACCCTGATCGATAAAAATAACTCGGCTGGAAACATCGCGGGCAAATGCCATTTCATGTGTAACGATAACCATCGTCAACCCTTCTTCCGCCAGTTCCCGCATAACTGCTAAAACTTCGCCAACCATCTCAGGATCAAGAGCAGAAGTTGGTTCATCCATCAACAATATTTCCGGCTCCAAAGCCAAAGCTCTGGCAATAGCCACACGCTGCTTCTGACCTCCGGAAAGCTGATGCGGCTTTGCATTGATATAGCTTGCCATACCAACATGTTCCAGATATTTCATGGCAATTGCTTTTGCTTCTTCAGACTTTTTCCCCAGTACCTTAACCTGACCTACAACACAATTTTCCAAAACAGTCATATTGTTAAACAAATTAAACTGTTGAAAAACCATGCCTACTTTAGTACGGTATAAGGGAAGATTCTTAAAACATTCCAAAACATTTTCACCGCGGTAGCTGATAACTCCGTCAGTTGGTTGTTCCAAATAATTGACGCAACGGATTAATGTTGATTTACCACTGCCTGAAGGTCCGATAACACAAACTACATCACCCTTGTGCACATCAAAATCAATACCTTTTAATATCTCACGTTCTCCAAAATTCTTTTTCAACCCTTGGACGGATAATAACAATTCTTTACTTTGTTCAGCAGTCATTAATAATTACCGTCCTTTCTCTTTTTACCGGCCACATTAACAGGAAAATGACCACATGGATCCTGCATGGGATCAAAAGACACCAGTTGATAATCCTTAGGTCCATCCATTTTCCCTTCCCACCAGCGCAAAAGTCTTGAAGCGGTAAAAGTCATAATAAAATAAATAACGCAGGTAATGAAAAATATTTCAAAGTACCTGTAATATACGCCTGCTGCCGATTTTGAAGCAAAATACAGCTCTGTGACAGAAATTACATTCAAAACCGATGTATCCTTAATATTGATGATCAGATTATTACCGATCTGAGGCATGATATTACGCAGGGCCTGCGGCAGAATTACACAGCGCATCGTCTGAAAATGGTCCATGCCGATAGCCACAGCAGCTTCGCGCTGACCCGGATCGATCGATTCAATACCGCCGCGTACAGTTTCCGCCATATATGCGCCCGTATTGATAGACACAACTAAAAAACCGGCAAACATTGGTGACATATCAATGTTAAACATACTCATAGCACCATAATATACTACCATAGCCTGTACGATCATCGGCGTACCTCGGAAAAGTTCTACATAAGCATTCAAGACCAATTGAGTCACTTTTACAAGAGCCTTTTTGGCAGCACTTGCCTTTGGATCCTCGGGAATAGTCTGGATAATACCTACAACAAGACCGATTACGCAACCGATCAGAGTGCCGACAATAGCCAAAAGTAAGGTCACACAAGCGCCTTTTAACAGAACATCACCATATTGATGCAGTAAAAAAGTCACCCATCCAAAAAATGACTCAGGCATTGTTGTCATAAGTTCCTCCACCTAACATAATTAATTGATAAAACACTGTTATTTATTATAGCACAGATATCCCTTAATTCGCAAAAGAATAATACGGTAAAAAAGGAAAATAAGGGACGGCATAATTGCCGTCCCTTTAGGCATAACCGGTAACTATTATTGAGCTAAAGGTTGTTTTTTAATAGCTTCGTCCATCATTTTATCAAAATCAGCAGCAGTCATTTTTTCCAAAACAGCATCCATTGCCTTAACAAGCTCTGTATTGCCTTTTTTCACAGCGATACCAATTTCAACATCTTCACGAGAAGTTTTGAAGCCTTTTCCTTCTTCAAAGTTCAAGACAGTCAATTCCGGATTAGCAAAAGCGGCAGCTTTTGCAGTAGGGATATCAGTAACGATCAGATTGCATTTTCCGGAAGTCAATGCAACAATCATACCAGGTACCGTATCAATAGCCGGCAATTTTTTTACATCGGGAACTTGATCAATCTGGTCATACCAGATTGTATTAAGCTGAGAAGTTGCTACGGAACCTTTTAAATCAGCGACGCTTTGAGCCTTAGCCTGCTCGGAATCTTTTTTTACCAGAGCAACTACCGTTGCATAGTAATATGGTTTTGTAAAATCTACAGTTTCTTTACGTTTAGAGGTAATAGACATGCCTGCAATAGCGGCGTCAATCTTACCGCTGACAACTGCTGGAGCCAGACCATCCCATTCGATTTTATGGATTTCCAGATCAGCACCCATAGAATCAGCCAGCTTCTTAGCCATCATTACGTCGTAACCATAAGCATACTCATTGCTGCCTGCAATTTTTACAGCACCGCCGTCAGCTTTGGTCTGAGACCAGTTGTAAGGAGCATAAGCGCATTCCATACCAACCTTCAATACTTTTTTGTCAGATTTTTTCTCTCCGCCGCAACCAGCAGTAAAAGCAACTGCAGCCATCAGCATAGTACATACAGCAGCTGTAACTAATTTTTTCAAATTCATTCTTCTAACACGCCTTTCCATCAAATAAATTATGTGTTAATTTTACAGTTCTATGCGCAAGAAGTCAATATAAATCAGCATGTATACAATGCACATAACATTTTATCAGCTTTATAGAACTTATTTCACATAGTTGTTCATATTATTATCTTTCAAAATAACGTCATGAGCACCGCCTTCAACCAGCGAAGTTGAAGAAACCAAGGTCATTTTTGCGTTTTTCTTAAGATCGTCCAAGTTAAGAGCGCCGCAGTTACACATAGTAGAACGCACCTTGCTCAAAGTAAGCGTTACATTATCTTTTAACGTACCGGCATAAGGAACATAAGAATCAACACCTTCTTCAAAAGAAAGCTTAGATGCACCGCCCATATCATAACGCTGCCAGTTACGGGCACGATTCGATCCTTCACCCCAGTATTCTTTCATATAATTACCGTTGATATTTACTTTATTCGTCGGGCTCTCATCAAACCGGGCAAAATAACGGCCAAGCATTAAAAAGTCAGCACCCATTGCCAATGCCAGAGTCATATGATAATCATAAACAATACCGCCGTCAGAACAGATAGGAACATAAATTCCCGTTTCTTTATAATATTCGTCACGAGCTTTAGCAACTTCTATCAAAGCCGTTGCCTGACCGCGACCTATACCCTTTTGTTCGCGGGTAATACAGATAGAACCGCCGCCGATACCAACCTTCACAAAATCAGCACCGGCCTCGGCCAAATAGCGGAAGCCTTCTGCATCTACAACGTTGCCAGCGCCCACTTTTACTGTATCTCCATAATGCTCGCGAACCCAATCCAAAGTCAATTTCTGCCATTCAGAATAACCCTCTGAAGAATCAATGCAAAGCACATCGGCACCGGCATTAACCAAAGCCGGTACACGTTCAGCATAGTCGCGGGTATTAATGCCAGCCCCTACTACGTGACGTTTTTTACTGTCCAAAAGCTCTAAAGGATACTCTTTATGAGTAGCATAATCTTTACGGAAAACCATATACAATAAACGGCCTTCATCATCAATAATAGGCAATGTATTCAGTTTATTATCCCAAATGATATCATTTGCTTCCTGCAGCGAAGTCTCTTTGCCGCCAACAATCATTTCATTGATTGGCGTCATAAAAGTGCTGACCTTCGTATTCAAATCCATACGGCTGACACGATAATCACGACTGGTAACAATGCCTTCCAATTTGCCGTTCACAGTGCCGTCAGAAGTAACCGCTACCGTAGAATGACCTGTTTTTTCTTTCAGAGCAACGATATCTGCCAAAGTGCTGTCTGGTCGGATATTAGAATCACTGCTGACAAAACCGGCACGATGTGTTTTTACACGCGCCACCATAGCAGCTTCATTTTCAATAGTCTGGGAACCATAAATAAAGGATATACCACCCTCTTTGGAAAGCGCTATCGCCATTTTATCATCAGAAACAGACTGCATGATAGCAGAAACGAGAGGAATATTCAATGTAATCGCTGATTCTTCACCTTTTTTAAATTTTACTAAAGGAGTACGTAAATCAACGTTCGTCGGTACACATTCTTTTGAGGAATAACCAGGAACAAGCAGGTATTCACTAAAAGTATGAGCGGGTTCATCATAATAAAATGCCATTGTATTCATCTTCCTTTTCTCTAAATTTTATCTGGAGCTTGTAGGCTTTTTAAGCTGATTTAAGTTATACAAAACGTCCCAGTGCCAAAGCATTGGGACGTCATTATTATTTTTTTAATGCGCGCCAGGCAATATCCTTACGATAATGGGCATCAGCAAAGCTGATTTTTCCCGCAGCTTCATAAGCCTTATCTTTCGCCTCACGGATATTTTTCCCAACGGCTGTGACACCAAGCACACGACCGCCAGCAGTAACTATTTGGCCATCAGCACATTTAGTTCCTGCATGGAAAACAACAACGTCTTCCCTTGCAGCAGTCTCTTCCAAGCCACTGATAGGCAAGCCTTGTTTATAGCTTCCAGGGTAACCACCTGAAGCCATAACAACACATACAGCAGCTTTGTCATACCAGCCGATATCAGCCTGAGCTAAAGTACCTGTAGCGCAGCACAGCATTATTTCTGCCAAATCACCATCAAGAAGCGGCATAATAACCTGTGTTTCAGGATCTCCAAAACGGCAGTTAAATTCAACTACTTTAATGTCGTCGCCGTTAATCATCAAACCTGCATATAAACAACCCTGATACGGTCTTCCCTCTGCCTTCATTGCTGCAATAGTCGGCTTTAAAACCTTTTCCACAGCCTTCAGCCGCAGAATATCAGTCATAACAGGAGCAGGAGCATATGTTCCCATACCACCAGTATTTGGCCCTTCATCATTATCGTTTATCCTTTTATGGTCCTGTGCTGCAATCATGGAAACGATAGTATCACCGTCAGTAAACGCCAGTAAGGATGCCTCTTCGCCTTCCATAAACTCTTCTAAAACCACACGTGCGCCGGCACCGCCAAATTTAAGGTCTCCCATCATATCGTCAACAGCAGCAAATGCTTCTGCTTCAGTCATAGCAACAACTACGCCTTTACCTGCTGCCAAACCATCCGCCTTAACAACAATCGGAGCGCCTTTTTCTTTGATATAAGCCTTGGCTGTTTCTATATCCTCGCATACTTTAAAAAAAGCTGTAGGGATACCGTATTTTTCCATCAGCTGTTTAGAAAAAGCTTTAGAACCTTCCAGCTCTGCAGCCGCCTTACTGGGCCCAAACAATGCCAGACCTCTTGCCTTAAAAACATCGGCAATACCTTCAACAAGACTTGCTTCCGGACCAACAACTGTTAAATCAATACAGTTAGCCTCAGCATAATCAGCAAGTTTTTCTAATTCCTGCAATGGTAAATCAATACATTCACATTTATCAAGCAAAGCGATACCAGGATTTCCCGGTGCCGCATAAATCGTTTCCACCTGAGGGCTTTGCGCCAACTTCCAGGCCAGAGCATGTTCACGTCCGCCGCCGCCGATTAATAATAAACGCATTATTTCATCAACCTTTTCATCTTATTTACCTTCAACCAACTGCTTGGTCAGGTATTCACAGATCATAGCATCATATTCGGAAGTATGGTTAAAGGCTTCTTTGGCCAATGTTTTGCGTGTTTTGATGTCTGCGTCCCCATACTGCTGCAGCATAGCAATCAGGCTGGTATAACGGGCTGGGTTAGTAACAATAATTACATCACGGAAATTTTTAGCAGAGGCACGCACCATTGCCGGACCGCCAATATCAATATTTTCTATCGCTTCTGCCTCTGTAACGTTTGGTTTAGCAATTGTTTCTTTAAAGGGATACAAATTGACAACCACTAGATCTATCGGTTTTATATCATGTTTTTCCAAAGCTGCCATATGCTCGGGATTACTGCGTACAGCCAAAATACCACCGTGGATCTTAGGATTCAAAGTTTTAACACGACCATCCATAATTTCAGGGAAACCAGTCACATCGCTGACATAAGTTACAGGTATTCCGGCTTCTCTGATAGCAGTCATCGTTCCGCCGGTTGAAATAATCTCTACTCCAATGTCATGTAGAAATTGGGCCAACTTCACAATACCGGTTTTATCAGATACACTCAATAACGCTCTTTTGATTCTCATTATTTATCACCTCATCTCAAGGATGCACGATAACGCGCCTTCCCTGTATTTCCAGCTTGCCTAACGCCCACAAACGTAAAGCCTCCGGCATCGCCTTATGTTCTTCAACTAAAATTCGTGCTGCTAAAGATTCCTCTGTATCGTCATTTAAAACAGGCACAGGTTTCTGTAATATAATCGGACCACTATCTGTTCCTTCATCGACAAAATGTACAGTACAGCCAGCAATCTTCACACCGTATTCCAAAGCCTGCCCCTGGGCATCAAGGCCTGGAAAGCTTGGCAAAAGTGCCGGATGGATATTTATGATTTTCTGTGTCCATTTATTAACAAAATTCCCGCTCAATATCCGCATAAAACCGGCTAAAACAACAAGTTCTGCACCATGAGCGCGCAAAGCTGCATCAATCTTGCCTTCAAACTCTTCCTTAGAAACACATTCTTTACGTGGAATTGCTACAGCAGCTATTCCAGCTTTCTCTGCACGTTCCAAAGCATATGCATCAGCCTTATCACTGATAACAACAGCAATTTCCAAAGGTAAATAGCCGTCGGCTATCCTGTCCAATACGGATTGCAGATTGCTGCCGCGACCGCTGACCAAGACGCCAATTTTACGGCTACTCACTGAAAACGCCGCCTTTCATAATTGCTTTTTTATTACCGGCAACAACATTTCCTAATTCATAGAAAGGTTCACCTACAGAAGTAAGATGACTACGCACGGCATCCGCTTCTTCAGGAGCAACTACTAAAACCATACCTACCCCCATATTGAACGTACGGTACATTTCTGCCCAGGGCACATTGCCCCACTCCTGCAATTTTTTGAAAACCACAGGTATTTCCCAAGCTGCGGCATTGATTTCCGCATCACATTTTTCTGGCAGGATACGTGGAATATTATCGTAGAAACCGCCACCAGTAATATGCACCATACCGTGAAGATCAAATTTTTCGATCAGAGGCAGACAGGATTTAGGATAGAGCCGTGTTGGTGTCAGCAGTTTTTCACCTAAACTGCAGCCAAATTCCGGAATCTCAGTACTCATATCATAATTCATCACTTCGAAACAAATTTTACGAACCAAAGAAAAACCATTGGAATGCACGCCACTGGAAGGCAATCCTAAAAGTACATCACCAGGAGCAACTTTATCCCCGGTAATCATTTTACTTTTTTCAACAACACCTACACAAAAACCCGCAATATCATATTCGCCTTGGGAATAAAAACCCGCCATTTCAGCAGTTTCACCGCCAATCAACGCGCAACCCGATTCTTGACAGGCTTTGGCGACACCCTGCACTATATTTGCAACTTTCTCCGCATCAACTTTATCGACAGCAATATAATCAAGGAAAAACAGAGGTTCAGCACCTTGCACTAAAATATCATTAACACACATTGCAACGGCATCTTGACCGATAGTATTATGCTTATCGGCCATAAACGCCAATTTTAACTTAGTGCCAACACCATCAGTCCCGGAAACAAGAATCGGTTCCTGATATTTTCCAGAATTCAGTGCAAACAAACCGCCAAACCCGCCCAAATCTCCGATAACCTCAGGACGATAAGTCGCACGAACACTTTCTTTCATTAATTCAACAGCACGATTACCAGCATCAATATCAACACCCGCATCGGCATAAGTCATTTGTTTTTTGCTTTGCTCGCTCATGGGGACCTCCTAATTATTTGTTCTCAAAAATATATTTCGAACCTTGGCGGATAGTTTCTTCCGCATTATCGGGATAACCTGCATTGAAGCAAGCATAACACATACCTTCAGGATCCATACTGCTCAAAGAACGTTTTAATCCTTCCAGCGAAATATAGTGTAGAGAATCAGCGCCGATATACTGGCAGATTTCATCTTCTGTATGCGTAGAAGCAATCAATTCCTTCCGCACAGAAGTATCAATGCCATAATAGCAGGGGTCCGTTACAGGAGGGGAACTGATGCAGACATGCACTTCTTTTGCACCGGCATCCTTAAGTAATTTGACGATCTTACCACTGGTAGTACCGCGAACGATAGAATCATCAACCATAACAACGGACTTGCCTGCAACAACACTCTTTACTGGATTTAATTTTAAGCGAACAGCATTTAAACGCTGCTTTTGCGTTGGCTGAATAAAAGTACGGCCAACATAACGATTTTTCGTTAATCCTTCCATAAAAGGTACACCTGACTCTAAGCTATAACCAACAGCTGCCGCAGTACCGGAGTCAGGTACAGAAATAACAATATCCGGATGGATCTCTTTAGTTTCTTTTGCCAGCTCACGCCCCATATTGATTCGTGCCTGATAAACACATTGTTTATCAATAACGCTGTCCGTACGGGCAAAATAAACATATTCAAAAATACAGTGCGCACATTTAGACGGCATCTCTTTGGACCACATCATACTCTTAGGTTCGGCATAGTCATCTTCAAAAACCAGCATTTCACCCGGTTTGACATCACGAATAAATTCTGCGCCAACCAAATCAAAAGCACATGATTCAGAAGCCACTACCCAACCGCCATCAAGCTTACCCAAACATAATGGCCTGAATCCGTAAGGATCACGCACTGCAATCAATTTATGATCAGTCATGATCAAAATAGCAAAAGCACCTTTGATTTCATTAACTGCTTCAGCAACACGGTCTTCAACTTTCTCTTTCCGCGAGCGGGCAATCAGGCTCAAAACAACCTCTGTGTCAACAGTAGTCTGAAAAACCACACCATCTCTGGTCAAGCGAGACCGCAATTCGGCAGCATTAGTCAAATTACCGTTATGCGATAAAGCCAAGTTACCGCCGTCAAAATAAACGCGCAGCGGTTGAGTATTGTATGCCATACTGGAACCAGTTGTTGAATAGCGTACATGTCCGATAGCTATGTGTCCAGTAAGATCACCGACACCGTCTTTATAAACGTCAGCTACCAGACCCATGCCTTTTTTGACCTGCATATTGCTGCCATCAGTAGTAACAATACCGGTACTTTCCTGCCCACGATGCTGCAATGCATACAATCCCCAATAAGTATTGAGTGCAACATCGTCTTTATGCGAATAAATACCAAAAACACCGCATTCTTCATGTAATTTGTCTAATTCAAAGTCAATACCAGGCACAGTTAATTCTCCTTTTTCAACCATTTCTTACTTACCCTCAGCACGCATTTTTGCGAGCTTCTCACCTTTGGCTTTTACCTCTTCCTGCATCTGCAAACGATTTTCTGCTAATTTAGTAACCAGTTCAGGGTATTTTACAGACAGTATCTGTACTGCAAACAAAGCAGCATTTTTAGCGCCATTAATAGCCATCGTCGCTACAGGAATACCTGCAGGCATTTGCACAAAGCTTAAAAGCGCATCCATACCATTCAAAGGTGTGGCATTGATGGGAATACCGATTACAGGCACTGTAGTGTAAGCAGCAATAACACCGCCTAAATGGGCAGCAGCACCGGCAGCGGCAATAATAGCCTCTACGCCGCGATTGCGTGCGCCAGCAGCAAATTCATGTACCACATCCGGAGTACGGTGTGCCGAAGCAACTATCACCTCTACCTCTACTCCAAATTCTTTCAGAGTTTTTTCTGCCGGCTCAAGAATAGGCCAGTCAGAATTACTTCCCATAATAATAGCAACTTTCATGCTTCTGCCTCCTAAAGTATCTGTGAGAAAAAATAAAACCCAAGTCGAAATCTTTCAACTGCTATATGCGCAACTAAAAATCCTTCTCGGGTCATCTCTACCATCTTATTTATTATTATAATTTTACCAATAGCTTCCCTATGTGTCAATTATAATGTGAACTTTTTAACAAAAAATCATCCTATCGTTCGCTTTTTTCAAAAATTAATGAAATTCTGTTGTTTAATTTGATAAAAACCTCTACTCCTTTATGATAAGGAGTAGAGGTTTTACTTAAAAGTCTGTAATTTTACTGTTGGTCGCTATTAGTAGTGTTATATTTGATTTTGATATCACGATAACGATTCATACCGGTACCAGCCGGAATAAGTTTACCAATGATAACATTTTCTTTAAGTCCTAAAAGCGGATCAACTTTGCCTTTGATTGCGGCATCTGTCAGCACGCGTGTAGTTTCCTGGAAGGATGCAGCAGACAGGAAAGAATCAGTAGCCAGAGATGCTTTGGTAATACCAAGCAGCACCGGACGTCCTTCTGCAGGCTGTAAGCCTTTTTCCAGCATTTCCGCATTCTGTGCTTCAAATTCTGCAACATCGATATATTCACCCGGCAGCATATAAGTATCGCCAGCTTCTTCGATGCGGATTTTACGCATCATTTGGCGAACCATAACTTCGATATGCTTATCGTTAATCTCAACACCCTGAGATTTATAAACTCCCAATACCTGTTGAACCAGATAACGCTGAGTAGCACGCACACCACTGATACGCAAAATATCATGCGGATTGAGTGACCCTTCAGTCAGACGATCGCCGACAGCAATTACCATGCCCTCGGTAACAGCGAGTTTAGACCCATAAGGAATAGTATAAATCTGCTCCCCATCTTCACTGGTAACAGTTACTTTACGGATGCCGTTTTCTTCACCAATGTGTACAGTACCAGCATTTTCAGTAAGTAAACCAGGATGTTTCGGTTTACGGGCTTCAAACAGCTCTTCAACACGGGGTAAGCCCTGAGTGATATCGTCACCTGCTACGCCACCGGTGTGGAACGTACGCATAGTGAGCTGAGTACCAGGTTCACCAATGGATTGAGCAGCAATAGTACCAACAGCTTCGCCAACTTCAACTTTTCTACCTGTAGCCAGATTACGGCCATAACATTTACGGCAAACGCCGACTTTGGCTTTGCAATTGAGTACGGAACGGATTTTTACTTTTTCACGCAACGAAGAAATCTGATCCGCCATATCTTCAGTAACATAATCATTGATATGGTAACAGATATTACCATCATTATCCAAAATATCTTCAGCAAGATAACGTCCTACGATACGGTCGCGCAAAGATTCAATAACAGTTTGTTTATTTTTACCTTCGGTAATCGATTCAATCTCAATACCTTCGATTGCATTATTGCGAACTTTAACATCGCGGACAGTACCATTAGCCAAAATAGCGTCGATAATTGCTTCGTCATAAGTCGCACCGGCTTCGATCAGCACTGTACCATCAGCTGCCACAACATCTTCAGCAACTTCTCGGCCATCAAAATGATGCATCATTGCTTCTTTCAATACAGCATTAGATTGTTCATCGCTGATATTAATCTGAATTGTCTCGGTTTCTTCTCCGCTCATATCGTCAGTAGCATATAAAACTACTTCCATGACCTTTGCTGCAGCTAATTTGTTATACAAATCTTCTGTCACAATCGTATCAGCTTCGACAATTAACTCACCTGTAGCAGGATCAGTAATACCAGCTGCCAAATTACGTCCAATAACAATCTCGCGCAGTTTATTCTGACTGGAACCCAAGGTTGCTTTGCAAAGACGTCCGCGCTCTTTTACAAGATTGATACCAACGATATCACAGTCATCTTCACGTACGATCACATCCTGAGCAACGTCAACCAAACGACGGGTCAGATAACCGGAGTCAGCAGTACGCAATGCTGTATCAGCCAAACCTTTACGAGCACCATGAGTTGAAATAAAGTATTCCAAAACAGTCAGGCCTTCACGGAAATTAGCCTTGATCGGTCGGTCAATGATACGACCGGAAGGATCTGCCATCAAACCACGCATACCAGCCAGCTGACGGATCTGCTGCGTATTACCGCGGGCACCAGAATTAGCCATCATATACACAGAGTTAAACGGATCCATTGTGGACGACATAAGCTTATTGGTTACATCATCAGTAGCCTTGCCCCAAAGTTCGATAACCTTGCGATAACGTTCGTCCTCACTCATCAAACCACGACGGAACATACGCTCAGTTTTATCGATTTCTTTTTCCGTAGCGGCCAAAATCTCTGCCTTTTCAGGCGGAATTTTGATATCGGAAACAGCAATGGAAATACCTGCTTTACAAGCATTGTCATAACCCATTTTCTTAACAACGTCAAGGATTTCAGCCGTACGCAAATTGCCATACAATTTATGTGCCTTAGCAACAAGACGTCCCAATTCTTTTTTATCAAGCAGTTTATTCAAATGCCATACTTTAACTTTTTTACCGGCTTCGTTTACTTCATCTTCTAAATGGAAGTACCGCATTTCAACCGGCAGTTCTTCATTAAGTATCGCATTGCCGACAGTAGTCGTTACCAGACTTACCCCTTCGCTGGAAGGTTCTTCATAAATATCCTTATTCGGGATATAAATCTTAATGCGTGCCTGCAGTTCAACTTCACCATGGAAATAAGCCAGCAAAGCTTCATTAAAGCTGCTGAAACGCATCCCTTCGCCTTTAGCGCCTTCTTTGATGATTGTCAGGTAATATGAACCTAAAACCATATCCTGCGAAGGTACAGCAACAGGTTTTCCGTCTTTCGGGGCCAGAATATTATTAACCGAAAGCATCAGCATCCTGGCCTCGGCCTGTGCTTCAGCAGACAGCGGCAGATGGACTGCCATTTGGTCACCGTCAAAGTCGGCATTGTATGCAGTACATACCAGAGGATGCAGTTTGATTGCACGCCCTTCAGACAAGATCGGCTCAAAAGCCTGGATACCAAGCCTATGCAAAGTCGGTGCACGGTTCAAAAGCACAGGATGTTCTTTGATTACATCTTCCAAAACATCCCAAACAGCAGTAGTAGCACGTTCTACCATGCGTTTTGCACTTTTGATATTAGTAGCCTGACCGCTGTTAACCAAGCGTTTCATGACAAAAGGCTTAAACAATTCCAGCGCCATTTCTTTAGGCAGACCACATTGATGCATTTTCAATTCAGGCCCTACTACAATAACCGAACGACCGGAATAGTCAACACGTTTACCTAACAGGTTCTGACGGAAACGACCTTGTTTACCTTTCAGCATATCAGAAAGAGATTTTAAAGGACGATTACCAGGACCTGTTACTGGGCGGCCACGGCGTCCGTTGTCAATCAAAGCATCAACAGCTTCCTGAAGCATACGTTTTTCATTACGTACGATGATATCAGGAGCATTGAGTTCAAGCAATCTTTTTAACCGATTATTACGGTTGATGACACGACGATATAAATCATTAAGGTCAGAAGTCGCAAAACGCCCACCGTCTAATTGTACCATCGGACGCAGTTCCGGAGGAATTACAGGAACAACATCCAAAATCATCCATTCAGGGCGATTGCCTGATTTAAGGAAAGCTTCACAGACTTCTAAACGGCGTACGGCACGAATTTTTCTTTGTCCGCTTACCTCTTTCAATTCAGCACGCAGTTCCGCAGTTAATGCAGATAAATCGATCTCTTCCAGCAGTGCTTTGATAGCAGTAGCGCCCATACCAACTTTAAAACCGCTGCCATATTTGTCGCGGGCTTCGATATATTCGCCTTCGCTCAACAACTGTTTTTTTACCAAAGGAGTATCACCGGCATCAAGTACGATGTAATTAGCAAAATACAGTACTTTTTCCAGCGATCTGGGCGAAATATCAAGAATCAATCCCATCCGGCTCGGGATACCCTTAAAGTACCAGATATGAGAAACAGGTGCAGCCAGTTCGATATGACCCATACGGTCACGACGAACTTTGGAGCGGGTAACTTCAACGCCGCACTTATCGCAGACGATACCTTTATAACGAATTCTTTTGTATTTACCGCAATGGCATTCCCAGTCTTTGGTAGGTCCAAATATTCTTTCACAGAACAAACCGTCGCGTTCCGGTTTCAAAGTTCTGTAGTTAATAGTTTCCGGTTTCTTTACTTCGCCATAGGACCAAGTTCTGATTTGTTCCGGTGAAGCCAGACCGATACGCATAGACTCAAAATTATTTACATCCAACAAGAATCGATCGCTCCCTTCTATTCAATATCGTCGGAGTTATTTATATCTCCGTCCAACTCATCTTTAGCTTCCATGTTAAAGTTGCCAATATCTGCAACTAAATCAAATTCCGCATCTTCAACGCTATTTTCATCAACAGTATATTCATCTGTTTCAACAGCAGCAACAGCCGGAATCTCGCCGTCGATGTTCAAATCGAGGTCACGTGCAGTTTCAGTGACATCATCATCACTGTCGCGCATGGAAATCTCTTCTTCGTCTTCATTGAGCACCTTAATATCGAGACCGATACTTTGCAGCTCTTTGATAAGAACTTTAAAGGATTCGGGCACACCAGGTTCAGGAACGTTCTCACCCTTAACAATAGCTTCATAAGTTTTTACACGGCCCACAACGTCGTCAGATTTGACTGTGAGAATTTCCTGCAGAGTATATGCAGCACCATAAGCTTCCAGGGCCCAAACCTCCATCTCACCAAAACGTTGCCCGCCAAACTGAGCTTTACCACCAAGAGGCTGTTGGGTAACCAAAGAGTACGGACCGGTAGAACGGGCATGGATCTTGTCGTCAACCAAGTGATGCAACTTAAGCATATATACGCAGCCAACTGTAACCTTGTTATCAAAAGGTTCACCTGTACGACCGTCATACAACCTTGTTTTACCACTCGGATCTACTCCAGCCAAATCAAGAGTAGCATTCATATCTTCTTCATGAGCACCGTCAAAAACAGGTACGGACATCTTCATTGCTTTGATGCTTTCTTCACCGAACTTATCGATTTCTACAGTTTCAGGCATTCCATATTTTTCAACATCATAACCGGCTTTCTCAAAACGATCAGCCAAACCTTCAGCACCGGCTTCAATCTGCATGCCTAGAGCGCGTGCAGCCCAGCCTAAATGAGTTTCCAAAATCTGTCCGATATTCATACGGGAAGGTACGCCCAAAGGATTCAATACGATTTGAACCGGCTCTCCGCTTGGCAGGAACGGCATATCTTCACGCGGCATGATGCGGGAAACTACACCCTTATTACCATGGCGGCCTGCCATCTTATCGCCTTCAGAAATCTTACGTTTTTGCGCGATATGCACACGAACTTGTTCATTTACACCAGGCGGCAGCTCATCGCCGTTTTCACGGGTAAATACTTTAACGCTGACAATTTTACCAGCTTCGCCATGTGGCACACGCAGCGAGCTATCACGAACTTCGCGAGCTTTTTCACCAAAGATGGCTCTCAGCAAACGTTCTTCTGCAGTCAGCTCAGTTTCGCCTTTCGGCGTAACCTTACCAACAAGGATATCGCCAGGACGTACTTCTGCGCCGATACGGATAATCCCGCGTTCATCAAGATCTTTCAATGCTTCTTCGGAAACGTTGGGAATATCACGGGTAATTTCTTCCTGGCCAAGCTTAGTATCACGGGCATCACAATCATATTCTTCAATATGGATAGATGTAAAGATATCCGCTTTGACCAGATCTTCGCTCAGCAAAATAGCATCCTCGTAGTTATAGCCTTCCCACGGCATATAAGCAACAATTACATTGTGTCCAAGCGCCAATTCACCATGATCAGTCGCCGGGCCATCTGCCAGCACCTGCTTCTCAACTACTTTATCGCCTTTATTGACGATAGGACGCTGATTGACACAAGTTCCCTGATTAGAACGCTTAAATTTTAAAAGTTCATAAACATCAACACTGCCATCTTCCGCACGTACACGGATTTCATTGCCAACAACACGCTCAACAATACCCGCACGTTTAGCAAGTACGCATACGCCAGAGTCAACGGCGACCTTATATTCCATACCAGTACCAACAACAGGCGACTGCGTACATAAAAGCGGCACAGCCTGACGCTGCATATTAGCACCCATCAATGCGCGGTTCGCATCGTCGTTTTCCAAGAACGGTATCAGCGCCGTAGCAATAGATACAACCTGTTTCGGAGAAACGTCCATATAGTCAACCTGATTCGGAGGCAAAGACAAAACTTCATTCAGATAACGTGCCGTAACACGTTCACCCAAGAAATAACCGTTTTCATCAAGCGGTTCATTGGCCTGGGCACAAATATATTCGTCCTCTTCATCAGCCGTCAGATAAACGATTTCGTCAGTAACACGTCCCTCTTCTTTATCAACCTTACGATATGGCGTTTCCATAAAACCATATTTATTGATAATAGCAAAGGTAGACAAAGAACCTATAAGTCCAATATTAGGACCTTCAGGCGTTTCGATAGGACACATACGACCATAATGAGAATGATGTACGTCACGTACTTCATAACCGGCGCGTTCGCGGCTCAAACCACCAGGACCAAGTGCAGACAGACGCCTTTTATGTGTTAACTCAGCTAACGGGTTATTCTGATCCATAAACTGAGACAACTGACTGCTGCCAAAGAATTCTTTAATTGCCGCAACAACAGGACGAATATTAATCAAAGCCTGCGGCGTGATTACATCTACGTCTTGGATAGTCATGCGCTCTTTAACAACACGTTCCATACGGGCTAAACCGATCCGGAATTGATTTTGTAATAATTCTCCGACACTACGTACACGACGGTTACCCAAATGATCAATATCGTCGCCTGTACCTAAACCATCCATCAGGTTGAGCAGATAACCAAAAGATGCCAAAACGTCTTCTACGGTTACAGTACGGTGTTTTTCGGGAATATCAGCAGTACAGATTAATTTCAGTACTTGTTCTTTTACGCGGATGAAAACCTCTTTCAATCCTACGCCGCTGAAAATTTCACTTTGCTCGATGATATCAATAGCTTTATCATCAATTCTAGTACCTGCCGGCAGAATAATTTCTCCGGTAGAAGTATCAACAAGCGGTGCGTCAAGAACCTTATCCAGCAAACGACGGCGCCAGCCCAATTTTTTATTGAGTTTATAACGACCTACACTGGCAAGATCATAGCGCTTATTATCAAAAAATGTAGCTTCAATCAACTGCGTAGAATTTTCCAAAGTAGGCGGTTCGCCTGGACGCAGTTTCTTATAAATCTCAATTAAAGCTTCTTCGCGATTGGTAGTTGCATCACGTTCCAAAGTTGCCAAAACGGAAGGATGCTCACCGAACAATGCCAAAATCTCAGCATTGCTGGATAAACCCAAAGCACGCAGTAAAACCGTAGCAGGTAATTTCCTGGTGCGATCTACACGAGCATAAATAACATCATTAACATCTGTTTCAAATTCAATCCAGGCACCACGGTTTGGAATAACAGTAGTACCATACATTTTTTTACCACTGGGATCCATGGATACATTGTAGTATACGCCTGGAGAACGAACCAACTGGCTGACAATAACACGTTCAGCACCGTTGATAATAAAAGTACCGGTTTCAGTCATCAGTGGAAAATCACCCATGAAAACTTTAGATTCTTTGATCTCGCCGGTGTCTTTGTAAAGCAAGCGAACGTTTACGTTTAATGGTGCCGAGTAAGAAGCATCACGCTCTTTACATTCTTCAACGCTATATTTAGGATCCCCTAACGTAAAGCCCTCAAACGAAAGTTCTAAATTACCTGTAAAATCCTTGATCGGAGAAATGTCATGAAAAATTTCGCAAAGACCTTCTCGCATGAACCACTCATACGATTTTCTTTGGATGTCAATCAAATGAGGCATTGGTAATACTTCATTGATTCTGGCATAACTGTACCGAGTCCTATCGCCTACGGGAACCGGTTTAAACATGTAATCCCTCACCCCTTCATATTTTGTCAGGCAGGCCAAACTCAGCCCGTTTCACGAATGACAAAAAAAGCAAGGTTCCAGATTGTCTCAAGGACCTTGCGTATTGTCTTCGATGAACGAACTTCATCTTTACCGTATGAGCAGTACACGATTCCCAACCACTGAGCCATCGTGACCGTTATCAAAATACCTGCAATTCATTTATTTACTGTAGTTTATTATGATATCACAAAGTTTTTCTATTGTCAATAGCAAGTAATAAAATAAAAAATAAGCTTCCTGCAAAACAGGAAGCTTATTAAAGTTCTAATTGAAATTATTTCAATTCTACGGAAGCGCCAGCTTCTTCAAGTTTAGCTTTCAAAGCGTCAGCGTCAGCTTTGGAGATTTTTTCTTTAACAGCTTTAGGAGCGCCGTCAACGATTTCTTTTGCTTCTTTCAGGCCAAGACCAGTTGCTTCACGAACAACTTTGATAACGTTGATTTTGCCAGCGCCAGCGGAAGTCAAAACTACGTCAAATTCAGTTTTTTCTTCAGCAGCAGCAGCGCCGCCAGCAGCAGGAGCAGCAGCTACAGCTACAGGAGCAGCAGCGGATACGCCGAATTTTTCTTCCAGAGCTTTTACCAATTCGGAAAGTTCGAGTACGGTCATAGATTCAATAGCTTCGATGATTTGTTCTTTGTTCATTATATATACCTCCATAAATTCAAATGTTTTATTTTTTGTTTTAACTTGCTTGGTTAGACACACTGCTTATGCGGACTCTTTTTGCTGACGAACAGCCTCGAGTGCATAAACAACGTTGCGGATAGTACCTTGCAGTACATTGACAAAACCGCTGATTGGAGCATTCATGCTGCCCAGCATTTTTGCAATGAGGACTTCTTTCGGCGGAAGTTCTGCCAAAGCTTTAATTGCAGCTTCGTCGATAACTTGACCGTCGAGTACACCAGCTTTGATAGTCAGAGCTTTGTTTTCTTTTGCGAAATCGCAAATAATTTTTGCTACAGCAACGGGATCTTCAGGAGCAACTGCAATTGCAGTGTTTTTCTCCAATACAGGCTCTAAACCTTCGATGCCGGCTTCATTTGCAGCAATACGCAGCATTGTATTTTTTACAACGCCATATTTGACGCCAGCTTCGCGCATTTTGCGGCGAAATGCTGTATCCTGAGCTACGGTCAAACCGCAAAAATCAACCAGAATAGTGCACTTGGAAGCTGTCAGCAATTCTTTGATCTCAGCAACTTTAGCTGCTTTTTCAGGTCTAATAACTGCCATGCATCACACCTCCTTCTTAAAAAATGATTTTATAAAATCAAAAAGACCTCTCGGCCTAAGCCGGAGGTCGCGAAGGTCTATCTTCATCGTCTCCAGCCTCGGCAGGTGTATTTCTACTTATGCGTTACCGCACCTGCTGTCTATGGCCCGATTATCTTCTGATTTATAAAGTTGTTACTACATCAAAAATCTTATTTGTCGCTGTTAGCTTTCAAAACGTCAATTTTTACGCCAGGGCCCATAGTGGTAGATACAGTTATAGATTTAATATACTGACCTTTTGCACCAGACGGTTTTACTTTGATCAGAGTATCGACCAAAGTGATGTAGTTTTCCAACAGTTGTTGTTCGGTAAAAGAAGCCTTACCAATAGGAGCTTGAACATTACCAGCTTTATCAGTACGATATTCGATTTTACCGGCTTTAATTTCGTTGATAGCACGTGTTACATCCATAGTAACTGTACCAACCTTCGGGTTAGGCATCAAGCCTTTAGGACCGAGGATTTTACCCAAACGGCCTACAACACCCATCATATCAGGAGTTGCAACGCAGACTTCGAAATCAGTCCAGCCGCCTTGGATTTTAGCAACCAATTCTTCGCCGCCTACATAGTCAGCACCAGCTGCTTCTGCTTCCTGAACTTTAGCGCCTTTAGCAAATACTAAAACAGATTTAGATTTGCCAGTGCCATGAGGAAGAACTAGAGCACCACGAACTTGTTGGTCAGCGTATTTAGGATTTACGCCTAATTTGAAAGCAACTTCTACAGTGCTGTCAAATTTAGTAACAGAAGTTTTTTTAACTAATTCTACTGCTTCTTTAGGAGCATAGAATTTGTCGGCTTCGATAAGTTTCAAAGCGTCTTGATATTTTTTACCAAATTTTGCCATTAAACTTTCCTCCTTGTGGTACAAACGGATAATTCCTCCCACATAAATAGTCGACTATAAATCAGTCAACGATGGTTATACCCATGCTGCGCGCAGTACCTTCTACCATTCTCATAGCAGCTTCGATATCAGCAGCATTCAGGTCAGCCATTTTAGCTTCAGCGATTTCGCGAACTTTATCGCGGCTCAATTGAGCAACTTTCTTTTTGTTTGGTTCGCCGGAACCTTTTTCCAGACCAGCAGCTTTTTTCAGCAAAACCGGTGCCGGAGGAGTTTTTGTAATGAAAGTAAAGGAACGATCTTCAAATACGGTAATTTCAACAGGAATAATCAGGCCCATCTGCTTTGCAGTACGGTCATTGAAATCCTTAACGAAAGCCATAATGTTGACACCGTGCTGGCCCAGAGCGGGGCCGACAGGGGGTGCGGGGGCCGCTTTAGGCCATGAGGAGGAGCCGGAGTAGCTTTACCAGCCGGTACCTGTAATTTTACCATTTTTACGACTTTTTTCGGCATTTATTACACCTCCTTATTATTCAGCTTCTTCAACCTGAGTAAAATCAATCTCAACAGGTGTTTCGCGTCCGAACATGCTAACCAGAACTTTCAGTTTACCACGTTCTTCATTGATTTCAGAAACGCTGCCGACACAGCCGGCAAACGGACCAGTTTTCAAACGAACCATCTGTTGTAATTGTAAATCAATTTTGGGGCGGCTTTCTTCTACGCCCATGGAGCGCATGATCTGTTTGACTTCTTCATCAGTCAAAGGAATCGGTTTAGTACCGGAACCGACAAAGCCGGTCACACCCGGTGTATTACGCACAGCATACCAAGAGCGATCATTTACAATCATCTCTACAAGCACATAACCAGGAAAAACCTTTCTCTGGACGCTGCGTTTTTTACCGTCTTTTACTTCAACCTCATTTTCCATAGGTATCACAATACGGAAAATTTCATTTTCCATACCCAAGGAATGAACTTTACGTTCCAGATTTGCGCTTACCTTATTCTCATAACCGGAATAAGTGTGGATTACATACCAACGTTTTTCTGATTCCATATTAATGATAGGGAAGCTTCCCTTTCCTCCTTACGCAGCCTTATTGCAAAATCAAGCGAAAAACAACATTGAAGAAGGAATCAATGACCCAAATCAATGCTGCACAAATAACAACCGCAATCAAAACCACTGCAGTATTAGCAATAAGCTCTTGTTTGGTAGGCCAGGTTACTTTTTTCAGTTCTACTTTAGTTTCACGCATAAAGCGTGTAATACCGCCTGCGTTCTTCACACCCGTAGTTTCCGGAACGGCCATTTTTTCACATCCTTGCTTGAATACCTGATACTAAATCACACGTTAACAAAAATTATTTAGTTTCTTTATGTAAAGTGTGTTTTTTGCAGAACTTGCAATATTTATTCAGTTCGATACGATCAGGATCGTTCTTTTTGTTTTTGTTGGTTTGATAGTTGCGTTGTTTGCACTCAGTGCAAGCCATGGTAACTAAACTGCGCATATTTAACACCTCTCTTACTCATAGATTACCAATCACAAAATTTCACTAATATAGAGTACCACAGTTAACACTCTATGTCAACAAACTTTCAAAAATATGCTAAGACCGGTCTATGTCGGACCGGTCTTAGCAGAAAACCAAGTTATCGCTCTCTTACTTATTCGTTGATAGCAGCAACAACGCCGGCGCCAACAGTACGGCCGCCTTCGCGA
>ENA-OPXQ01000085-OPXQ01000085.1-human-gut-metagenome-genome-assembly--contig:-NODE-85-length-60086-cov-12.471939_pt1 | contig 60086 bp, 58 predicted proteins | sample MGYA00241769_ERZ502042 | MGnify/ENA primary metagenome ERZ502042 (study PRJEB25962, sample SAMEA2041934) | human gut metagenome | biome: human gut; feature: human-associated habitat; material: faeces...
CACGCCGCCAGCGTTCATCCTGAGCCAGGATCAAACTCTCATGTTAAAAAGTTTTGTCCTGCCAGAATTAAATCTGGCTTTTAATCAGAAACAATGTCCTGATTTACTGTTTTAAGGTTGCTTCTTTATAGAAGCGTTCTTGAATTATTCTCAAAATCTTTCAAGGTTTTTCACTGTTCAGTTATCAATGTTCGTTGTTGTTATTTTCAACAGCTTGTATATTTTATCATATCTTCAAGTCGTTGTCAACAACTTTTTTATTTTTCTTTGTTGTCTCTCAAACGCGACAACTCTGATATCTTATCATGTTTGTCATTGTTTGTCAACAACTTTTTTCATCATCATGACCACCAACCATCACTCAGCTTCCTGCCAGTGCCTGTATCAGTGTCCTCGTCACGAGTCAGCTTAGATATAATATCACGCAGATAACCTAAAGTCAACAAAAACTTTACATTTTATTTGCAAAAATATAAGCACCACAAGATATTGTTCCCTGGGTGCTTACAAACCACAATTCAATCATAAAAACGAAAGCAGAATCGTCAGTATTAAATTATTTTCATATAGCCATTGCAGAATTTCCGACTGATATACCGCTTCAATCACAACACTCCCGGCTTCTGTCGCTGCCCCCATTGCTGCAAACGCAAATACCAGCCATACCAGCAACAGTCCTTTGATCAATCCGGCAATTCCCCCAAGCATATGATTTACTTCTCCTATTATGGGCAGTTTTGCCACCAGATCAATCGCAGTGGCAATCAGATGAAAGGCGATCACCGTAATCAGCATAACAATAACAAATGCAATCGCTTTCATGGCAAGGGATGATGCTTTTGACGCAATCGTATTATACAGTCCGCTTTGTTCCATCCAGCCATCCGCAAGTTTATGTGTGTCCCCTATCTGGTTCCATACGTTTGCCGGCAGTTTCATTCCCAGACCGCTGAGATCTTTCTGCTCCTGCGTGTTTTGTTCTTCTGTACTTTTTTCTTCCCCTGCCACGGCATTTTGCAATTTCTCTTTGCAATTCTTTTCAATTCTGGTATCCAGGCCTGTGTGTTCTGTCATCCAGTCTGCAACATACGGCGTTGCAAACGTAACAAAAAACAGAATCAGTATCCAGGCAGCCATTGAATAAACCACACGCAGGAAACCACGGAAGAATCCCCAGACAATATTTCCGGCAACAAGTAATACAACCAGTATCAATAACCAGTTCATTGTAATCGTACCTCTTCTATTTCTCCGTTTAATACCAATGTATAATTCTGACCATCCGATCCCGACAATACGTTATAAAGCTGCCGGTCAAACGTATAACGGAATTTACGGATGCTGTGTATGGTAAACAATTCACAGTTATAATCATCCCGGACACATATTTCATTATTATCGAGGAGCTCGATTCTGTTGTATGCGATCTCTGTATCATTCTCCATGACCGTTTTACCATTCATGTCATAGACTTTTATGTGCCAGCTGTTTTCTTTTTGGGTATCGCTGTATGAAATACCGACATATTTATTATTATAGAAGACACTCTGTATCTCCCGTTCAAACTTTATCTGTTTTTTCGGCGCAGGTTTTTGTGCTCCGTCAAACCAGATCAGTCCGGCATCGCTGATCGCGAGAAGTTTTCCGGATTCGGTATAAACCAGTTCCGATATCATCGTATTTTTGTAACTGTACGTTCCCACATTGTTGTCGATTTCATTCTGCCCAACCGAACCAAAGTTATAGAAAGTAACCGTGGAACAGGTTTTGCCCTTTGTCACGTCGAGCATATCTACTGCCAGTTTCTGCGCATCCGGAGCCAGCGCAATATCTACAGGAAAACTTCCTTTTTCCTGATAAAATTCACCACTGGCAAGCTCCTGTCCCTTTTTGTCATAAAGCCGTACATACGAGACATCATCCTCCTTCATCAGCACAGCCACCGTTCCCTGACGGGCAACACATACACGTTCAATCGGTGTTGCCGTTTCGATTTTCTTTACCAGTCCGCGTTCCGACATGATATAAATAAATGTCCCTCCACGATCATAAACTGCAAGATACTGTTCACACACGGAAAGTTCCGGCGTAGTCATTTCATAAGACTGGTTCCAGATCAGCCGGTCATCTGTATCGTGACACACGATTCCGTCATTATCATATTCCAGTATTTTTCCCTGGAACATCTTATATCCCGTTGCCGCACTGTCCTTTCTCTCCGCCGATGCCTGCACCTCAAATCCTGAATATGTGCGAAGTGCAGACCAAAGTTCTACAAAAATCACTGCTGCTACAACAGTAACGATCACAAGTGCTGTTCTGCGGGCTATTTTATGCCTGTGTCTCCTGATTTTTTCTTCCAGTTCCTCCAGGTCTTCCTGACTTGTCTCTACGGTTTTAAATTCCGTTTTTTCAGCCACCGATTTTTCTCCTTTTCGCTTACGTTTCTATCATTATAGCATTGCAGTCCCCGTTACGGAAGTAATAATTTCTGTCCAACCCTGATATCATCCGAATCTTCCAGATCATTCGCCTTTTCAAGCTCTTTTAATTTTTTCATTGATCCGTATGCCTGTTTACAGATCCCACTCAGCGTATCCCCCTGCTGTACCACATAATAATTTTGTGTATTTTCTACCGCCACAGGTTTTTCTTTCTCCTCGGCCGGCTGTGTGGAAGGAGCCGCTTCCTCTGCCTTTTTCACCGCTCCCGCCGGAACCTCTTCAATCGGTATCAGCTGCATGGGTTCACTGATGGTTTCCGTACTCTTTGCGCTCTCCGTCTGTTCTTCCACTATATTTTTTTCAGTTCCCACCAGGACTTCTGCCGGTTGTGACACATGGCGGATTTTTTCCCCTATCGTCTCCACCGTCTGTTCCAGACCCGGAATAGGAATTCGCTGCTGCCAGATTCCGACCCCGGTCAGAACCAAAAGCAGTGCGATTGCGGCAGCCATCGCATACGACGTTGGTTTGCGTTCGCTCTTTGAACTGCTGCATTCTTCTTTTTCGTTCTCTTTCTTGCTCTCCGTCAGAATCTCCGGAAGCATCTGCCGGGTTCCACGTCTCGGCAGTTCAATCGTCACATCCGGGATCCGTATCTCATGCAGTTCCCTTGCATAATAGATATAAAACCCGTTTTTCGGTTGCAGCCGGTTGCCTTTATGCAGATAAAAGTATTCTTCCCCCTCCATACTGTCCATAAGGAAAAGAACCTGATGTGCACCTCCGAACTGTTCTCTGTGGATAGCTTCCAGTTCTGCTGTCAGGCGTGGTGGATATCCTTTACAATCCAACGCCCATCCGACAATAATGGAATTCTCATAAGATCTCTTAATCTCACGGAATACATCCGACCACGCATGTGTTCCCCATCTCGGCAGATTCTGTGAAAATTCCATATCCCTTACCGGAATGGCAGCCTCTACAAAGGTCATATATACACCCTGCTCGCACTCTGTATGCCCCATAAAGATAAACACTCTCCGCTCCTCATAAGTTTCTTCATGCACCCTGGCATACGCCGCATTTTCTATGTAAATTCGATCCCCCTCTGCCGGTGTTCCGATCTGTCTGATATTTTTCAGGTCACGTCCCGGCCCTTCTGCAATATCTATCATATCCTGCCTCCTTATCCGTTTTTCCAGAATATAGTATCACCACCATCCGGTAGAATTTTGGAAAAACCTGACAGGCATGAAAAAAATCGTACGACACTACCGGACATATTTCCAGACTTCAAGCAAAAAAAGACTGCCATATCCTTCGATACGACAGTCTCCTTTGTACTTGCTGTATTATTTTGCAAAAGCTTTTACTTTTTTGTAAATTCCTTCTGCGTCCAGTTCGTATTTGTGAATCAGCTCAACCGCCGGTCCGGATTCTCCAAACCGGTCATTCACGCCGATACGCATCATCTTTGTCGGTGCCTTTTCACACAATACTTCCGCTACTGCGCTTCCAAGTCCACCGATTACGGAATGTTCCTCAACGGTTACGACTTTCTTCGTCTTTGTTGCAGATGCAACAACCAGTTCCTCGTCAATCGGCTTGATGGTATGGATATTGATTACTTCTGCAGAAATGCCATCTTTCTCCAGCATCTTTGCAGCTTCTAAGGACTCTGACACTTCCAGTCCTGTCGCAAAAATGGTTACATCCGTACCTTCTTTTAATACGATTCCTTTTCCGATCTCAAACTTGTAATCCTCTCTGTCATTGATCACCGGCACTGCCAGACGTCCAAACCGAAGATACACCGGTCCCACATGATCATATGCTGCATGTACTGCTGCGCGTGCTTCCACGTCATCTGACGGATTGATCACTACCATACCAGGAATCTCACGCATCAGAGCCAGATCCTCCAGACACTGATGTGTAGCACCGTCTTCTCCAACCGAAATTCCTGCATGGGTAGCTCCAATCTTTACATTCAGATGCGGATATCCGATGGAGTTGCGAACCTGCTCATAGTTACGTCCGGCTGCAAACATTGCAAAAGAACTGATAAACGGAACTTTCCCACAGGTAGATAATCCTGCAGCAATACCTGTCATGTTGCACTCTGCGATACCGCAGTCCCAATGGCGCTCCGGAAATTCTTTCTGGAAAATACAGGTTTTGGTAGCACCTGCCAGATCTGCATCGAGCACGATGAGATTCTCATGCTCTTTTCCAAGTTCTACCAATGCGTTTCCATAGCTGTCTCTGGTTGCAATTTTCTTTACTTCTGACATAATGCTTCACCTGCTTTCTCAAGATCTTTCATAGCGATTTCGTACTGCTCGTCATTCGGAGCTTTTCCATGCCATCCGGCTTCATTCTCCATAAAGGAAACTCCCTTTCCTTTGATGGTCTTTGCAATAATGGCAGTCGGCTGACCTTTGGTCTTCTTCGCTTCCTCAAATGCTGCACGGATCTGGTCGAAATCATTTCCGTCAATCACGATCGTGTGGAAATTAAATGCCTCAAACTTCTTATCAATCGGATACGGAGAACATACTTTGTCAATCTCCCCATCAATCTGCAGATTATTATTGTCTACGATCACCACGAGATTATCCAGCTTACGGTGTCCTGCCCACATAGCAGCCTCCCAGATCTGTCCCTCCTGAATCTCACCGTCTCCGGTTAATGTGTATACACGGTAATCCTTGTTATCAAATTTTCCGGCTGCAGCCATACCAACCGCTGCGGAAACGCCCTGTCCCAAAGATCCACTGGACATATCAACACCTGGAATATGCTTCATATCCGGATGTCCCTGCAGATACGAACCTGTATGGCGCAGTGTCACAAGATCTTCCTTCGGGAAAAATCCACGCTCCGCAAGTGTGGAATAATAAGCCGGTGCCACATGTCCTTTGGATAATACAAACCGGTCCCTCCCCTCCATCTTCGGATTCTTTGGATCAATGTTCATTTCTTCGAAATACAGATACGTAAAAATATCTGCAGAAGACAAAGATCCACCCGGATGGCCGGATTTTGCGCTATGCACTGCAGTTACAATGCTCTTGCGGATGTCATTCGCAAGTTTTTCCAATTCTAAATTATTCATTATTTATTCTTTCCTCCTCTTAAAATGGTGGTGTATTATAATTCCGTTCTTCCCTGCAATGCCCGCAGGAGAGTCACTTCGTCAATATATTCCAGATCTCCGCCAACCGGTACTCCACTGGCAATCCGTGTCACTTTAATCCCGGTCGGCTTGATCAGTTTACTGATATACATGGCTGTCGTCTCGCCTTCTAAGCTGGAATTTGTAGCAATAATCACTTCATCCACATCCTGCTCCAGACGAACCATGAGTTCTTTTAAGCGGATATCGTTCGGTCCGATTCCAAGCATCGGGGAAATGGCACCGTGCAGCACATGATAGACTCCATTGTATTTTCCGGTCTTTTCATATGCAACCAGATCACGGGTATTCTCCACTACCATAATCGTCTTGTGATCTCTGGAAGTATCACTGCAGATCGGACAGATTTCCTGATCTGTCAGGTTAAAACAGCACTTACAGTATTTTACGTTTTTCTTTGCCGAAACAATCGCTGAGGCCAGTGCATCCACGTGGTCCTGCGGCATATTTAAAATATGAAATGCCAGCCGCTGCGCAGATTTGGCTCCGATTCCGGGAAGTGCAGACAATTCCTCAATCAATTTCGCAATCTCATGACTGTAATAATCCATATTTAGAACGGAAGTCCTCCGCCCAATGCACCGGTAATCTGTGACATGGACTGCTGGGAAGCTTCATCGATTTTACGCATTGCCTCGTTGGTTGCTGCCATGATGAGATCCTCAAGCATCTCAATATCATCCGGATCTACGACTTCCTCTGCAAGTTTTACCTTTGTCACCTCATGCTTGCCGGAAACGGTCACTTCTACCGCTCCACCGCCTGCTGTGGCTGTCACTTCCTGCTCCTCTAAGTTCTTCTGCGCTTCTTCCATCTGCTTTTGCATCTTCTGCGCCTGCTTCATAATATTTGCCATATTTCCCGGCATACCGCCAGGGAATCCACCTCTTTTTGCCATGTGGGGTCCTCCTGCTATTTCATTTTCTCTGATGATTCAGAGTTGTCTTGTATTATCATACCATTAGAAGTTTTCTTCCTCAATATCAAAATTGATTAATTGACGCAAATCCGGTACGGTATTGGCCGCACTGCGCCCGCCTTCATTTAAGCGAAGCTGTACTTCCACCTGCTTTGCGCACCGCTGTGTGATCATTTCTTTCAAATGGTCAATACACCCTGCCTTATTGTCATTCAGATAGGCAAATGCATTGGCATCATCAAACATCAGAAGTAATTCTCCTGCGGGTCCGAGTGTCGGCACCGCCTGATTTAAATACTGTCTGGTGATACCACCCATCTCCGAGATAACCGATCTCCAGTTTTGCATCACCTGTTTAATATCTTCCGGAATCGCTTTGGGAAGCTCCGGCTTCTCCGGTGTCCCGGTCCCCGCCCCATCGGCACCGCTGCTCACCGGCGAGACGGTACTCTGTGGTGCTGCCGAAACAAATGCTCCGCTTTCCAGTTTCTGTTCGATATCGTCCATACGCTCATTGAGCGCCGACAGATCCTTTTCCATCTGTGGCCGGCACAGCTTAATAATCGCAATCTCAAGCAAAATACGCTTCTGCGCCGCATACCGGATCTGGCTGGACAGTTCCGAAAAAATCCGGATATACCGGATCAGTGTTTCCGGCTCCACCATCTGCGCTTCTTCCTTTAAAGCTGCCAGATGCTCCGCCGACATATCCAGCACATCCTCCATATCATCCGCGCTCTGGATAAGCAAAAGATTTCTCATGTACCAGGTAAAATCGTTCACCATCTGTCCCAGTTCCCGTCCCTGATCTACCAGTTGATCCACGGTGAGGATTGCACCTGTCACATCTTTTGCCAGCACCTGACGCAGCAATGCCGAGAATACTTCTGTATCCACTGCGCCGAGCACTTCCAGCACATTTTCATAGGTAAGTTTCTCACCCAGGTGAAAGGCAATACATTGATCGAGCAGACTCAGCGCATCTCGCATGGAGCCATCTCCTGCCTTTGCCACATAACGCAGGGCGCGCTCCTCGACGTCCACCTGCTCCGTGCGCATCAGCTCCGCCAGACGGTCAGTAATCGTATCGATGGAAATCCGGTGAAAATCGTATCGCTGACAGCGGGATAAAATCGTAATCGGGATCTTGTATGCTTCCGTGGTCGCAAGGATAAAAATTACATATGCCGGTGGTTCTTCCAAAGTCTTAAGCAACGCATTGAACGCACCTGCCGAGAGCATATGCACCTCGTCGATAATATAAACCTTGTATTTGCCTTCCGTCGGGCGATAAGATACTTCTTCCCGAATCTGACGGATATTGTCGACACCATTGTTGGAAGCCGCATCAATCTCTATGACATTCATAGAAGTCCCAGCGGCAATACCCTGACATGCAGGGCATTTTCCACAGGGACTTCCGTCTACCGGGTGTTCACAATTTACTGCTTTTGCAAAAATCTTTGCAACTGTGGTTTTTCCGGTACCCCGGGTACCACAAAACAGATAAGCATGTCCTATGCGATCGGCTTTGATCTGGTTCTTTAATGTTGTAACAATATGTTCCTGTCCCTTGACATCTTCAAATTCCTGGGGACGGAACTTACGGTATAAAGCCGTGTAAGACATTTTTCTTCTCCTTTTTGCCGGATATCAGGAAATTTAATCTCCAAAACTGATACCGATCCGTTTTGCCTCCTGAATCATCTGACTGTCCGGATCAACCGTCTTTAACTTGCCTGCCACCTCTCCAAGCGGCACACATTTGGTCTTGTTGTTGATCATGGCGATCATGCAGCCAAATTTTCCATCCATAATTGCTTTGGCAGCGGCAGATCCAAGACGGGTACATAATACTCTGTCATATGGACACGGACTACCGCCACGCTGTGTGTGGCCCGGAACCGCAACGCGGACTTCCACACCGCATTTCTCCTGAATCTGATCTGCAATCTCATAAGAAACCGATGGATACCTGCGGGATGCAACTTTTGCCTTGTACTGCTTCTTGGTAAGCTGTGCATCGTCTTTGGAGATTGCACCTTCTGCAACTGCAAGAATCGTAAATCCTTTTCCGTCTTTTGTACGCTTATGAATCGCATCCACAACCTTGTCAATATCATACGGAATCTCCGGGAGCAGAATAATGTCGGCACCGCCTGCCACTCCTGCATACAGGGTAAGCCATCCTACTTTGTGTCCCATCACCTCTACAATAAATACACGGTTGTGGGAAGCAGCCGTTGTATGGATGCAATCGATAGTCTCTGTCGCTATATTAATTGCACTCTGAAAACCGAATGTCACATCTGTTCCGTAAATATCATTGTCAATGGTCTTTGGAAGATGAATAATATTGAGTCCTTCCTCGCGAAGCAGATTGGCCGTCTTCTGTGTCCCGTTACCACCTAAGATAACCAGACAGTCGAGTCCGAGCTTACGGTATGTGGACTTCATGGCCTCTACCTTGTCCAGACCGTTTTCATCCGGCACACGCATCTGTTTGAATGGCTGGCGGGAAGATCCGAGAATCGTTCCACCTCTGGTAAGGATTCCGGAAAAATCCGAGGCTGTAAGAATTCTGTACTGTTCATAGATCAGCCCTTTGTACCCATTTTCAAATCCATAAATCTCCAGTTCGTCTACATTCGTAGTAAGTCCTTTTACAACACCACGCATGGCTGCATTTAAAGCCTGGCAGTCTCCGCCGCTGGTAAGCATTCCGATCTTCATCATGCACGTTTCCTCCTGCATATTCTCTTATTGTGTACCAAATGTTTTCACATACACATTTGTATTATAGTATAATTTTTGTCCGTTCACAAGATAAGCGACTTGAAAAATGTATGTAAATTCTGTATACTATTAAGGAGCACATCGCATGAGAGTTCCGCTCCGCGGAAGCGATGTACGTAGGAGATATAGCTTACGCTATACCTCAAGGAGCACATCGCATGAAAGTTCCGCTCCGCGGAAGCGATGTACGTAGGAAATTCATCGGAGATGAATTTCAAGGGAGAGTTGTCCGAGAGGTCGAAGGTGCCGCACTCGAAATGCGGTTTGCGTCGAATAGACGCAACGTGGGTTCGAATCCCATGCTCTCCGTTTCATAAAAACAGCGCCCTGTCAAATCGACAAAGGCGCTGTTTTTGTATCGACTTATCTTTCATGCCGACCACGATTATTATTTCCGCGGCGATCGGTCATATCGCGCTTTTCACGGGAATCACGGTTCCGACGGTCCCGTGCATCATATGCCCGGTTCCCTTCCGCACGGTTTCCATGCTCTGCGTCACTGTTTCGGCCGGACGCTGTCCGTTCTTTTTTGCGGCCGATATATACGTTCCATTTCATATAGGCTTCCTGCGCATTGCGGGATTTGTAGATTACGTTGCGTTCCTCCCCTACAATATCCGTAATGCTGTACCAGCCTTTGTCATATTGGAATTCCACTGTCTTTCCTTCAAGTTCTTTATTTCCAAGTACAAATTTATGTATTGCCTGCTGTGGCTGCTGCTGTGCCATCCTATCCCTCCTTTTTTCCTAATACATACTCCACGGCCTGTCTCAGTTTTTCATCTTTTTTCATTTCTTCCGTTCCCTGAAGTGCCTCTGCCTCTTCCCTGGTAAACAACTCCCGCAGTTTTACCTGATGGTTTTCTACCGGAATATAAGATACTTTGGATTTGTCGAATACCGGGCGCAGCACATAGTACGGAATTTTGCGCTCCCTGCGTGATGCGGAAAGCGAAACAATATTTTCTACCTGACAGACTCCCTGTGTTTCACTGTATATGATCTGTTTTTTTTCAAACATTCTGTCACCTCTGAAAAAGATAAAATTATCATATCACAAGAAAAAAGTTTTGACAAATGCTCCAAAACATTTTACGCTTGTCCCATGGAGGAAATTGCATATGTGGATTCTATTTGCATTTGGGTCAGCTCTGTTCGCCGGACTGACTTCCATACTGGCGAAATGCGGTATCAAAAATACCGATTCCAATGCAGCTACGGCGATCCGTACCATTATTGTACTTATTTTTTCATGGATCATGGTATTTCTGGTCGGGGCACAACATGGCATCGGAAGTGTTTCTGCCAAAACCTGGACATTTCTGATCCTGTCCGGACTTGCCACCGGTGCTTCCTGGCTGTGCTACTTCCGTGCACTGCAGATCGGAGATGTGGATAAGGTGGTCCCGGTCGATAAATCAAGTGCCATCCTCTCCATTCTTCTCGCTTTTCTCTTCCTGCATGAGAGCATCAGCCCACTGAAACTTCTGTGCGTGGTGCTGATCGGCGCGGGAACCTACCTGATGATCACGAAAAAGGAAACCTCTTCTGAGAATTCCGGGAAAAAAGGCTGGAGCTGGTTCTTCTACGCGCTTGGCTCTGCCGTCTTTGCCAGCCTGACCTCTATTCTGGGAAAAGTCGGCATTGAAAACATTGATTCCAATCTGGGAACAGCCATCCGTACCATCGTTGTGCTGATCATGGCATGGATTGTCGTGTTTGTCACGAAAAAGCAGGACAGTGTGCGCACGATTGATCACAGGGAACTTGGCTTTATCTGCCTGTCCGGACTTGCCACCGGTGCTTCCTGGCTGTGCTATTACCGTGCGCTGCAGGATGGTCTGGCAAGTGTCGTTGTGCCGATCGATAAGCTGAGTATTCTGGTTACCATTCTGTTTTCTTATCTTGTATTTCATGAAAAACTTGGGAAAAAGGAAGCCGGGGGGCTGGTGCTGATTGTGGTGGGAACGCTTGGGATGCTGGTGTAGTATCCCTTGCTATGCCCTTCAGGCGCACCAACCAGACAATATTTACCAGATCATTCCACAATCAACACTGTCTTTGCCTTTTTCATATAGTATACCCTATCCTTAAATGAATGAAAAGCAGGCTTTTCATTCATTTATCTCCATCAACTCCTGAGGCTTGCAACACAACACCTGCGAAAGTTTAATAACATACTCCGCCTGCGCTTTATTAATGTCTTTTCTCCGTTGCTCATACTGCTGAATCGTCTTGACGGGAATCCCTGTTTCCTCCGCAAGCTGGCTCTGACTGAGTCTGGCTCTTTTCCGTAACAACTTCAGATAACTTTCTACCCTGTTCTGCTGAGCAATCTCTCTTAATTTTTGCACTCCCTGCGTAATATCCATCTCATGATATGGATGATATAAATCACGAATTTTCTCAACCGGGACTTCTTTTTGTATCACCGCAAAGGTTTTCCCACTCATCCATTGATAATATGCCAACAACCATCCGGTCCAATATTCCGGGCTTTTTTCAAAATAATATCCCGGCGCAACAATTTCGTCATCCGGCACATCCATCACACGAATGGCCAGCTCTGCCCCTGACATTCCCGCAATTACAAATGGGTCTCCTTTTGAAAAACGCTCACTGTATGAAGATTCTGTAAAAAGCCCATAATACTCGTTCAGCTCATATCCACAATCATATACGGCATAATTAAGCATCTCGCCCAGTACACGCTGTGCAATTCTTAAATATACTTTATCGTAAGAATAAATCATCGCTTTTCATCTCCTCGTCAATGATTCTGGAAATATACAATTCCCCCCTGTGATAGGTTTCCTTTTCCATGTCCTTATATCCGTTTTGGGCATTCCGGTCCCGCAACATCTTTTTCGAATACCACTCGGCAGAAGGGACGTGTTCTTTCGCTATAAATTTAAGATGCTGAAATGCCTTTTCCGTTTTAAGGCAGTACTGCTCTCCAAGGCTTCCCAACTGCATAGCTTTCCCTAATTGCTCGTACGATATAACACCGCTGATGAAATCCCTTGCATAAGAAAAATAACTGTCATCTGCACGATATCCTATAATTACATCCACTCCTGCTAATGGAACTGGAAAACAATCGGTAATGTACCGTTTTGCCTCCCTTTCCAGCGGTGTTGCCAATACAAACGCGCGGTTATTCAACAAAAGCCCCATCCAGTGTAACAAGGTAAAGCTGCCATCATTTATATTTAAAATATGCAGGCCATTTGTCTCTATCTCATATTCATTAGCATATCCGTCTTTTTCCTCCGATACCGCCCATTCCTTTGCCAAGGCAATATCTTCGGTGCAGTAGAAGCCCTGTCCATAATCATTGTGTTTTTTTCCAACTCCATATATCGGAGTTTCAATTATATGATCCGATCCATGAAATAATTGCTTTTTCAATAAAAAAATCCTCCTTCAGGCGTATTTTCATTATACGTCTGTGGGAGGATATTTGTAAATAGCATTTATTTTTTCATATTTTCTAATCTTTTCTCTGCCGACTCATATCCCCCACATCTGTTGTAATACCGCTCCGCCTCTGGCATCCGCCCCAGGCACTCATAAATCACACCAATATTATAGCAGGCAAGATAGGAATTGACTCCCCTGGCACGTCCCTCCGGCATCTTTAACGCCTTCTTAAATTCCTCCACTGCAGCCTCAAACATTTCATTGTTCATATAAATGAGTCCCATCAGGAATTTAAAATCTGCAGTATTTCCAAATTCCTCATAAACATTTTCCAGAAACAGTGCATGATCTGCCTGTCCCGAATTCAATAATGCATAACCATATGTCTCTACCATGTCGATCACATATTCCAGTCTAGGATTCAGATCAAAATACAATCCACAGTCAAAATAAGCACATGCCTTCGTATACTCCCCAGCCATATAATAACTTTTTCCCAACTGATACAAAACATACGGAATGCGGGTATCCTCCTGAAACTTTGTCGCCAATGAATCATTTGCTTTCATACAATCTGCAATCTTTGTGAGACAATCCTTCTGCCCTGTTTCGCCCAGAACAGACTGTGTCAGCCCCTGCAGTTCCTGATCCAGAAGTTCAATATTACGTCTCGCTTTTTTCTTTCGTTCTTCCTCCGGCAGATCATATCCGCTGTGCAATATGGTCACCGGTGCCTGATAGGTTTCGTAATCCTCACTTCCATCCAGCGCCACTACCTGCTCATGAATTCTGCCTTCGTAATGAAATCTCTTTCGTGAGAAAATGCGGTTGATCCACTCCCGGTTTTCCGGTTTCTGTTCATTGTGCTCAAAGGTATTTCTGCGCTTTATTCTACCTACTTTATCCGGATTTTTCCGAATCATCTGTTCCAGCGCAGGAATATCTATCTGATCGAGATATTCATCGCTGTCTATTACCATAACCATGTCGTGGGAGGCTTTGGAGATGGCATAATTTTTTGCGGCGGCAAAATCATTGCACCAGGTGAAGTGTTCCAACTGGACATTTTTCATTTGTTCCAGCATTTGTTGTGTTCCGTCGTTAGAACCAGTATCCACAACTATAATTTCAAACAAATCTTTTTTTAAAGCCGTAATACACTTTTTTATATTTTCTTTTTCGTTTTTTGTAATAATACATACAGATAAAATTGGTTTCACTGCATTTCCTCTTTCAACAGTTGAACTAAACTTTGGTTCTCAGCTCCTGTGCGAATCGCAATTCGAATATATTGTCTGCCGTTTTTTATTTTACCTGTCAGATCCTTGATCAGCACATTCTTCTTCAAAAGTTTTCCCGCCAATTCTTCACTGCAAAATTCATCCAACAATATGGTTGCCCCAGATACATTAGTATCAGAAATAGAAGTTGCATAATAGAACACATCACTACAATAAATTAATTCATTTAACTCAATGTCAAAATAAATATTCTTTGTCTTCTCTGTCCGATAACATTTTTATTATATCATTAATTAACTGATCAATTATTTGAAGTTTTTCAGAATTAAAATCAAATTGTCTGTCAATCTTCTCATCTTTACAATATAATATTCTTTTTGCTGAGAACTGACAATTCTCATTTGTTAATTTCTGTTTATAAATTTTTTCCTCTAAATGTTCCATAAAATTACGTAATTTATTATCATAAATTTCGTCACATTCATTTATTTTATCACGCAATTTTTTCCAATCATTACTTTTTTCAATTGCTCGGGCTGCTTTTGCACATGTTAAGATCCTATGTGCCGATGTAATAAGCACAATGAGATTTCCAATAACTTTAAGCTGATAAACAAATTGATATTCTAGGTATTTTATATCGCCAAATACACCATCTGTGGCATGACAAGTCTGAGTTTTCGCAAAATTATAAAATTTTAGCTTTTCCATATTCATATCAAGTATTTCTTCTGTTGATTTATATAGTTCATAATTTATTAGTATATGATAAAATAACTGCTTAACTTTTTCATCATAAACTTTTTTTATAATTGTATCCATTTGAAATGCTTCAATTGTAAACACTTCTTTAACTCTCCTATCCTATAAAAAATAATAATAAAATTTGAGGCTATTGGGAAATCTTTGCTTATGTCACACCATCCAAAACATGGTACAAAACAACTGTTTTCAGTACTATGCTTCCAAAAGAACTGTAAATTTTCTATACACAACAGGAAAAGTTCCTTCGAACCAGACAGATAGTCATTGGATGAAACAGATTCTTCTTTTTAACAAATTAACTGATTTATATTTTCTTTTTATAAATTTTCTTGCAAAATTTGCAATGTATTTATTAGCCCCTCCTCAATATGAACATGAGGCTTCCAACCTATTTGTTCCAACATTGCTGCATCTAACATTGCTTTTGTTGCCGTGGAATATCCTTCTCGTTCTGTGTTCTCTGGTTTATCAAATACCACTTTTACACCTGCTATTTTTGCCAAAACTTCAGCAAGATCTTTCAATGAAATGTCCGACTCTGCATCCGCAATATTATAGGCCTGTCTACTTTTTCCACAAAGCATGGCATATATAATTCCACTGACTGCATCTGTAACAAATGTATAAGAATATTTTTGATTTCCCTCACTTTTTAAAACAATATCCTCTTTGTGCACTGCTTTTTTTATAAATTGTGAAATTGCTTTGGTATCTGACAATAAAACAGTTGGTCCATAAATCCGGCTAAGTCTTGGTATAACAAAATCAAGACCATAAGTTTTATAATATGCATTGCAAAGAGTCTCCCCTAATCGTTTACTCTCGGGATACCCCGCTCGGAGCGTATTACAATCTAGATACCCTAAATAGGATTCATTAAATTTCTCCACATCTCCGCGATTTTCTCCATACACTTCAACTGATGATAAAAAAACAAATCTTTTCACATGATGTGTAACTGCATAATCTAACAAATTTTTTGTCCCCATAACATTTGTCAGAATTGTTCCCACTGGATCTGTCGCATACTGAACTGGATGCGTATTGCTCGCTGCATGAACGATATAATCCACATCTCCAATTTCACAAATTTTCTCATTTACATCACAACACTGATAATTCAGCAGGGGATCTCTCCAATACTGTTGCAGTCGTTCTTTTGCACTATTATTATTACGACTCAGCGCCACAATTCGAATTTTATCATGATACCTTTTATTTCTCAACATCAATATGTCTATCAAACACTTCCCAATCATACCAGTTGCCCCTGAAATTAAAACGGTCTTTCCCATTAATTTTTCCCAAGGAAGTTTCTGGTTGATAACCTGCTGCAACTGTTCTTTATAAATTGTCATTTTTTCTCCATATTTTATCATCAATAACTCGTGTATAGCTCTGTATCATTCTGATCACTACAGATGATACATTATCAGCTTCATAATCCGGCACTTTTTGTATATGCTCATTTGCATCTGCCATCTTTACTACCATATCAATTGCCTGTATAATTGATTCCTCTGTAATACCTCCCAACACAACCTGTCCCTTATCAAATGCCTCCGGTCTTTCCGTTGACGTCCGGATACTTACACAAGGAAACCCACTGACTGCTGCCTCCTCCGGCAAAGTTCCACTATCAGATACAACACAATACGAATTTTTCATCAACGCGCTATAATCTGTAAAATTAAACGGCGGCATTTTTTTAACCAACGGATTAAACTTAAATTTACGTTCCTCTATAAATTTTGCACTTCTTGGATGCAATGAAAAAATTACTGGCATATCATAGAGTGCCGCCACCTTATTAATAGCATTCATCAGACATTCAAAATGTTTCTTATTATCGATATTTTCCTCTCGATGTGCAGACAACACAATATAATGCTTTTTTTTTAATCCAAGCTGATCTAGTACATCACTCGCCTCAATTTCTTTTTGATGCGCCAAGATAATCTCTTTCATTGGAGAACCTGTAACATATATATGTTCTTTTCGAACCCCCTCTGCAATCAGATACCGACGTGCATGCTCTGTATACGGGAGATTTATATCTGAGATATGGTCTACAATCCGACGATTTGTTTCTTCCGGCAAATTTTCATCAAAACATCTGTTCCCAGCTTCCATATGAAAAATCGGTACCTTTAAACGTTTTGCTGAAATTGCTGATAACGCAGAATTTGTATCTCCCAGTATCAACAATGCATCTGGTTCTACTTTCTGCATTAATGAATAGGTCTTTGCTATAATATTGCCCATTGTCTCGCCAAGATTATCTCCAACTACATCGAGATAATAATCCGGCTTACGGATTCCCAAATCTTCATAAAAAATATCATTCAATCTCGCATCATAATTCTGACCTGTATGAACAAAAATATGCTCAAAATATATGTCTGCTTTTTTTATTATCTCAGATAATCGTATCAATTCCGGCCTCGTACCAACGATGGTCATAACTTTTAACTTCTTCATACCCTAGACTCCTTTATATTGCTCATAAATTGCTGAATGTTCTGTTATCCAATTTTCAAGTTCTATTACCATGGTTTGATAGTCTGGTATCGCGGTCTTATCTTTCCGTGTATTTACTAAGGATTTATCACTTACATTTTTTTTGTCACTTCTTATCTGGATAGGATGCTTTCTGCAATACCTGTTAAACAGTTCCAATAAATCATGTTTGCTGATTACCTTATTATTAACAAGATGATATAGTCCCGTGTTTGGATTTTCACGATCCATTTCTATAAATTTTGCCAACTGCAAAGTAGTAACCCCAGACCAAAGTACTTTTTCATATCCATATACATAATCCGTCTGAGACATAAACCAATGAAATAACCCAATACCCTCTTTCTTTAATTCCGGTCCTACGATGGATGTCCGTATCGTCAAATTCTTATCATCTACCACTTCACCTAACATTTTAGAACGTCCATAATAGGATGTAGCATCCGGTATATCATTTTCATGATATTGTCCTTTCGTGCCTTCAAATACACAGTCTGTACTGATATGTATCAGTTTTGTTTTCTTATCGACTAATTTTTCAGCTAATAAATGTGGCAATACACTATTTAAAAAAATTCCCTCCGCCGGATTCGCATCAACAAACTGGTTCAACACACCAATACAATTTACTACATAGTCATAATCATCAGATGCCAAAACTTTTCCTATATCTTTAACGTCAAACGCATTTCCCTTAATTGTCTGGCAAATAGCGGATTGATTTTTTGCAAATCCTGTTACAGTCTGTCCATTTTCCTTCAAATACTGCGCTATCATATGACCGGCCATACCATTTACACCCAAAATCAGATACTTCATGTTTTCCTCAACTTTCATCTATAATGCATATAAGACAATTTCCAGATAAGCATTGCTGTATATTCTCAAGTAAAATCTATAATCCTTATACAAGTTCAAAATATACTCTGGAATTTTCCAAATATCTTCCCTCTTATGATACAACGAAATCGCCATTCTCGGATGATTATGTAATATAGTTTCGCGTGCTCCCATAAGAGTTTCCAGTTCATATCCCTCTACATCCAGTTTAATAAAAGATACCTTCGAATCTTTTGCTACCTCATCAATCGAAATCATTTCTGTCTGGGTATCTCCTCCATCATCAAACATAGATGTATCATCTCCATTTGTCATAAAGCTTTGTACTTGTCTTTCCTTTGCAAGTCCCGCATTTATGATTTCCACATTTTCCCACTTCATTTTATTTTTTATATTATTGCAGATTTCATAATTACGTTTATCTGGTTCAAAAGAGATAATTTTTTCATATCCCTTCCCTTCATTCCATGTTATAAAACGTTCAATTGTATCACACCGGTAACATCCTCCATCAATAACCGTTTTTTCTTTTAATGGTTCAAGAAATTCATCAAAATATTGCCTATCTTCATAGCATAACGTATTCGGCCACTTATACTTCAAAATATTCTCTGTTGGAATACCATGCGAAACCAAATCCTCTTTTATCTCATCAAAATAATCCGGGGTTCCAACAACCACCACAATATCTTTTCTTTCATATATTTCATTTGGAGCAACAACCTTTTTATTCAAAAAACCATCCTGATACTCAGCATATCTTCTATCACAAAAAAAATCTATCAGATTGTCTCCTAAAAAGGGAAAATTCAAGTAGCCTGGCGTTCCCCTTCTTTCTTCTTCTAATTTTGCAAAATTATATGTAGCCTTTCCCAATCCATAATAAACTATTTCATTTCCAGCTTTTTTTAAACATTGAAGTTCTGCCTGTTGCAAATATATTTCGTCCGATTTTATTCCGCTTAGTTGATGTGCACGTACCAAATATTTATAATCACCCGTTTCGTTTAAAGTTTTCAGACATTCCCAGATTTTCTCTGATGTCTTATCTATAAATGCCTGCCTTATATTTTGCATAATTTTTGCCCTTCCTACATAATATCAATCCTGAAATCACCACTTGTTAACACTTTTGATGGTTTAATAGATAATATTTCTACTACATTGACATCAACTAATTGCCTGTATTCTATAAATATTGCTCTGCTACCTCAATTTTTTTTGTATTAATATTTATATAGCCTCGACAATTTTTGCAGTATTCGCAATATCCACGTTCTGAATAGCCTAAAACATACTCCTGAAATTCCATTTTTTGTCCAACATTCCATTCACTTATATCAAAATAGTCTCTAACATCTGCTAAATAACACTGTGATTCATATGCATAATCAGCGTAATTACATTGATAGATTTTTTGATTATGCAAAGATACAAACGGCATGGAACACGCATTAAAGTGGTTGATTAACTGTTCTTCTCCTGTCCATTGTGTTTGACAATTTTCTATTTTCTCAAACATAAACCAATATTCTGCATCATTTTCAACAACACTTATATCGTTATTTTTCAAAGCATTAATCACACTACTATATTTTTTTCTCGCCAACGAAACATTTTTTCTATAATCGTCTACATAAACGGTCACTCTGTTTTTCTCTAATGTTTTACACAAACATTCAGAAGGAACAATTGTTCCATTCGTAGTAACTCTTAATTCGCATATTCTTTCCCTATAATTCCGTCCAATATACGCTATTACATCTGAAAGCAACGGATATAAAAATGGCTCTCCACCACATACACTAAACATTCCAACATAATCAACTGCCGAAAAAACTTATCAATATCTTCCTTCAGCACCTCATATTCATAATGACGTTTTATTGGATTAACATGCGTAAAATTCAAGCATCCTTTGCAGTCCAAATTACACTTAGTAGTTACTAAATGTCCTACAATTGGAACATATAGTTTATCACAACCATATATTGAAAACAGTGACATGTAAAAATACTCAAAATCATATACATTGAATAAATTTATTCCATCACGGTATCCCGCACGCCTAAGTGACTGTGAAAATAATGACATATTAAAATCTGAACCAGCCACAATTACAATATTATTCTTACAATCCAATTCTATAAAGTGCTCAATATCTATTACTTTTTTCTCATTTATTATTGTACCTGCCTTAAAATTATCAATAAATCCAGCCACTTTATCCTTGCAAAAATATAATTTTTCGAATAAAGCATTTCCCACACCGCCAGCTCCATAAATGTAAATCATTTTATTTACAAAGTTTTTACCGATTTCATCAAATTCGTGTCCTTTATTTCTCCACTTCACGTTATACTCCTTCTTTTATTCTATTGATATTTAGCTTACTCTGATCTTTCCTAATACATCAACGTGTCTCTTTAATCACCTCAAATCCCTCCGCATACATCTTATCAACAGCATATCCCCATATTTTATTCTGATATATCACATTTTCAAAAAGTTTATTTTGTCCACCTGCCATACTTCTTTGATGTTCGTCTCCATATGCAGCAAGTGCTTTCTTCTTTTGTTCAATATAGTCGGAAATATCAAAAAAAATCTTTGGTATAAACTGAGTTTCTGTTATATAAATATTACTTCTATAGACATACAAATTCTCCACATGCCTTGCCGCCACTTTACAAATCTTTGCAGCCTCAACATGATCCATGTTCATATCATACTCAGAATGCATAAAAACCGTATCTATTTGATATTGCACAATCATCTTTTCTATCTGTTGCATCAATTCTGTACTATATCTCAAATGACAGTTCTGTACTTTATCTAAGCATGTAATCTCCTTTATTCCCAGTATATCGCACGCTTTCTGGCTGTCTTTTTTACTCACTTGAGGGTCTGTATACTTGTTAAATACAGATTCTTTTACAAAATTATCTGTCAATATCAGCTTATAAACCTGCTTTCCCTCCGCTACAAGCCTCGCTGCTGTTCCTCCAACACCTAATTCAATATCATCATAATGTGCTCCAACCAACAATACATTCTTCATTCGAAATTCCTCATTTCATCATCGCATTAAATCTAATATCACAATAAGGCTCCGACCATCCTCTCATAACGTCAAATCCTCTCTCTACAAACTCTTCCTTTGTGTAGAGCATGTGTTTTTTATCATGTGTCTGCATTGGCAACTCTCCGATAAAAATACCACTTTTTGTTACTCTCTGCATTTCACAGATCACCTGATTCACATACTCTTTCGTTGGAAAATATAAAAAAACTCCCCATGAAAAACATTTATCGAAATATTTATCCTTAAATGGTATATCATTGGCTTCTGAATAAATTGCAGATTTCTGGAAAAACTCCATACAACGTGAAACAAGCGTTTTAGAAAAATCTATGCCTACATATTCACAGTCCATATACTGAGCTAATCCACCAGCCCCGCATCCTACCTCCAATATACGATCTGTTGGTTGAATATCCAATTCCTTCTTTATCCGGCTTGCAGTCTCCTGCATATCTGCTGTTGATTTCTCCCATCCATCAAAAATCCGTATATCTTCTTTCGTTCCCTCCATTGCTCCTTTTTGTGTCCAAATTTCTTTCCATGTTCCTGTATATTCCATTGTTTCCTCCTCACTTCCATACGGTATCAAAAAATTCTTTTATTCTATCCTTTTTCGGCAATGCATAATGAATTGGTCTATCCAGGTCAGTTTCCTTTAATACATGCTTTATCCCCATCTGCTTTAGTTGTTCCAAAACAGTTTCATTATGCAAAATCGTTACTATTACAACATCTTTCTCTCTGTCAATGCTTGCAGGATCCATACAGATATGTCCATTAATTTTGGTATTCCATTTTGACATGCTATTATCTGCATAACAATCAATATCAATGCCACGAACCATCAGTGCCCGTTCCATATATCTCCCATTAGTACCCGAACCAAAGCAAATGATTTTTCCACCATCCATGTTTCCTATACACTCATGTAACTGCGGATTTCCTGTATATTCTGTTCCACTACATTTTCCCAATTCTCCAAGTGCAAATTTGTGCGCTTCCATAAACCGGTACTTCAAACAAAATTCTGCAAATTCAAATAAAAATCGATACCGGGATCCATATATCTCTTCTATCTCTTCTGGTTTTTTTAGTATATCACATAAAAAACCTTTATTAAGTATATCACAATTATGATGATGACTTGATATCGTATTTGTTCCCTGTTCCGGATGATTTCTCCATTTTATTAAAACTTTTGGAATATATAAGGGCTTATTATTCCTAAAAATCCGAAACCACATATCATAATCCTGGGTAGATATCAACTGCTCATTAAACACTCCACACCGTTCAAAATGGCTTCTATGTACCATAACTGTAACTGTATTAACAACTCCGCTAAGAATGGGAAACGCACCTTTTTCCATATTTTCCAACACATATGGGGATGTCTCAATACATGGAGTGATTTTTTCTTCTACCATATCATATATATCAAATCCTCCAAAAACCGGGCGCATCATATCTCCACAATTACGTAATGCTGCAACCTGTGTTTCAATTTTATCAGGATAATACTCATCATCATGTGAGAGCCATGCAAAATACTCTCCCTTCATCTCTTTAAGTGCTGCATTTACCGCTGATGCCACTCCTCCATTTTCTTTTTCAAAATAACGGATTTTATCTTTATATCGCATTGCAATCTCTCTCGTCGCACCATTATCATCCGAACCATCATTCACTACAATAATCTCTATATTCGAATACGTCTGATTGCATGCACTTTGTATGGCTTTCTCCAAATAATTTTCTCCGTTATATACTGGAATCACGATTGTAACCATTGGGTTATTTTGCTGCACTCTCATTATCTCCTTCTCCTATTTGTATTTATAATATTAATATTGTTACTTTATATCTATCTGCTGCATCAAGTAGCTCCATATCTGGCTGCCAGCATTTTTATCTATATTTTCTATTCCCTTACAAAAACTATTTTTTCTCTCCTCTTTAAAAGAGCCCCCCCCCCTTATAACAAGTTCAATATATTCCTCAAGTGAACATTTTCTCTCATCATATATGTATTTACGTATATCATCATTTTCTCCCATATTTTTAATTTCGCCATAAAACCGTGTAGACATCCACGTTACCTCATCCGTCTTCATGTCTATTATACAGATATTTTCTCCTTTGTATGGAAATAAGTATATCTTTTCGTCATATAATTTATAACGATCGTACAGTACATCCTTATCATCTATTTTACAACACCCAATTTCCTTAACAATACCTTTTAATAATTCTATTTTTATACAAGCAGATGCTGCGCTTGGCACCAGCCAGATATTTTCATCTTTATAGACAATATCAGAAAATTGTAATTGTTTCGTATCTTCTGATTCATCCTCCATATATATTAATTCATAAAAGCAATTTGTTTCTACGTCCCATTTTATTAATTTTCCCTGTTTCCCCGGTAAAATCCAAAATGCTTTTCCATCAGAACAAATTGCAACCAATTCACCTGTTTCCACAGGAACTTCTATATAGTCAAAACGGTCTTCCTCTATATCATATATTGAAATTACCGGAGCCACCATACATACCTGATATATTTTATTTTGAACCATTTTTGCTTCACCAAATAATGGAACCCTTCCAAAATTTTTAAATTGTTCCAGTTCTCTCCTGTATGAAGATTTAAGAATTTCTGCATTTCTTGTTTGCAAATCAATTTTATACATCACATCTCCATAAAAAACTGGAAACAGCCATAAATATTGATTTTTCAGTACTGGTGTATATTCATTTCCTTCATTTTCTGGAAGTTCAATATAACTTATATTCTTATTTTTTTTTGAAAAAACTCCTATACTTCGTGCCATACATGGTATAAAATAAATATTATATTTATCCATAACAGATCTAATGTATAAATTTTGCATCGTACTACGTTCTCTTGCAAAACATGTGTGCCATTTAAGTTGTCCTGTTACTGTATCTATACAATATAAATTGTTATCTTCAACGTTTGTCATCCATATTTTACTTCCGTCAATCTCTCCACCCAGCGTATGGATAAAACTGTTATCTTTTTTGTCATCTTCTTTCCAATCTTCTATATCATAAATTGGTTTTCCTGTAATCCCATACAATTGTACTACCGAACTCTCCACATCTCCAAGATACGCATCACTAAGTGCAATTGCCCTATCTATATCCGATGTTTCATCATATATTACATAATTCAGTTCTCTTACCTCTTCAACAAGCTGCCTATAACTTTTTGCAAACTGCATATTAATCTCTTCTGCAGTTGCCATACTTAACGGATGAGGTCTCCATAAAACAACTACATTTACATAGTTTTTCACTGAATTTAATACATACCGTATTTCATCAATTACCGTTCCATCAAATATTTTTCTCAAATGCGTATTATATAAAAATACTTTTTTCCCTCTCAGTTTCTCCTTCCAAGCATCCGGCACCAACATATCTTTCTTTTGACACATAACTTTTACCATATCAAATTTAGGAGAACCCATTGCAATTATTTTTTCTGCGGAATGATATTTAAGGTATGCCTTTCTTATTTCCTTAGATTGTACAATGGTTCTCCATGAATAGAAAACTGCCGGTAACTGGCAAAAATGTTCCTGCATTGCTTCGCCGGCTTTTGTAACAAAATACGGAATATACACAAGATGGTCTGTATACTTTCTTAATTCCTGGCTATAATATTGGGGCAGTACCTGTGTAATCGTATTTGTTCCATCATAAGGATTATGAATAAAAATGACATCTACTTTTTCTTCAAAGGAAAAATCAGTGTATAATGTTTCCTTCACATAACCAGGATATTGTCCATTCTCACAGACAATCACTTTCTCTTCGCCTTTGTTTTTCTTTTCATAATATGGTACTGAAATGACCGTTACTTTACATCTGGAATCTGCTACTGCTACTTTGTAAATACTATCAAATGTATCCCACATTGACGCTTTATACGGCAAAAAAAGTATATTATATTTATAATTTTTCATACATATTTCTCTCCCATACATTTTGATATAGTTGCTTATGCGCTGTTACATACTGCTCAAAGTTATACTTTCTTCTTACAAGGTTTCTTCCTTGTTCTCCGCGATATTTAATCTCATCTACATTTTCAATTAATCTTTTCACTATTTCTGCCAAAGATTTTGCGTCACAATAAGAAGCCGCACACCCTATCTCCGGAGCTTCTGTAATTTCTTCCAACACCGTATTTTTAAAGCAAACTACACTACACCGCTGTGCCATAGCTTCAATTGCCATAAGTCCAAAGCTTTCTGCCAAAGATGGCATTAGAAATATGTCGCATATCCCATAGAATTCTATAATAATTTCTTTTCTCTTTTCCCACCCAAGTTGCTTAATTTTATACTTTTCTCTAATGTGCTGCGGTATCGTTCCATCCCCCAGGCATATATATGTAATCTTTTTATTGACCTCTCCTAATTGTTCCATCATCTGATAGATATACTGACAACCCTTTACCGGGAAATCGCTCGCCCGGAAACCAATTACTATTTTTTCGTTACTAATTCCCAATTTTTCCTTTTTTATATCTTTATTGATAAAAAAATAATCTTCATCCAATCCAAATGGAATAATATGAATATGCTGAAAATGTTCTGTTAATAGACTATTTTCAATATATGATTTCATAAAGTTGGTTGAAACAACAATATCAGGGTCAATTTTTTTGTACGATCTTTCCTTAATCTTCCAATGCAAATAAGCTGTATCTTTTTTCAAAGGCATTTCCCATTGTATATGTTCACATTGTTGACACCCATTTTTCCATTTCTCACACTGTAATGGATATATGCAATGTCCCGTAACAACCCATGGATCATGTATTGTCCATATTGTAGGTTTTTCATTCATTATATCTGGTAAATTTATCATAGATAACATATTATGATGTATCAAATGATAATGGACAATGTCTGCCTTTTTATACGCCTCCGATTGTCTCATAAAATATTCCCATGGTGTAAGTAAATTATTCCATGCCAATAATGTTTCTTCATATTGAATTCGTTCATATACATATTGAGGATATTCTTCCAGAATTACATTCTCATTCTGGCTAAATTTCCTATATACAATCTGTCTTGTATTTATCCCTCTTTTGTTTAGTGCACATTGCAAATCAAATCCATTAAATATCCGACCATCTAAATCCGTACTATTGACCTCTAATACATTCATTTAATGTCTACCCTTTATTTACGTTCCTCATAATATTTACAAATATCAAATATCAGCTGATTTATCCTTGCTATCAATTCTATATTCTCTAATGAAACTAAATCTATTCCTGAAATATCTTTCATTGAATCCAACCATTTTACTGGAGGTACTTCTGCAATTATTTCGTTTACTTCCTGCATAGAAACAAAACTTGTTATTCCATGATCTATTAACTGCCCTTGAATTTCCTGTAACCATTTTGGATTTTTCACCGCAATGATTATCAATATTTCATTCTTCTCTTTTTCAAGATAAGATAATGGTATACAGTATTTACCTTCTAATAAATATCCATACTTATCTGGATTATTATCTGTAAAGCAATAAGTATCTATCAATCTTTTCCTTAATTCAGCAAAAATTTCTTTTCCATATTTTCCAGCACCAAAGATACATATTTTTTTTTCTTTTTCACTTTTACTAAATAAGAAATCGTATACCTGATTTATTTCTTTCTTTTCTTTTATCTCTGAAAAAATATACTGTTGAACTGCATTTCTCATCTATACACTTCCTTATAACCGAACTCTTTTTTTTAATTCATATATATTATACTGCAATTTCTTTGCCTGCTCATTTTCAGAATCTTCCCACCATGTTGAAGCATAATGATGTATAGCATGTGTCCGATCAGTAATAAATGTCTCCGCATTACTCCAAGCAATCGGTGCAAATACCTCACTTGGATATACCATTACTCCATCAATATTTTGGAACTTATTATTCAAGACAAATCCGTTATGTTTTAATACCTGCGTCTGATAAACTGAACAAGAAACTTTGTTATAATCGCCTGTCTCATGTATGAAATCCATCGTATCGTACAACTCACGTATTTCACCGATGATATATTCTCCTTTCACAGCACCTACTCCAGGTCCAAACCCAATATAATTATTTTGTTCAAACCCGCAAAACATCCGACTATATAGCAAATCATCCAATGGTTTTACTATTTCGACATCTGTATCCAAATAGATCCCACCAAACTGCTCCAAAACATCTAACCTTACATAATCTGAAACAAAAGCCCATTTTCCAGCCTGATAAGCCTGCCATAAAAATTTTGTTTTTTTAATATCATAATTTTTTTCATCCCAACGCACAATTTCATAATCCGGACAATATCTTTTCCATGTCTCCATATAGTTTATAAATTGTACCGGTAACTGCTTACCTCCAAACCAACAATAATGTATCACCCTAGGTATTATCGGTTTATCTGTATATTTACCAATTTCAAATTGATCTGTCTCATATGTATTATCTAAAAGGAGATCAATATAGCATATCATTCCATCCAAACGGATATCCTCATCCATTTGTTTTAATATTTCCTTCCAATATCTACTGGTTATAAGGACAACGTCATTCTCATCATGGATTTTCACAAAATTCAAATATGATATAATCAAAATTTCTATTCCATTTATTATTTTTTTTGTTCCATCTTTTGCTGTATCATTGTCAACAAATCCACCAACCTTATCTTCAATACCCATTCCTGAATACTTTTCAAAAAAAAATTCTGCCTGTTTTCCACTCCCAAAGCAAAATATTCTTTTTCCCTCTAGTCTCTGTATCAATGAACCAATTCCACAATTTAAAACTTCAACCATCTAACCTTCCTCTTTTACACCACATATAATACTGTTTCACATGGGCCATACGAATACTGTCTGATATAAAATTTATAGTCCGGGACTAATTCTGCTATATAAGCTGGAATATCGATAATATCTTCTGGTTTATGATAAATGCAAATCGCCATTTTCGGTCTATAAGTCTTAATCAAATGTTTCGCCCCCTGTAATGCCTTTAATTCAGAACCTTCAATATCCATTTTTATAAAGCTTATTGGCTCTTTAATTATATCATCCATTGCTGCTACATTAATTTTTATAGCGTTTTCATTTATGTTCATTTCCAATTTCTGTTCTACCTGACCGGATTCAATAATATAAGATTCCATATCTCCCGTCGCCAAAAAAGTAAGCACTGCTGTCTTATCCCACAAACCCTTCTTTACTAATTTAATTTCGCACTCTGGATATCTTGATATCTCCTGTTCAATTTTTCTTATATTCTGTGAGTCAGGTTCAAATGCAAATATCTTCTTTACCTTACATTTTTTCATTAATTCTTTGCTTGTCTCAAAATCATAACAGCCACAATCCACAAGCACTTCATTTTCTGAGAATTTCATAATATCATTATCAAAATATTGTTGCTTTGCGCGCTCTTGTTCATATGGAAAAAATAACTCTATTTTATCTCTTGAAAAAACTGACTCAAGTTGTTCAAGAACTTCATTCTGGTATTTTGTTGTGCTGATAATAATCGCTGCATTTTTATGATTTTTTAATAGCTCTTCCGGTGAAATAACCGCTATTCCATGAACCCCCTCTGCTTGTTTTTCTGCATCTCTATCACAAATATAATTAATACGAATATCTTTACAAATTTGCATTACCCTCGAACAATTAACGCCTGCCCCATAAATAATCACTTCATTTTCTTCTGCAAGATATTTTATTTTTTTATGAAATTCATTGTAATCTTTTTTCATTACATGTTGAATCAACGGATCTATATCGCCTGTAATTGCCCAGTTTAATTTATACATAAAAATCTTCTTTGACTCTTCATCTTGTAAACAGTTATATATTTGTTGTGCCTTTTGTATAAATTCTTTTGTCACGTACTTTTCCCTATTATCTCTTTACAAAGATACCCTTTCCACATTTTACCGTATCACTCAGTTGGCGCCGCATATAGCGCAAATCTCATTTTGTCATAAGTTGTAATATGCATAAAACCCTTTTTGACAAGTTCTTTATAAATATCTCCCGGTGCCTCTTTTGATATAATTACTGTATCCGTAACCCGCAGTTTGTCTGGCATAATACATGGCAATCCATCTATCATAGTTCCCCATTTTCTGCTGTCATTATCAACAAATGCCTCTACTTTAATTTTTCTAGCCTTTAATTCTGCCCATAACCGTCTTCCATTTTCGCCTGCACAATAGATAAACACTCTGTCAACATCCCAAAAAAACTGATCTACCAGCTTTTTCTTTCTATACTCCAAGTCAAATGGTATTTTTAATTGTTTCAAATACTCTTTGCACTCAATAGAAAGTTCTTCCCAGCCCCTTACTTCAGACAGATATATAAAATTTGATACAAAACAATACTTTCTTACATCATCTAAATCTATCCGGTCTTCTTTTATCACCCGAAGCATTTTTTTATATAATGCATTACAGTCCGTTTCAAATTCTTTTATCGTCCTTGATCCTTGTTCCGGGTGAAGCCTTTGTACAACTAATGCTTCAGGAATATACATACTTTTTTGTCCCGCAAAAAGCCTAAGCCACATATCATAATCCTGCGTAGTCTGCAAACGTTCATCAAATAATCCAGTCCTTTGAAAATGACTTTTATGTATTAGTACAGTACAACCATTTACCATGTTACACAACACAGGAAATATTCCCCGCTCCAACTCTTCCTTCGGATAGGATATCATATCCGTATTTTCTAAAATCTGTGGTTCATTTTCTATTTTAAAATCACTTTTTGAAAATACCAATCTTGTATCATCTCCACATTTCTGCAGACATTGTATCTGTTTTTCCACTTTATTGGGCATATATAAATCATCATGTGAAAGCCACGAAAAATATTCTCCTTTCATTTCCCGTATGCCATAATTCAGCGCAGATGCAACTCCTCCATTCTCTTTTCGATAATACCGAATTTGTTTTCCATAAGATAATGCTATTTTTTCTGTTTTGCCTTCATCTGTAGAGCCATCGTTTACAACAATAATTTCTATATTATTATATGTCTGTCCCAATGCACTTTCTATTGCATCACTCAGGTAATTAGATGCATTATATGCCGGAATAATAATCGAAACCATTGTATTTTTCATTAATAATCTCTCCATCCACACTTTTTTGCTCAATTATACCTTTATATTATAGCATATAGAATTGTTTCTGCTGGCGAATATGAATAGTGTCTGATATAAAAACGATATTCAGGTACAAGTTCATGAATATAATAAGGTATGTCTATTGTATCTTCCGGTTTGTGATAAATGCTAATTGCAAGTTTCGGTTTATATTGCTGAATTAATCTTTTTGCCCCCTGTAATGCCCTTAACTCCGAACCTTCTATATCCATTTTTATAAATGTAACATTCTCATGAATTACCTGATCTAATGCAGTAACTTCTATTTGTGTATTTCCTGCCGAATCTCCCTCTACTACATATGAACACATTGTAGCATCCGCTTGAAAAGATAAACTAGTTTCTTTGTCCCATAATCCCTTTTTTATCAATTCAACCTCACAATCCAGTCCTTGTTCTAACTTTTTCTGTACCTTTTTATAATTTTCTTCATCTGGTTCGAATGCATATATTCTCTTTACTTTGCATTTATTTAACAATATCTGACTTGTCTCAAAATCAAAGCATCCACCATCTACAAACACTTCACCATCTGAAAATTTCATGATCTCCGGTGCAAAATACTGCGATTTCATCCACTTAATTGTTTTTTCTTCTGCTAACGACAGCAGTTGATTCTTTGTAAAATGCTGACCTAATTCGTCCATCACTTCCTTCCAATATGTTGTAGTACTCACTAATACAACGGCATCTTTATGTTGATCAAAAAGTTCTTCCGGTGACATAATACGATATCTGCTATATCCTTTTTGCTGTTTTGTCTCATCACGATCACATATAGCATAAATGTTTATATCTTTGCAAATCATTAATACCACTGGAAGGTTTACCCCTGCCCCATAAATAATAATTTTTTTATCACAGTCTTTTAATTTTTCCACTTTGTTGAAAAATTCCGGGCTATACTCTTTTACAAAATCTCTCACAAGCAATTCATCATTGTCTGTAACAGTACATCTCAATTTTTTTAAAAATATCTCTTTTGAAACATCATCCTGCAAACTAAAATAAATATTTTTTGCTTTTTCCAAAACCTCAGCTGTCATGCTTTTTTCTCCATTCTATTTAAGTAACTTTGCAATTTTATACGCATTTGATCTATATTATCTGCTGCCTGTTTGTTCCACCATGTTGAAGAATAATGATGGATCGTATAGGTATTTTCGGTGAGTACAACCTCTTCAGACCACAAATTCTTCGGTGAAAATACTTCACTGGGATACAATGCTATACCATTCCTTTTTTGATAAGTACCATCTAAACAAAACCCCATTTTTTTCATTATCATTGTTTGAAACAGCGGTGCATATGCCGTTTTAGGAATATCCTCTTCCTCAACATTATCATGATACAACTGCATCATATCCTGCAAAAGTTTTTGTTTTTTCACAGATCCACACCCTAGCCCTGACCCAATACATTGATTTTGTTCAAACCCAAAAAACATCCGATTCCCAAGGAAAATATCAAACGGCTTCAACATCTCCACATCTGTATCAAGATAAATACCTCCATATTGATTCAAAATGTCTAATCTGGCATAATCAGAAACAAATGCCCATTTCCGAGCCTGATATGCATGAACCATATAACTGCATTTACTAATATCATAATTAGATTCATCCCACTGAACAATTTCATAATCTCTGCAATATTTTTTCCATGTAGCAATATTTTTCCGAAATGCCTGTGGCATTTCCCCTTTTCCGAACCAGCAATAATGTATCACTTTCGGTATCTGTACCATTCCATTGTTCTTTAACACAAACGTATCATCTGCATTTTTCTGGCTTTCTATAATAATATCCACATAACAAGGCAACTGGTTCAATTTTATGCTCATGTCCATCTGATCTATCATTTGCATCCAATACATGCTGGTTGTAATAACCACAGTATTTTGCTTACGCATATTTTCCAATTGCTTGAATGAATATATCGGAATCTCTCTCCCTAAAATTTTTTTTAAGCATCCAGCCTTCTTTTCATCATTGTCAATAAATCCTTTTACACAATCTAACAATTCCTCATGTTTCACAAAAAAAAGTTCTGCCTGATCTCCACTACCAAAACAATAACATTCTTTGTTTGCAATCTCAGTTTGTAATTGCTTTATATTACACTTTTTTAAGCTTACCATTACACTTTTTCCTCTTAAGTTCTCAACCAGCTCCCATCATAATGATGAATTGCATATGTATGTTTTCCGATATGCATGCTTCCATCTTCTTTTACTTTTGGCGAAAGCACCTGCCACGGATATACTGTTATATCATTTATCACCTGACATCCTTTTCCTATCTGATATCCAGACTGCACAAACAGTTCAGTTTCCTTCCCCATATTAGTAATAGCCGGAATATTCTCTTTTAAATATAGTTTTTTTAATTCTCCAACCATCCGATTACCAGCAATAGCTCCAAAGCCTAACCCAGAGTTAATGCCACCTGATACTTCTGTCCCAATAAACCCCTCATTTTTTCTAAATTCATCCAGACATTTTATAAGTTCAACATCTGTATCAAGATAAATTCCACCATACTTATAAACAACGTCCATTCTAACATAATCTGAAACAAATGCCCATTTTTTCTGCTCATATGCTGCTTTTGTATAAGCAATATTCTCCACATCATAATTATCTTCATTCCATAGCTTAAGCTGATAACCCGGGCAATATCTTTTCCATGATTCCACACATTTTTGAATCAGTTCCGACATCTCTCCTTTTCCAAACCAACAATAATGTATAAGTGCGGGAATCTTTAATTGATCTTGTTTTTCTTCTGGCATAATTATATCAAACGCAGTATCTATCTTTAACAATGAGTAAACACCATAACTATCCATTTCTATGTTCTGTTTAATATAATCTGCAACACCTTTCCACGCTGCAGTCGTAATCAATATTCCAATGTCTCCATTTTCCTGTCGTATTCTTTCAAGCGCCTGCTTCTGTGTTATTTGTGGTATAGAAATATCTGCTATATTTATTACACCTGTTTTAGAAAAACTGCGATCTGTAACAGCTAAAACTCTTTGCAGTTCTCCCATTTGTTGTAATTCATAACACATGATTCGAAAAATACTTCCTGCACCAAAGCAAATCACCTTTTTATAACTTTGCAGAAATTTTCTCAAAGTACGCCTTGATTTTTCCATACTTTCCTCTCCTTATGTTAAACACTTCTTTCCCTTGTAATTCCCTCTACTTCATCCAATCTTCACGTCCAGTCACATATAATGCCTTAAATATCTCAATATCTTCAGCAGTTGTGATCTTAATATTTTTCGCTGATCCTTTTGAGAAATAAAGTTGTCTTCCCAATTCCAGCATCAAAGTATTTGTATATACTGCATTTATTATTCCTTTCTGAAGTGCTTCTAAATGTGCCTGCAGCACTTCCTCATACCAATATGCCTGTGGTGTCATTACGCGCATGATATCATCTCTGTGAATACTCTTTTCTCCACTTATACCATCATTTGTACGCATAATCGTCTCCTGACAGCGAATTGCAGACAGACCACTTCCATATTTTCTGCAAGTTACAATACAATCCGAAATAATCTCTGCACTTACCATAGGCCGCACCGCATCGTGGATCAGTACAATATCATTTTTACCGCAAACTTTCTGAAGCCCTAATAGAGCAATTCTGGCCGATGCTTGTCCATTTTCACCCCCACCAACAATCCATTTCAATTTGTCAATTCCGTATTGGCGAGCGTATGCCTGCAGGATCTCCTCCCAGCCATCCAGACAAGACACAATGATCCCATCAATATCTGGATGTTTTTGAAACGCTTCTAATGTATAGATGATAATGGGTTTATCATACACATTCAAAAATTGCTTTGGTATATCCTGCTCTGTACGCCTTCCACTGCCTCCCGCAAGTATTAATGCAATATTCATCTGTGTACCGCCTCTGCCTTTTCTTCCGTTTTCCGTTTCATATGATAAAGTGCCTTAAACATCTCCACATCCTCCACCGTATTGATTTTAATGTTAAAATCAGATCCCTTGGAAAAATGAATTGTCTCACCTAATTTTGCTATCATACTGTTATTATCCACACTATGTGACAGTTGTTTTTTCATGGCCCTCTGGTGCATTTCTCTCAAATAGCCCAAGCGATAGGCCTGCGGTGTCTGAATTCTACGAAAATCATAGCGTGAAATGCTCTCCCTCCCAGTCTCTCCATCCTGTGTCAACATAATCGTATCCATGGAACGGACTGCTGCAACCCCCATACCATATTCTTTGCAAACACGAATACTATCAGAGATCAAATCTGCGGTTACAAGCGGTCGGATCGCATCATGAACGACAACGATCTCCTGCTCCACGGTGCCACGTCTACTCAGCCATTCAATTCCCTTCCAACTAGATTCCTGTGCATCTACACCACCTTCCACAATTCCTATTAGTTTCGATATATTAAACTGTTTCGCATATGCTAAAACCATCTCTTTCCAGCCATGCAAACAAGATACTATAATCTGATCAATTTGAGGATGTAGCTGAAACGCCTGTAACGTATATACAATTATAGGTATGTTCTCAACGACAACAAATTGTTTTGGTATATCCATTTGAAACGCAGGATCAATACCCGCTGCCAATATCAATGCTGTATTCATATTTTATATCCTTTTTTATGCAAAAAGCCACCTGAACCCAACAGTCCAGATGGCACTATTCCTAGTTTATTCTTTTTATGCCTCCATGCACCATTATGATTCTTCCTGAATCTGTCCTAATAATATATATCGGTCATATACTATAAAACTTAACCTTAGGTTAACTAATCTGTATATCTCCATAATTTTTGCAAATATATCAAATTCATCTCTATTGTTATAATATCACACGTCCTTCAAGCTTAAATCATCCTTTTTATTTTCCCCGCCAAATCTTTGATTAAAATATTTCTTTTCAAAAGCTTTACCGATAATTCTTCGCTGGTATGTCCATCCAGAAGTTCACACACAAAGTAATTTGCCTGAGATGGATAAACTTTCAGCAATTTAATCTGACTCAAGGCCTCAAAAAACTGCCTTCTCTCTCCATATAATCAAGTGTTTTTTCAATAAATTCAATACTTTTTGATACTAAATTAAATGTTATTTTTTAAAATCATATTTTTGCTGTATTTCCACATTAGTTTTCTACGCACAAGGTAATATGTATTATTTTATTATTTTTTTTAATATCATTTATATTTTTGCATTTTTCTCCGATATATATTTATAACATATTTTCATAGGAGATCAAAAAATGAACCTTATTTTATTCGGAGATATACAAAATTGGAATCCATGCATACAATTACTTCAAACCTATCGTCCTGATATTTTCATCATTGGACTTTCCAATCTTGACTTGGGACAATTTGTTTCTTCCCCCGTCACTTACACCTTAGACGAAACAGCTAACCTGTATCACAATCATCAGATTGATGGTGTTATTAATATACAGGGAGAAAATCCATATTACTTCCAGCTTCTTGAAAATCTTGGCATTAAAGACATCTATGTTATCCCCAGCATTATTTTTCGCAAGCTGGAGCTTAACGAATCAATTAAGGCTGATTCTATCCTGTATCCATACCACGAGGTTTTACCAGAACTCATGCAGATAGAATTCCATTTGGCAGATCACTGTAATTTAAACTGCAAAGGCTGCAGCCATTTTTCAAATCTGGTTCCTACACCTGTTTTCGCAGATAAAGAACAATTTATTCGTGACTTAAAGCAATTAGCTACTTATTTTTCCCAAATCCATAACTTTTACCTTCTTGGTGGAGAACCTTTACTCAATCCAGAAATCGGGGATTATATTACTGCTATACATAAAACATTTCCTTATACACGTATTATAATTGTTACAAACGGACTGCTTCTTTTAAGTATAAAAGCACCTCTGATACAAATAATAAAAGAAAATCGTGTCCATATCAGTATTTCTGATTATACGTGTCTTGACCGCGACAAAATCATTACTTTTGTGCAGGAACATTCCCTTTCCGCTGAACTCCGCGAAGGAAAAGAATGCTTTTCAAAGTATCTGAATCCACAAGGTGATTCCGACGAAAAGGAAATCTTCCCACAATGCATCAGAAGAAATTGTACATTTCTTACCAAAGGTAAAATGGCGGCCTGCTGCCAGCCATTTGTAGCACATTATTTTAACGAGTATTTCCATGAAACCCTTCCTGAAAATGAGGGGATTGACTTATACGAATCCGGTCTTGATGGATGGGAAATTCAAAAGCGTCTGATTACCCCTATGCGTACATGCCGCTATTGTAGTAAAGATGTTCCGTTTGACTGGACCACATCTAAAGCACCTTACTCCAAAGATGATTGGTGTGTAAAATAACATTTTATTATAATAGTTTTTCCAATAATTGTATTATTTTTTCTGTAACGCCAAGACGATCTGCATCTCTTAAGATCACTTCCAGCCTATGATTAAAAGTATCTGTTGCAAGATAATCTGCTTTGTACTTTGTAAGCAACATACAGCTTGCAATAAGATACTGGCTGTTGTCACCTCCAGATACCCCTGTCACAGAATAATTTGCATCCACATAAATTTCATCCAGAAATATAGCCTTGTATTTTTTCGCTATACGAAGGGCAAAGTCATAATCTTCCAGACAATGCAGGGATTCATCCATTCCTCCCGCTGCTTCTACACATTCTTTCTTTATCAATATGGTCGGCATTCCCACAAGATTATCCCATAAAAGCTGCCTGTAAATATCTCCGCTTTTGTTTTCCAATGGAATCTTCTGGTCTGGAAGTGTCATACTGCGGTCCTCGCCAAGGTCATATCGAAATTTATGATAAACCATACCCACATCCGAAGCCGCATTTTTTATCACATTCATCTGCACTTCGAGTTTCTCCGGTCTCCACAAGTCATCGCTATCCTCAAATGCCAGATAATCATACTTCGCCATCTGTATTCCACAATTTCTGGCTTTTGACTGTCCACCATTTTCTTGCATACGATAATAGCTGATTCGTTTATCATTATAAGATGCTACCACCTGTTCTGTGTGGTCCGTTGAACCATCATCTATAATAAGTAATTCAAATTCCGTATATGATTGCGCCAACACACTCTCAATTGCATTACCTACCATATGTGCCCGATTATAAGTGGGTAAAATAATACTAACCGGCTCTACATTCCTGCCCATAATTTACCACCTAAATATATTAACTCATTTTATCCATTTCTTTATAAATTGTCCCCATAAAAAAAACAAATAGATTTGTTTAATGAAAACCTATTTTCTTATATACACTAATCGCCATTTTTCCTACTAAAATGGATGTTTGTTCAAAATTTCTTTTATAGATTCACCAAATTCATTTTGACTATCAAGTAATTTTTTTGCTCTTTCCTTTGCTATTCTTGCTTTCCATTCGTAAAATTTTTTATCTATCGCATATTCTATTATTTTATCTTTCATTTGCTGATAATCTTCTACCCAAAACGCGCTTCCTGCCGCAACAGAAACATCGCCACTCGATAAGGTTACTACTGGAACTCCCTTATATAATGCTTCAGAAGCAGAACTTCCTCCACCACTTCTTTTTGGATTAACATACAAATCGCAGCACTCTATCACAGCCAATGCGTCCATCTGTTTTCCCAGATTAATACTGCTATTTTTTACTTTTGTAAATCTTTCAATTTTCTCATCATATGTGTCAAATTTTCCCATAAAAGCAATTTGAATATTTACATTTTCATTCAAAACTGCTTCTAACATAGTTAAAAAATCATTTGTTACTTCCTGATCTAATCTCCACCCTACTACCACCAATATAAACTTATCATCTTCTAATTTTAATTGTGCTCTGGAATATTGGTGTGTTTGTTCTTTAAAAGAGAATGTAAAAATCGTTCTTTTTATATTCTGAGGCTTTACTCCTAAAATGCTTAACTCTTCTTTATCTTCTTTTGACAATTCCTTATCCACTATCTGATATTCGCCACATGATATTGCTATTTTTGAAAACACTGTACTAATTGTAACTTGAGGAATAAATAACCCACATAAATCTGCACAAATATCACTTCCTCCTATACTTATAATAAGTGCCGGTTTTTTTAATTTTACCATCTGGATAATCTTCGCCATAATATCCAGATCCGGCATCTTATTTTCGCATTGATAAAAGGCAAAAGTCTCTCCTTTAAAATCTAACTTCGTAATTTTACATAATTCATCTGCATACGTTGCATTCACCAATTGATAAAAAGGCGCTTGTCCTTTTAATGGTATTTGCATTGCCGTATTAATAATAATAACCTTCTTTTTCAAATTTTTCTTAAGAACATAACACCGATCTAATAATGTTTTAGTCGGAGCGTGTTCCATTCCTAATACTTGTGAAGAAAAAACTATGATCAGATCCTGATTTCTATCTTTATACGGAATATATTCTCTACCTTTTATTTTAAACGCATTCCTAAAGGCATTAAAAAGTTCTACATATAATAAATCCATTCTTTTATTTACATCTATAGTCTGCAAATTTGGAGTTAAAAATCGAATTGTACTAAGTTGCCAAAAATGACTTAACTTATTATATTCTCCGACTTGCTCATAATTAGCACTCAAAATATAGTCCAACAATTTTATAGCATAATTTTCTTTCCCACTAACGTGCAAACAAAACGAAAGTATATGAATTTTCATCCAAGAAGCCATTCCGTCCGTTTGTTCTTCTAATTCTTTCAAAAAAATTTCTTGTTCTTCTTGAGGTAATTTTTTAATTTGTTGTTCTATTTTCTTTAATATATCCTCTATTTCCCCATATCTTGAGAAATATTCTTCCATTGTATATCTGTTTATTTTTTTAATAAACTCTTCCAGACTCATAAATGCGCTTTATCCTTTTATGTCTATATGTTTGTGATCTTTTTTACTTTCTTTATTACCCTATCCTGCATCTCATCCGTAAGTCCCGGATAAAGCGGTAAACTCATCATATACGTATAAATCTCTTCTGCATTTTTACAACATACACCCTTATATCCATTCTCCTGATAATATGGATGCTGATAAACCGGAATATAATGTACATTTACTCCGATGCCCTGTTCTCTTAGTTCTTCAAAAACTTTCTTCCGATCGCAGTTTTTCACCTGTACAATATACAGATGCCAACCACTGTTTGTGTCTGGAAGCTGATATGGAGTTACAATATTTTCACAATCCGCAAAAGCTTTATTGTATCGCTTTACCAATTCACGCCGTCTTGCAAGAAACCGATCCAGTTTTTTCATCTGGCTGCATCCAAGTGCTGCCTGAATATCCGTCATGCGATAATTGTATCCAAGAAATAACTGCTGATAAAACCAAGGACCGTCATTTCGTGTCATAAGGTTTTCATCTCTCGTTATTCCATGGCTTCGAAACAACATTAGTTTTTGGTAAAATTCTTCATTGTCTGTCACGATCATTCCACCCTCTCCAGTAGTGATCGGTTTCACCGGATGAAAGCTAAATGTTGTCATATCAGACAAAGATCCCACTTTTTTCCCTTTATATTCAGAACCAAGAGCATGTGCCCCATCCTCTATCACAAGCAGATTGTGTTTTCTTGCAATTTTATGAATTGCATCCATATCACATGGTTGTCCAGCCAGATGTACCGCAATAATTGCCTTTGTGTTTGAAGTAATTTTTCTTTCGATATCTGCCGGATCAATATTATAAGTTTTCGGATCAACATCAGCAAATACCGGTGTCCCACCGCAATAAAGCACACAATTTGCCGATGCTGCAAACGTAAGCGGCGTTGTAATTACTTCATCTCCATTTCCAATTCCTGCTGCAAAACATGCTGCATGCAATGCAGATGTTCCATTAGAAATGGCAACTGCATATTTTACACCCACATAGTCAGCAACCATTCCTTCAAATTCCGCAATTTTTGGTCCCGTTGTAAGATAATCCGATTTTAAAACCTCTACAACTGCCTGTATGTCATCTTCTTCAATTGTTTGTCTTCCATATGGTATCATATTTTATCTCCTATTATTTTAATTTTATGTTGCCCAAAGATTCTGTTTTCTCCTTTTTCTTTAACAATACATATCCTTCAAACAATTTTATATCTTCCTTAGTAGTAATTTTTATATTTGTTTGATTTCCGTAAGACTGATAAACAGTATCCCCCAAAGCGTACATTAAACTTGTTGTATGTGGCTCTATCTTCGTAAGCAATCCATTGTTTTCAGCTCTTTCATAAATATCGACCAAATAACCATATCTAAATGATTGAGGACAACAAATTTGCACTTGTTTATCTCTGTCAATCCATTGTTTACTTTTTCCGTTTCCATCATTTGACCCCATGAGTTGAAAACAAGGTGTACATGAAACAGACATTCCATATTTTCGGCACTTTTCTATCCCATCTTGTATAATATGTTGACTTGAAAATGGTGCTGCCCCATAATGTATCATCACAATATCATCCATATTTAATTTGTCCTTTAGATATTTCATTCCATTGATTACAGATTCCTGGAAAGTTTTTCCCCCCTGTGTAATCCATCTTACTTTTGACAAATCATATTTTTTTATCATCTTTTTTAAATAATCGATCCAATCCTCATGACAAACAATTTCTATGGCTTCCACTTGCGAATTTTTCTGATAAATTTCAATTGTATATGCCAATATAGGTTTTCCAAATACTTCTATAAACTGCTTCGGGCATTCAGCTCCTACTCGTGAGCCAACGCCCCCTGCCAATATCATTGCTGTAACCATGCCTACATTCCTTTAAATTTAAATAATTTTATAACTCTCTAAAGCAACATCAATATGTTTTATCAAATTCCTATATGCAGGTAAAAAGAAAAAACTATCATCATCACCAACACTTCCTTTATATAACCCCCAACAAAACCAATAAAACGCCGAAACTGGAATAAAACCATAATAAAACCTATGCTCATCTTCTGTAAGTGTTCTTCCTACATATGCCTTTAAATATCGTTCTATTTGTTCTTCTGACCAGTCATACCTACACAAAATACATCCGATATCATTTGCATCATAATTAAGTCCCGCATACTCCCAATCTATTAAGTATATCTCTCCATCATCATTATGCAAATAATTTGGAGCATATGTATCATTGTGACACAAAACCAATTGATATCCTAATCTTCGTGCATCTTTCTTTATCTCAGAATATAAGTTTTCAACCTTTGTAATTATTTCATGAAATTCCCGAAATAAATTTCCCTTTGTCAATGATGCAATTTTCATCAACTTTTTCCCCTCCATTATATTATCAAAAATCTTTATAGAAGAATCCGTTTTCAGTTGATGCAACTTATGTAAATATTCCATCGCCATTTCTAATTGCTTGTCAGATTTTTCAAAATCGCAATACTCAGCATTTCTAACATAATGAGATATTTTCCATCCAGATATATCCATATATATTACTGATTTATCTATTCCAATTTCATATGCAGCTTTTTGTGCAAAAAGTTCTGTTTGTCGATCTATAAGATTTCCTGCAGTCCCCCCCGGATGCCGGTATACATATCCATTTCCATTCACTTTAAACCCAAACGAAACATTTGTTAATCCAGCATTAATTACATTAATATCATTAATATCATTTGGATCACACCTTAAAGTAGTACATATGTTTGATATAATATCAGAATCAACATTAAGTAAAAATTCCGAATCAAACTGTCTTAAGTCCTCGATCCCCTCAAATTCAAGAATACTTTGATTATCAAATTCTTTTACATACAAAGTCATTTGCTTTAAATGCTTTGCATAAAATTCCTCCCAAAACATATCTGCTACTCTGAAAGTGTCAATTTCCTGTTCCATACATTTTTTAAACTTAGCAGAAAATGTAGCATTAAAATAGGCATGACCAACCATTGCCATCTGATCCACTCCGCCAATCGATACATCTGTTATAACCATTGCATCTGAATAATTTACACCAAACTCCCGAAATTTACCCTTACAATAAGTGCATGCTCTATATGACAATCCTTGCGGATTCTCATCCATGAATGGATTTTCCACAAAATAATGATCTGCACAACATATATATGTATCAGCAAGATATTCTCGTGCAACATATAATGAATAAAGGTTACCTTTTTCTGCAAACGCGTTATTTACAATTAATCTTACCCCATATTTTTCTTCTAAATAGAAAAATTTTTCTTTCATATATCCAACTACGATATAGATTTCTTCTACACCAGCTTCATGTAACTGCCTAATCTGACGCTCTATAAGAATTTCACCTTTTACACAAAATATTCCTTTGGGCTTCTCATATGTAAATGGGGCAAAATTTGAAGATTTACCCGCTGCTAAAATAATAGCATTTCTTTTCATGTCAGTTCTCCCTTAAATCCAATAGCCTACCCATATATGTGAACTAACTCTTTTGTCCTCCGGTGGATACTCCATATAATTTCCATAAATAGACTTTAAATACAAGTCGTATTCACCTGGTCCATTAAATGATTTTTCCTCAAACCGAAGCGAAATACAGTTTTTGAAAATATAACTTTCTAAAATCTCTCTGTCACCGTATGGTCCAAATATATTCCCGCAGTATTTTTTCGAAAGATATTGATCATCTAACTGTTTTGTCCAAAACTGTTCTATCCTATCTTTTATTTCTTTTGGTGTTTTTCTAGTTGAAATCATATTTTTAATATGTCTTTGTTCCTCTATCGCACAGTCCATTTTTTCTTTCGCCTGCTCTAATTCATCTCCAAGCGCTACCAGTGGAAAAATATCTATACTTATTCCACTTTTTATCAAAAGTGGAAAATCTACAATATTTAAAACTGTCCGTTTATCTATAATCCGTGGGTAAAAATAAAAATATCCTTCACTTTTTGCCGGCATTGCCATCTCATATTTTGGGTCATTTTGTAATATATTGTATAGAAGATAAATGTCTTTTATTGGCATATAAATATCTATATCATCATCCCACGGTATGAACCCTCTATGCCTTACTGCCCCCAAAAGAGTTCCATACGCAAGGTAATATCTTAATCCATTTTTTTTACAAATTTCTTTGATATAATCTAAAACATCTATTTGAATTTTTTTTGATTCTTCTTCTGTAACTTCTTTTAAATTATATAAGCCGTACTGTTTTATCATTTCCTGTGGATTAAAAAAACGAATAATGTGACTTTCCCTATTATATCCAAGTTTTTCAACCTGTTTTGACATTTCATCAAAATATGGAGTCCCAATGAAAATCAGAATATTTTCGTCGTACGGTTGTAACAGTTCTTGTGGCTTATATACGGATACATTTTCCATAAGCATCTTTCTTCTTGATGTATTATTATCAATAACTGCATAGGTTGAAATTCCTTTTTGGGAGAGAATATTTATTGCTACATTCGTGACTTCTGTAATTCCAAAAAAAACTATTTTGGAATTTCTAATCTTTTCCGTATTTTTTTCTATAACATCTTTTAAATTTTTTTCTACAATATCCAGAAAAACCCACTCCGAAAAATTTCTACTTTTCACCAGATTTTCTCCTTTTATTTTACAAAATTTTTTTATTCCACTCACTAAATGTATAATTCCTATCATCCATAATTATTTCCCTTGTTTTTTCGGGTCCACAATTTAATAACATATCTAAAACTGACAACCCTCCCTCAAAACCAGGATAAACCTGTGAATACTCTGCCCCATCGTAATTTATATATATATGATCAATACCATTATCATTGAATTTTCCTATATCCACATAATTTTCACTTCCCTTATTTGACATATACTCCTTCTCACCTAATTCATGGCATATATTTATCAACAGTTCATTTTTTTCACCTTGAAAATCAAAATCCTTGTCATATAAAATTTCTGCCGTATTTCCCAACTCCTGTAAAACAAAATTGGTAATATAAATGTCTAACTCCTGCAAACTCTCCCATTTTTTTGTATACAATTCTTTTAAGAATGGAAAGTATATATTATAAAACGGTGCCTTCTGGTACGCAAATTTAATTGCATTCAAGTGTTGATTTCTCCAGTTTGTCATATTGCTTATTCGAACATCTGCTATCAACTGTCCTTCTTTTCCCTTATTTTCAACTGGAACGGAAATATATTTCCACCCCTCTTTCACCCGAATCCTATTTCTATTCTGCCAAGAACTTTTGTCAAATTGTACCTTCGTCAAGAATAAAAATTTATCACTACGCATTATTTTACCAATCAATCCCGGGTATGCCCAGTAATTAGGCTGATGTATTGTCAACATTTTTTTCATCCTCCAGTATATTTTTTACAATCCGTTTTGCACCTAAACCATCTATAAGATATGTCATTTTGTTTGACATCTTAAATCTTTCCTCTCTATTATCTATAAGTGAGGTTACATATCTTGTTATATTTTTTATAATTCTTTCTTTCCCATCATCAATATTTCCTGCATATAACATAATATCATTTTCTGTAAAGCCAATATAATCATATTTTTGATTATATGAATATGTAAAAAATATTGTGGGTGTGCCTACTGCGCATAATTCATATAACGTATTTCCTGCTGCCGACACTGCAATATCACACATTCTCATAACCTCATTAATATTGCTGATATTTTCATACATATAAATATTATCTCTGCCTTCATACCTTTTTTTCAGCTCTTTCTTATCCTTATTATAAGCTCCAATAACTATATGAAAATGTAATGTTCCAATATCGGATATTTCACTTAAAAAACTCTTTAAAAATCCTCTTTCGTCACCTCCTCCACACATTACAAGTATATCTCTGGCTTTTTTCCGAACTTCATATGCCTTATGCTCCGAGAACTCCGACCTTAATGGAGCGTATTGTGCCCCTAAGAATAATCTGGTTCCTGAATCCTGATATTTTCCCGGATAATCAAAAATAAAATAGTACAAATTGTAATTTATCAATATATGAGTACTATATTTTTTTTGCATCTGGTCTTCTATATAGACGGTTTTAACTTTTGTGTAGACGGTGTTCATATAATTTTCTGTTACCAGATAACTATCAATAATCAGGATATCTTCCGAGTTTTTTAAAATTGGAACAAGTACCTCTAATTCGCCTTCCAAATTATTCCAATCTGTATTTAAAATAATATATGGCAGTTTATATCGTTCTAGTAAAACCCGAGGATTTGCATCTGCAATTAGAAAGGTTACCGCATTCCCCTCTTGAACAAATTCCAATGCAATTGTTATACATCTCATTATATGTCCAGATGCCAATGTCTCATTGGCATCTGCTCTAAAATATATCATTTTTAAATTTCCTTCTGTTTTACATTAGAATTAATGTTTCTCACATCAGGATTTAAATCCAGAAAATGAATGATATCCTGCAAATGAAATGTTTTATCGGGATTATATAATATCTGAATCACCTGTGTAATTACATCCAAATCCTCTTTTGTATCCAAAGTCAGTCTATACTGTGAATAATCTTTTGGGGCTTTATCATAATATACATCTTTCACATTTGTATATAAATATGGTGTCACATGTTCTCTTTCGTAATTTTCTTTTGCCTTATAAAAAGCCTCTTCTAACCATTCAAAGGAAAATATTTCAACATCCATTCCCCTTGGATACGTTAATTTCTGTCCATCATTCGGGACATTTGTCAATATATCACATTCATTTCTTTCATAATTATCTATTGATAAATCAATAATATCCGGATCAATCAAAGGGCAATCCGATGTAATGCGAATCACATTTTCAACGGCATACTTTTTTGCCGCATAATAATATCTGGCTAAAACATCTGCTTCGCTTCCACGAAAATACTTTATACCATTTTTTTTTGCAATCTGGGCAATTACATCATCTTTTTCATTTACAGTGGTGGCAATTATAACTTCTTTGATCTTCTTTGCCTTCTGTATACGCTCAATACCGTATTCCAACAATGTTTTGTCATTAACTTTTTTTAAAATTTTCCCTGGCAATCTTGTCGAACCGCTCCTTGCCTGTACAATTACTGAATATGACATTTCACACCTCTACATTTCTTTTTTAAAAACACCCATAATTTCCCTTCCAAGCCCCATTTCGCCCAAAAGTCTATATATTTCCAATGTTTTTTCCTCGGATAATTTTTCCATTAGCAACTCCAGTTCTATCCTCGCATAATAACATGATTTTCCAACAGTTTTGTCACGATAATAATTTGTTTTATCATTTAACAGATTAAAATCTATAAATGATTCCCCATATACATTCTCGCATCTATATCCAAATGCATTTAAAAACTTTATAAGACCTTCTTTATTAAAATAGTAAGGATGTCCTTCCTCATCTAACCAAAATTCACGATCCACTTTTTGAGTCTTAATCAGATATTCTTGCAAAACAGAATAATTATTGGCTACCTTGATGATCATTACACCATCATTCTGCAAAATGTTCTTGCACAACTTTAACACTTTTTCCGGCTCAAGCATCATATCCAATGATTGATCCATATTTATAACGTCAAATTTTTCCCCTTTACTAACCATATTTTTTAATATGGTGACACAGTCTCCTTGACAAAAAAAAGGCAACATATCAGGATTGTTATTGGTTATACCATGTCTCGAAAAATCTATCCCCAAAACTTTGTATCCATTTTCATAAAAATATTTAAGCGCATATCCCTCTCCGCAGCCTATATCCAAAAGAGATTTTTTCTGATTATCCGAAAAATGTACATGAGATTCAATTATACGCTTTTTCTGATCATACTTAATTTTAAAAAAATTCTTTTCCGTTTTGGTATACTTCTGTTCATAATTACCTTTTGACTCTTGGTAATAGGAACCTTCGAAGTCTTCTTTCATAGATTTTAAACTTGGTTTTTTCTTTAATTCATAAAAACCATATTCATTTAAAAAAACTTTATCATACATTTAATTTTCCCCCGAATCTATTAAACTCCAATTCATCGGTGTTCCTTTTTTAATGTCCGTCGCCGCAATTTTACCAAGAATCTGGTCATAATACTTTGTATGCATTCCAAATCCAGGTCGAATAGATCGTACATTTTCAGGTGAAAACCTTTCCCCTTTTTTCATATCACATACTACAAATAATGATCTTGAATGTTCCCGTTCCTTTTTCTGTGCTTCTGTCAAATCAAAACTTACTTTTCCTAATGCAGCTTCCGCAATTCGTATTTGTTTACACATTTCCTTAAATTCATCCATTTCCATGGAAAATTCGGCATCTGCTCCACCATCACTTCTATGTAGCATAACATGTTTTTCAATCACTTTCGCGCCTTTTGCAATTGCCGTTATTGGAACTGTGTATCCCATTGAATGATCTGAAAGTCCCACAATACAATCAAATGTATTCTGTAAGGCTGTTATTGTTTCTAGATTCATGTCTTCATATGGGCTTGGATATGTTGATGTACATTTTAGTAAAATAACTTTATCATTTTCTTCTTCTCTGCATACTTGCATGGCCAATTCAATATCTTTTAAATATGCAATTCCTGTTGAAATTAAAATTGGTTTCCCCAGACGCGCAATTTTCCTTATCAAAGGAATATCTGTAATCTCAAATGAGGCAACTTTATATGCAGGAACATCTATACTTTCCAAAAAATCCACCGCAGAAAAATCAAACGGAGATGAAAAACAAATAAGTCCAAGGCTTTCTGCATATGCTTTTAAATCAGCCTGCCATTCCCATGGTGTATATGCTCTCTGATATAACTTATATAATGTTGTTCCATCCCATAATGTTCCTTGGTTAATTTGAAAATAATCATTATCACAATCTATAGTAATCGTATCTGGAGTATAAGTCTGAAGCTTTACAGCGTCCGCGCCAGCATCTTTAACCCCTTTAATAATTTTTTTGGCTCTTTCATAATCCATATTATGATTAGCTGACATTTCTGCAATTATAAATGCAGGCTCATTTTTTCCAATCCACCGTTCACCAATGCATATTTTTTTTTCCATAACTACACTTCCTTTAATGCACATCCACTGATTTTAGCAATTCCTTTATCTGCTCAACCGATAACCATTCAGAATTTTTACCGGAACTATATTCGAATCCTGGCTCTACTTTTTTCCCGCCTGCCTGTATCTTAGATGTACTCCACCAATCAAAATGAGGATAAACTATAAAATGTTTATCATATTCATATGTAAGTAGTGAGTCCTCTTTTGTTACCATAACTTCATGTAATTTTTCTCCCTCACGAATACCAATCTCCGGCATTTCACATCCCGGCAGAATGGCCTGTGCAAGGTCTGTAATCTTAAATGACGGAATTTTCGAAATAAAGGTTTCTCCACCTTTCGCCTCTCCCAAAGCCTTAATTACAAGCTGAACCCCCTCATGCAGACTGATCCAGAATCTTGTCATACGATAATCGGTAATCGGAAGTTCCTTTCCACCATTTGCAACAATATTTCGGAAAAACGGAATTACCGATCCACGACTTCCCGCCACATTTCCATAACGTACAATCGAAAAACAGACATCTTTTTCCCCAGAATAAGCATTTGCCGCAATAAATAATTTATCTGATACCAGCTTTGTTCCGCCATACAAATTGATTGGATTTACAGCTTTATCTGTAGATAAAGCAACCACACGTTTTACTCCGCAGTCAAGTGCTGCATCTACAATATTCATGGCTCCGTTGATATTTGTTTTTACGGCTTCCATCGGATTATACTCACAGGATGGAACCTGCTTTAATGCTGCCGCATGTACCACGTAATCCACTCCATCAAACGCGCGGTACAATCGTTCTTTATCTCGCACATCCCCGATAAAGAAACGCAGTTTATCTTTGTATTTTTTAAATTTATTTGCCATATTAAACTGTTTAAATTCATCTCTGGAATAAATAATGATTTTTTTCGGTTCGTAATGAGTTAATACATATTCCGTAAACTCATTCCCAAAAGATCCGGTACCTCCGGTTACTAGAATTGTCTTTCCATTTAACATTTTGTGCCTCCTGCATATACTATTGCATCCTGCAATATTGTTTTATCATATTTTATTTTTTAATAAACTTGTGAAAACATTTTTTCAAGTCTTTCCTTAAAGGTAAAGTCTCTTTTTACCCTCTCATACCCCGCCAGTGCAATACTTTTACGTTCCTCCTCATGGGTTAAATAATATTGTGCTTTTAAAAACAAATCCTCAATGTTTTCATATACTACACATTCTTTTCCAATGTCCAGATATTCTTCCATTTCTTCCTGATAATTTGATATCAGGAATCCGCCGCACCCCAGTACATCGATCACACGTAACGGAATTCCCGTAAGAATTGTCTTCAGGGATATATTCAAATTAATACGACTCTGTGAAAACACCAGCGGCATCTGCCGGTAATAATCCGCATAGCCACGATAGTGTACTTTTTCCAGTCTCTGATCTTTATCGGTGGAATACAAATCCACGTGAAAATGACCGGAAAGCAACGCAAGCGCAAGATATCGCTCCCTGCCTGTTGTCTCACACGCCAACATAAATTCCAGTTCTCTGCATCCCATCTGAAAACCATCTGTCGCAATTTTTTGATATTCCTGATTCATCCGGTTCAGAAGATTGTCCGTAATCAGATCCGGTATCAGATATCCACCATATAATTTCATCTGAGAACTCACAATTCCATCCAGATACCCCCGCAAATATTCACTCAATGGTGTTGTAAAATATGCATATTCCGTCTGATACAATTTGCCCACAAGCGAAATATCTGTCTGATATTTTTCTGTATCTTTATTGATCCGAAAGACTTCTGTATCTACCGCCAGTGGCATATGAAACGCATGTATTCCCTGCTTTTGATAATTTTCCGCCTGTCCGCGGTCAAAAAAGAAAATACGATTGCAGTCATTTTTCATATTCATCGTATTCCGAATATGGATTGGCGAATCATAAACCCACGCTGTATAAGGAATTTCCTGCTCTTTGCAAACATCCGAGATCAGCGGCGCATAATTAACGGAAAGTACATCTGTATAGTGCGCATTTTTTATTTTTTCCTGAAAAAGCTGCACAAATTTATCATCCTTCTCCCAATCCGTAAACTGGTAGAAAAACACATCATACTCCCATCCCAATTCTTTCAACGCCCGCTCCATTCCCTGATTCATAAAAGAATGCCATTGAAAAAATAAAATTTTTCTCATGTAATGTTCCTTTTTCTATCAATAAAAGAACCCAGCTCCTGTCTCACAAAAGCTGGTTTTCCTTTCTGTTTTATTTAATTACTTCCTTTGCACTTTCTCCAAGTTTCTCAAACACCGGGATGATAGCCGTAAATGCCTGCGCCATCTTTGCATCATCTTTTGCATTAACAGCATCGCTTAATGCTACTACCGCATCATTAAATGTCTCTTTGTTTACACGCTCTTTACCATCATTCAAAACTTCCATAGTCCCATTGACTACCTGAATTTCCCAGTTCATTGCATCCAGAATAGATTTTAAAAATTTGTCAGTATCTTCCAGACGCTTACCGGACAGTTCCTTGACAATAATCTGCATATTGTTTACCAGACGATCATTGAATTCTGTTAATGTCTCCAATGCTTCCATCTGTTCTTTCCTATTATCCTCCATGATCTTTGTTCCCTCTGCCATCCCAGGCACCTTTCTGTCATTTTAGTAAATATATCGGTCATATACCGACAATTCCTTAGCTTTTTCTTACAGTTTTCCCATATATCGCTGTAACTGATCCTCTTCCATTCCGTCTGCCACAAGGCGGTAGAGTTCCATTTGTTTTGGAATCATCTTTGCATATGGGGACTCCGTATAATCTGCCACTTCTCTTTTTATGGTCTGTTCCAATTCGGTATACAGGTTCCATGGCATCTGAAATGCTCTCTGTTTTGCAAAATAGAGTGTCTCATAAAAATAGGTGTGCATAAAATATAATTTAATTTCCTCATAAAACACTCTAAAAAACGGAGTCTGTTTCATAAAATTCCAGGTAGCAAGCTGTACCTGCATATGCATCCGCAAGGTCTGTGCATTTTCCATATCGCTGTGCATGGTTCCCTCTTCATTTTGCCTGTAATAATAAAACGGTTCCTTCATAAGAACAAATTTTATTCCATAAAACAGCAATGGGTATACAAATAATGGTTCTTCATATATGACATGTTCTGCATATTTCACGCCTGCCTGTTGAATTAATTTCCTGCGATACAGTTTGTTCCAGCAGCCATATGTAAGTTTTTCTGCCATCAAAAAGTGTTTTCTTTCTTCCTCTGTCCGAACCGTGATCGCTTCCTCTTTTATTGTTCTGCCGGAATCCACTGCCCCAAGCCGATCTGTGTAATACACATACTCAAACTGTACAATATCCGCATCCGTTTCCTTTGCCCGTGTGTAGGTCTTTTCCAGAAAATCTTCCTTCACAAAATCATCCGCATCCACAAATGCAATATACTCTCCCGATGCATACTGCAATGCAATATTTCTCGCGCCTCCCTGACGCATATTTTTTTTTAAATGAATCACAAGGATCTGCTTCGGGTATGCGCGTTCAAACTCCTGCAGCATTGCGTAAGTAGCTCCATCATCTGTAGAAGCATCATCCACGAAAATAAGTTCCAGTTCCGACATTCCAATGGTTTGTGATACCAATGTCAGGAAACACTTCGGCAGCCACTTTGTGGCATTATAGCAAGGTATAATCACACTAACTTTCTTCACACACTTCTCTCCTTTAAAATATGTAAAAACTGCTCTGCACGTTTTTCCCATGTATGCTGTTGTAGCGTTTTTTGTTTTCCGTTTTCCGCCATTTCTTCACGCTTTTTCTCGTTTTGCAACAGATACTGTATTTTTTCCGGCAATACTGCCCGATTCTCTAACGAAAAATCTATAAGATCCTCATCGGTATAGTTCCCATCCAGATACGTTGTATGATCGGTTACGAGTACTGCCCCTGCCAGCATAATGTTTGCCATGCGCTCTGTAAAACCATCTTTGTGCCAGGACATGATATTCAAAGAAAGTTTTGACTGCTGCCACACCACAAGACTTTCTTCTACTGTTACATTCGGGTGACAGACGAGATTCGGATATTCTCTTAATGGACAGTTCTCCCAACTGTCTCCAAACACGTCCAGCCGGATACCGCTCTTTAAAATCCCCCTTAGTACACGATCCCTGTAATAATGCATCACGCCATAGATCACGCGCCGGAAACGGTAAAGCAGATCCAAAAATTTTTCATCCGATACACGCAGTTTTCTTTCCCGTAAAACTATTTCTAACGCATGTTCTGCAGTGAAATCCGGATGTTTTCTCATTACAAGTAAAAAATGGTTTGCAAAAAACCGGTCTTTTCGTTCCATCTGATGAATGCGCAACACTTCATTCCAGTAATTTCCATAAGTTCCCACAAATGTCAGATCATAGATCCGCTGCACCTCTTGCTTCTGTTCTGCCATCATTCCCGCCGGTGGAAACAAAATTGCATTACATTTATAATATCGCTTAACAAATTCCACATAATTTCGGTCATGTGTCAACACATAAAAATCAGGATAGTGATGCTGTAAATGTGTGCGCATCCATACCGGATGATCAAAAACAAAATTAAATTTCGGACCATGAATATATTCATGCAGATAATGCACTTCATCTTTCATTTTTACAGAGAACAAAAACGACTGTACTCCGATAACAGCCTGAAAATGCCGGTGCATATATGTTGTCAGTTCTTCCAGTTTCTGTTGCTCACTGTCAAAATATATTACCTGTTTTCCTTTTTCCTGTAATGCCTGTCCAAACTGTTGAGCAAATACATTGAGCACATTATGGCATACATCATCGCCTTTGTAAACCAGAATCGGACAGCTTCCTTCTGCCAGTCTCCAGTAATCCTCATCTCTTCGTATCATATGTTCCAGAAACTGTACCGTATCATTTTCTCTGCCGCATTCCTGTGCTTCTGTAAGGATTTGCGTGATTACCTCATCCAGTAACCCCTGTTCCTGCAGCAATTGGCTGTATCTGCCTGTCACGTAGCAGTCCGTCTGCCATCCGTTTTTATCTTTGATGGTTGCATCATTATCTTCCAGTAAAACATACTGCTGCTCCGGATCCAGTTTTCCCTCCGCAATGCAGACCGGTGTTTCCATTGCCATGCGAATCAATAATTCATACTTTTGTTTTGCAGGAAGGTACGAATTGATTCCTCCTACGCGAATCAGCCATTCTTTCTCTACCCAGACCGGGTCTTCACACAATGTCTCGTCTAACAAAAGCTCCAACCCTGAAATTCCTTCCGGCACCGCCTGTAATACTCTCGCCATAAATACGCCTTTTCTCTTGTAAACCTTTTGTTAAATAGTATATAATAATGCTATCAAAAACGCAAATTATTCGAAAGGATCTGCACATGAATATCCTGATTTATCGATATGGAAGTATCTGCGAACCAGATGTAATTACAGGTTTCCAGACACTCGGCAACCATGTTTCGGAAATCACCACCGAAATATACAATAAAAATCTGTCCCCCTCTGAAGGAGTTACCATTCTGAAAAATGAGCTTCTGGCAAGCAACTATGATTTTGTGTTCAGCATCAACTTTTTCCCATTCATTTCGGAAGTATGTAGCATTTTCAAAATCCGTTATATCTGCTGGACGGTAGATTGTCCGGTCATGGAACTATATTCCAATTCCATCCAAAACCCATGGAATCGGATTTTCATGTTTGACAGAGCACAATATGAAGAGTTTTATGCCCAGAATCCTTCCGGTATTTTTTATCTGCCATTGGCAAGCAATCCTGCGCGTTGGGAGTCTGTCATTGCAAATGCTTCGGCAAAGGATATCGATAAATATTCCTCGGATGTTTCGTTTGTTGGTTCCCTCTATACCGAAAAAAGCGCTTACTCCCATCTGCGCAATGCTTCCGATTATTTAACCGGATATCTGGACGGTATTATGGCTGCGCAGCAGGATATTTATGGCAGTTATTTTCTGGAGGATGTGCTCCCGGACTCCATTGTATCGGAATTTCGTGAACATTTTCCAAATTTTTATACCGCACCGGAGCCGTCTTTTTGCACGGATCGCATTACGCTGGCTCAGTTGTATCTCGGAACCGAGATTTCCGCCCGTGAACGTGTTGCCACAATGAAATCTCTCGGCTCCCATTATCCCATTGACCTGTATACCGGAAGCGATACCAGAGGACTTCCGGTTCACAATAAAGGACTTGCAAAGACCCTGACGGAAATGCCGCTGATTTTCCATTTCAGTAAAATCAACCTGAACATTACCTCAAAATCTATCCGCACTGGTCTTCCACTTCGTATTTTTGATATTTTAGGTTGCGGCGGTTTCTGCCTCACCAATTATCAATCAGAACTTGCTGACTATTTTACCATTGGACAGGATCTGGAATGTTATACCGACGCAAATGACCTGTCAGAAAAAGTCACCTATTATCTGTCCCACGAAGAAGAACGGGCAGAAATCGCCCGAAACGGTTTTGAGACGGTGCAAAAATATCACAATTACCCGGAGCGTCTATTGCAGATGCTTACACTTGCCTACAATATAAAAGAGGATAAATGATGCGAATATTATTTTTGGATTCCCCTGCATTTGCAAAGCAGGATATGATTGATGCATTTGAAGCGTGCAATATTACATGTGATTTATTTTTTCATAAAGATTATCAGGAACGGCAAAGTGCAGATTTTGAGAAATGTTTTCTGAATGCTTTTCAAAAAAAAGATTATGATCTTGTATTTTCTTTCAATTATGCTCCGGTCTTATCCCGCTGCTGCCAGAAAGTAAACATCAAATATGTCTCCTACGTCTATGACAGTCCTCTGGTTGCGTTGTATTCCTGTACACTTATCAATCCATGTAACTATGTCTTTCTTTTTGACAAAGCGACCTATCTGACGTTTCACAATGCCGGAATTTCAACGGTACATTACCTGCCGCTCGCAGCAAATGTCAAACGCCTGACCTCCATGGTATGTCCAGATGCAGTCCGTGAAAAGATTTCTTCAGATGTATCTTTTGTCGGTTCTCTTTACAATGAGGATCACAATTTTTATGACCGGCTGCATACCATTTCCGACTATACAAGAGGTTATCTGGATTCTATCATGGCAGCCCAACAGCAGATCTATGGTGCTTTCTTTTTGGAACAGTTATTGACGCCTCCTATATTAGAGGATCTGCAAAAATGTATTCCATACTCCCCTATGCCGGACGGTACGGAAAGTGCTGCATATGTGTATGCAAACTATTTTTTATGCCGTAAAATCACAAGTAATGAGCGCCTTTCTTTATTAAAAGCCGCTTCGGAGCAATATTCCTTAAAACTTTATACCCATCAGAAATGTAAAGAACTTCCGAATGCAGAGTTTATGGGAACGGTGGACTATTATGATACTATGCCATTAATATTCCAAAACAGCCGGATCAATCTGAACATCACCTTAAAAAGTATTCAGACCGGTATTCCTCTTCGCTGTATGGACATTATGGGAAGCGGTGGATTTCTTTTATCAAATTTTCAGAGCGATTTTCTGGATTATTTTGTTCCGGGAGAGGATTTTGTCTACTACGAAAGTGCAGACGATTTTACCAATAAGATTTCCTACTATCTGTCACACGAGGCAGAACGCCAGCAGATTACGCAAAATAGTATAGGAAAAATGCGCGATGCCCATACCTTTGAGCACCGCGTTCATACCATTCTTAATTATTTATAGAATCTTCATCGTTCATAATGATCTGGTCAAAATCTTCTAAAAAGAGCTTTGCTCCTTTCTGGTAACCTTTCAGGAGGGCAAGGCTTTTTTCTATGAGTTGTGCCGGTGTGAGATCTTCATCGGCATAAATAGAATCACCTAATTCGTATTCTTCATTTTGTGCATATAACGAAATATAATCCAGAATATCGGATTCCTCTATTGCTTTATTTTCTTTCGCTAATCTCTGCAGCTCTGTAGTTACTTTTGAAGTATCATTCCCATTTTCACTAACATTTTTCAGAATGATTTCTTCCTGCTCAATGGCCTTCTCAACCTTATTTTCAAATAGTATAATATCGTTTCTTATAGTTTTCATAGTTTTTAGTAATTCCTGTTGTTTTTCTTCTGAAAACATTGGTGGAATTTCTTTTTCAATATTATACATAGAAAATTCCTGTGTGCATTCTGTCCGAATCACATTGCTCAGTGTTTGAATTTCTGTTCCTTCAATTCTCGCACCGCCCTCTGTTGCATCAATCACACGAATACTCTCTTTATTGATGCGAATTGCTTTCTCAAACCATTGTTTATATATCCACATTTGATAATCTGTCTGCAGTATAGTTCCATCAATTCCTTCTACCTCTACCAAATGCCTCCTTTTTAAATATTCATCATATTTTCTAACTGCATTTTCCACTCCGCTCGTATGCGTTTTTCCTCCAACAAAAGCTAAATCCTGACCTATCAATATAATTTTTCGAAATCCAAGATGCAACGCAATCATAAATGCTTCCGTAGACACAGATCCTCCTGATGTTACACTCGGGAAATCATAACCCACTTCTTTTTTTATTGTATTATTCCACCTTTTTCCAAAAGAACCATAGTATAAAATATGTTTTGCATACTTCTTCAGCAATGTCGGATTTGATAACTGATTGCAAGCCCAAAATATTTCTTTCGTATCCAATCCTGTAAAAAATCGTTCTGGAGAATTTGGATCAATACTGCAAAGTAAGTCCGGACGCACCCCTGCCTGCAGAACCGTGCGAATGGAAGCATCCACCGCAATAATAAACGCTTTCCCCTGTGCCTTTTTCAATTCATGAATATTTTTATCCAGAGAAGGACCGGCAGAAACAATAATAACCGGAATATTCTGTACAATTTTTGGATCCAACGCTTTCTTTAACTGCATCAGATTGGAACTAAAAATCATTCGATTAGTATTAGACAACATTCGCCTTGGTATATCCCTATCAAAGGTTAAGTGCGTTGCCTTGTTTACAATGGCATTTTTCATACAATCCAGTACATTATCCATAAACATTTCACATTCTTCATGATACAGTATATCATATCCTGGCAAAATACAAAAATCGAGCAATTTCATCCTACTATAGTCTACTAAATGTTGCAATAACGCCCCCGAATCCTTTTCCAATTCTGGAAAATACAGAATGATTTTTGGATTTTCCAGAAGATCCTGTAAATCTATAGAACGGCATGCCGCTGCAAATACTTTTAAATTTGGTTCACATATTACAAGTAAATTTGTATCATCACACTTCTTCCATAACTCCCGCACACATCTGCCATCCGAAAAACCAAACACAAAATAAACACCGTATAAGCGAATATTGTAACGTCGTGCATACAACTCTGCTGCTATCTGTGGATCCAAACGGCTATTCATATCCCATATTTCTTTTTCTCTTTTTATAGATAGAATCGTATGACCGCTCTGTGTCTGTTTTTCTTGTACTAAATCTTTTATATTATTTATATCAATTTCCTTTATTTTCTCTGCCACCAATGGATACCGCTTTTCAAACGATTCCATATTTTTTTCAAACAAATTCATATTTAAGATACCTTTTTTCTATATATTTGTTTCACCTACAAACTGAACAAAAAGTTCTACTTTTTCCATTAAACAATCCGCCATACCAATAACATTCTGTCTCTGATAGTTTTCCAATAATTCTTTCATCATAATTAGCGCAAAATTTCCACAGGATTCTGTCTGTTGCTTTGACATCTGTTGTACCATAGCCTGAAGAATCGGAAGCAATTCTGCTACTTTCTCAATACCTTCTTGTTCCCTGTTTTGATACAACATAATAGCTATAGTTCTTACCTCATTCATCATTTTCTTTTTTATCCTTTTGCATCTATCCTTTTAGGTATAAAAAAAGCCGGCAGCTTGCTGCCGGCTTTTGGTAGTTACAATTACTGTAACAGAGATAATACACCCTGATTTGACTGATTAGCCTGTGCAAGCATAGACTGTCCTGCCTGAGCAAGAATATTATTCTTGCTGTAGCTAACCATCTCTTCAGCCATGTCTGTATCACGGATACGAGACTCTGCAGAAGATGTATTCTCGGAAATGTTATCCAAGTTGGAGATTGTATGCTCCAAACGGTTCTGTAAAGCACCTAAGTAAGAACGCTGTGCAGATACTACAGAGATAGCTCCCTGAATAGCTGACATTGCATTACCTGCAGAAGTAAAGCTTGTTACCTTTAATCCGCTGACACCAATTGCTCCCGCACTCATAGCAGCGATAGAAATTGTGATTGCCTGTCCAGAAAGAGAACCAACCTGAAGGCTCTTTCCTGTGAACTGTCCATCAATAAGATTCTGTGTGTTGAACTGAGTTGTAGAAGAAATTCTGTTAATCTCAGATGTTAACTGATCAATCTCAGACTGGATAGCTCCTCTATCAGCGGTAGTATTGGTATCGTTTGCTGCCTGTGTAGCAAGTTCGTTCATACGCTGTAAGATAGAATGTGTCTCATTTAATGCACCTTCAGCTACCTGAATAAGAGATACACCGTCCTGTGCGTTGTCAGATGCCTTGTTAAGACCTCTAACCTGGCTTCTCATCTTCTCAGAAATTGTTAAACCTGCTGCATCATCGCCTGCACGGTTGATCTTGTAACCAGAAGATAACTTCTCTGAAGATTTAGCCTGTGCGCTTGTTGTGATACCTAACATTCTGTTCGCATTTGCTGCGGTCATATTGTGCTGAACTACCATAATATTTTTCCTCCTTGAATTAAGTGCAGCTTCCATGCTGCAATTTGATTTGTTTGTGACAGTTTTCTATGCGGCCGTACGCTCCGCTTCGAATTCTATCCGATTTTGTAAGAAACAATTGTTATCTTGTTTACTTGCTATATATATCGGACGGGGTCTGGAATACTTTAGGGGTAATTTTAAATTTTTTTCAAATTTATTTTTTGATCTCATTTTTGCAATTGCTCTATTGTCTCAACATTCTTTATTTCTCCATTCATATAATTTATATACTCCACTGGATATTTTAGCTTTCTATTCCAATTATTATATACTAACAAATCTCCATTTGATGTTCCAATTATAAATGGAGATAATTCTTTTTCCCCTTTTTCTTTTTTTCCAATAACTTTTCTATATCTGCTATTTTCCATGATTTCATTACTTATGAGTATATGTATATTATCTGTCTGTAATATATACATATTTATAACTGCAAGTTTAAACACAAGTTCATATAGTATGTTTAAATCTATTATTTCAAAATTTCCATGTCCTCTTAATATATTTCTTAACCGCCTTGTTAAATAATTTATAGTTTCTACAAAATCATATTTAAAATCGCATTTATAGTTTTGAATATATTTTTTTATAATTAAATGCTTTTAATTCATTTATAAAATTTAAGCCTTTCTGAGAAAAAGTCAAACCTTTTTCTAATGTTGTATTTTTCAATAAATCTGACATTAGATAATTTACTATATTTGTTGTATTTAG
>ENA-OPXQ01000124-OPXQ01000124.1-human-gut-metagenome-genome-assembly--contig:-NODE-124-length-49118-cov-7.252206_pt1 | contig 49118 bp, 34 predicted proteins | sample MGYA00241769_ERZ502042 | MGnify/ENA primary metagenome ERZ502042 (study PRJEB25962, sample SAMEA2041934) | human gut metagenome | biome: human gut; feature: human-associated habitat; material: faeces...
CAAAAAGTCGTTCGTGCTTGCACGATAAGACTTTTAGACTTGGAAACCGTAGATATGATATTGCTTACAGAGGAGGTATTTATTTGAAGAAGAATAAAACGATGATCGTTGTATTTCTGACTCCGGCAGTTCTGCTGTTTCTGGGAATCTTTCTGTATCCGATCATCAGAACAGTGATCATGAGCTTTTTCAAGATCGACGGAGTTACAGATTCCATGGATTTATGGAAATTTGTAGGATTTGGCAACTATACAAAGCTGATGAGTACCAGCTTATTTAAAACTTCATTTTTTAACCTGTTTCGTATCTGGCTGATCGGCGGTCTGGTGGTAATGAGCCTGTCTCTTTTATTTGCAGTTATTCTTACCAGTGGAATCAGAGGAAAGAAATTTTTCCGCGCGATCATTTATATGCCAAATATTGTCAGTGCAGTAGCGCTTGCTACTATGTGGCTGCAGTATGTATACAGTCCAAGATATGGCTTGCTGAAAGATCTTTTTACAGTACTGCATCTGGATAATCTGGCAAAGATCCAGTTCCTGGATAATGACCACAAATTCTGGGCACTGTTGTTTGCATATTGTTTCGGCATGGTTGGATACCATATGCTGATCTGGCTCAGCGGTATTGAGCGTATCAGTCCCGAATATTATGAGGCGGCAACCATTGACGGAGCGACCAAACCGGCACAGTTCCGTTACATGACACTTCCATTGTTAAAGGGAGTATTTAAGACAAACATTACCATGTGGTCTGTAAGCAGTGTAGGCTTTTTTGTATGGTCACAGCTTTTCTCCACAGTAACTGCAGACACACAGACAATTACCCCTTATGTTTATATGTATATGCAGATTTTTGGCGGCGGTAATACAGTTACAGAACGAAATGCAGGTCTGGGAGCTGCCATCGGTGTACTGCTCAGTGTCTGCGTAGTCATTGTATTTACAATCTGTAACAGAGTGATCAAAGATGATGATCTGGAATTCTAAGGAGGGATGAGAAATGGCAAAAGAAAAAGAGGCACGCAGACCCTTTAATCTGAAAAAAGAAGTCAAACTCCTGCCGGGATACATCATCCTGCTGCTCTGGGTAATCTTTACCATTGCGCTTCTGGGATGGGTATTCGGGGCAAGTTTTTCAACAACAGCAGAAATCTTCCAGGGAAAAGCCCTGAAGTTTGAGTCCGGATTACATTTTGAAAATTATGCAAAAGCATGGAACGGGGCCGGAGTTGCAGGCTTCTTCGGAAACTCTCTGATCTATTCAGTAATTTCCTGCACAATACTGATTCTGGTGTGTGCACCTGCAGCTTATGTACTGTCCAGATTTGATTTTATTGCAAACAAATTTATCCAGACCAGCTTCGTATCTGCCATGGGTGTTCCGGCAATCATGGTTGTTCTTCCCCTTTTCAGCATTATTTCCGGTATGGGAATCCTGAATAATGTGGCTGCAGGAAGAACTGTACTGATCATATTGTATGTAGGAATTAATGTACCTTATACGACCATTTTCCTGCTTACATTTTTCAGCAATATTTCCAGGACCTATGAGGAAGCGGCAGCAATCGACGGATGCCCTCCCATGCGTACTTTCTGGAAAATCATGTTTCCCATGGCACAGTCAGGAATCGTAACAGTAACAATCTTTAACTTTATTAATATCTGGAACGAGTATTTCCTGTCCTTGATCTTCGCAAGCTCGGATAAGCTGAAACCTGTTGCACCCGGACTTTATGGAATGATCAACTCCATGAAATATACAGGTGACTGGGCCGGAATGTTTGCAGCAGTGATCATTGTATTCCTGCCGACATTTATTCTGTATATTTTCCTGTCTGAGAAGATCATCGGTGGTGTTACCGGTGGCATTAAGGGATAATATTAGAGGACAGCAGGACAATAACAATTGTTTGCGATGTTACTGTTCACACACCACTATCCCGCGAGGTGTTTTGGCATGAATATGCCAAAATCCCGAGACATACAAGCCAAAATTCCATTGCCGCAGGCAATCTGGAATGAATTTTGGCTACGTTACTGTGAACGGAGTGAACAGTAACGTTTGCGATTGTGAAAGGTATTATGTAACACGTTTTGACCTCGAAATCATAGTATGATAAGATGAATGTAAAAAGTTACCAGGTAATCTGAGAGTAACGAAAAACATTTAAAGAAAAGAGGAAAAAAATTATGAAGAAACCAGTATTAGTAGTTATGGCAGCAGGTATGGGAAGCCGTTACGGCGGTCTGAAACAGATCGATCCGGTGGATAAAGAGGGACACATCATCATGGATTTCTCCATTTATGATGCAGTACAGGCCGGATTCCAAAAAGTAGTATTTATTATCAAAAAAGAAAATGAAGCAGACTTCAGAAGCGCCATCGGTGACCGCCTCAGCAATCAGCTGGAAGTATCATATGTTTTCCAGGATCTTCACAATATTCCGGAAGGCTATGAAGTACCGGAAGGACGTGTGAAACCATGGGGAACCGGACATGCCGTATTAAGCTGTATCAATGAAATCGACGGACCATTCGTTGTAATCAATGCAGATGACTATTATGGAAGCCATGCATTTAAGATGGCATATGATTTCCTGACAGAGAACGAAGATACCGCAGATACTTACAGATATATGATGGTCGGCTATAAACTGGAAAATACTTTGACAGAGAATGGCCATGTGGCAAGAGGTGTGTGCGTTACAGATGAAGAAGGACATCTTCTTAAGATCAACGAGCGTACCCATATCGAAAAGCATGACGGCGGCACAGCTTATACAGAAGACGATGGAAAAACATGGACCATGCTTCCGGAAGGCAGTACAGTATCCATGAATATGTGGGGATTTTCAGCAAGCATTCTGAAAGAGCTGAAAGACAGATTCCCTAAATTCCTGGATGAGAATCTGAAAGTAAACCCGCTGAAATGCGAATATTTCCTGCCATTTGTAGTAGATGAACTTCTCGGTGAGAAGAGAGCAACTGTAAAAGTTCTGAAATCTATGGATAAATGGTATGGTGTAACCTACAAAGAAGATAAACCTGTGGTAGTAGCTGCCATTCAGAATTTAAAAGATGGAGGGCTGTATCCACAGAGATTATGGGAGGAATAATTGAGTGGAAATTAACCGGGAGATAAAGAATATCACCAGTGCATTTGTTCTGGAAGATAATCTGACAGAATGTGTTCCTTATGGAAGCGGACATATCAATGATACTTACCGACTGACTTACGGTACAGGCAAACATTATATTCTTCAGAAAATGAACAGGAGTATTTTTACCAAACCTGTGGAACTGATGGAGAATGTCAGCGGTGTTACTGCCTGGCTGAAGAAAAAGATCCAGGAAAACGGTGGAGATGTGGAGAGAGAGACTCTGAATCTTGTGATGACAAAGGATGGACTTCCTTATTATGTAGATGAGGACGGAGAATACTGGAGAGTATATTTATTCATTGAAAATGCCACATGCTATGATATGGTAAAAGATGAGGAAGATTTTTACCAGAGTGCAGTTGCTTTCGGGCATTTCCAGAGGCTGCTTGCAGACTATCCGGCAGAAACGCTTCATGAGACCATCGTAAATTTTCATAATACGGTGGACAGGCTGGATAAGTTTAAAACTGCTGTGGAGAAAGATGTATGTCACAGAGCAGCAGATGTGGAAAAAGAGATTCAGTTTGTGCTGGACCGCACAGAACTGGCACATGTCCTGTGCGATATGCAGGATCAGGGAAAGCTGCCGTTGCGTGTTACACATAATGATACCAAGCTGAATAACATTATGATTGATAATGCAACGGGAAAAGCCATCTGTGTGATTGACCTTGATACCGTAATGCCGGGACTTTCCGTAAATGATTTCGGTGATTCTATCCGCTTTGGCGCAAGTACCGGAGCAGAGGATGAGAAAGATCTGACGAAGGTGTCCTGTGATCTTCATCTGTATGAAGTTTATGTCAAAGGCTTCATTGAAGGCTGTGGCGGTGCGCTGACTGAGACAGAACTGGATATGCTTCCCATGGGAGCAATTCTTATGACCTTTGAATGTGGAATGCGTTTCCTCACAGACTATCTGGAGGGAGATCATTATTTCAAGATTCATAGAGAGGGACATAATCTGGATCGCTGCAGAACACAGTTTAAACTGGTGAAAGACATGGAAGAAAAACTTTCCCGGATGAAAGAGATTGTAAATAAGTATAAACAGGTATAAAAAAACGTACATGTCCATAAAGACTTGTATTTATGAACTGATTCGGATAGAATTATCCTGCGGGGATATGAGAGAAATCATATTTTCGCAGGATTTTCTACAATACATGCTGTACTATGCAACGGTATTTTACAGTTCTGAATATAGGGTGCTGTAAAATACAGAGGTAAATTTTGCAGATGTGAAACAGGATATCCGCAGAATTTTATAGATTACACTCAGAATTATCAAGGATATTTCTGATGCTGTGAACTAATATAGGTATTGTTGAAAGAGAAAAAAACAGAAATTGCAAAAAACAGGTATTGTAGCAGGAAGACAGGTTAGGAGGAATTATTATGGCAATTTTAGTTACAGGTGGAGCAGGCTATATTGGAAGCCATACAGTTGTAGAATTGCAGAATGCAGGATATGATGTTGTAGTTCTGGATAACTTAAGCAATGCAAGTGAGAAATCTCTGGAAAGAGTTTCCAAGATCACAGGCAAACCAGTGAAATTCTACAAAGCAGACATCCTGGACCGCGATGCTTTAAATGAAATTTTTGATAAAGAAGATATTGATTCCTGTATTCATTTCGCAGGTCTGAAAGCAGTAGGGGAATCTGTTGCCAAACCTTGGGAATATTACGAAAATAACATTGCAGGAACCTTAACACTGGTAGATGTCATGAGAAAACATAATGTAAAGAACATTATCTTCTCCTCATCTGCAACTGTATACGGAGACCCGGCAATTATCCCGATCACAGAAGAGTGCCCGAAAGGACAGTGCACAAATCCATATGGATGGACAAAATCCATGCTTGAGCAGATCCTGACCGACATTCAGAAAGCAGATCCGGAATGGAACGTAGTTCTTCTCCGTTACTTTAACCCGATCGGTGCTCACAAGAGCGGAACTATCGGAGAGAATCCAAACGGAATCCCGAACAACCTGATGCCATATATCACACAGGTTGCAGTAGGTAAACTGAAAGAACTTGGGGTATTCGGAAATGATTATGATACTCCGGACGGAACTGGTGTGAGAGATTACATTCACGTAGTTGACCTTGCAAAAGGACATGTAAAAGCTCTTAAGAAAATCGAAGATAATTCCGGATTAAGTATCTACAACCTTGGTACAGGAAAAGGCTACAGTGTTCTTGATATTGTGAAGAATTTTGAAGCTGCTACAGGTGTTAAAATTCCATATGTGATCAAGCCACGTCGTCCAGGCGATATCGCAACCTGCTATTCCGATGCTTCCAAAGCAGAGAGAGAACTGGGATGGAAAGCCGAAAACGGTATTAAAGAAATGTGTGCAGACTCCTGGAGATGGCAGTCCAATAACCCGAATGGTTATGAAGAATAATTAATTAAATCAACTGAATGCAGGTGCATTTAGCAACTTACCTGCGGAAAATCAATATCCCCCACACATGGAAGGAATGTTCATGCGTGGGGGATGTTGTTAAATTATAATCCTAGTTCTCTTTTCAGATTTTCAGCAGAGATGGATGGTTGATAATCAGGCTCGCCAGCTTCATATCGGCGTAGTGCTTCCAATTCTTCTGGGTCTGGTTCTATTTCTTCAACGTCGGACAAAATAAATGATGCCTGAATTAAGTTCCAGACTTTTTCAGCCTCTTCTTCGCTCATAATTGTAACTGCACCTATAATTCTTTCTTTTACATTAGACATGATACTCACACTCCTTTATATATTTGTCCGCGATTTCCCACATCTATGATATCAACAACGAATCCATTGACATCGAATAGTACTCTGTAATTTCCAACACGAAGTCGATAGCCGGAGATACCTTGTAATTTTTTGATATTTCCCTCTAATGGTAATTTGCTGATAGCAGTAAATAGTCGATACTGTGTTGTTTTATCTTTGGTAGAAGCAGATATGTTTCGGCTTGTTTTTAATATAGCATATAAAAATATTGGAAGCAACTTTAATGTAGGATTGGCGATGTGATTTTTTTCGGCTATAATAGATAAAAGAAAGGAGAGGACGCATATGAAAGTAGCAGCAATTCAGATGCCTACAGTAAAAGATAAAATACAAAATATCCGTACTGCCGGCACTTATATAGAAAAAATAAAGGCAGAAAATCCGGACTTTGTAATTCTTCCGGAGATGTTCTGCTGTCCGTATCAGACCGAAAATTTTCCAGTTTATGCAGAAAAAGAAGGTGGTCCATCCTGGCAGGCAATGTCTGATTATGCCAGAAAGTATCATATTTATCTGATCGCAGGTTCCATGCCGGAAGCAGATGATGTGGGAAAGGTTTACAACACTTCTTATATTTTTGACAGAGATGGAAAACAGATTGGTAAGCACAGAAAAGCTCATCTCTTTGATATCAATGTAAAAAATGGCCAGTACTTTAAAGAATCAGATACTCTGACTTCGGGAGATCATGCCACAGTATTTGATACTGAATTTGGGAAAATGGGTGTCATGATCTGCTACGACATCCGCTTCCCGGAGTTTGCCCGCACAATGGCACTGGACGGTGCAAGGATGATTTTCGTCCCGGCAGCATTTAATATGACCACAGGTCCGGCACACTGGGAACTGACTTTTCGTGCAAGAGCCCTTGACAATCAGATATATATGCTTGGATGTGCTCCTGCCAGAGATACACAGGCAGGATACATTTCCTGGGGACATTCTATTGTAACAGATCCATGGGGAAAGGTTATGAAACAGTTGGATGAGAAAGAGGGCATTTTAATAGAAGAAATAGATTTGGACCGGGAAGACCAGATCAGAGAGCAGCTTCCATTATTAAAACACCGCAAATCTGAAATGTACCATTTATAGGAGAACACATTTTTTTCGCAGACTGACCATAGATCAAACACATTTATCAGATATAGTAATACCATCAATAAAAACAAAAGAAACAGAAAAAATTCAAAATAGAAAGAACAGAGAGGTATTACTATGAAATATAAACATCTGGCAATGATCATGGGAGTTATGATAACAGCAACATCTGTGGGTTCTACGGCAACAGTATTTGCAGAAGAGAGCAAGACAGAAAGTACTCAGGATGCAGGTGATACTACAGAGGATACAGCAGAAGCATTAGACGAGAAAGCAGACGACAGCAAAGAAGAAACAAACGAAAATGAAATTCTCGGAGAAGTAAAATTTGTAGAAGATGGAAAAATCACCATTGCAGTAGGAACCAGAAAAGAAATGAGTCAGCCTAGTGAACAGCCCCAGAGTGGCAAAAATGGCGAAGCGCCGGAGAAACCGGATGGAGATGATGCAAAGGCAGATGGCGATGCCAAAGGTTCTAAAGATGCAGACATTGAAAAAACAGACGATGCCAGCACAAACGAGTCAGCAGATACAGATGAAACAACAGAAGATACTGAATCAACGGATGACGCATCCGCAGATAACACAGACAAAGGCGAAGAGCCAGATGGCAACGGTGATGGTCAGGGAGCTCCGGACGGAGAAGCACCATCTATGTTAGACCTGACAGGCGAAGAACAGGAAATCACAGTTACAGACAGCACAGTGATTACGAAACAGTCCATGGGCGGCGGACAGGGAGCACCTGGTGGAGAAGCTCCGGAGAAACCGGATGGAGATAATGCCGATGACAATGCAGATGTAAAATCGGAAGATACTGATGATTCAGAAAAGACAGATGCATCTGACAGCGAAAAACCAGACGGAGAAGCCCCGGACGGTAACGGCCAGGCACCAGATGGTGCAGGCCAGACCGAAGAGATTACATTAGATGATATCAAAGAGGGCGACGTAGTGGCTATCACATTAGATGATGACGGAAACGCAGCAACTATCACAGTCCAGTCCATGGGCGGTGGACAGGGTGATCCTGGCAGTCAGGCTTCCGGTGTGGACAGCTACGATGCAGCAAATGAATACAGCTCAGATGAAACAGTCTCCGATACCTCTCTGGAATCTACAGGAACAGACGAAAATGCAGCACTTGTTTCCAATGGTGCAGAGGTTACTTTCAGCAATGACGCAATCTCAAGAACATCCTCAGACAGCCAGGGCGGTGATAACTCCAGCTTCTATGGTGTAGGTGCAGCAGTTCTTGCCACAGACGGAACTGCATATGTTAAAGGCAGTACAGTAACCACAGACAGCAAAGGCGGTGCAGGACTCTTTGCATACGGTGACGGAACTGTATATGTAGCAGATACAGATATCACCACACAGCAGGATACTTCAGGCGGAATCCACGCAGCAGGTGGCGGCAAGCTCTATGCCTGGGATCTGAATGTAGAGACAAATGGCGAATCCTCCGCGGCAATCCGCAGTGACAGAGGCGGTGGAACAATGGTAGTGGACGGAGGTACTTATACATCTAACGGGGTAGGCTCTCCTGCGGTTTACTGTACAGCAGATATTGCAGTCAATAATGCTGAATTGACAGCAAATGGTTCAGAAGCAGTCTGCATCGAGGGATTAAACTCTCTGAGACTCTATAACAGCAATCTGACCGGAAATATGAGTGATGATGAACAGAATGATACCACATGGACAGTCATTCTTTATCAGAGTATGTCCGGTGATTCTGAAGTAGGTAACAGTACATTCCAGATGGATGGTGGAACGATCACATCCAAGAATGGTGGCTTATTCTATACAACAAATACAGAATGTACTATCACATTAAAGGACGTAGACATCACATACAATGATGACAATGAATTCTTCCTGCAGTGTACAGGAAACAACAACCAGCGTGGGTGGGGCCAGAGTGGTGCCAACGGATCTGACTGCAACTTCACAGCAGACAGCCAGGATATGAAAGGGAATGTAATCTGGGATTCCATCAGTGACCTTGATTTCTATATGACCAACGGCAGCACACTGGAAGGTGCGTTTGTCAATGACGAATCCAACGCAGGAAACGGTGGAGACGGATATTGCAACGTAGTGATCGACAAAGATTCCACATGGACAGTAACCGGCGACAGCATCATCACATCCCTGTCAAACGCAGGAACCATCACAGATGCAGACGGCAAAACAGTCTCCATCGTAGGTACAGACGGAACAACTTATGTAGAGGGTGACAGTGACTACACAATCACAGTAGGCTCCTATCAGGACAGCGCAGATACATCTGCATCTACTACAGTCGATGACTGGTCCAACTATGAGATAGAAAGACCGGAATCTCTGTAAATTAAACAAATAAAATCTAAGTAAAATGAGAAAAAAACTCATATCCAATGTATGAATAATGCAGAAACAAAGGCGAAACAGATAATTAAGACAACAGCAATAAAATCAAAATGTAAAAAAATCACGGCGAACAGTCGTGATTTTTTTATGCGCATTTAACATTTATTTGCCCAAAATAAGATTGTTGGTGATGTCAAAAAGTTTTTATAATAATGCCAGAGCGTATTTGAAAAATCATTCCCGCAATCTGCATTTTTCAAACACACTCCAGTGTCAAATTCAAAAAGTCGGTGGACAGTGCAATGACAATAAAAAGCAATATAGTTAAAAAAGAGGAGAGAAATATCAATAATATGCAGAACAATCTTGCATCAATGATAAAAGAAAAAAAACTGTTTCTTCTGGATATTGACGGAACTGTTGCTCTGGGAAGTGAACTTCTTCCGGGTGCAGCAGACTTTCTTCAGACAGTAAAAGAAAACGGTGGAATTTTCCGGTTTCTGACAAATAACTCGTCCAAAGCAGCCAGTGATTATGTAGAGCAGTTTCATGACTGGGGAATTGAAACTACGGAAGAGGAATTTATCACTGCAGGAACCTACGCCAGAGATTTCATGAAGAAATATTACGGAAACGAAAAAATCCTGGTAGCAGCTACCGAAACCTACTGCAGCGAACTGCGAAAAGCAGGTCTGAACATCACAGATCAGGCAGGAGATGATGTAGACTGCGTACTTTGCGCTTATGATACAGAGCTTACCTATGAGAAACTGGTTCAGGTCTGTAAACAGCTCACAGAGACAAAAGTTCCCTGGTTTGCAACAAATCCGGATCTGCGTTGCCCTATTGATTTCGGAATGATACCGGACTGCGGTTCCATCTGCCGGATGATTACGGCATCTGTTGGCAGAGAACCGGAATATATCGGCAAACCTGCACCCGGAATGGTATATGCCTGTCTGGAAGAAACAGGATGCACTCCGAAACAGACCCTGCTTATCGGTGACAGAATCTATACAGATATGGAATGCGGGAAACGGGCAGGCATTGACAGTTGTCTGGTGCTTACAGGCGAAGCCAGTGTAGAAGAATGGAAAAATGGTTTCCGGTGCCAGTCACTGGGGAAGCTTGCCGGATATTTTTCATAAAGATAACTGAAAAGGTATTGCCAAAGCAGCCCGACAAAAAAATATCAGTGAAAAATATTAATCGTAAAAGCAGGAGAGGAAAGGAAATCAAATGTCGGAAATCATATTAAGAGACATCTGCAAAAGCTATGAAAACGGCTTTCAGGCAGTAAAGAATTTTAATCTTGAAATAGAAAAAGGAGAACTGGTAGTTTTCGTTGGTCCGTCCGGATGCGGAAAGTCAACCACACTTCGAATGATTGCAGGACTGGAAGATATCAGCGACGGTGAATTATGGATCGGAGACAAACTGGTCAACTATCTGGAACCAAAAGAGCGCGACCTTGCAATGGTTTTCCAGAGCTATGCTCTCTATCCACAGATGAATATTTACGATAACATTGCTTTCTCTTTGCAGGTAAGAAAAGTACCGAAAAAAGAGATTGATAAAAAGGTTCATCATGTAGCAGAACTTCTGGGACTGGAAAATCTGCTGAAACAAAGACCAAAGAATCTTTCAGGTGGTCAGCGTCAGCGAGTAGCCATCGGAAATGCTATCATCCGTGAGCCGAAAGTACTTCTTATGGATGAGCCATTATCCAATCTGGATGCCAAACTTCGTACCCAGATGAGAGTAGAACTTGCAGGTATTCACAAAGCACTTGGGAACACCATTATTTACGTCACTCATGATCAGACAGAAGCAATGACTCTGGGAGACAGGATCGTAGTGATGAATCAGGGAGCAGTACAGCAGGCAGATACTCCGCAGAACCTGTATGCTTACCCAGTAAATCGCTTTGTTGCAGGATTCATCGGTTCTCCATCTATGAACTTTATCAAAGGTCTGGCAATGGAAAAGGTAGGAATCCCTACATTCCGTACAGAGAACGACGGAGACATCCCAATCCCGGATTTCTTATGGAAAATCCTGAAACGTCAGGGCTATGTTGGAAGAAACATTGAACTCGGAATCCGTCCGGAACATTTTCTGGAAAAACCCGCAGAAGCAGATACCAGAGGAGAGTGGAAAATGGAAGTCACAGTCACAGCCAGAGAACTGCTTGGGGCAGAAGTAATTCTTCATTTCAATCACGATGGTCAGGACTGCTGTGCAAAAGTTTCCGGTGACAGTCTGCTTGATAAAGGCGATAAAGTAACACTCTGGATCGACATGGCATACATTTCAGCATTTGATCTGGAAACTCAGGAGAATATCACTCTGAGAAAAGGGATGTTTTCATAAGCAATGATATTGTTCAAAAGTTCAATATAAAACTCATAAAAACAGGAAAGGTGTTCAATACATGAAGAAGTTAAAAAACACAGGTGCCTACGCATACCTGTTTCCAAGCTTTCTGATCTTTGGAATCTTTTTATTCTACCCGTTTTTTAAGACTTTATACTTAAGTCTTTTTAAAACGAATAAGATGGGACAGGCAAAACTATTCGTAGGACTTGGCAACTACAAAGAATTATTACAGTCATCCTCATTCTGGAACAGTCTGGCAGTTACCCTGATCTTTGTTGTGATCGTAGTTGCAGTCAGTATGATCCTGGGACTTACAACAGCAGTCCTCTGCAACAAAACATTTCCGGGAATCCGTTTTTTCAGTACTGCATATGCACTGCCAATGGCAATCGCATCCAGTTCAGCAGCAATGATCTTCAAGATCATGCTTCATCCATCCGTAGGAATCATCAATAAGATTTTTCATCTGGATATCAACTGGGTCAGTGATCCGAAATACGCACTGATCTGCGTAGCAGTTCTTACTGCATGGCTTAACAGTGGAATCAACTTCCTGTATTTTTCAGCAGGATTAAGTAACATTGATGAAACTATTTATGAACGAGCTTCCGTAGACGGCGCAAGTTCATTCCAGAAATTCTACCGCCTGACACTTCCGGGACTGGCACCAATGATGTTCTACACATTAGTGGTAAACATCATTCAGGCATTCCAGTCATTCGGACAGGTCAAGATTCTGACACAGGGTGGTCCCGGAGAATCCACAAACCTGATAGTGTATTCCATTTACAGAGATGCCTTCTTTAACTATCGTTTCGGAAGTGCAGCAGCCCAGTCAGTGGTACTTTTCCTGATCGTGCTGGTACTTACTCTGGTAATGTTTAAAATTGAGAAAAAAGGAGTGAAATATTAATGTCACAGTTAGGCAGCATCACTGCTGAAAAAGAAAAACAGATGGATCTGGAACGCCAGAGGTTTCAGGAAGTAAAAGCAAAAATGCTGGCGCAGCAGAAATATAAAAGAGCGGCCAGAACTGCCGGACACATTGTCTTAAATATTGTCGTGGCATTAATTGTTCTTCTGCCTCTTTTATATGCAGTAAGTATTGCATTTATGCCATCCGGTGAACTTTTTACTCTGGATATGAATATCCTGCCCAAACATCCGACATTGGAGAATTTCCGACAGGCACTGCAGAAGGTTCCACTGGTTCGTTTTGTAGTAAACTCTTTCCTGGTAGCAGGTCTCATCACTTTCGGACAGATCATTTCCTGTTCACTGGCAGCATTTTCCTTTTCCTTCCTGGACTTCAAAGGAAAAAATGTGCTGTTTATGCTGGTGATGGCAACTATGATGATTCCGGGAGAGGCAACGATTATTTCCAATTACCTGACAGTCAGCGGATGGAACTGGCTGGATTCCTATCAGGTACTGATCGTGCCCTATCTCACATCTGCAATGGGAATCTTTCTGTTCAGACAGTTTTATCTTACATTTCCGATTTCGCTGTATGAATCAGCGAAGATTGACGGCTGCTCCAATCTGCGATTTATCTGGCAGATTCTGATGCCGCTGACAAAATCAGCAATGGGAGCTATGGCAGTGTACACATTTATTAATGCATGGAATATGTACATGTGGCCATTACTTGTGACAGGATCAGACAAGATGCGTACTGTACAGATCGGTATCGGTATGCTGGACAGCGTAGACTCCCAGTCTATTACATTGATGATCGCAGGCGTAGTACTGATTATCCTTCCGTCCATTTCCATATTCATTGCAGGACAGAAGCAGCTGATCCGAGGTATGTTCTCAGGTGCCGTAAAAGGCTGAGAAATAGAGAAAACAAAAACAAACAACATGAAAAGAAAGAGGTAAGTTATGAAGCGTAAACTCGCAGTATTATTAACAGCAGCAACAGTATTCAGCGCAATTCTTCCAACTACCTGCATGGCAGCAGAGAAAAAGGCAGACATTCCGGAGGGAACAACGATTTCATTCTGGCACGCAATGGGCGGTGTCAACGGGGAAGCACTGGACTATCTGGTGAATAAATTTAATGAAGAAAATGAATATGGAATTAAAGTGGATTCTCAGTATCAGGGAGAATATGACGATGAGATCAATAAGTTAAAGAGTGCCCAGCTTGGAAATATGGGAGCTGATCTGGTGCAGATTTATGATATCGGAACCCGTTTCATGATCGATTCCGGATGGGTGATCCCAATGCAGGACATGATTGACAGCGAAGGATATGATGTATCTGATCTGGAACCAAATATCACAGCTTATTATACAGTAGATGATAAATTATATTCCATGCCATTTAACTCCTCTACACCGATTCTTTATTACAACAAGGATATGTTTGACAAAGCAGGTGTGACAGAGGTACCTACAAGCCTTGAGGGAATCGCAGAGGTTGCAGATGACCTTGTAAACAAAGGCGGTGCGGGAGAAGCATTATCCATGGGAATCTATGGATGGTTTTTCGAAGAGTTTATGTGCAAACAGGGTCTGCCATATGTAGATAACGGAAACGGACGTGAGGCAGCAGCTACAAAGGTTGCATTCGATGAAAACGGAGGTGCACTGAATATTCTTAATGAGTGGAAGAAACTTTATGACGCAGGCTATGCACCAAACGTAGGAAGAGGCGGAGATTCTGGACTTGCAGATTTCTCTTCCGGAAAAGCAGCTATGACATTAGGTTCCACAGCGTCCCTGAAACAGATTCTGCAGGATGTAAACGGTTCCTTTGAAGTAGGTACCGCATACTTCCCATCCATTACAGATGATGATAAAGGTGGTGTATCCATCGGTGGTGCTTCTCTCTGGATGCTTGACAACCAGGATGATGCAAAGAAAGCAGCTACATGGGAATTTGTAAAATATCTGGTATCTGCGGAATCACAGGCATACTGGAATGCACAGACAGGATACTTCCCTGTAACAACAGCAGCACATGACGAGCAGGTATTCAAAGACAACATTGCAAAATACCCACAGTTCCAGACAGCCATTGACCAGCTTCATGATTCTGCACCGGAATATGCAGGTGCACTTCTCAGTGTATTCCCGGAAGCACGTGCGATTGTAGAAACAGAGATTGAGAATATGCTCAACGGAAAAGAATCTGCAGAGGATGCGGTGAGCAAAATGGCTTCTGATATGAACAAATCCATCGAAGATTATAACTTGTTGAATGAATAAAAATATTGATAACAGTACATTGAGAAGTGTTATAATCATTCACAGGAAAAATATTTATACTTAAATGAGGACAGGGGGCTGCGTATGCGGTTCCCTGTTTATGAAGATTTACGGTAATTTTCTTAATGCTATAGTTTAACTAAATTGCGAAACAGATATTTGGTTCTGAGCAAGTAGCAAAGCGGATAATTTTATCCACTTGACATATTCAGACGTTTTGTAAAAAATCAAGACGAAAAATATGTTATTGGAAAGCACTGTAAATGAATTTTATATAAGAGAGGCATATGGAAATGACAGAAACAACAAAGAGAACAACAAAAGTATGGGCACACAGGGGTGCCAGCGGATACAGACCGGAGAACACTCTGGAAGCATTTGAACTTGCCATCAGACAGGGCGCAGACGGAATCGAAATGGATGTACATACTTCCGCAGACGGCGAACTCATCGTTATGCACGACGAAAACGTAGACCGCGTCACAGACGGAACCGGACTGATCAAAGATATGACACTGGCTCAATTGAAAGAATTAAAAGTCAGTACACCCGCAGAACCATCAGGAATTTATCACATTCCAACTCTGGCAGAAGTACTGGAGCTCATGCGCACCACAGATATGATGGTAAACATCGAACTAAAGAACAGCATCTGCTTCTATCCGGGAATGGAAGGGAAAATCCTGAAACTGGTAAAAGAAATGAACATGGAAGACCAGCTGATCTATTCCTCCTTTAACCATTACAGCCTGTTACAGTTAAAACAGCTGAATGACCATGTACAGACCGGAATCCTTTTCAGTGACGGATGGGTAAATCCAGCCATGTACGCCAAAAATCTCGGAATCAACGCCGTACACCCTGCAGTTTATCACCTGAAATACCCACAGTTCATAGAAGAAGTCAAACGTGCCGGACTGAAAATGCACGTATGGACTGCCAACAAACCAGAACACATCCAGCTGGTAAAAGACGCAGGTGCAGAAGCAGTCATTACCAATTATCCGGACAGAGCGATTGAGATTATAGAGAAATAAAAAATTCCTGCCTGTTCATATGAAACTGTCATATGTTCAGGCAGGATTCTTTCTTGTATCATTATATAGATATTGTGGATTTTCAGAGTTTTCTGCTGCTATTTGAAAACTATTTCAGAAATTATTTCTGCAGTTTCTTAGCATGCTCAGATTTCGGCTCACAGGTAAGTTCAACACCCAGCTTACGGAATTCCAGGATATCCACCTGAGACAGAAGTACGGAAGTATGAACCTGGCAGCCTTTTAATTTCGGAATCTGCTGCAGGGCTAGCTTCGCATCTTCATTATCTGCGGCACTGATGGAAAGCGCGATCAGAGTTTCATCAGAGTGAAGTCTTGGATTTTTGCTTCCAAGGTATTCTGTCTTGAGCGCCTGAATTGGTTTTAATGCTTCCGGAGAGATAACATGTTTGTCATGCTCAATTCCTGCCAGTTCTTTCAGTGCATTCAGAAGCAGTGCTGAGGATGCCCCGAGAAGTTCAGAAGTCTTACCTGTAACAATACGTCCGTCAGGAAGTTCCAGGGCAGCAGCAGGTGCACCTGTTTCTTCTTCGCGTTTCAACGCAGCAGGAACCACCTTGCGTTCTTCGATGGTCACATGAGCCTGTTTCAGCAGAAGCTCAATCTTATAAACTTCTTCTTCGCGGCCTGTTCCGCGAACCAGAGCTTCCATGCTCTTATAATATCTGCGGATGATCTCCTGACGTGCAGCTTCCTTGCAGACTTCATCATCAACGATGCAGTTACCGGCCATATTAACGCCCATATCTGTGGGAGATTTGTAAGGGCACTCGCCCATGATCTTTTCAAACATAGCCTGAAGAACAGGGAAAACTTCAACGTCACGGTTGTAGTTAATAGTAGTCTCACCATATGCTTCCAGATGGAACGGGTCGATCATGTTCACATCATTTAAGTCAGCAGTAGCTGCTTCATATGCCAGATTTACCGGATGCTTCAGCGGGATATTCCAGATTGGGAAAGTTTCAAATTTGGCATATCCTGCCTTGACACCGCGCTTGTATTCATGGTAAAGCTGAGAAAGGCAGGTGGCCATTTTTCCGCTTCCGGGTCCTGGAGCAGTGATGACAACCAGTGGTCTTGTTGTTTCGATATAATCGTTCTTGCCATATCCCTCATCACTTACAATAAAGGAAGTATTATTCGGATAACCCGGAATCAGATAAAGCACGTATACTTTGATTCCAAGCTTCTCCAGACGTTTCTTAAACGCATCTGCGCTTTCCTGTCCGGAATACTGGGTGATGCAGACACTTCCTACATAAAGTCCGCGCTCTGTAAAGACTTCCATAAGGCGGAGTACATCTTCATCATAAGTGATACCCAGGTCACCTCTGACTTTATTTTTATCAATATCAGCGGCGCTGATTACAATAACGATCTCTGCCTGATCAGAAAGCTGCATCAGCATACGCAGTTTGCTGTCCGGCTCAAATCCCGGAAGAACTCTGGAAGCATGGTAGTCATCAAAAAGCTTGCCGCCAAATTCCAGATAAAGTTTGTTTCCAAACTGGTTAATACGTTCCCGAATATGTTCGGACTGCATTTTCAGATACTTGTCGTTGTCAAATCCTATCTTCATTTGTTCATTTCCTTTCCTCATCACATTTTTAGTACTGCTCATTTAGAATATCCCGGGACATACAGCGCAAATTTATGCGGTCAGCATAAATTCTGTGTATTGCGGAGTGCATTACCGGGAACGAAGTGAGCAGTAATCAGTTTGTCAATAGTATACTACAAAAAGAACGGTTTGTAACAGAGAAATTTAGAAAAATACAAATAAATTTTGTTGCTGCAGAAAAAGCACAGATTCTGTTTTCAGCAACAGAAATCCGGATATAACGTAAATTTCACAATCTCGCGGTTGATTTATAGAATAATTCTCTTTATAATAAGAACGATAACGTTTAGGAGGAATGAAATGGATAATCATATGGATAACAATCCGAATGGCAATCGTCCTGATAATAATAAAGGTCCGGGCAGACAGGACCCGAACAAGAATCATCAGTCGATACTGGCCTTTCTGGTATGCCTCCTGGTAACTCTGGTATGTTTCGCCATGTTTACCAATATGCTCAAGGATAATTCGAGTGAGATCACTTATGATAAATTTATTGAGATGGTAGATGATGGAGATGTGAAAGAGGTTACGCTTCAGTCAAATACACTGACGATCACGCCGAAACATCAGTCATCAGGATTTTCAGAAGAAGTTTATTATGCCAATCAGATGGAGTCAATAGATAAGCTGACGGAGAGACTTGAGGGAACAGGAATCAAGTTTGAGTATAAGAAGCCGGATGCAGCAGGGGAAATTATTTCTATGCTGGTCAGTGTGCTTCTGCCAACGATTCTGCTCTTTGTACTTCTGACGGTATTTATGCGCCGCATGAATAAGGGCGGCGGAATGATGGGCGTTGGAAAGAGTCGCGCCAAAGCCTACATTCAGAAAGATACAGGAATTACTTTCAGAGATGTGGCAGGGCAGGATGAGGCCAAGGAATCACTGCAGGAGGTGGTGGATTTCCTGCATAATCCCGGCAAATATACCACCATCGGAGCGAAGCTGCCGAAAGGAGCTTTGCTTGTAGGACCTCCGGGAACCGGTAAAACACTTCTGGCAAAGGCAGTAGCAGGAGAGGCACATGTGCCGTTTTTCTCCCTGTCAGGTTCTGAGTTTGTGGAGATGTTTGTAGGTGTGGGTGCATCACGTGTCCGCGATCTCTTTGAGGAAGCAAAGAAGAATGCACCATGTATCATTTTTATTGATGAGATTGATGCAATCGGAAAGAGCCGAGATTCTCATTATGGCGGCGGTAATGATGAGCGTGAGCAGACCCTGAACCAGCTTCTTGCGGAAATGGACGGATTTGACACTTCAAAGGGACTTCTGATCCTGGCTGCTACCAACCGTCCGGAGGTTCTTGATCCGGCACTTCTTCGTCCGGGACGTTTTGACAGACGTGTCATTGTGGACAGACCGGATCTGAAGGGAAGAATCGAGATCCTGAAGGTTCATGCAAGAAATGTACATTTAGATGAGACTGTTGATTTTGAGAACATTGCACTTGCAACTTCCGGGGCAGTGGGTTCGGATCTGGCTAATATGATCAACGAGGCTGCTATCCTTGCTGTTAAGAGTGGACGTAGCGCAGTATCCCAGAAAGATCTTCTCGAAGCTGTTGAAGTAGTTCTGGTAGGTAAAGAGAAGAAGGACAGGATCCTCAGTGCACAGGAGCGCAGGATCGTATCCTATCATGAGGTAGGACATGCACTGGTAAGCGCCCTGCAGAAAGATGCAGAGCCTGTACAGAAGATTACTATTGTGCCGAGAACAATGGGGGCACTTGGTTATGTAATGCAGGTACCCGAGGAGGAGAAATATCTCAATACAAAGAAGGAACTGGAAGCAATGCTTGTGGGATATCTTGGCGGACGCGCAGCAGAGGAACTGGTATTTGATACTGTCACAACCGGGGCAGCCAATGATATTGAGCAGGCTACCAAGGTGGCAAGAGCCATGATCACACAGTACGGTATGTCCGACAAGTTCGGACTTATGGGTCTGGCTACACAGGAGAATCAGTATCTCAGCGGAAGAACAGTGTTAAACTGTGGCGATGACACTGCCACAGAGGTTGACCATGAGGTAATGGTACTTCTCCATAATTCTTATGAGGAAGCCAAGAGACTGATCGGCAGCCACAGAGAAGCGCTTGATAAGATTGCTGCTTACCTGATCCGCAGGGAAACCATTACAGGTAAGGAATTTATGAAGATTTTCCATGCGGCAGAGCGTGGAATCGAGATTCCGGAAAATCTGGATGATCTGGTAATTCCAGAGGAAAAACAGAATACAGTAACGCTGGATAAGCCAGAGATTCAGTGATACAATAACAGAGTCGGAAATGAAATAATTTCCGGCTCTGTTTTCGTATCACAGGAAATTACGCTGTAATATCTCATGGATACGAAAAGCGTTCAGGGCAGGATTTTTTGTATAGAGGAGAGTTTATGTTTCAGATAGAAGAAGAACTGAAAAAACTTCCGGGTAAGCCGGGGGTTTATATTATGCATGGGGAGAAGGACGAGATCATCTATGTTGGAAAAGCCGTCAGTCTGAAAAACAGGGTGCGTCAATATTTCCAGAGCAGCAGAAATAAGGGCGCAAAGATTGAACAGATGGTTACCCATATCACCAGATTTGAGTATATTATCACAGATTCGGAACTGGAAGCCCTTGTGCTGGAGTGTAATCTGATCAAGGAGCACAGACCGAAATATAATACCATGCTCAAAGATGATAAAAGTTATCCGTTTATCAAAGTCACAGTAAATGAGGAATATCCCAGAGTTCTTTTTGCCAGAAGAATGAAGAAAGACAAGGCAAAATATTTCGGACCATATACAAGTGCCGGGGCTGTAAAAGATGTGATCGAGCTTGTGCGAAAACTTTATAAGGTGCGCTCCTGTAATCGTGTACTGCCAAGAGATTGTGGGAAGGACCGTCCATGTCTGTACTATCACATGAAACAGTGCAGCGCGCCATGCCAAGGCTATGTGAGTTCAGAAGAATATAAGAAAAATATCGCAGAACTGCTGAAATTTCTCAATGGAGACTTTAAGGATACGATTGATATGCTTACCGACAAAATGATGTCAGCTTCCGAAGAAATGCGTTTTGAGGATGCCATGGAATACCGGGATCTGATCCGCAGTATCCAGAAGATTGGAGAACGTCAGAAAATTACAGGTTACGGAGAGGAAGATAAGGATATCATCGCAGTTGCCATGGATGAAAGCCTTGATCTGCGGGAGCAGGATGCTGTTGTACAGGTATTCTTTGTCCGGGGAGGCAAACTGATCGGGCGGGAGCATTTCTATCTGCGTGTGGCGCGTGGCGATACAAAGGCTCAGGTATTATCCAGCTTTATGAAGCAATTTTATGCCGGAACTCCGTTTATCCCACGTGAGATCATGCTGCAAAAAGAAATCGAAGATGCCAAGATCATAGAGGAATGGCTTACAGATCGAAGAAAGCAGCGAGTCTATATCAGGGTACCGAAGAAAGGTACGAAAGAGAAGCTGGTAGAGCTGGCAGAAGAGAATGCAAAGATGGTTCTGGATAAAGACAGAGAGCGTATCAAACGTGAAGAAGGAAGAACCATCGGAGCAGTTCATGAAGTGGAAGAGTGGCTTGGACTGTCGGGAATCAGGCGTATGGAGGCTTATGATATCTCCAATATCAGTGGTTTTGAATCTGTAGGTTCCATGGTTGTCTATGAGAAAGGAAAGCCAAAGCGCAGTGATTACCGCAAATTTAAAATAAAGTGGGTTCAGGGACCGAACGATTATGCAAGCATGGAAGAAGTACTTACCAGACGATTTACTCATGAGGGAAAAGATGAGTTTGACAGCTTTTCTATTATGCCGGATCTGATCCTGATGGATGGTGGAAGAGGACAGGTGAATATTGCGTTAAAAGTCCTGGAAATTCTGGGAATAGAGATTCCTGTCTGTGGTATGGTCAAGGATGACCATCACAGAACCAGAGGACTGTATTACAATAATCTTGAAATTCCCATTGATACAGACAGTGAAGGCTTCCGTCTGATCACCAGAATCCAGGATGAGGCGCACCGTTTTGCCATTGAATTTCACCGATCTCTGAGAAGTAAAGAACAGGTGCATTCCCTGTTGGATGATATCCCTGGTATCGGTGAAACCAGGCGGAAAGCATTGATGCGGAAATTTAAGTCTGTTGAGAATATCAGAGATGCATCATTGAAAGAACTTGCGGAGACAGAAAGCATGAATGCAGGAAGTGCACAGAAAGTCTATGAATTTTTTCATGGAGCTAGTACAGCGAATATTAAGTAACTGCTATATTGACTTGTCTGATTTTTCATCTGCGGCGTTGTCGTCAATCGCCGTAGCCACCGCTACGCCTCATTCCTCCGCCTTGCAGCTGAAGAAATCATCCTGCGTCAATATAGCAGAAACTTAATTTTCGCTGTACTGTAAGCGCGAAATAAGTCAGAGGAAGATGAAAAACACAGGAACATAACAGAAAGGAAATCACGTGGAGAACAAGAAAGTAATTCAGGTGAAAGATCTCACCAAAATGTATAAATTATATGATAAGCCTTCGGACAGACTGAAAGAAGCGCTGGGGCTTACCAGAAAGAAACTTTATAAAGAGCATTATGCACTTCATGATGTAAATTTTGATATTTATGAAGGAGAATGCGTGGGAATTATCGGAACCAACGGTTCCGGTAAATCCACGATCTTAAAGATCATCACCGGTGTCCTGACTCCCACAGCAGGGGAAGTAAAGGTAGACGGACGAATTTCCGCGCTGCTGGAACTGGGAGCCGGATTTAACATGGAATATTCAGGTCTTGAGAATGTATACCTGAATGGAACCATGATCGGTTTTTCAAAAGAAGAGATTGATGCCAGACTGAATGATATTCTGGAATTTGCGGACATTGGAGACTTTATCCACCAGCCTGTAAAGACTTATTCCAGCGGTATGTTCGTGCGTCTGGCTTTTGCTGTTGCGATCAATATTGATCCGGAGATCCTGGTGGTAGATGAGGCGTTGTCTGTGGGCGACGTGTTCTTTCAGGCAAAATGTTATCACAAGTTTGAGGAATTTAAGAAACAGGGAAAGACGATCCTGTTTGTAAGTCATGATCTTGGAAGCGTTTCCAAGTATTGTGACAGAGTTATTCTTCTGAACAAAGGCGTAAAGATGGATGAAGGTTCACCAAAGCAGATGGTTGACCTGTACAAACAGCTTCTGGTAGGACAGAATCCTGTAAAACAGAATGAATCTGACAGTACAGAGCAGATTGTGGCAGAGGACAGTGAAGGACTGGGAGATTTTCAGGTAAATCCCAATATGCTGGAATATGGAAGCCGTATTGCTGAGATCACAGATTTCAGAGTCATTGATGATAAAGGAAGATGTTCCAATACTGTTGAAAAGGGAAGCTGCTTCAAAATTCGTATGAAAGTCCGGTTTAATGAAGAGATTCAGGAGCCGATCATGGCATACACATTTAAAAATATTCAGGGTACGGAAATCACAGGTACCAATACCATGTATGAAAATGCAAAGATAGAACACTCCGGAAAAGGGGATATATGTACTGTAACATTTACACAGAACATGAACCTTCAGGGCGGTGAGTATCTCCTGTCATTTGGATGTACAGGGTATAAAAACGGAGATTTTACGGTATTCCACAGACTTTATGACGCATGTAACATAACAGTTATTTCCAGTAAAAATACAGTTGGATTCTATGATATGGATTCAAAGGTGGAAGTACGGTGCGAAGAACAGGTCTGAGAAAGTTATGATGACAAATATCAGTGCGAAAAAATAATCAGCGCGAGGACTATATATGGAAGAAAAAATCGGGAAAGTAATTCTGGATACCACGTGCTATCCGGGAAAAGATCTATACAGTGATGGTGCGATAGAGGATGAAATGCTTGCAATTTCCAGAGATTTTGCACCGGAAGAATTTAACAGAGTAATCAGTGAGAGAAAGAGCTGGCCAATTCTTTATCATTTTTCTCATATCAGGGAGAATATTCTGAGCTGGATTCCCTTTACAGGAGAAGAGAAGGTTCTGGAGATTGGTTCCGGATGTGGTGCTGTGACAGGAGCTCTCTGTGAAAGGGCGAAGGAAGTTACCTGCATCGAGCTTTCTATGAAAAGAAGTAAGATCAATGCATACAGACATCAGGATCAGGATAATCTTAAGATCCTTGTGGGAAACTTTCAGGAGATCGAGAAAAACCTTACTGAGAAATACGACTATATTACTTTGATCGGTGTATTTGAGTATGGAGAATCCTATATCCGGAGTGAGAATCCCTATGTGGACTTTCTCAGGATCATATCAAAGCATCTGAAGCCGGATGGAAAGATCATTCTGGCCATTGAGAACAGACTGGGACTGAAATACTGGGCCGGATGTACTGAGGACCATTTTGGAACTTTATTCGAAGGAATCCAGGGATACCCCAAAACAAAAGGGGTTAAAACTTTTTCAAGAAAAGAATTTAATGGAATTTTGGAGGAGGCAGGAAACTTAAAAGCCGACTGGTATTATCCATATCCGGATTACAAATTTCCAATGACTATTCATTCAGACAGACATCTCCCTGCAAGCGGAGAGCTGCATATGAGGGACTACAATTTTGACAGACTCCGTCTGGACCTGTTTCAGGAATCTCAGGTGTATAATACACTTTTGAGCAATGATCTTTACCCGCAGTTTGCCAATTCCTTTCTTCTTGTGATCGGAAAAGAACAGCCACAGACAGCACCGGTTTATGTGAAGTTTTCCAATGAGAGAGATCAGAAGCTCTCCATTTATACGGAAATCAGTGAAGCAGCAGATGGGCAGCTGACTGTGAAGAAAGTACCGTTGCAGAAGAAAGCGGCAGCTCATGTACGGAATCTGGGAACTATCTGCGAAGAACTGACCGGAATGTATAAAGAAGAGGAAATTGAAGTAAACCGCTGCCGGATCAAAGGTGACTGTGCGCAGCTGGAATATCTGACAGGTATCACCCTGGAAGATAAGCTGGACCATCTTCTGGAAGAAGGCAGAACAGAGGAACTGGAGAAATTATTCTTCTCTTATATACAGAAAGTAAAGAATATTCATGAGAAGAAACCCTTTGAGAAAACACCGGAATTTGTAAGGGTATTTGGAAATGTAAACCTGCGTTCTGATCTGAAATGTACAGAAATATCCAATATTGATTTTGTTCCTGCAAATATTATCCTCTCTGAGAATAAAGTATCTGTGATTGACTATGAGTGGACCTTTACATTTCCTGTACCTTCACAGTTTCTGGTTTACAGGATGATCTTTTATTATCTGGAACTGAATGACAAACGAGGAATACTTAAAGAACGGGATTTCTATGAGAAAGCAGGAATCCTGCCTGAAGATATAGAAGTTTATGTGGAGATGGAACATAATTTCCAGCAGTATATTCTGGGTGAGCATACAGCAATGAGAAATATGTATGCCCAGATCTCTCCGGGCCGGGTGGAAGTAGAAGATTATTACAGAGAAAAGAAACAGGAATCTCTGGAAATGCTTCAAATTTTCTGGGATAACGGAAAGAGCTTTAATGAGGCCGATTCTGTGAGATATCTGTTCAGAAACGGGAAAATTCAGACGGAGTTTGAACTTCCGGAGAATACCACAATGCTTCGCCTTGATCCGGGCGAAATGTCCAAGGGACTTAAAATTGTAAAGCTGACATGGGAAGATGAAAGTCAGGTAAAGTTTCACACAGATGGCTGTGAAGTGTCCTCCGGAGAATTCTATTTTGGCGGTGACGATCCGCAGATCATAGTAGATTCTGTTCCTGAGAACAGAAAGTCCATAAAGATTGAGATGGAGATCCTGGACCGGAAAACCACAGAAAAGAAATTCTGGAAAGTATACGCAGAGCAGAAAAGGGCAATGGAGCAGATGAGTCAGGAGCTTGCGCAGAAGAAAGCTCTGGTCGATCAGGTGGAAGGCAGTAAGGCATGGAAAGTGTATCGTGCCATCAAAAGGGTTTAGTTATGGGAAATATACTTTGGAGTGTAGATAAAAAAATATACAGTGACAAAGAAGATCATACTCTGGCCATTACCGGATGGGCGATAACCAGAGATCAGTCAGAATGTGATTTCATTCTTTATGGCTCGGGAAAGGAACTCTCCGTTCCTGAACCTTCACGTTGTGAAAGAGCGGATGTTGCCAAAGATTTAAAAGAAACAAAAGATATAAAAGAAGTGGGAAATGTCGGATTCACAGTAAAGATACCGGAAATTATAAAACTTGCAGAAGAACATGAGAAACTGCAGCTTGCGCTGAGAGCAGGAGATGAAAAAGAAATCATCTGGGAAGCCACAGCTGCAGAAGTGAAGGACTTTTGTGAGGAAAGTCTTATTGAATATCATATTGATGAGGAACAGATCACACAGGAGAGTATCCTGACAGTCAGAGGCTGGGTTGTAAACCAGCTGGAGCCGGATGAGATATTTGTACAGGGTACAGATGGGAAGGTTCTGGAATGTACGATCACCAGACAAAGACGTCCGGACGTGGAAGAGGCAAAGGGGATTTCCGAAGAAGAGAAAAGAAATCTGGGATTCAGTATTACTGTCAATCTGGAGAATACAAACGATCAGAATATCTGCATCTGTTTCAGGGGAAAAGATGTACAGAAAATTTATACTGTAAATGTAAAAAAAATAAAACGGGAAAATACCGGACTGTATCAGCAGATGAAACTGCTGTCTCTGAAGAACAGGCAGAAGAATCAGGAATATATAAAGAAAAACGGTATTGGAAGATTTATCCGTTATGTGAGAAATTCCCAGCTTAAGGACGGAGATCAGGATTATGAAGACTGGCTGAAAGATCATGTCGCATTCCGAAAGGAATTAAAAAGACAGAGAAATGCTGTTTTTTCTTATTCACCGCTGATCAGTATTGTGATGGTGGTGACGGATACAGATGAACAAAGGTTAAAAAGTGTGATCGATGCTTATACAGAACAGACCTATGGTAACTGGCAGCTGTGTCTTGCAGATGCATGTGAGGGAGAGGAAACAGGAGAGTTTCTGCGGAAAAAATATAAAAAAGAGATTCGCCTTTCCTATAAGAAGGTTACGGAAAACAACGGCATTTCGGGAAATCTTAATGCATCTCTGAAACTTGCAATGGGAGAGTATGTTCTGTTTGCCGGTCAGGAGATCATACCTGAACCTGATGCACTTTTTCAGATGGTCAAAGCGATCACAGAGAAAAAAGCGGATATGATCTATACAGATGAAGATGAGATCAGCGCAGACGGAAAACATTATTCTGAGCCGGAATTCAAGCCGGATTTCAATCTGTTCAGATTAAGGGAAAATAATTATATCGGACAGTTCTGGGCAATCCGGAAGGAAATTCTGGAACAGGCCGGAAAGTTTGATCCGGAATATGATGGTGCACAGGATTATGATATGCTCTTAAGATGCAGTGAGCAGGCAGAGAATATTGTGCATATTCCAAAGATCCTCTGTCATTCCATGAAAGCAGAGAACCTGATCACAGTAGAACAGGAGAAGAAAAACTGGGAAGCAGGCAGAAAGGCACTGGAGGAGCATTACCGCAGGGCGGAGGTTTCTGCAACAGCGGAACTTGCAGACAAGAAGGGATGGTACAGAAGCCATCTGACTATTTCCGGCGAACCGATGATTTCTGTGATCATTCCAAGTAAAGATCACATTAATGATCTGGAACTGTGTATTTCATCCATAGAACAGAAGACAACATGGAAGAATTACGAGATCATTATTGTTGAGAACAACAGTGTGGAAAAAGAAACCTTTGTATACTATGAGACACTGAAAAACAGATACCCAAATGTAAGAATCCTTACATGGAAAAAAGAATTCAATTATTCTGCGATCAATAACTTTGCAGTAAGAGAGGCGCAGGGAGAATATCTGCTGTTTCTTAACAATGATGTGGAGATCATTACAGAGAGCTGGCTTGAAGAAATGCTTCAGCTTTGTCAGCAAAAAGACGTGGGAATGGTCGGTGCGAAACTGTATTATCCGGATGATACCATTCAGCATGCAGGAGTGGTAGTTGGTCTTGGTGGAGTTGCTGCCCATGTATTATGTAAACTTCCCCGGGATGCGGAAGGATATATGGGACGTCTGCGCTGTGTGCAGGAGATAAGTGCAGTCACTGCCGCCTGCATGATGGTAAAGACTTCTGTTTTTAAAGCAGTCGGAGGATTTGACGAGGAGCTGAAGGTTGCATTTAATGATATTGATCTCTGTATGAAAGTGAGAAAATATGGAGTGAAAATTGTATTTACACCGTATGCAGAACTGTATCATTATGAATCCAAATCCAGAGGAATGGAAGATACACCGGAGAAACAGCTGCGTTTTTCCAGAGAAGTAAACTGTTTCCGGAGAAAATGGGAAAGAGAGCTCCTGAAAGGAGATCCTTATTATAATCCCAATCTGACATTAAACAACACAGACTGTTCTCTGAGAAAACAGGAGAAGAACGGAGATTAACATGCCTAAGGAAATATTTGAAGTAGTAAGAGAAAGATTTCATTTATCAGACAGGACACAGTATATTGTGCAGGGACACTGGCCGAAAGATGCGGTGATGGAGGCATATCTGGATCAGCACAAACTGAAGGTGTCTGTGAAAGAAAATGAAAATGTAAGTGCACTGGAACGTTTTAAAGATCCGGAGAAAATGCAGGGAATACAGATTACGGCAACTGTTCAGATACCGGAAAATCTGGAGGGGTATCATAAGCTTGTGATCTATGAGAAGTTTCCGGATAAAAAACATGTCTGGTTTTCCATCACTGCCGGTGAACTGGATAAAAAAAGAGATAAACCGCAGGTATATTTTGAAGAAGAGAGTGCAGAACAGGGAACTGTACGGATCAGAGGGTGGGCCATTGCACCGAAGCCTGTGACTGTCCGTATCTTTGATGCGGATAAAAAGCCGGTTGCCGCTGAAATCCAGAGAACAGACAGGGTGGATGTCAACCAGCTGTTTGAAGAAGCACAGGATCCGGGAAAGACAGGATTCTTTTCTGAGATCACCAACGTTTCGGGAAAATGCCTGTATGTAGTGTTTTATGCAGGCGAGAAGAAAACTGTACATGTGGTTCCTCTGAGAAAAGCTGATATTCTGGCAAAGAAATTAGACAAATATGTAGAAAAAGGAATCCGCTACTGGAAATCTCAGGGTGCGGCGGCTCTTGCTGAGAAGGTAGTGACAAAGGTTAAAAATGTACGTCAGGGACCGCCATCCTATCAGAAATGGATCAGACATCATCTGCCGGACAGGAACGAACTGGAGAAACAGAAGAAAACATCCTTTGGATACAGACCCAAGATTTCTTTTGTAGTACCGCTGTATAAGACACCGGAGAAATATCTCAGAAGACTGACAGAATCATTTCAGGAACAGACTTATTCAAACTGGGAACTTTGTTTCTCTGACGGAAGCGGAGCACAGTCACCGCTGACGGAATTGTTAAAAGAACTGACAGCGAAGGATAACAGAATTAAATACGTTTCTCATGAGGAGCCACTTCAGATTTCAGAGAATACCAACAGTGCCATTGAAATTGCAACAGGTGATTTCATTGCCTTTGCAGACCATGATGATGAGCTGACGCCGAATGCATTATTTGAATGTGTGAAAGCAATAAATGAGAAACCGCAGACACTGGTGATCTACACAGATGAAGATAAGATGTCTATGGATGGACATAAATTCTTTCAGCCGCATTTTAAACCGGACTATAATCCGGATTTGCTGTGTACGGTCAATTATATCTGCCATCTGTTTGTGGTATCACGAAAAGTAATTGAAAAAGTTGGCGGGCTGCGAAGTGAGTTTGACGGTGCACAGGATTATGATTTTGTGTTACGCTGTGTGGAAGCAGTAAAGGATGAAGAAATCTGTCATATTCCAAAAATCCTGTATCACTGGCGTTGCCATGAGGACTCCACAGCAGAGAATCCCGAGAGCAAGCTTTATGCCTTTGAAGCCGGAAGACGTGCAGTACAGGCTCACTATGAGAGAACAGGAATCCGCGCAGAGGTTTTTAAGGGTGAATATCTGGGGCTGTACAGAACGAAGTTTATCAGAGATCATGATCCGCTGATTTCTATTATTATTCCGAATAAAGACCATATTGATGATCTGAAGAGATGTATGGAATCCATTGAACAGAAATCTACGTACAAAAATTATGAGTACATTATTGTAGAGAATAACAGTACAGATTCTGCTACTTTTGAATATTACAAAAAACTGGAGGCAGAGAATCCGAAGGTTCGCATGGTATACTGGGACGGAGTCTTTAACTATTCTGCCATTAATAACTATGGTGCATCTTTTGCAAAGGGTGAGTATCTGCTTCTGCTTAACAATGATACAGAGATCATTAATCCGGACTGTCTTGAAGAACTCCTGGGTTATTGCATGCGTAAAGATGTAGGCGCAGTGGGTGCAAGACTTTATTATGAGGATGATACGATCCAGCATGCAGGTGTTGTGATCGGTTTTGGCGGAATTGCAGGACACTGTTTTGTCCAGCAGAAGAGAGGTACCACCGGATATTGTCACAGAATTATCTGTGCACAGGATTACAGTGCGGTTACAGCTGCCTGCATGATGGTGAAGAAATCTGCATTTGATGCGGTGGGAGGACTTTCAGAGGAACTGGCTGTTGCATTTAATGATATTGATTTCTGCATGAAGCTGAGAAAGGCGGGATATCTGATCGTGTATAATCCATATGCGGAATTATACCATTATGAATCCAAATCCAGAGGTCTTGAGGATACTCCGGAAAAAGTGGCACGATTTAACAAAGAAATTGCCACCTTTGAGAAAAAATGGCCGGAGATCCTGAAGAACGGAGATCCTTATTATAACCCCAATCTCACTCTGAAGAGCCAGGACTTTTCTCTGAAAAGAATCTGAAGATGAAATTGCTATAAAATGAATGTGAAAGAAGATATGTTAAAGAAAAAGAAAGAGATCAATGAAAAAACAGAAATTTTCATTTTTGTATTTCTGGCGTTTATCCTGCTGACAACCTGGGCGATGACACAGCCTTTTAATTCAGGGCCGGATGAACAGATGAGATATTATGTTGCAGATTACATTTATAAACATCATGGAGCTCTTCCGGGGGGAGATGATCCGGCTGTCAGGAATAAAGTGTGGGGAATTTCCTATGCATATTATCCGGTTGTATCTTATATGGTGTCTGCATTATTTATGAGAATATCCCGGCTTTTTGCAGATCCGGGATACTCCATGTTCAAAATTGCACGTATGGCAGATGTACTGTTTGTCACAGGTGCAGTGTATTTTGTTGTAAAAGCTTCGGGCAAACTGTTTCCGAAAGAAAAATATTCCAGAGAAGTTAGATGGCTGTTTGCAGCACTGGCAGGATTTATGCCGCAGGCAATCTTTATGGGAACTTATGTGAATACAGACTCACTGGCACTGCTGGCAGCAGCCATGATCTTGTATGCATGGGCCTCTTATCTGAGAGAAGACTGGACATGGAAAAACTGTATACTCCTTGCAGTGGGAATGGCTGTATGTGCATTGTCTTATTATAATGCGTATGGCTGGATACTCTGCAGTTTTTTCTTCTTCTGTTTTACGGTATTACTCTGCAGAGAAGAAGCTTTTTCACAGAGAGTTCGTTTCCTTTTCAGCAGAGGAGCAGTGATCGCAGCAGTTACTTTAGTTCTCTGCGGCTGGTGGTTCATCCGTAACGCAGTTTTGTATAACGGAGATTTCCTGGGAAGGAAATCCTGTGCGGAATGTGCGGAAAAATATGCTCAGAAGGATTACAGACCTTCACTGTATCCGACGCCTGCAAAGCTGGGATGGAACTGGAAAGATATTATCCTTTATCAGGATCCCGGCTGGTATCATAACTGGATTCTGACAGTGTGTGTAAGTTTCATCGGTACTTTTGGACAGATGGAAATTTATATGCCATATACGGTCAGCAAACTGTATATGCTGTTCTTTGCTGTTGGGATCATCAGTGTATTTTTTGTAAAAGAGACATTTGATCTGAGAAAAAAAATGTATGTTGCACAGCGGAAAGCAGTTGGAAATGACAGATGGAAGATTAAAACAAAGGTGATATCCCGAGGGTGGAATAAAGAAGGTATTTTCCATTTGATGATGGTATTTCTGATTATGATTCCGGTATTTCTGTTTCTGTATTATGTTTATTACAGTGATAATCAGCCACAGGGAAGATATCTTATGCCTGCATTATATCCTCTGATGTACTTTGTTACGCTGGGCTGGAATAATATTCTGACAAAAACAGTGAAAAATGAAAAGGTGCGGAGTCTGATATACAGAGTACTGACTGTACTGCTGGTGATTTCGCCATTTGCCTGCTGGGCATTTTTAATCTTGCCTTAAAAGAAATAAAGGGACTGCCGCATGAAAAGCTTTTGCGGAAGTCCCTTAAATTTATCTATTTTATCTATCAAAGAAATGGTTACTGTCTGGTATTCAGAAGCAGGCTTCAGGATTTGATCACTTTGATCATCAGGAACAGGAAAAACAGCAGGAATGCTGCTCCGATCGCCCCGATGATATAATAAGGAGCAGTTGTATGGGAAGCAGAATATGCCTGTGCTGCCTCCATATTCTTCTGACCGGTTACTGCGGCATCATTTGTCTGCTGCTCTGCGTCTTCCAGAATAGCAGTTCCTACAGGAGTTCCTCCAAAGTAATACTGGCGTGTGATCTGTCCGTCAGAAGAAGTATCTTCTGTGGTCAGATTATCTTCTGTGGCACCGTTTGGTGCAATGACTGTACCACCGGAAAGACGGTTAAAATCATCGTCTGCGATGGTAAGGGGTGCAAAATTGTCAAAACCATAATTGAGAAGCGCGATCGCTTCATTATCGGTAACACCGGATGCGCCATTTAATACAATGCATACCAGCTTCATGTTATTTTTGGAAGCTTCACATACCAGGGTACTTCCGGAAGCTTCTGTGTACCCTTCCTTACCGCCGATACAGGGTTTATAATAACCGTCGCTGGTGCTGTTTATCATGGTAAAATTGTTTGTAAGTACACGTTCACCGCCGGAAACATTTGTTGCCGGAAGTGTATAGGAAGTAGTTGCTGCAATGGTGCGGAAAGTGTCATTTGCCATAGCTGCTTCCATGATCAGAGCCATATCATGGGCGGTGATATGCTGGTTCTCATCAGGAAGACCGGTAGGATTGGTAAAGACAGTATTGGTGCAGCCAAGTTCCTGTGCCCGGGTATTCATTATCTGTACAAAAGCATCCACAGAACCTCCCACATGTTCAGCTACCTGCAGTGCGATATCATTGGCAGAGGCAACCATGATGGCATATAAACATTGTTCCATGGTGAAAACCTCATCTAACTGTGAGGAAATATTGGCTCCTCCGTCAGTAACACCGGAAACACCGGTTGCAGTCATGGTTACCTGTTCATCCAGACTGCTGTTCTCAAGAGCAACCAGGCAGGTCATGATCTTGACTGCGCTTGCAGGGTAAAGGGGCTGATCTGCATTTTTGGAATACAGGACTGTGTTAGTGGAAGTTTCCATCACAATTGCTGCGGCAGACGAAATATCGGAAGCCTGGGGCCATCCGTCGATACCGTTGGTGATTACGACAGACGGATCTGCTGTCTGTGCGGCGGCGTCTGTATTCTGAGCTGTTTCTTCAGCAGCAGATACCGGAAACTGTGAAAACATGGTGACAGCACCAAGTCCCAGAGCCAGCAGGGCTGCAGTGATTCTTTTTTTCTTTATCATCATGGTATATAATACTCCTGTGCATAAAAATGTTGAAAAGTAACTGTTCATTGTATGTGAACAGTAACCATAAAAACAATAACAGTATAACACATTTCTCTCCTTTCTTGCAAAAAATATCATACAATGTTAAAATAAAAAATCATAGTAAAAATCGAGGTTATCATATGAGTAAAAAACCATCTGCAGGAGGAAAAATCCAGTGGACGAAAATGTTCAGGAAGCTTTCCCCCTATACGATCCGGAAAGGGTTCCGCTACATGAAGCATTATGGACCAAAGGAATTCTGGATCAGGCTGCATGAACGTTTTGAACCGGAAGAAGTACCATATGGTCCATGGTACCGGGCTTACATTCCGACGGAGGAAACACTGGAAACACAGAGGAAACAGAAATTTGATTATTCACCGCTGATCAGCATTGCAGTTCCGGCTTATCAGACACCTGTAGAATTTTTGAGACAGATGATAGAATCACTGATCGTTCAGACTTATTCAAACTGGGAGCTGTGTATCGTAAATGCAAGTCCGGACAATGAGGAGATGCAGAAAGTACTGGCAGAATATTCAGCCGGAGATTCCCGGGTAAGATTCTGCAATCTCAAAGAGAACCTTGGCATTGCAGAGAACACAAACCGCGCGTTTGCAATGGCAAAAGGTGAATTTGTGGGGCTTCTTGACCATGATGACCTGCTGGCACCCAATGCATTATATGAGATCGTGAAAATACTGCAGGATCATCCGCAGGCAGATGCGCTTTATACAGACGAGGATAAGGTTACAACAGAACTGGACGAGCATTTTCAGCCACATCTGAAACCGGATTTTAATCTGGATCTCCTGCGTTCCAATAATTATATCTGCCACTTTTTTGTAGTGCGAAAGAGTATTGTAGAAAAGGCCGGAGGTTTCCGAAAAGAATTCGACGGAGCTCAGGATTACGATTTTATCTTCCGCTGTACGGAGAATGCCGGAGAGGTTTTACATGTTCCGGAAATCCTGTATCACTGGAGAACACACAAAGCCTCCACTGCAGATAATCCTGCCAGTAAAATGTACGCATTTGAAGCCGGCAAGAGAGCAATAGAAGCTCATCTTGAGAGAACAGGTACAGAAGGCGAGGTAAGCCATACACAGGATCTGGGCTTTTACCGGGTGAAATATCCGGTGCAGGGAAAACCTCTGGTGTCTGTTATCATACCAAACAAAGACGAGAAAGAGACTCTTCAGACCTGTCTGGAAATGCTGGAGAAGAATACCGGTTATCAGAATTTTGAAATCATAATCGTGGAGAATAACAGTACCACTGATGAGATTTTCCGATATTATAAAGAGCTTTCCGGAAACCGGAAGATCCATCTTTTGAGATGGGGAAAAGAATTTAATTATTCTGCCATCAATAACTTTGCTGCGGCACATGCAAAGGGAGAATATCTGCTTTTCCTGAATAATGATGTAAAATCCATCAATCCGGACTGGCTGGAAGAAATGCTTGGAGTGTGTCAGCGTCCGGAAGTGGGCGGTGTCGGAGCAAAACTCATTTATCCGGATAATACAATCCAGCATGCAGGATGTGTGATCGGAATGGGCGGTATTGCGGGGCATATGTTTGTAGATATGCCTGCGGACCATACCGGCTATCTGCATAAGGCATCCCTTCTTCAGGATATGAGTGCAGTGACTGCCGCCTGTCTGTTGATGAAGAAAGAGGTTTTTGAGCAGGCAGGAGGATTTACAGAAGAACTGGCTGTGGCATTTAATGATGTGGATCTTTGCCTGAAAGTAAGAAAAAACGGCTATCTGATCGTATATGATCCCTATGCGAAGCTTTATCATATGGAATCAAAGACCAGAGGAGCTGAAGACAGCAAGGAGAAAGTGCGCCGTTTTCAGACGGAGATTGAATATATGCGATGTCACTGGATAGACATTCTCAAAAACGGAGATCCCTGTTATAACAAAAACCTGTCTCTTACCAAATGGAATTATTCTCTGAAGCCAATCCCGGGAATGGAGACAGAAGCAGGACAGAAAAAAGAGAAGACAGGGAGGAAATCATGCAGGAAGTATCAGTGATCATTCCGAATTTTAATGGGATGGCTTATCTGGATGGCGTACTTGCAGGTCTGGAGTGTCAGACTGTAAGCAATTTTGATGTAATTCTTGTGGATAATGGATCCAATGACGGAAGCTGTGCTTTTGTTGCTGCAAGGTATCCATGGGTCCATCTGATCGAACTGCCGGAGAATTTCGGATTCTGTAAAGCGGTCAATGAAGGGATCAGAGCATCACGCTCACCTTATGTACTGCTTTTAAATAATGATATTGAAGTAACGGAGAATTTTATAGAAGAAATGCTGTCAGCCATCAAAAGGCATCCCAAAGCTTTCTCCTGTGCTGCCAGAATGATTCAGTTTCATGACAGGGACAGGCTGGATGATGCAGGAAACTATTACTGCGCTCTTGGATGGGCTTATGCGAGAGGTAAGGGGAAAGATATCCATACCTATGAAAAGGAAGAGAAGATTTTTGCTTCCTGCGCAGGAGCTGCTATTTACAGAAAGAAGATCTTTGATGAACTGGGATATTTTGACGAAGAACATTTTGCATATCTGGAGGACATGGACGTGGGATACCGGGCCAGGATCTACGGATATGAAAACTGGTACGCACCTGATGCCATGGTATACCATGTGGGAAGCGGTACCAGCGGATCCAGATATAATCAGTTCAAGATCCGGTATTCTTCCAGAAATAATATTTATCTGATATACAAAAATATGCCGGTGTTACAGATTATTATCAATCTTCCGTTTCTTGTTGCAGGATTTGGAATCAAAATTCTGTTTTTTGCGCTGAAAGGATTCGGAAGAGAGTATATTGCGGGAATTAAGAATGGATTCCAGATCAGTAAAAAAAATCATAAAATACCTTTTAAATTTCAAAATCTGTCAAACTATTTTAGGATTCAAGTTGAATTGTGGGTGAATATCTTCAGGCGTTTGTGCGGATGATAAGAAAGAAAGATAAATTTTTATTGCTTTTATAAAACAACTATTATAATATAGAAACGATAAAAAAATGAGGTGACAAAAGATTGCTAAAGGACAATGAAAAGAATTTCAGTCGTCTCCATATGATCATTGATGCAATTGTACTGGTACTGTCATATTTTCTGGCATGGCTGATCCGTTTTGTTGGTCCTATGGCAGCAACAGCAGTCAGAACCAGAAGCTTTCAGCAGTATATGCTGATGCTGGTTTTTATTGTACCGGTTTATCTGTTGTTGTATCAGGCTTTCACATTGTATACTCCCATGCGGATGCAGGGGCGTCGGCTTGTATTGGCTAATATTGTAAAGGCCAACTCGCTTGGGCTCCTTATTCTGATGTTTACATTTTACATGATAGATGAGAGCGATTTTTCCCGTTCTACTTATATTATGTTTTATGTAATCAATATTGTGCTTCAGTGGTGTGCCCGAATGTTGATTTTCGCTCTTCTGAGAGATATGAGAGAGAAGGGACTGAATCAGAAACAGATGATCTGTGTGGGATACAGCCGCGCAGCAGAGGAATACATTGACAGAGTTCTTGCCAATCCTCAGTGGGGATATGTGATCCGCGGAATACTGGATGACAATGTTCCGGCAGGAACAGAATACAAGGGAATCAAAGTTCTTGGAAGGATTGCCAATCTGAATATAATACTTCCGGAGAACCGGCTGGATGAAATAGCGATCACTCTGGGCTTAAGTGAATATTACCGCCTGGAAGAGATTGTAGCACTGTGTGAAAAATCCGGAGTACACACCAAGTTTATCCCGGATTATAATAAGATCATTCCGACAAAACCATACACAGAAGATATACTGGGACTTCCGGTTATCAATATCCGTTATGTACCGTTGAACAATACATTCAATGCACTGGTCAAGCGGGCGATGGACATTGCAGGATCTATTGTTGGAATCATAGTAACCTCACCGCTGATGCTGTTAATGTGTGTTATCATTAAGCTGACATCACCGGGACCACTGATCTATAAACAGGAGAGGGTTGGACTTCATAACCAGACTTTTCGGATGTACAAGTTCCGTTCCATGGAAGTACAGCCGGAATTGGAAGAGAAGAAGGCATGGACAGTAAAGAATGACCCAAGAGTAACACCCATCGGAAAGTTTATGCGTCACACCAGTATTGATGAACTGCCACAGCTTTTCAACATACTGAAGGGTAACATGAGTCTTGTGGGACCACGACCGGAGCGGCCGTTTTTTGTAGAGAAATTCAGAGAAGAAATCCCGAGATATATGGTGAAACATCAGGTTCGCCCGGGACTTACCGGCTGGGCTCAGGTGAATGGTTACCGCGGAGACACATCCATAAGAAAAAGAATCGAATATGACCTTTATTACATTGAAAACTGGAGCATAGGGCTGGATATCAAGATTATATTCCTTACATTTTTCAAGGGATTTATAAACAAAAATGCATATTAAGATAAGGGGAAAAAGGCATGGCTAAACCAGGAAAAAAGAAAAAAGTACTGTTTGTGCTTGAAATCATTGTACTGCTGCTGTTTATTGGCGGGCTGTATGTGTATGGACAGATTTCTTCCAGGCTGGATAAGATTGAGCAGCCGGAACTGAAAAAGGAAAAAATAGTCGTAAACCAGGAAGCACCAAAGATGACAGGCTACAAGACCTATGTGCTGTTTGGTATTGATACCAGAGGGGAAGGCTCCCAGTATTCTGCACAGAACAGTGATACCATGATCATTGTGAGTGTAAACAACGATACAAAAGAAGTGCGTATGGTTTCCGTATACAGAGATACACTTCTCAATGTTGGAGATGATACCTATACGAAGGCAAATGCAGCCTATGCGCTGGGTGGTCCGGAACAGGCGATCACTATGTTAAATACAAACCTGGATCTGGATATTTCCGATTATGCGACGGCCGATTTTTCTGCACTTGTAGAAGTGGTAGATGATCTTGGCGGTCTTGATATTCCGTTATCTTATGCGGAAATTGAACATATGAATAACTATTGCGTGGAAACATCCAAGCTGACAGGGAAAGATTACACTCCAATCGAGAAACCGGAGCCAAAGCCGGAAGATGAGGAAGCCATTGTAGGAACTTATCATCTGAACGGTGTACAGGCGACATCCTATTGCCGTATCCGTTATACTGCAAGTCTGGATATGGGACGTACAGAGCGTCAGAGACGAGTACTTGGAATGCTCTTTGACAAGGCGAAGATAGCGGGTCTTTCTTCTATTTTTAAGATTATGGATGATGTATTCCCGATGGTTACAACATCTCTTTCAAAACAGGATATTCTGGGACTTATTCCGACTCTGATCGGATATAAATTTACAGACAGCACGGGATTCCCGCAGAAGTTTAAATTCTCTAATATCAAGGGAAGTATTATTGTTCCTACTGATCTTGAGAACAATGTAGTTGAACTTCACAAGTTCCTGTATGATGATCAGGATTATACTCCGTCTTCTGAGGTAGTGGCCCGCAGTAATAAGATACTTGAGATCGTCGGCGGAGAAGGTAAGCTGGATGATGCAGCCAAGACTACGACACAGGACACTGATACCACAAATGCAAATGACACTTTTGTATGGTCCGGCGATAATACCTCCGGCAGTACGGATAACAGCGGCGATTATGATTATGACAATGATTATGATAACGGTGGTTATGATGGCGGTTATGATAATGGCGGCGGAGATAATGGCGGCGGTGGCGATTATGATAACAGTGGTGATGACGGCAGTTATGATAATGGCGGCGATGACACCGGCAGTGACACTGGTGGTGGAGACTACGACGGCGGCGATGACACCGGTGGAGATGAGACCGGCGGCGACGATGGATTCAGCGATGATTCAGCAGCAGATTCCGGAGCAAGTTCTGAAGAACAGTAACAGGGAACTGCTATAAAAATATAAATAATAGAAAAGAGGACCATCTGTTGGAAAGGATGGTCCTCTTTTCAGATAAGGAGTGTTGAGGATGACGCATAAGGAAAAATATAATGACACTGCGACAGTTGATGTAATCATTCCTGCCTATCGTCCCGGCAGAGAATTTGGAGAACTGCTGCACAGGCTGGAAGAACAGGAATACCGTCCCCGCAGGATTCTGGTTATGAATACGGGAGAGCAGTACTGGAACAGAGAATGGGAGAAATGTCCGATCCTTGAGGTTCATCACCTGGAACAGAAGGATTTTGATCATGGCGGAACCAGAAGAAGGGCAGCAGAACTTTCGAATGCAGATATTATGATCTTTATGACACAGGATGCTCTCCCTGCTGACAGAAAAGTAATTGGAAATCTTGTCTGTGCTGTCAGTGAAAATCCGGGTGCAGGAGCAGCCTATGCAAGACAATTACCCAGGGCAGACTGTCGCTTTCTGGAACGTTATACCCGTTCTTTTAATTATCCGGAGCAGTCCTCGGTAAAGTCGCTGGCTGATATTGATAAGTACGGGATCAAGACCTATTTCTGTTCTAATGTGTGTGCGGCCTATGATAAAGGGATTTATCAGAAAACAGGCGGTTTTACAGAGCGGGCGATTTTCAATGAAGATATGATCTGTGCCGGAACAATGATTCAGAAAGGCTATTCAGTTGTCTATGCGGCAGATGCGAGAGTGTATCATTCCCATAATTATTCCGGAAGACAGCAGTTTCACAGAAACTTCGATCTGGGAGTATCCCAGGCAGAGCATCCGGAAATTTTTGAAGGAGTACCTTCTGAGGGAGAGGGAATCCGTCTGGTAAAAAGAAGCCTGGGCTATCTGATAAGAACGGGACACTTCTGGCTGATTCCTCAGCTGATCTGGCAGAGCGGAATGAAATATGCAGGATATTTCCTGGGGAAAAGATACAGAAAACTTCCCCGAAAAGTTGTTCTTGCATGTACCATGAGTCCATATTACTGGAACAGAAAATAAAGGTAAGCGGATAACCTTAAGACACGCCAATTTACGATAATTGTCACATTTTGAACACAATTAATTGATATACTGATTCCAGAGTTCAGGAGAAGAATTGCTGTAACTGTGCAGAAATAAAACAGTTACAGATCATTGTTTATTTCGGGGAGTGTTCCGATAAACAGTAATACAGGAACAGAAGGGAGCAGATTACATGAATGATGAAAGAAACCTGGGTGAAAAAACAGATGATTCCGGTCAGCAGCCCAGATATGAACATTATCAGTTCCATGAAGAACAGGGAACTGTTTTGAAACCATCCGGTCCCTCTGGACACAGAAGAAATCAGAATTCTTTTCAGAAAAAAGCAGGGGCGACAATCGCACTGGCTGTGATCTTTGGCCTGGTGGCGGCAGTTGTATTTCAGGCGGCAAATTTTGCAGCAGACAGATTCCTGAATACAGGTAAGTCTTCGGTGCAGATTAAAACTACAGACAGTGTGGATCTTCAGGAAACGGCATCAGATGACAGCACTGCCGATAAGGTGCTGTCTGACTCTGAGAATGGAACAGTAGCAGCAGTGGCTCAGGCTTCCATGCCTTCTGTAGTTGCGATCACTACTGTCAGTGTTCAGGAAATACCAAGCTTTTTCGGATATAGTTCCCACCAATATAAGAGTGCGTCAACAGGTTCAGGGATTATCGTTGGAGATAATGATGATGAGCTTCTGATCGCAACGAATAATCACGTGGTGGATGGAGCTACAACTCTGAGTGTCTGCTTTATCGGGGATGATGTGGCAAATGCAGAGACAGAGACTGTGAATGCGGGAGATAATGGAGATCTGAATGTAGAGGATGCGGTCAGTGCCAAGATTAAGGGTACAGATGCTGATAATGATCTGGCAGTAGTTGCGGTGAAGAAATCGGATATCCCTGAGGACACTTTAAATCAGATCAAGATTGCTCAGATAGGAAGTTCGGATGATCTGGCAGTAGGGCAGCAGGTAGTTGCGATCGGTAATGCGCTTGGATATGGTCAGTCTGTAACATCAGGCTGGATAAGTGCATTGAACCGGACGATTTCTACAGATGACGGAACGAACAGTACAGGACTGATCCAGACGGATGCGGCGATCAATCCGGGTAACAGTGGTGGTGCACTTTTGAATATGAAAGGCGAGCTGATCGGCATCAATTCTGCAAAATACGCAGACAGTGCTGTAGAAGGTATGGGATATGCCATTCCTATTTCCAAGGCAAAGCCTATTCTGGAAGAACTGATGAATCGTGAGACCAGGGAGAAAGTAGACAGCAGCAAAAAAGGATATCTGGGAGTAAGTCTTGCCAATCTGACCACAGAGGCAATTGAGATGTATAATATGCCCACAGGCGCCTTTGTAAGAAGTGTGGAGGATGATTCTCCGGCACAGGAGGCAGGTATCTGTAAAGGCGACATCATCGTAAAATTCGACGGACAGAAAGTCAGTGATGGTGATGATCTGCTGGATAAGCTGCAGTATTATAAATCGGGAGAGAAGATTGAGGCAGTTATTGCAAGAGCCACTAATGGGGAATATGAAGAAAATACTATAGAGCTGACTCTCGGCACCAGACCGGACAATGAATAAAACAAAAGACATCGCCCATGCGGCGGTGTCTTTTATATATTATCAGTGAACAGTAACCCGGGCAAGATTCTTTTTGTGTTTATAAAACTTTCATTTTGTTATAAGGGAATTGTATGATATAATTCAGTTAAATAAGCGTAATGATCCAGCAGCCTGCTATCCTGCAGGAGCACTGTACTGTTACGAATAAGAGGATATAGAAAGGAGTCATTATGAGCGAGAACTATAATGATGATGAAATAATAGACAGCAGCGAAGATACAGAGAAAAAGAGAAACAAATCCGAAAAATTCTGTTTTCTCTGCCGCAGACCTGAGAGCAAGGCCGGTCCGATGATCGAACTTCCCAATAACATACATGTCTGCACAGATTGTATGCAGAAGAGCTTTAATTCTATGAATCAGCAGTTTAATGAGGGTAAGTTCAATTATTCTGACCTGTTGAATATGCCGAATGTGAGTATGATCGATCTGGGCAGCTTCCAGAATCCGGTGCAGCAGCCAAAGAAAGAAAAAAAGAAAAAGAAACAGGAAAAACCGGTTCTGGATCTGAAAAATATTCCTGCTCCCCATAAGATCAAAGAAACCCTTGACCAGTATGTGATCGGTCAGGAGAAAGCCAAGAAAGTAATGTCTGTAGCGGTTTACAATCACTATAAACGTGTGGCAACAGATACAATGGATGAGATTGAAATTGAGAAATCTAATATGCTGATGATCGGACCAACCGGATGCGGTAAAACCTATCTGGTTAAAACCCTGGCGAAACTTCTGGATGTGCCGCTTGCAATTGCAGATGCCACTTCTCTTACAGAAGCCGGTTATATTGGCGATGATATAGAGAGCGTTGTTTCCAAACTTCTGGCGGCGGCAGATAATGATGTGGAGCGTGCCGAGCATGGTATTATTTTCATTGATGAGATTGATAAGATTGCCAAGAAGAAGAACACCAACCAGAGAGATGTCAGTGGTGAGGCAGTGCAACAGGGAATGCTGAAGCTTCTTGAGGGAAGTGAGGTGGAAGTTCCTGTAGGTGCAAACAGCAAAAACGCAATGGTACCGCTTGTAACTGTTAATACACGTAATATTCTGTTTATCTGTGGCGGTGCTTTTCCTGATCTGGAGAATATCATTAAAGAAAGGCTGAACAAGCAGGCATCTATCGGTTTTTATGCAGACCTGAAGGATAAATATGATAATGATCCTCATCTGCTTCAGAAAGTAACAGTGGAGGATATCCGCAGTTTTGGAATGATTCCGGAATTTATCGGACGACTTCCGATCATCTTTACTCTGGACGGATTGAATGAGGATATGCTTGTGAAGATCCTGCAGGAGCCGAAGAATGCGATTCTTAAACAGTATCAGAAACTTCTTGCACTGGATGAGGTGAAACTGGAATTTGAAGACGGGGCACTTCATGCAATTGCTGCAAAAGCACTGGAGAGAGATACAGGTGCCAGGGCACTTCGTGCGATACTGGAAGAGTATATGCTGGATATCATGTATGAGATTCCGAAAGATGACAGCATAGGAGAGGTTGTGATCACAAGAGAATACATAGAAGGAAACGGTGGTCCGAAGATCCTTCTTCGCGGACAGGAGCCGATCCTGCTGGAGGGTAGTCATTAATTAATATAGTTTTGTTCTTACATTATGAGGACAATAATGGAAGGGAGTAAATATTATGGGAACAGATTTTTTTGATGGATTAGTTAAGACATTTTCAAAAACAACAAAGGAACTGGGAAAGACTACAAGAGAATTAGGTGCCCGCGCAGAGCAGACGATCGAGGCGCAGAAGATAAGAAGTAAAATCACAGGGGAAGAGCGCATTATTGAGAAAATCAAAGTTGATATCGGTGATATTGTTTACAGACGACATTCTCAGGGTGATGGAATTGATAGTGAGTTAAGTGCTTTATGTCAGGAGATTGATCAGCATTATCTGAAAATCAGGGAGTATAAGGATAATGCGGCGAACCTGAAAGGAGAGAAAATCTGTCCGTCCTGCGAGCGGGAGGTAGATATTAATGTAAGTTTCTGTCCGTATTGCGGAACGCCATGCCCGACTCCGGAACCGGCGAAGAATGTGGAAAATGATATTGTATCTTCAGATGAAGATGAAGATGGGAGTAATGGACCGGAAGAAACACCGGCAGAAGAATTACAGCCGGAAGAACAAGAGACAGAGAAAGCAGCAGAAACAGAACCAGAACCAGCACAGGAACAGCCGGTGGAAGAAAGACCAGTGGAAAAAGAAGCAATGGAAGAGAAGTAAGTAACTGCAGGGTAAATTATTTTTACAGATTTACCAGATAATTACAGTATAATTAAAAATATGTTGCAAATTGATATGGAATATGATAATTTTATATCGTATCAAAAGGTATGAAAATTACGAACAGGAGAGGGAAAGATGAAAAACAGAAAATTAAATCAGTTATTAGTCGCAGGAATGATCAGTGCAGCTATGATGACTTCCGGTATCAGTGTTCAGGCTGCTGATTTTAGTGATGATACATCAACAGTAGAAGAACAGTCTGTTGGCTCAGCAGAAGAGGAAGCTCCGGAGGTAGAGGACGGATCTGAATTTCAGTCTGATGCTGCTGAAGCATCATCAGCAGTAGCAGTCAGTTCAGCGAACTTCCCGGATGCAAAGTTCCGCCAGTATGTTTTAGATAATATTGATACAGACAAGGATAAGAAACTTTCAGCGGCAGAGATCAAAGCAGCCAAGACGATTGATGTTTCAGGACTTGGAATTTCCAAGCTGAAAGGTATTGAACGTTTTACTTATGCGACAGATCTGTTTGCGGCAAATAACAAACTTACTTCTGTAAATATTACAAAGAATACAAAAGTTGCATATCTGAATCTGAGTAATAACAGTCTTGCAGGAACTCTGGATCTCAGCAAATGCACAAATCTTCGTGTAGTGAAGTATGGAAGCAATAAACTGACAAAGGTAGTAATGCCTTCCAAGAAATATCTGAAGAATCTGGATTTCGTAGATGCAAGCTCCAATAAATTTACCACACAGGCAAATGCAGGACTGAACATCGGAAATACTGATTATGTAAAGAGTCTTTCAGAAGTCAATGCCTCCAATAATGCCATCACTTCATTTAACTGTGCCGGATTTCAGGGAATCCTTGATCTTAGAAACAATAAGATCACAAATCTGAAACTGGAAAACAGCAAGGAAGGATCTCAGGTAGTTTCCTTATACCTTGACGGAAACTCACTGAGTAAAACACCTTCTATTGACTTTACACCGGAATGGATTGCCGTACCTCAGCAGTTCAGCTGTGATGCAGGAGTTTCATCCAAGGTCAAAATGCTGAAGGCAACTGCATCCATCACATCTGCAACATGGGATCAGATCGTGGTAAACGTTGGTTCCAGTACAGATGATGCTTCTTACAAACTGGAGAAGAAAACAGGCAACGGTGCATATGAAACTGTTAAAACATGGGATAATGGTGATCTGGCTGACGCAGAGTTCGGAGAAGATTACACAGATAATGTGATTTCTACAGGAACAGCCTACACATACAGAGTTACAGCAACTGTACAGGTAAAAGATGCCAATAAGAACCTCAGATCCTGGTCAAATTCCGCAGAAGTGAAAGCTACAGCAACAGGTACAAAGCCGGCAATCTCTGTGAAGTCCACCCAAAAAGGTGTGGCAACCGTAAGCTGGAAGGCTGTTGCAGGTGCAGACGGATATGATGTTTATTGTGGATCATCCAAGAAATCCCAGAAGGGTACGGTTGTAAAAGGAACTACAAAGCTGACCGCAAATAAGACAAAACTGACAAGTGGTAAAACTTATTATTTCAGAGCACGCGCATATAAGATGGTAGGATCTGCCAAGGTATATACAGGTTACAGCGCAGTGAAGAGCGTGAAAGTCAAATAATACAAAAATAATTGAGAACAATATAAAATCAAGCCGGCGATGTGAGAGCAGATATCTTTTACAGAGCCGGCTCTTTGATTATGGCAATTCCGTAAAATACTGTGGACAGTCCGGTATTGCTATAGATGAATTGTTATAGATGGGAGGAATGTCATGTGAAATATATCAGAAAGAGTTTCTCTTTATTTTGGCTGATAGCGGTAATGCTGTTTGGAACAGTATCGGCATCCGCAGCATCTGCAAAACCGGAAACACCGGTATTGTCCGGAACAGCAGCCGGAAACAGAGTGACTCTGAACTGGAATAAAGTAAAGAAGGCCTCCGGCTATCAGATTTTTCTGTATTATAAAGCCTACGGGAAATACAAATGCGTGGGAAGGATCAAGAACAGGAACATTACCAGTTTTACACTGACAGGTTCTGAAGATAAGCTCTACACTTATAAGATACGTTCTTATCTGAAACAGGGAAACAAAACTCTGTACAGCCCATCATCGAAAGCACTGGAGATAAAAACAGCTCCCGGAAAACCTGTGATCACCCGGATAAGAGTGAGAGAAGAAAGCGGAACCCTGATCAAATGGAAAAAAATCAAAACTGCAGAAGGATATCAGATATTCCGGTCAGAATCCGAGGACAGAGGATATAAAAGAATCAATATAGTTTCCGGCAATACAACATTCAGTTATATAGATACAGGTACTGTTTCAGGAAAGACTTATTATTACAGAATACGGGCATATGTACGAAATCAGGGAAATGTTGTATATTCTGAACTGAGTGATCCGGCAGAGACAGTAATGCGAAAGACTATTATGATCGGAGATTCCAGAACAGATATGATGAAAGATGTTGTGGAGAACGATAACATCACATGGATATGTGAGGTTGGAATGGGGTATAAATGGCTTAGAGATACTGCCCTGAAGACCTTGCAGGAGCAGATGAAAGGAAATGAAGATATTTTTGTCTGGCTTGGTGTTAATGATGTATACAATATTTCCAATTATATCAGTCTGCTGAATGAGGAGATTCCAAAATGGAAAGCGCAGGGAGCGGATGTCTATATTGTGGCAGTGGGACAGGTAACCAAAGATCCTTATGTAACAAATGAGGAAATCGAAGATTTCAATGCCAGAATGAAAAAAGAAGTTGCCGATCGAAAACCGGTTTTTACTGTTGGAGTTGAATGTCGGAGCGTTGTTTTCCGCCCGTGCGAAACTCATCAGAGGCGTGATCGAAATTTCGTTGCGCCGGTACATGCCCAGGCCCGCCGGGTTGATCGCCATGGACGTAAGATCCGCTCCGAGGGAGGTGAAGGCGCCTGCCATGGCCATCGACCGCGCCGTTCCGAGGCTGAAGGTCGTTTGCGAGAGTTCGAAGAGGTCGGACGGGGTGACGATGTCACGGTCCATCAATAAACCTCCGGAGCTTTGAGCCGACGCCGGGGCGGTTGCGAACAAGGCCGCTGAAAGCAGCGCCAAAATTCCGAGATGTTTCATAACAAAAATCGTTGAGTTGTTTTTTTCGTTTCCGGCGTTCGGGACAGCAGGGGCGGAAACGATCGCCGCTGCCGGTCGAAACCGGTCGTTGCGTTCATATTCGTTTGCCGCCTGCGTGTGCATCCTGTGCGCCGTCCGTCGAAATTTGCCGGGGTGATCGTTTAACGGCCGTAAGAGTTGCGTCCGCTGCTGTTTCCGCCGCGGACCCCTCCGCCTCCGCCCACGAAGCTGCCGCTCGAACCTCTGTTCGGTTGCGAGGGGGCCGGGGTGTAAGTCCCTCTGTTCGGTGTCGAACTGCTTCCCCGGTAGGAGCTGCTGCTGCCTCCGAACGAAGGATTGCGGTAGGTCGAGCTGCCTCGATTGACTGACGATGAGCCGCCTCGGAAGCTGGAGCTGGAATTGCTGTTGGTCCTGCCGCCCCGGAAGCTGCCGCTGCCGACCGTAGTGCCGTTTCTGTAGCCGTTGTTCAAACTACCCTGGCCGCGCCCTCCGAAACTGGTCGATCCGATGTTCGATCCCGCTCCCGATCCGTACCGGTAGGTAGAGCGGTGTACGACGTTGGGCCGATGGTGCGGCGGGTACGGGTGGTGGTGATGGCCGCCTCCCCAGCCGGGATAATACCCCCAATAGGGATAATAGCCTCCCCAGTAAGGATACCCCCAATAGGGGTTGTAGCTGTAATAAGGCCAGCCAAAACCGGGGTATGCCCAGGGATAGGGATTGTAACCCCAACTGAAATACCAGTCATTGTAAAGACCTGCGCTCCATCCGAAGCTCACTATGCTGGGAGAACCCCATGTGCCGAACATCGAAGTAATGTATTTGGGTTCGACCCACACTTCGTCGCCCATGACGATGATGTTGTAAACGGCCGGGTCGTAGGCCGAAACGAATTGGTAGGTGCCGTTGTAACGAAGGTTGAAATAGCTCGTCGGCATCTGATAGGTCGGGGAGCTGAATCCCCGCAAACGACGGGCATAGGCGCTTTCGTACGTGTCGGCCAGCACGCCCTGGTAGGAGTCGTCCGATGCGTAGTATGCGGCTTCCGCCTGCCGGGCCTCTATTTCGGCGCGATGGGCTTCCGCTTCGGCCTTGCGAGCTTCGGCTATCGCCTGTTTTTCCTGGGCGATGCGGGTGACATCGTGTTCCGCGTACATGTCGTCGATGTTGTAGGTGCCGGATTGGTAGAGTGCCGGCGAACAGCTTGCCGCGAAGAGCGACACGAGCAGAGCACCTATTTTGAAATTTCGGTTTTTCATCGTGTTTCGGAGTTACTGTGTGGTTATATTTTCAACGAAAATCGTACCGGTTTTATTGCCGGCGGGTCAATACCTCACAAAAATAGCAATAAAATCGGGAAATACGTTGGGAGGGTGAAAATAGAAATTCGAATCTTTTTTTGTCCCGAAAATGCTTTTTTTGCGAAAAATAGCTATATTTGCACTCCGAATTACCGGCCGAAGGGTTGGTGATGGACCGGGAGAGATGCCGGAGTGGTCGATCGGGCCGCACTCGAAATGCGGTGTACGGGCAACTGTACCGGGGGTTCGAATCCCTCTCTCTCCGCAAACGACCGGGTGGTCGGCTGGGTTGCAAACATTCGT